>Ga0306921_10000548_pt1 | contig 33618 bp, 28 predicted proteins | sample sta12Cox44000080_FD_203760 | JGI IMG/M metagenome (GOLD analysis project Ga0306921, IMG submission 203760) | Lab enrichment of tropical soil microbial communities from Luquillo Experimental Forest, Puerto Rico - statoxic.12C.oxic.44.000.080 (v2)... | ecosystem: Environmental > Terrestrial >... | reverse complement strand
ACCCTGGAACTAAAGGGTCTCAGCCGGCCGGTCGCGGCCTTCAATATCGCGCGGAGCAGCAGCGCGGCCGAGGCTCGTCCCAATTTGACCGTCGTTGGGAGCGGCCCAGCGCCCTGATGCTCGGCCACCGCGAAGGTCGCCTATCCACCCAGCCCAGTGGTCTAAGTCCGCCGCCATGAGGGTCTCTTAAGGGGCATGAAGAGCAGTTGGCGCCGCGCAGGCTGAGCGGCCGCTGTAGCTTTCGAAAGCAGTCCCTTGCTATTGATGATCGGGTACGTAGCCGTTTGGGTCAAGCTCTCTTAGGGGCGCCGACGCGAAAGGGCGCCACGAGTTCTTTTAGATCGCTGCGCGATGGTCGGCCCGAATGGCTTGCTGGTCGCCGCTTTGCGTCTGCAAGTCGCTCAGTGGGCGGGTAGTATGAAGTAGCCGGTGACGCTTCGGGCTACCGACAGCGCGATTGTAGGCTCGGTTGCGCAACGCCATCGGTTCCCTGCGAGCTTCGAAATCGGGGCAACGATACCCACCTTTATCGCGTGGTGGGCAGGGAGGAGGAACAACCGATGGAGAACCGCAACCGCCAGGTATTGCTGAAGCGGCGGCCGACCGGGGCGCCGACCCTGGCCGATTTCGAGATAACCGATGCGCCTTTGCCCGACCCCGCCGAGGGCGAGGTGCTGGTGCGCGGCATCTATCTGTCGCTCGACCCCTATATGCGCGGGCGGATCAGCGGCCAGCGTTCCTATGCCCGGCCGGTCGAGGTCGGTGCCGTCATCGAAGGCCGCGTCGTCGGCGAGGTCGCGCGCTCGCGCGATCCGGGTTTTCGCGAGGGCGATTATGTGCTCGCCGGGTTTGGCTGGCAGCTCTACAGCGCCGTCCCCGGCCAAGGTCTCCTAAAGCTCGATCCTGCCCAGGCACCTCTATCGACGGCCCTCGGCGTGCTCGGGATGCCGGGACTGACCGCTTATGTAGGGATCGACGAAATCGGCCAGCCGAAACACGGCGAGACGGTGGTGGTCTCGGCCGCCTCGGGCGCGGTCGGGGCGGTTGTCGGCCAGCTCGCCAAGCGCGCCGGCGCGCGAGTTGTCGGCATCGCCGGCGGCGCCGACAAATGCCGTTGGGTCGAGACCGAGCTCGGCTTCGAGGTCTGCATCGACCACCGTTCGGCCGACCTCGGCGCGGCACTCGACCATGCCTGCCCCAAGGGGATCGACGTCTATTGGGAGAATGTCGGCGGCGCGGTGCAGCAGGCGGTGTTTCCGCGGCTCAACGATTTCGCCCGCATGGTCATGTGCGGCATGGTTGCCGAGTACAATGATGTCGAGCAGCGGCCCGGCCCCAACCTGATGTCGGCGGTGCGCAAGCGGCTCAGGATCCAGGGGTTCATCGTCAGCGACCGGTGGCAGCGCTTCGCCGAGTATCGGGCGATGGCAGCACCACTTTTGAGGAGCGGCGAGCTCAAATATCGCGAAGACATCGTCGACGGTCTCGACCGGGCGCCCGAGGCGTTCATCGGGCTGTTGCAGGGCCGCAATTTCGGCAAGCTCGTGGTCAGGCTCGCCGAGGATCCGACCCGCCGGGCTTGAGCGCGGCGGCAGCGAGGTGGAGATGCGCCGGACTACGATGCTCGCAACCGCAGTGATGTTGGCCTGCGGCGCTTGCCAGCCGCTGCCGGATGCGACACTCGCCGGACCCGTACCCGGGCAGCCTCAGCCGGCGCCGACCGCTAGTGCGCAACCGCCCGCGACACCACCCGCCTGCAGCAGCTACACCGTCCCGCTGACGGTCGGCGGGCAGCCGCAGCAGGCGCTCGTCGAGGCCTGTCCGCAAGCCGACGGCAGCTGGCGGATCACCCAGACCACACCCGGATTGCCGCCTCAGGTCTATGAGGTTCCAGCGCCGGCATCGTCCCCATACTCTTCCGGCTATTCCTATCCCGAAGCATATCCCTATCCCGACTGGTCCGCTTATTCGGATTGGTCCGGCGTGCCTTACTGGGGTTGGGGCGGAGCTCCGTGGTTTTTCGGGCTGGCACCGTCGATCGTCGTCGTGCAGCGCTTCAACCATTTCCATCACGGCTTCCACCACGGGTTCGCCCACGGCTTTGGGCACGGCGCGCGTGGCTTCGGCGGCCGTGGCTTTGGCGGACATGGGTTTGCGGCCATGCACGGGGGCGGTATGGGGGGCGGCCACCGCTAGCGAATTTCCCGGTTTATTCCCGGATAGCGTCAAATTTCCCGGTTTGCGGCCGCCAAAATTCCCGGCTCTGCAGCGCAAATTCCCGGTTCGCCAGCTTCGACAAGCAAGGCGGCAAGTGCTTGATTTGATTTAAGTTAGGGTGAGAAATTTGCAAGATTCGTCGGACGATTTGACGATTCTTCTGTATCCGGGAATTTGCCGCAGGCGATAATTCCCGCTTCGGGGCCAAGCGCGGGACGCGGAACGATGGGTGTGCAAGCAATTGGGATGCCGGTGCGGCGGGAGGAGGATCTCCGCCTCCTCAAAGGCAAGGGCCGCTACGTCGACGATGTCATGGCTTCGAACGAAGCGCACGGCTACGTGTTGCGCTCGCCGCACGCGCATGCTCGCATCGCTGCACTTGATGTGCGGCGGGCAAGGGCAGCACCTGGTGTCCTCTGCGTCCTGACCGGCGAGGATCTCGCCCGGCGCGGCCTCGGCACCTTGATGCCCGCGGTCCGCCGCCGGCGGCGCAACGGCGCACCGGCGTTCGTGTGCCCGCAGCCGCTGCTGGCGGGCGACCGGGTCCGTTATGTCGGAGACCCGGTCGCGTTCATCGTCGCCGAAAGCGTGAACCAGGCGAAGGACGCCGCCGAGCTGATCGACATCGATTACGAGCTGCTGCCCGCGGTCGTCGGCGCCGAAGCCGCACTCGCGCCGGGAGCGCCGGCGGTATGGGACGACAACCCGGGCAACGAAGCGTTCTTCCACGAAGTCGGCGACCGGAGCGCGGCCGATGCGGCTTTCGCCAAGGCCGACCATGTCATCCGCCACAAGACGGTGATCAACCGGGTCACCGCGAATTCGATGGAGCCGCGCGGCTGTCTTGCCGACTACGACCGGGACCAGGATCGCTACACAATCCGCTGCACCGTGCAGTCCGTCCACGGCACGAGGGCCGCGCTTGCCGACCGCATATTCAAATTGCCGCATCACCAAATCCGGGTGGTCTGCGACAATATGGGCGGCGGTTTCGGGATGAAGGGCGGGTGCTACCCGGAATACGCGCTGTCGCTTTGGGCATCCGAGGTCATCGGCCGCCCGGTACGATGGATCGCCGAGCGCAGCGAAGGATTGATGAGCGACGAGCAGGGGCGCGGCAGCGTCATCGACACCGAGCTGGCGCTCGACCGTGACGGAAGGTTTCTGGCGCTGCGGACCAGGTGGAGCGCCGCAATCGGTGCCTATTATTCGACCGACAGGCCGACGATCCCGCTGTCGGTCGGCCTCGGCTGCCAGGTGAATACCTACTCCATCCCGGCAGTGCACACCGAGGTCACGGCCGTTCTGACCAATACAATGACGATCGCGCCCTATCGCGGGGGCGGCCGGCCCGAGCCGATCTACGCGACCGAGACCATCATCGACAAGGCAGCGCACCGGCTCGGCTTTGCGCCAGCAGAGTTGCGCCGCCGCAACACGATACCCGCAGGCGCGATGCCGTTCACCACCGCACTCGGCCAAATTTACGATTGCGGCGACTTTCCCAAGAACTTGGAGGACTGTCTGGCTCTCGCCGATTACGATCGGGCAGCCGAACGGCGCGAAGCCGCGAAAAAGCGGGGCAAACTCCTCGGCATCGGGGTCGCGACCACCGTCGCCGCAAGCGGCGGCCGCGACTACGAGCATGCCGAAATCCGTTTCGACCCGTCTGGCGGTGCGGTGCTGATGACCGGCAGCATGGATCACGGGCAAGGCCACGGAACGACGTTCAAGCAGATCCTTTCGGAGAAGCTCGGCATCGACGCCGATCTGATCCGCTACCGCTACGGCGACAGCGATCTGGTGACGATGGGGATCGGCACCTTCGGCTCGCGCTCGGCCCAGCTCGCCGGTTCGGCAATCGTCGTCGCTGCCGACCGGCTGATCGACAAGGGTCGCAAGATCGCAGCCCACATGATGGAGGCGGCAATACCAGACGTCGCCTTCGAGAACGGCAGGTTCGCGATCCTGGGCACCGACCGGTCGGTCGGCATTGGCGAAGTCGCGAAGCAATCGTTTCATTCGTTGCAATTGCCAAACGATGTCGAGACCGGCTTTAACGAACGGGCTAATTTCGGTCCCGCCGACCCCGCGACCTTTCCCAGCGGCGCGCATCTTTGCGAGGTCGAAATCGACGAGGAGACCGGCGAGGTCGCCCTGACCCGCTATGCTGCGGTCGACGATGTCGGCCGCGTCTTAAATCCGCTGTTGTGCGAGGGGCAGATTCACGGCGGCATCGTGCAGGGGGTTGGTCAGGCGCTGATGGAGGACCTGGCCTACGATCCGGCGACCGGGCAGCTCGTCAGCGGATCGTTCCAAGATTATTGCATGCCGCGCGCCGACCAATTCTGCAGCTTCGACGTCGAGAACAATCCGACCTTGACCGAGAAAAACCCGCTCGGCGTCAAGGGGGTCGGCGAAGCCGGCACGATCGCCGCGATCCCGGCGGTGATGAATGCCGTCAACGAGGCTCTGGCGCGGATCGGTGCTCCCTATGTCGAGGCCCCGGCGATCTCGGAGAAGCTATGGCGCGCTATCCGCGCCGCGCGAGCCGGCGAGCCGGACCCGCGTTGAGCGTCACCTCACCGGTTACCGGATCGACCACGACCAGCGGCGCCGGCGCCAATCGATAGCCGCGTCCATCGGCGCTCATGCCGGTGCGGACATCGAACAGATAACCGTGCCATGGGCAGCGCAGCCTGCCGTTCTCCTGCACGGCATCCTCGAGCGGTCCGAGCCAGTGCGGGCAAATCGTGCCGTGCGCGACGAGCGCTCCATCCTTGAGCTCGACAAGGCGGAACGGCTCCCCGTCGACCTCGACGAGCAGCGGCAGCCGCTGCCGCAGTTCGCGCAGGGGGCCGAGGGCGAGCGGACCCGCAAACGCCTTCCGCCGGGCCCTCGCACGCCCCGACAGAGCTTCCCGGCGCATCATCATCGCCTCGTCCTGGTCCCACAGACGCACGTAGCTCGACCGGTACTTCTCGCCGAGTGTGGCCAGCCTGTCCGGCCGACGCTCAGGCAAATAAAACCTCACCTCGACTGCCGTCCGCTGCGGTCCGAGCGCCTCCAGCAAAGTCCAAATTTCTGTTCCGGCACCGTCGCCCGCGAGGGTGCGCGCGCAGTACCGCGCATTCGCCCGGTCGATCTGCAGCTCGAGAAGCATCCGCCGACCCGCTGAGCCGGGGGTTTTGGTGAGCTCGACCCGCCAGCCCAAGTCACCGGTTTCGACAAGCCGGACGCGGTCGAAATACATCTCGTGCAGCGCCGGTAGGTGCTCCCAATCGAGCACATTTTCCCAAATCCGGTCGATCCCGACACGGACCTCACGGGAATAGGTCGCTGCAAGCGCGAGTGGGGCAGGGACCCCCGGTTCGGCGCGATTGATCGGCATAGCGACCCTCCAATCCTTCGGGTCAGGGTGGTTTCTCGCGGGAAAACAGCTCGCGGATCGAGCCCAGAAATTTCGCCTTTGGGCGCCGCCGTTCCGGCGTCCGCTCGGCGTCGAGCCTTGCCGACAGGCGGAAGCGCGGCGACTGCGTCGCATGGCCGCTCCTGCCATGCTTTCGGCTGCCCATTCCTCCGCGGCCTTGCTGCATCGATCAAGCTTAGCATAGGCCGTCGGGCCGAACGATCCCGCAGTGTGGCCAGTCGGTTGGCTGCCTTTCTTGGACACCTATCGAACTACGTGTCTGTCACCTCATGTGGCCTCGCGGTCCGGCCCGAAGCTTTGATGCAACACGTCCCACGGCCGGAGAGTCTGCCGCCCGGCATCGACCCGCCGCGGTCGATCAGCGTCACATTCGTCCCGGCGACGGTGTTCGACACACCCCGCTCTACTGCAGGTCAACCGGGAATACCTCGCCTGGTTGCGGTCATTGCTGTTGCTCGAGCGCGAGCGGCTGCTGGGCAATTCGAAGATCCGTCCGGCCGCCGGGCTCTATTTCAAGCGGGAGCGGTGTGCCGTCGTCGACGAAGTTCCAGCAGTTCTCGACGTCGTTTGCCATTGGGATCTCGCCGCGACAGAAAAGACCGAGTTTATGACCCCGACTGGATGGTCGGCGTAAAGCTCGGCGGCGACAACAACGGCTGCTATTGGCTACTGGATATGGTGCGCGGGCGCGCCAACCTGGGCGGCTTCGACAAATTGCTGCTCGATACCGTAAGGCGCGGGGTGAGGTGCCACCGCATTCCACCGAAACCGTTTGCGTCCCTGGCTCCATGGAATGGCTCGCCGCGAAGAAAAAATCGAGCTTAACCCAGGCGGCGCTTGGGCCGAAGTGTGTATGCACGACGTCCTCGGGCCGCTCCGCCCGCATCACGGGGCAACAGAGTTTACGCGCGCCGGGATCGGAGTTCGAATCCGTGTCGCTTCCGCCGGCCAATCTATCCTGTCGCGGGGACCCGTCCGCGTCGATCGAGAACCCCAGAGCAGCCGCGAACCCGATGCGTCCCGTTTGATGTGATCGCAGCGGCGCACGTGATCAACTTGCCCCGATGTTGATCAATCTGCGCCCGGTGAAGACCACAGTAGGGTCTAAGATGTCGGTCCGCGGTGTCCGATCACCGGTTTGTTGAGCGGCACGAACTTTGCTGCACTGCAAATCTCGTCGGCTGCCGCGCACTCCGCTGTACGCCGCAAGAATAGGGGCAGGACGCATGCGCAGCCTGATCTTTGCGACCGTGGTCGCGGCGCTGGCATTAGGCGGTGACGTCGGCGGCCGAGACGAAATGCGAGCCGGCGGCGCTTGCTACGAAATACCCCTCGCTGGTCGGCAAGACGGTCAGGGTCGCGCAGGACCCCCAAGGCCTGCCCTATGCGTTCCGCGAGCCTGAGAATTTCGAGAGCTTGATCGGCCGCGACACTGATCTGGTGCGCGCCGCTCTTGCCTGCATCGGCGTGCCGTTCGAGTTCAAGACCGGCAGTTGGTCCGAAGATTGGTGGGGAGCTTCTTGCGTCCGCACCGTCCTGCCGTCCGCATTAACGGCAAGAGCTTGGTGACGCCCGTTTACGCTGATCCAAGAAGCAGCGATGCCTATACCGTGGTTTGAGAGTATCCGTTGGAACTACCGCGTATCCCTCGGGGATCACCTTGGCTCGGGTGATGGTCGTGGCCGGTAGTCAGGCTTGGAAGCTCGGGCTCACGCGCGCGTACGTGTCCCGCGTGTTCCGTGACAGCGCCCACTCCACAGGCGGGATGTCGTTCCCACCGGGCGAGCAGCCGGCGAACGATTAGCCTGTCTTTCAGCCCCTCTAGTTGGTAGAGTTGGCCTCTAACCACGAGGCCGGGGCCAGCGCGGAACCAGGGCTCTCGGGGAAGGCCAATCACTGGGGCGCTAATGCCGGAGGGCGGCGCGTGGCGGCGGATTACACAATCGCCATTATCGGATCGGGACCAGCCGGTACGAGCGCGGCGGTGCGTGCCGCCGTAGAGGGGAAATCCCACATCCTACTCGAGCGCGCGCCCCACCTCAACGATACGATCTTCAAATATCAGAAGCGCAAGCTCGTCATGGCGACGCCTGAGATCCTCCCCTTGCGCAGCGATCTCGCCTTCAAGGAAGAGTCGCGGGAGGAGGTGATCGAGACCTGGACCGGAGGGGTAGAGGGGGCGCGCGTCAACCTGCGGCTCAACGCCGAGGTCACAGCAGTCACTGGCCGGCTGGGCAATTTCGAGATTGCGCTGGCCGGCGGCGAGAAACTGACGGCAGAATATATCGTTCTGGCGATCGGCGTCCAGGGCAATATCCGCAAGCTGACAATCGCCGGTGCCGATCTCCCTTTTGTTCAGTATCAGCTCGATGACCCCGACACGCCTCTACGTCATCGGCGCGCTCGCTGGCTATCCGCTGATCAAGCATTGTCTCAACCAGGGATACGAAGTCGTCGAATACATCCTTGGCAACAACATCGCGCCGGCGGACGAACCGCTGATCCAAGCCAAGCTAGATCACGCCGACGTGGCAATGACGGTGGGCGAACTGGTGACGACGGTGCGCGAGAGGCTGCCGCTGTTTGCCACGCTGACGACGTTGCAGATCCGCGAATTCCTGATCCGCTCGCGGCTCTACAAGAAGCAGCCGGGCGATGTCGTCATCACGCTCGGAGAGTACGCGAATTCCGTCTACTTCATACTCGATGGCGAGGTCGGGATCAGGACCGATCCAAAGAACCCTGAAGAATTAGCCAAGCTCGGGGCCGGCAAGTTCTTCGGTGAGCTGGCGCTGCTCTCCGGGCGGCGCCGCACCAGGACAGTCGTGGCGACCGCGCCGTCGCTGCTGCTCGAGATCGACCGGAACACCATGATCCGCCTCGTTCGATCGGTGCCCGAGGTCAAGCAGGCCATCGACAGCCAAGCAGTGATACGCCAGATCAAGGTCGGTCTCGCGCCCGAAGTCGACGACCAGCTTCTCGACGAGGTGGTGCGGACGGCCCAGGTCGTCGAGTTCAAACCCGACGACACGTTGATCGAGCAGGGCGCGCACGACGATTGGGTCTATCTCATTCGGAGTGGTTCGGTGTCGGTGTCGGTCCGCCTCGGGGGCAAGGACATCGTCAACGCTTATGTCCCGGCCGGAAACTTTGTCGGCGAAATGGCCATGCTGATGCATGCGCCGCGTAGCGCCACAGTCAAGGCCGCGGTCGCCACGGAGGCAATCAGGATCGACAGCTCCGCGTTCCGCGCGCTTCTCGATCGCGCCCCGCGAGTGCGCCAGCAAGTCGAGAAGACGCTCAATGAGCGCCTGGTGGAGCACCACCGCGCGGAATTGGGCATCGAAAGAGGCGGTGTGCTCGAGTTCTTCAGGCGGACCGGAGTCGTCGAAGCGACGGATGTGCTACTGATCGACGAATCGCTGTGCGTGCGCTGCGACAACTGTGAGAAGGCTTGTGCCCAAACGCATCATGGGATTAGCCGCCTCAACCGCGAGGCCGGTCCTACCTACGCTACCTTACACGTGCCGACTTCATGCCGGCATTGCGAGGATCCGCATTGCATGAAGGATTGCCCGCCCGACGCGATCCACCGGGCACCCAACGGCGAGGTTTTCATCGGAGACAACTGCATCGGCTGCGGCAATTGCGAGCGCAACTGCCCGTACGGGGTCATTCAAATGGCGGCCACGCCGCCGGAGAAGCCGGGTCTGTTGAGCTGGCTCCTGTTTGGCATGGGCTATGGACCGGGGGAAGACAAATCGCCCGAGGCCATCGCAAGGCGAACCGGGAGCAAACACGCGGTCAAATGCGACATGTGCAAGGATATCGACGGCGGACCGGCCTGCGTCAGAGCGTGTCCGACGGGCGCCGCGATTCGAGTCGCACCCGAGCAGTTCATCAACGTCATGCGGCAGGGCGGCCGATGACCGTAACGGATCCAGTTGGCGCCTTGCGTGGCCGGCGGAGCCGGCACGAGTCCTTCCTGATCTATGCGCGGTTCCGCTATCTCAAGATTGCCTGCGCCGCAGCCGTCGTCTCGATCGTCCTCTATCTCGTCGATTCGCCGTACCCCTCGCGCTATGGCGGCAGCTGGGTCGGCTATACACTTGGCTCCGCAGGAGCCTTCCTGATCCTGTGGCTGATGTGGTTCGGCTACCGCAAGCGTTCGTACTTGAAAAACCAGGGAAATCTGGTGGCCTGGCTGTCGGCTCACGTCTATCTGGGCCTGAGCCTCCTCGTCATCGCCACGCTCCACACCGGCTTTCATTTCGGTTGGAACATCCACACCCTCGCTTATGGGTTGATGTGCCTGGTGATTGCCAGCGGTGGGTTTGGCGTCTTCTCTTATGTCCGCTATCCGCGGTTGATGACCGGAAATCGCCTCGGCATCGGGATGCCGGAAATGCTCAGCCGGATCGCCAGCCTGAATGACCAGCTCCGGACTGCTGCGATGAACGTCGACGACAGGACCGCACGGCTGGTGGAGCGCGCGGTGGAGACGACCTTGCTCGGCGGCTCGTTCTGGCGGCAGCTTTCTGTCTATTATCCGAACTGTGCCACAGCCGCAGCGTTGGCCGGCATCTCCGAAATACAGGCGAACGCTACGCCGGAGTTAGCCATGGCAATGCGTCAAGTTCGGGTCCTGCTAGAAGATCAGGGTCAACTCCTCACGAGAGCGCGGCAAGATATCCAGTACAAGGCAATGATGGACATCTGGCTTTATTTCCACGTGCCATTGTCCTTTGCGCTGCTCGCTGCGCTGCTCGCTCATGTGATAGCTGTCTTCTACCTGTGGTGAGCGGGACCTCGACGTCGCGCGATTGCCGATGCGGCCGAGCGCATGCAGGCTGAGGTTACCTTCCTCACCCGGCGCGGCACCGCGGTGATGCGGAGGCCGCATACAATAACCGCCGAGAGTGTCCGGTTCGGTCGTGGCACCGACAACGAGGTGCCGCTTGCGGATATCCGCGTCGAGCTTACCGCGGCGGCACTCCACCAGCGTGCCGACGGCCTTTTCATCGAACGGCTCGGCGATTCGCTGCTGCACGTCAACGGCGAGACCACAGATGCCAGGTTGGTCGGTCCCGGCGACGAGATCAGAATCGGCCCCTACAAGATCGTCCTGAGCGAGCCGCCCCAGGGGATCGGCGCGGCGCTTTCGGTCGAGTTCGTCCAACCGCTCGGCGATTCGCTTCAGCGGCTCATGACGGGAAGCCGCATCGGGCTGGACCAGACGGGCCTGAGCAAACGCCGTGCGTCCTGGGTGCTTTTTGTGGTCCTAACGATTGTCGGTCTGGGTGTTCCAATTGCCCTTTATTCCGTGGAAGGCCCCGTTAAGCAAAGCACATCTTCCCCGGCGGGTGGCGGGTCCACCTTCCTCAGCATCGTGTGGAACCCCGGCCAGCTGTCCAACCCGCACCGCTACTTTGCCAGGCATTGCGCTACTTGCCACAGGGCCGCGTTTGCACGGGTCGAGGATTCGGCCTGTCTGACGTGTCATAGCGGCATCGGCAACCACATCCAGTCAGCAACGGAAGGCGATGCAGGGCCGGTGCACCGTCATCTCCAGGCAACGAGATGCGCGGAATGCCACAAGGAGCACCGGGGGTTGCAGAGCCTGGTGATACGGGAAGGGGCGCTGTGTGTCGGATGCCATCGCTCGCTCGCCGAGACCGTGCCAAAGGCAGAAATTCGCGAAGTGCGAGGCTTTCCCGGCGGGCACCCGCAGTTCCGCGTCACCCTCGTTAGCGATGCCGTGAAGAAGAACGTCGAGAGGGTCGATCTCGGCAGCGATTCCAAGCCGGCCGATCGCCCCAATCTCGTCTTCTCGCATGTCGCCCATCTCGTTCCCGAAGGGTTTCCCGCGCTTGGTTACAAGCCGATGGTATGCTCCGACTGCCACGTGCCGGAGCCGAGTGGCCAGGGTTTCCTCGCGATCACCTATAAGGGCCAATGCCAGCGTTGCCACACGCTGAAGTTCGATGCCAAGCTGCCGTGGGAGGAAGTGCCGCACGGCGATGATGCAAGAGTGCAAACCGATGTCGAGGGGTTCTACGCGAGTGCCGCACTCGAGCACGGCGTCCCCCCGCCGTCGTCGACCGAGATCGAACGCCGGTTGCCGGGCATCAATCCAGCGCCGCCGAGCGAAGCGCTAGGCCGGCGCGCCTGGGTAAGAGAGCAGACCGCGCGAGCGCTCGGGATTGTCTTCGACGAGAAGCGCGGCTGTTTTTATTGCCATATCCCCGACCGTGCCAGCGGTCCGTTCCGCGTCGCGCCAGTCATGATGCTCACACGGTTTCTGGCACCTGCTCGCTTCGACCATGCGAAGCATGCGCCGATCGAATGCGGCGATTGCCACGGCGCTCGGCATTCGGAGGCGAGCAGCGACATCCTCATCCCCGGCATCGAAAGGTGCGTCACCTGTCACGGCGCCGAGACGGCTTCTTTCAATGTGCAATCGACCTGCACACTCTGCCATGTCTTCCACCGGCAGGAGTTCGGGCAGATGCGCCAGGTCATGGCGGTGGAGAAATAATGACCGGGTCTCAATCATGCTCGGCGCGACGCACGGCTCTGGAACTGTCGCGGCGGGCTGTGATTACCTTGCCGCTCTCCGCGCTGATGTTTGGTGCGAGTCGATGGGCGGTGTCGCAGACGGTGTCGGGCGGGGCAGCGCTGCCGCGGCTGTCGTATGGGGGGACTGAGCTTGCGCCGGTTATCGTCGATCGCGCTTATGTCGACATCAGCGTCGCTGTCGACCTCGCGGGCGACCACCCGATGGCGAGCTACATGGCGGTTCGGCCTCGGGGAATGCCGGCGCTGCAGCGCACCGCCGAAGGCACGTGGGTGGACTGGGATCAGCGAACGCAAAGCCTGATCAACAATCGGTTCGCGCGATTGGGCGAGCACCTCGTTTTTGCTTTCGCCGGAGCAAATTTCTCGAGGCTGAGCTTTCCGGTCGCGCTCTCGGTGGCTTATCGCACGCCGGCAGGCGTGAAATTCGGCGTCCTCCCCATGACCTCCAAGGCATGATTTCGATGCTAAGCCGGGATTTCCTTTCTCACCCGTTCTGCCAAGTAGCGACAGCCGTCGTCATCGTGCTGGGTGTAGCGGCGCCCAGTTGCAGCGGTGGTGGTGGCGGCGGAAGCGCCTCCTCGTCGACTTCGTCGGACACCTCCTCGTCGTCGACCTCGCCAACTGGGGCGAGCACCTCCTCGGCGACTGGGATGACCGCGTCCAGCACCTCCTCGGCGACTGGGATGACTGCGTCCAGCACCTCGAACCTGACCGAGGGCGACGTCAACACCGTGGTTCTCCAGGCTGTCAACCAGGCAACAGCACTGCATGCGCCGGCAACGATCGCTGTCGTCGACCGCGTCGGCAATGTGTTGGCGGTAACTCAGATGATGGGTGCCCCAGTAATGGCGACGGTCACCTCCCGGACCGGCGTCGCGACCACCGCGCTGCCACCGCCGCCGGAGAACGGGCTCGAAGGCGTCCCGGTGCCGAACACGTTGGCGGCGATCTCAAAGGCAATCACCGGCGCCTATCTATCCTCAAACGGCAACGCCTTCTCGACCCGCACCGCCAACCAGATCATCCAGCAGCATTTCAACCCGGGCGTCGCCGGCACCCCGTCTGGTCCATTGTTCGGCGTCCAGTTCAGCCAGCTGCCGTGCTCGGATTTCAACACGGTTGCGGCTGCGACTCCCGGCGCCACCAATGCCGGACCGCATCGCTCGCCACTTGGCTTTGCTGCGGACTCGGGGGGATTGCCGATTTACAAGAATGGGGTGCTGGAGGGCGGCATCGGGGTGATGACGGAGACCACCTACTCACTCAACCTCGATGTTTTCAATGTTCCGATCGATAACGACGAGGTGATCGCGATCGCTGGGGTGACGGGATTCGAGGCGCCCCAGGGCATTCAGGCGCCAACCATCGCTGTCGGCGGGCTCACCTTGCAATATACCGATGCGTCAGCGGCCAATCTTGCGGCTCCCGTCAGCGCGGCAGGGAATTTTACTCCCCTGCCGGTGAATGGCCCGGTAGCCCCCGGATACTATCCTGGGCCAGCGCCCGGCCACACGGCGATTGCGGGTACGACCTATGGCACACCAGCGTCCGGAATCGTGCCCGACGGTACTATCGGCCCCACCCTTTACCCCGGCGCCGACGCCTTTGTCTTCACCGATGGTCAGGGCAATGTCCTCTTTCAACCGACGAACGGGCTGGCGCCCCCCGGCCTTGCGATCACTGCCAGCGAAGCGCAGCAGCTGATGACCAGCGCGCTCAACATCGCCATGGAGACGCGCGCAGCGATCCGCAACCCGCTCGGCAGCTTCGCCCAGGTAAATGTGACGATCGTCGATCTGGACGGTAATGTCCTCGCGCAGGCGCGGACGCCCGACGCGCCGGTCTTTGGCGCAGACGTCTCGCGGCAGAAGGCAAGAACCGCTGTGTTTTTCTCAAGTCCCGACGCTGCGAGCACGATCAACGCCATCACGATCCCGGCCAGTACCGTTACCGGAACCTTTGCGGATTATATCACCCGATCGCAGGCCCTTGTCGAGCCGACCGTCTTCGCCAACGGCATCGCTTGGTCCGAGGTCGCCATTGGCGAGATTTCGCGACCATTTTATCCGGACGGGATTGACGGAAATCCGCCCGGGTCATTGAGCCTGCCATTCGGGACCCGCTGGAGCATCTTCTCCACCGGTATTCAGACCGATTTCATCGTTCCAGATGTCGCGGCCGGTCTCTCGGGAGGACCTCCGCCGGCAGCGGGCTGCGCCAACAATGGCGGCAGCGGTGAGCTGCCGATTGTCTCCGGCGGCAAGACGCAGCTGGCCGACGGAATGCAGATCTTCTCCGGCGGTGTGCCGATTTACAGGAGCAACGTTCTGGTCGGCGGAATTGGCGTATCCGGGGACGGCATCCAGCAGGACAGTCTGGTCGCCTTCCTCGGAGTGCAGGATGGACCGATCACGCTGAACAACGCGCCGGCCGCGATCCGCGCGGACACATTGTCGGCGGGCGGCGTGTTGCTCAGATACATCAATTGCCCACCTTCGCCGTTTCTGAATTCAACCGTGCAAAACGCGTGCTGATGAGTTGAGCGAGGACAAGTCAATGGTCAGCCGGCGGAAAAATCCGCACCGGTATGCGTTATTGCTGGCGCTGGTGCCGTTCTTCGCGCTGTCGCTCGAAACGGCAGCCGCGATCGAAGCAAAGGAGGGGACCGCGGGGGAGAGCGAACTCCCCCCCGACCGCCGGACGGCAGAAGAACTCTACAACGCAACCAGCGTCGATGCGCGGATCTTCGCGCTGGCGATAACCGACCCGGAGGTGCGAAAGGAAGTCGAGCGCGTGTTTAAACGCAAGCTCTCCGATGAACAACTCCAGGCGATGGCGGTTCAGCAGAAAGCCGAAGCGGATTACTGGAGTCGATATCTGCAAGGGCTCGAGACCGCCGCGGAGGCGGAACGGCGGATCCCGGGGCAGCCGCCGCCGGTCACGCCGCCGGAGCCGATCGAGAACCCGACTGCGATCCTGCCGCCACAAGCGGTTTCGCCAGGCGTGTCGGTCGCGATCCCGGATCGCTGGCGAATTCTCGACGCGTTGGGCCGGCAGGAGAACGTCTTCGATCCCTACAACACCAATACTCTCAAAGCGGACAAACCGATATTCGGCGAGGACTGGTTCTTTAATTTCGGTGCGATCAGCGACACCTTGTACGAGCCGTCGCGCGTCCCCATACCCATCGCCGCGCAAGCCTCGCTAACGCCGGGCTCCAACAACACCTTCGGCCGCTACGGGCAATCGTTCTTCAGCCAGCAGGAGATCGTGACCTTTTCGCTGATCAAGGGCAACACCGCGTTCAAGCCGCCCGATTTCGAGCTCCGCCTCACCCCAGTCTTCAACTTCAACCACACCAGCGTGGGCGAGCTCGGCGTCATCAACATCAATCCGCAGGCCGGAACGGTCCGCAACGACAAGTTTGCCTCACTGCAGGAAGCCTTCGTCGATTACCATCTGCGCAACGTCTCCGAATATTATGATTTTGATTCGCTGCGCGTCGGGATTCAGCCTTTCAACGTCGATTTCCGGGGCTTTCTTTTTCAAGACAGTCAGTTCGGCATTCGCCTGTTCGGCGACCGCGATGACAATCGATGGCAATACAACCTCGCCTACTTCCGTCTGCTCGACAAGGACACCAACAGCGGCCTCAACGATCTCGGAGAGATACTCAGGAAAGACAACGTCTTCGTCGCCAACCTCTACCGCCAGGATTTTCCGGTTCCCGGTTTCACCTCACAGATTGTCGACGTCATTAACATCAACGACGAGGCCAACACAATTCATTACGACAAGAACGGGTTCCTGGTGATTCCGGCGCAGATCGGCGACAATCGTGGCTACAACTACAACGTGAATTATCTCGGCATAAATGGCGATGGGCATTTCGGCCGCCTCAACCTGACCGGATCGGGCTATTGGGCAGTCGGCCATTTGAGCCACAACCAATTCAGCCCGGTGCCAAACAACGACGGAGCCCACATCAATGCCTTCTTTGCCGCCGCCGAGCCGTCGATCGATATCGACTATGTCCGGCTCAAGCTTTCGGGCCTATTCCAAAGCGGCGACGGCAACCCGCAGGGCGGCCACGCGACCGGCTTCGATTCGATCTTCGAGAACCCGCAATTTGCCGGGTCGGACGCGAGTTATTTCATCAGACAGTCGCTTCCCTATATCGGCGGCGGCATCGTCGGCCTCAACCAGCCGAACGGGGTGCTGGCCGACTTGCGCTCGTCCAAGCTTGAAGGGCAGTCGAATTTCATCAATTCCGGCCTTTTTCTCGCAGGTTTCGGCACCGACACCGATATTTTGCCGGAGCTGCGGATGTCGATGAATGTTAACTATTTAAGAGCTGCCTACACCCAACCGCTCGAGTTTCTTCGCCACCAGGCGAACATCTCAAACAACCTTGGTTACGATCTGTCGGTAGCGTTCACCTACCGGCCGCTCGATACGCAAAACATCATCTTCCGCGTGTCGGGAGCGGCGCTGATCCCGGCGAACGGCTTGAAGGCGATCTACCAGACAAACCCTGGGCTGTTTTCGGGTCCGAGTTTTCTCTACGCAGCGATGGTCAACGTGATTGTGACCTATTGAGGTCCTGGCGGTGCGGGGCATCACAGCGGCTTTTTTGCTCCTGGCCTTGTTGACAAGCGCGACGCAGTGCCGTGCGGCCGAGAGCGGGGCCGCACCGCCGGCGCCGATGAAGCAGACGGCGGCCGAGGCCGCGTTAAAGAGCGCCGGCTGCATGAGCTGCCATACGACGACCGATTCCTTGACGATGCACACGAGCCCGGGGGTCACACTTGGCTGCGCCGATTGCCACGGAGGGAATGCCGGCGTGTTCCGCGCTGCGGTCGCGTTGCCGACGAGCGCCGAATATCGCCGCGCTCTCGACGCGGCGCATGTCCACCCCCGCTATCCCGAGGAATGGAACTATCCCTCCAGTGTCAAGCCGCCCCGCACCTACACCTTGCTGAACCGCGAGTCGCCGGAGTTTATCCGCTTCCTCAACCCGAGCGATTACCGTGTCGCCCGCGAAGCCTGCGGTGCCTGTCACCTGCGCATCATCGTGGCGGCCGAGCGTAGCCTGATGGCGACGACCGCCATGTTCTGGGCCGCCGGCGCCTATAATAACGGCATTCTTCCGTTCAAGCACACGATCGTCGGCGAAGCCTACACACGCGACGGGCAGCCGGCAAAACTGCTGACGCCGGTGATGCCGACCCCGGAGGTGACGCGGCGCCACGGGATTGTGCCCGAGCTCTCGCCGTTGCCATCTTGGGAAGTCTTTCCTCCTGGTGACGTCTTCCGTGTCTTCGAGCGCGGCGGTCGCAACATCGTCACCCAGTTCCCCGAGATCGGCAACCCGGACTCGACGGGTGAGCTGCAGCGGCTCGAGGAGCCGGGACGCCCCGACATCCGCCAGTCCAACCGCGGCCCGGGTACCGGGTTGCGGGTCGCAATCCCGATCTTGAACATCACCAAAACGCGCCTCAACGACCCGACGACCTGGTTTCTCGGCACCAATGACAATCCCGGCGACTATCGCAACTCGGGCTGTGCTGCGTGCCATGTCGTCTATGCCAACAACCGCGACGTGGAGGCGGCAGGCCCCTATGCTCCCTACGGCAACCGCGGCACCAGCATTAGCATTGACCCGACTATCGGGAAAGGCGAGACCGGGCATCCGCTGCGGCATCAGATGACCACGGCGATCCCGACGAGCCAATGCATGATCTGCCACATGCACCAGCCGAACCTGTTCCTGAACAGTATGCTTGGCTACACCATGTGGGACTACGAGACCGCGGCGCCCGTGATGTGGCCCAAGCAGCAGAAACATCCGACCGACACCGAGATGCGTGCGGCGCTCGAGCGCAACCCCGAGGCGGCAGTCGTGCGCGGCAAGTGGGCCGATCCCGAATTCAGCGCCGAGGTGAGCGAGCTCAACCCGCGGCTCAACGACACCCAGTTCGCCGATTATCACGGGCATGGCTGGAATTTCCGCGCAATTTACAAGCGCGACCGCAAGGGCAACCTCCTCGATGACAACAACAACATCATCCCGTCCAACGACCCGGAGAAATTCAAGAAGGCCGTCCATCTCGACTCGATCCATGTCGATTTCGGCATGCAATGCGTCGACTGCCATTTCGCCCACGACGTGCACGGCACCGGCCACATCTATGGCGAGGTGCAGGCCGCCATCGAAATCACCTGCGCCGACTGCCACGGCACGGCGACGACGTTGCCGGATCTGCGCACTCACGGTCCGGCGGCGCCGCCGACCGGGACCGATCTGAGCTTATTGCGCACCGCCGACGGGCGGGCACGGTTCGAATGGCGAGGGCCCAAGCTCTACCAGCGCTCGGCACTCTATCCCGACCTCGAATGGGAGGTGACGCTGGTCAAGGACACGGTCGATCCGGCAAACTCGAAATACAATCCGCGCGCTGCGCGGGCGAAGCTGATGGCGAAGGGCACCTCGATGAAATGGGGCCCCGGCATTCCTGCCAACGAGCTCGCCCATTCCAACGACACAATGGCGTGCTACACCTGCCACTTGTCGTGGACGACAAGCTGCGGCGGCTGCCACCTGCCGATCGAGGCCAACCAGAAGACGGTACGGCATCACTACGAGGGTGGCGAAACGAGAAACTATGCGACTTACAACCCGCAGGTCGCGCGTGAGGACATGTTCCAGCTCGGCCATCACGGCACTATCAAAAACAATATCATCGCGCCGATCGCCTCGCGCTCGGCGCTTGTCCTGTCCTCGACCAACATCAACCGCGACCACATTTATGTGCAACAGCCGCCGGTCTCGGCCGCCGGATATTCGAGCCAGGCCTTCTCGGCGCACTACCCGCACACCGAGCGGCGGACCGAGACCAAGACCTGTAGCGATTGCCACATCTCCGAGCAGAACGACAACAATGCGATCATGGCGCAGCTGTTGCTGCTCGGCACCAATTTCGTCAATTTTATCGGCTATAACGCCTGGGTCGGCGAGGAGGGCGACATCGAGGCGGTGCGCGTCACCGAATGGGACGAGCCGCAGGCGGTGATCGGCAGCTATCTGCATAAATATGCCTACCCCGACTACTACAAGGCCCATGTCGACCGAGGCCGTCAACTGCCCGAGGCCTACGGTCACGGTTCGTCCTCGGCGCAGTGCATCCAGTTGCGGGGCGAATATCTCTATGTCGCCGAGGGCAGGGCAGGGATGCGCGTCTATGACGTCGCTAGCATCGCCAACAAGGACATCTCGCAGCGCATCATCACGGCGCCGGTCTCGCCCCTCGGGCAGGACACGCATATTCCCTCGAGGAACGCGACCTGCGTCGCACTGCCGACCAACCAGCCGATCAATCCGGTACGCAACGCCGGCAGCAACCAGACGCTGAATCTTTCGCAGAGCTATGCTGACGTTATGCGCACCGATAATGAAGAGCAGGCGATGCATCCGATTTACAACTACGCCTACATAACCGACGCCGAGGAGGGCCTGATCCTCACCAACGTCAATACCTTGGCCGATCAGGAGCCGCGCAACAACTTCCTGACCCGGGCCCTGACCTGGAACGAGGGCGGCATCCTCAAGGGGGCGCGTTACCTGACAATCGCCGGGACACGTTTCTACGTCAGCGCCGACGCCGGCGTCGTCGAGCTCGACATGGACAACCCGCTCCATCCCAAGCTCGTGACGGTCATCCCGATCTCCGGTGCCAGATCCACGGTGGTCCAGTTCCGTTATCTCTTTGTCGCGGACGATGCCGGGCTCGATATCGTCGACATCACTGACCCCGTTCGCCCAAGATTGGTCGATCGCGCCCACCTGCAGCTCGCCGATGCGCGACGCCTGTTCGTCTCGCGCACCTATGCTTATGTCGCCAACGGCCGCGATGGGCTCGCGATCATCGATGTCGAGCGGCCGGAAAAACCGCGCCTCTATACGATGTATACCGCCGGTGGCCAGCTCAACGACGCTCGCGACGTAGTAATTGGTGCGACCAACGCCTCGCTCTTCGCCTATGTCGCCGACGGGGCCAACGGCCTCAAGGTAATCCAGCTGATCTCGCCCGAGAGCCAGCCGAATTTCTACGGCTTCGCGCCCGAGCCGAGACCCGAGCTGATTGGTTGGTACCAGACAGCATCGCCGGCACTGGCGCTGTCGCGCGGTCTTGAGCGTGACCGCGGCGTCGACGAGACCGGCCATCAGATCGCAGTCTTCGGCCGCATCGGCTCGCGCCCCTTCACGCTCGACGAGATGAAACGGTTCTATATGGGCGCCGACGGCAGGACGTTCACCGTGACCGATCGCATCAAGCTCGAGGATTTCGTCGCATCGCGCCAGACAACGCTCAAGCGCAGCTCCGGCGGGCCGGCACCCCGGAATTGAAACAATGAAGATACTCGGATTGGCAATCCTGTGCTGCGGGATTTTTTTCACCGGTTGTCACGGATCGACCCTCGATGCGATCTATCCCGGCAGCTTTGGCCACACGCCACCGCCGTCGATTAACCTTCCCCCGGCGGACTGCCCTCCGATCACGGACGAACGGAACACCTGCGGCGCCTAGTTCATATTTTCCGATTAATAGAATTATTTGCTATTTTGTAGGGTTAAGTGTCCGATTACACTGGGAGACTAGCAAATTTGCTTCGATTTTCAGCGCAGCCTGCGGCGGCTCATTGCGGTATTGCCTTTTGAAAGTCCTTGAGAGCCTTGACGAATGTAGCGGGCTGGTAGGTCGCGTCGTCGGCGATCGACTTGTTGAGCCCAATCAGGGCATCGTTCACCACCTTGGTCTGCTCGGTGCTCAGATAGCCGGCCATTCTCATCGCGCTGGCGATCGACCCGAGCGCCATGGTCGCCTGCTCCGCGCCGGAATAGTCGGTGTCGTCGCCGGTGAGCCCGATAGCGACGACCCCCTCTGCCAGAGCTTTCATGTCGTCTTGGGTGAAGTCGTGGCTCGATACTGAATGTACGAGCTCCATAGCCGCGCGCCTCACTTCGGTCGCTTCGCGGACGACCGTGTCCCAATTACCGGTGGTGGCGTGATGCAGCGCCACCATGTGCTCGTCCAGTGCTTTCGCCGCCGTCGGCGCAATGCGGGTGGCAATGACGCGCAGCATCACGGCATTGGCGTCGTAGAGCTTGACGGATCCCGGGCCGAGCCCGGTGGATTTGCGCGACCGCCAACGGATCTGACTCATCGCGTGATGACAGGATTGGCAGTCGAACAGAGCGAGCTCGGGTTGAATTCCACTGGGCGCGTTCTTCGGCTCGAGGAGCGCGTCCATGCGTCTGACGAGATTGATCGCTTGTCCAACCGCCCAGACCTGCACGTCGTTTACCGGCCCTTTGCGCTCGATATAGTTTTGGTCAACCGTGTAATGTGCCGGCTCGACCGCGGTGTAAGTGTCGAGCTCAAAGCGTCTTAACCCGACGAGGCTCCGGGATGCGCTGCTCGCCGAAGTTCAGGATATAGCACAAAAATACATCGCGCGTTGCGACCCGACGAAAATCCCTTGTACATCAATCTGGCGCAAACCGTTTGCCAGCGGCAACCGTGCGCGGCCCAGCCCGGAGGCAATAGCCTCCGATGCCGCCCCTTGTGACCAGATTGCGCAAGGTGGCGTAAACCTCGCGCAACCCAGTTCGGTGACTGCTTGAAAAACATTGCGGGTTCCGCTCTTCGAAAAAATTACGCGTTATCCCGATACCACAATGCTCGACGGATTTATTGCTTTCCAAATTCAATGAAAATTGTGCAGGTCTTCGACCAATGCGCAAGCACATCGTGGCTCAGCGTGCGACATAGCCGCCATCGACGGTGACCGTGCTGCCCGTCACCCACAGCGACTCGTCCGAGGCGAGAAACAGGATCGCGCCGACGAGATCCCGCGGGTCGCCGAGGCGGCCGAGTGGGATCTGCGCGATCGTCGTACGCCGCCGCTCGGGATCGGCGTAGCTGGTGCGGGTCAGGCCGGTCAAGGTCGGGCCGGGCGCGATCGCGTTGACCCGGATGCCGTGCGCCGCCAGGTCGAGCGCCATGGCATGGGTCAAAGAGCGGCCGCCGCCCTTTGACGCGACATAGGCGGCCCGCTCGGGCCGGGCGACCTCTGCGAGCTGCGAGGTGACGTTGATGATGCTGCCGCCGCCTCGTTGGCGAACCATCTGCCGCGCTGCCGCCTGACCGAGATGGAACATGCCGGTCAGATTGACCGCGATGACGCGTTCCCACTCGCCGTGGTCGAGGTCCAAAAAGGTCCCGCCATGGCTGACGCCGGCGCAGTCGGGTAGCACGTCGAGCCTGCCGAACTCGCGCACCGTCGCAGCCACCGCGTCATCGACCGACGAGCGGTTGCGCACGTCGAGCGCGGTCGCGGTCGCCCGACCGCCGGCGGAGCGAATTCGAGCGGCGGTGGCTTCGGCCGCGGCGCCATCGATGTCGGCGCAGACGACCGCTGCGCTCTCACGAGCGAGGCCTTCTGCGCCGGCGCCGCCGATGCCGCCGCCGGCACCCGCCACAAGCGCGGTTTTCCCTTCAACGCGATCCATCTCGATCCTCTCGGCTGTTCTCGCTCACCACTATAGCGGAACCTCGCGGGGCGGCCGGGCGTCGGTGTTGGGCGCCGCGCACAGGACGCACGGTCGATGGCGCGAAGGATTGTGCTGTCCCCGATTGCCGCCGTCGAGGGGACGGCTCTCGGTGTCGCGGCCTATCGCAGCCGCGACACCAAGAGCCCGGGCTAGCGCTTAGGCGATGAAGCGCCGCTCACCGCCTTCATGGCGCGCTGAACACCGCGATACAGCCTTGCGCGCAGTTGGGATAGCTGGTGTTCGCCGGCAACGGCACGTACACATGGTTGTTCGCGGCACTCGCTGCGATCGAGTGCACGGTCCCGGCGGAGTGGCCCGGCGGTGTGGCCGGGTTGGTCGCCGGGACGGGGGGCAGCGTCGGCACCAGTTGGGTCAGCGTGTTGGCGACCGACGCGACGACGCCGAATACCGGGCCGACAGGATCATTTCCAGCAGTCACGTAATAGTTTCCGTCACCCGAGTTGTACCAGACTTCGTCCCCGCCCCCGACGCCCGGCACTGATACAAGCGCATTCCCCGTGCAGCCCCGTCCCGGGTTACAGATCGCGGATTGGGGAAACGCGATCCCGGTGCACGTCGCCGGATGCGCCGCCGGGGTCCCGGTCGGGTTCGGGGCGGGGACCACCGCGCTGCACTTAACGCCCGATGTATCGAAGACCGAGTTGGCGCCGACAAGCAGATCCCCGTTCGGGCCGAGGGTGAGGCCGGCCGGCTGCATAAAGTTTACTGGATACACCGTTTCGATGACCCCGCTGGTCGTGATCCGCGCAACCCCGCCGTTTGGACCGGTCCCGTCTCCAGGACCGTTTATTTCCGGAATCGAGACGTAGAACCTCTGGGTGCCCGGGTCCCACACCGGTTGTTCGGCGCCGTTGGTCGCATTGATCGTACTGAACGGGATCTTCGTTCCGACGGTGAGCCCGCAGTTCGAGCTGACGCTGATCAAGGTGCCAAACGGCGAAGACGGCGCAACCTCCGCGTTGTTGATCACAAGGAGCAGCCCGTCCTTGGGATCGAACGCCAGCTCATCCGCGCGCCTGTTGCCGCCCGTGCTGACCGAGCTGACGGGAGCTACGAAGCTGACGCTCGAGTTGATGGAGACCACGCGGCTGGGGAAGTCCGTCGCGAAGATGCAACCTAACGCGGCGGTGACGCCGTTAGGACCCGAGGTGCCAGAGTTACCCGAGTCCCCGGCAAATCCAAAGGCGGCGCCCCCGGCCTGGCCGAACAACGTATCTGTCTTGGTGTCGATGACATCGAGCGCCTTGTTAGAGCGATCGGCGAGATAGAAGAGCCCGGTCGCCTGATCGACCCAACTGATATCAAAGGAGTACAGCTTGGTCGAAGGGCTCGCTGCGGTCCCGTTGATCGGAATCGTCGTGAGCAAGGAGAGTTGCGCCGGAGTCGGAGACGCCACCAGGAAGCCGCGGATCTCACCGCCGGGATTCGTGGTGGTGTGGATGTTCAGATAGGTCTCGCCGTTCACGATTCCCTTGATCAGCGCTGCCTCGGCCGCCGCAACCCCGCCCTGGGCGGTGACGAACATAGGGTTGTAGCTCGCGACCGACGTGAGATCCAAGACATGGTCATAGGCCCCGGAACTCACCCCTATGGGGAACCCGGGAAATGCAGGGACCGTGGTGGCGACCCGACATTGGTGCCGGTCTGAAAGAGTGAAGGGAGGCAGCAATGGATGTGCGCCATGATGGTGTTCGAGGTCAAGCCGCTGAACGTCACCTGGACGCGTAGTGTGTTGGCCGTCGGATCCAGTGTTACCGTCGCAGACCCCGTCGCCGGGGACCCGGTGGGAGGAACTTCGAGCGCTTGCGTCAGGGTCGCCGTGAAAGTAAGCGGCTTGCCATAGGTAGCTGTCGCCGGCAGCATCAGGGCCGCGATCAGCATCAACACGTTGCTTCGGCGCATGAAATCCCCCCATTCCGTTTGATCGATCGAGGCATTTGCCATGCCCGAATCATGGCAACTTAGCACGCCTTCAGCGTCTAAGAACCGGCATGTTAACGACTTAGAAGCACCCAAGGCAAGTTCGGTTGAAATTGGACGGTGTGAATATACTAAAATATTTTGTTAATAATGTCTTCTTTGACTCATCATCTCTGTGTAATTAAGTGTTGCGGCGAAGCAGGGAAACGCCGATGACCCACATCTATGTGATCCACGAGAACGCGGCCTGGCTCGAGCCGCTAGCCGACGCGCTCAATGCGCAGGCGCTCCCTTGGCGCGATTGGTTTCTTGACCGCGGCGTCTTCGATCTGTCGCGCCAGCCGCCCGAGGGCGTCTTCTACAACCGGATGAGCGCCTCCTCGCACACGCGGGGTCACCGCTACGCCGCCGAGCTGACCGCTGCGGTGCTGGCTTGGCTCGAACGGCACGAGCGCCGCGTCGTCAATGGCAGCCGCGCGCTCGACCTCGAGATCAGCAAGGCTCGCCAATACGCGGCCCTCGAGGCGGCAGGCATCCGCACGCCCGACACGGTTCTCGTTGCCGGCAAAGAGCTGCTGGTGGCGGCAGCCCAGCAGAATTTTGGCGCGGGTGCTTTTATTTTGAAGCCGAACCGTGGCGGCAAGGGTCTCGGTGTCCGGCTCTTTTACACCGTCGATGCGCTGGGTAGTTATATTGACGGGCTGGATTACGAGGCGCCGGTCGACGGGCTGTATCTGTTGCAGGAATACGTGAGGGCGCAGGTGCCGCTGATCACCCGCGCCGAGTTTATCGATGGGCGGTTCATATATGCGGTCGAGGTCGACACAAGCGACGGGTTCGAGCTGTGCCCGGCCGATGCCTGCGCCGTGGGCGACGCCGCGTGCCCAGCCACCGAAGCGCCCCTCGCGAAGTTCACGATCGTCGACGATATCGACGCCGGTCTGAAGCTCCGCTACGAGGCGTTTCTTTCCACCAACGACATTGGCGTTGCCGGGATCGAGTTCGTCACCGACAGCGCCGGTGCCATCTACACCTACGACGTCAACACCAATACGAACTACAATCGGGACGCCGAAGCTCGCGCCGGCCGCTCCGCCATGTCAACGCTCGCCCGTTATCTGGGGGCCGAGCTCGATCGCGTCTCTCGCCGCCGCGACGCGGCTGATTGACCCGCAGCGAGAGGATCAGGCGGCGGCCACCTTTGCGGGCAGCGGACAACTGACCCCTGTGCCGCCGAGGCCGCAATATCCGTAGGGATTCTTTGCCAGGTATTGCTGGTGATAGTCCTCGGCGAAGTAGAAAGGCGGGGCTCCGCGGATCTCGGTGGTGATCTCACCCAACCCGGCCGCTTCGAGCTGGCGCTGGTAAGCCGCCCGGCTCGTCTCCGCGAGTTCCGCCTGCTGCGGCGAGAACGTGTAAATCGCCGAGCGATATTGGGTCCCGACATCGTTTCCCTGGCGCATGCCTTGGGTCGGGTCGTGGCTCTCCCAGAACAGCTTCAGGAGCGCCTCGTAGCTCGCGATCTTCGGGTCATAGACGACGAGCACGGCCTCGGTGTGACCCGTGCGTCCGCTGCAGACCTCCTCGTAGGTCGGGTTGGGGGTGGTGCCACCGGCGTAGCCGACGGCGGTGACCCACACCCCCAGCGCCTGCCAGAACACCCGCTCGGCCCCCCAGAAGCAGCCGAGCCCGAAGACCGCCTTATCCAGGCCCTCGGGATAGGGCCCGACGAGTGGGCGGCCGTTGAGAAAGTGCCGCTCCGGCACGGGCATCGCTTCGATCCTTCCCGGCAGGCACTCGCCAGGCCCGGGAACGACCAACTTGTCACGCGTAAATGGCCACATCTTCTGCGCCCCTTCGTTGAAATCCGGCGGCAAAACCGCGCGCTGTCTGGATGTAGGCAAGCGGCTGCTCCGCGCCAACGGAGCCTGCGCTACACCGGCAAAAATGCCACCCCCGCGGGTTCTTTCGATTAACGTTGTTCCTACGTGCCAAAAATCCCGATTTCCGATAGAGTGACGATCCGGACGGCGCTACAGACAGGCTCCGGGGGGTGTGCCGTTTGCTCGTCCACGTCGATGCGATTGCCCGCGAGAAGGGCCGCGCTCGTCACGATGGACGGCTTGGGGACGCATCGACGATATCATGATCCGGAAGGGGATGCCGAAATGACCCGCCGCTTCGTTCTCACCACCCTGTCGCTCCTGATCGCTACGGCATTGCTGGCGGCGGCTCCGCCAAACGCCAGTGCCGCAGATGCGAACGTTTTTATGAACGAGCTGTGGAACCGGGCCGTCGAGGTTCTCAGCAAGAAGGTCTCTCCCTCAGAGAGGCTGGCGCGGTTCCGCCAATTGTTCCACGCGGATTTCGATGGTCCCGGGATCGCCCGTTTCGTTCTCGGCCGCTATTGGCGGAGCGCGAGTAAGGAAGAGCAGCAGGAGTATCTGAAGCTGTTCGAGGACTACGTGGTGTTTGTCTACGGCACCCGCCTATCCAACTTCAGCGGTGAGACGTTCAAGGTCCGCGGCACCCGAACCGACGAGAGTGGGACCATCGTCTCGACCGACATCCTCAGCCCGAGCGGCGAGCCGCCGATTAAAGTCGATTGGCGGCTGATCAGCGACAACGGCGCCTTCAAGATCAACGACGTCGTCATCGAGGGGATCAGTATGATGGTGACGCAACGCTCTGAATTCGCCTCGGTGATCCAGCGTCACGGCGGTCAAGTCGGCGGGCTTCTGGCGTTGATGCGCGAGAAGACGAACACCGCCAGTGCTGCTCAGTAGCCCTCCAGACCGTGATGCCCAGGGTAGACTCACAGGATTTTCCAGGTTCCATCCGGTTGTAGGCAGCTGTTTAACTCGTAATGCTCGGGTGAGGCCCCCGCCACTGCAGTCGTCATCAGTGTATATCCGAGTGTTTCGCATCGCATATTCCGGGTAGTGAATTTTTTCAGCAGCCCGATCGTACCCGAGTTCTTGCTGCTCGGATTGCTCCAAGTAGCGGTCGTCCCGACAGGCTTCCCGTGGATCTCCTGGGTGACCGCGCGACGGATCATGTCAAGGTCCTCCTGCGTCAGCGTAACATTGGACTCGAAGCCCAGTCCCAGCAGTTGAGCTTGCGCCGCCGGGCTGGCGAGGGCCGCGAAGATCAGAACGAGGGGCTTGATCGGTATGGACATGACTGCTCTCTCATGAGCTTTGGCTTGCCTTGACATGCACGGTAAGCCGTCGTCAATCATCATACTCTGCTCGGCGGCTTCCGGGACGAATTTGATGGTGATGTATCTGAGTGAGGAAGGGGTCGGCGATCTGTTGCGCTGGGATCGTCTGATAGCCGCAATGGAGGCTGCATTGGCCGGCTTTTCGCTCGGGCGAGTTCTTCAGCCGGTGCGCAGCATGCTCACCATCGAGGAGGGAAAGCGATATCTCGGCATCATGCCGGCGGTGGCGGAGGATGCTATGGGTGTCAAGCTCGTCAGCTTCTACCCGGGGAACGCCGGCACGCGAGTGCCGACTCATCTGGCCATGGTGCTGCTGTTCCGCCCGGATACCGGCGAACCGCTGGCAGTCATGGATGGCAGGCTGATTACCGAGATGCGGACGGCCGCAGTCTCGGCGGCGGTGACGCGGCGCCTGGCGGCTCCCGACAGTCGAGTATTGGCTTTGCTCGGCAGCGGCGTGCAGGCGCGCGCCCATCTGCAGGCGCTAATGCTGGTCCGGGGCTTCGAGGAGGTTCGCGTGTGGAGCCGCACGGCCGAGCATGCCGAGCGGTTTGCCGAGCAGCACAAAGCCAAGGCGATGCCCGTCGAGTCGGCGGTGCGCGACGCCGACGTTATCGTGACCGCGACCAATGCGCTGCAGCCGATCCTCCAAGGCGCCTGGCTCAAGCCCGGGGCGCATGTCAACGCCGTAGGTTCGCCGCGGCCAGACTGGCGCGAACTCGACGACAGCGCGATGGCCAACACGCTCGTCGTCGATTCACGCGAAGCGGTTCTGAAGGAATCCGGAGACGTGATCCTATCGCGGGCGCAGATCTATGCCGAGATCGGCGAGATATTTGCCGGAGCCAAGGCGGCGCCGGTATCGGCAACGACGGTCTTCAAATCCGTCGGGATCGCGATAGAAGACATTGCGACCGCGAAGCTGATCTATGACTCGGCATGCGGCAAGCAATAGTTACCGCTCGGCGAGCTTTCCGCCGGCGTCTTGACGCAACAGTTGGCGCTCGGGAGAATGGGCTGCCCTAAACTCGGTCCGATGGAGATAATCACGGTGTTTCGGGTGGTTCGGAGAGCAGATTGTGGGAGAAGGATGCAATCCGCGGCTGCCGTGGTGGTCGGGCTTCTGCTGCTCTGTTCCGGATGCGCTACCTCTTCGAGCGATCTGGCGAGCGGCGACGAGGCTGATTCGGACAACGATCCCGCGGAGGGGGTGAACAGAGCGATCTTCAAGGCCAATCTCGCCGCCGACCACGCCGTCATGAGGCCGGTCGCCCAGGCCTACACCGACCATGTCCCAGAGGTTGTCCAGACCGGCGTTCACAACGTCGTGCAAAATCTCAAGGAGCCGGCCGTTGCCGTGAACGACCTGCTGCAGGGAAATGTCAAGCATGCCTGGCAGTCGGTCCAGCGGCTGGCCGTAAATACGACGGTTGGTGCTGTCGGGGTCGTCGATGTCGCGGAGAAATGGGGGTTGCCGCCGCACAAGGCGGATTTCGGTCAGACACTGGCCGTTTGGGGCGTCGGAGAAGGCCCCTTCGTCGAGCTCCCATTGCTTGGTCCGTCAAATCCGCGCGACGCGCTGGGGACCGCCGTCGATATGGCGCTCAACCCTTTGACCTTCGTCGGCGGCGCGCCGGCGACTTACGCGAGCGTTGCGACCGGGGGCGCCAATTTCGTCGATGTGCGCGCTCAGCATCTCCACGATTTAGACGAGTTGGAACGCAACTCGCTCGATTACTACGCCACGCTGCGCAGCGTCTATCGGCAACACCGGGAAGCGGAGATCACGACGGCCAAGGAGCCGGAGGCGCAAGGGCGTGTCGACATCTCCGTTCCGGATACCAACCCCGTGACCGCGCCGCCGGCCGACGGCGGCAAATGACGCTTGCCGTAAAGATTTGCGGCCTGTCGAGCGAGGCGGCCGTGACAGCGGCCGTTACCGGTGGTGCGGCCTATCTCGGCTTTAACTTTTATCCGCCGAGCCCGCGCGCAGTTACGGCGCAGAAGGCCGCCCGGCTGTGCAGCGCAGTGCCGGCGGGGATCGCGCGGGTCGGGCTCTTTGTCGACGCCGACGACGACACCATCGGCGCGGTCCTCGCCGAGGCCCAGGTCGACATCCTGCAATTTCACGGCAATGAGAGCCCGGAGCGGGTCGCCGAAGCCAGGCTTCGGTTCGCCCGGCCGGTGATGAAGGCGGTAGCGGTCGCCGCGCCCGAGGACGTGCTCGGCGCAGCTCGATACGAGGTGGTCGCCGATTTGCTGCTGTTCGACACAAAGCCGCCGCGCGGGCCCGGCGCGCTGCCCGGCGGCAACGGGCTCGCCTTCGACTGGGACCTGATCGCCGGCCGCTCCTGGAAGCGCGAGTGGATGCTGTCGGGCGGCTTGACCGCCGAGCTGTTGCCCGAGGCGGTGCGTATTTCCGGTGCGACAATGGTCGATGTCTCCTCGGGCGTCGAGCGGCGTCCGGGCGAAAAGGATCCCGACAAAATCAGGGCCTTCCTCGCCGCTGCGCGGGCGTACGGGTGAGCCATGAGGATGCAGACCCCAAACACCTTCCGCGGCGGCCCCGACGAGCACGGCCATTTCGGCGTCTATGGCGGGCGCTTTGTCGCCGAGACATTAATGCCGCTGGTCCTCGCGGTCGAGGCCGCCTATGCCGAGGCCCGCGCCGATCCCGGCTTTCGGGCCGAGCTCGACTACTACCTCGACCATTATGTCGGGCGGCCGAGCCCCTTATATTTCGCCGAGCGGCTGACCCGCCATTTCGGCGGCGCCAAGCTCTATCTTAAACGCGACGAGCTGAACCATACCGGCGCGCATAAGATCAACAACTGCTTAGGCCAAGTGCTGCTGGCGCGACGCATGAAGAAGCGCCGCATCATCGCCGAGACCGGCGCCGGTCAGCACGGGGTCGCGACGGCAACGGCTTGCGCGCTCTTCGACCTGCCCTGCGTCGTCTATATGGGGGCCACCGATATCGAGCGGCAAAAGCCCAACGTGTTCCGCATGAAATTGCTGGGCGCCGAGGTGATCCCGGTGCATTCAGGGACGGCGACCCTGAAGGACGCGATGAACGAGGCGCTGCGCGACTGGGTCGCGCATGTCGCCGACACCTTCTACGTGATCGGCACGGTCGCCGGGCCGCATCCATACCCGATGATGGTCCGCGATTTCCAATCGGTCATCGGCCATGAGACGCGGGCGCAGCTGGCGAAAGCCGAAGGCCGGCTCCCCGACACCCTGGTGGCCTGCATCGGCGGCGGCTCGAACGCAATGGGGCTATTCCATCCTTTCCTCGACGAGCCAAGCGTTGTGATGATCGGCGTCGAGGCTGGTGGGCACGGCATCGAGACCGGGTTGCACGCGGCCTCGCTGACCGGCGGAGAGCCCGGCGTATTGCACGGCAATCGCACCTACCTGCTGCAGGACGAGGACGGGCAGATTCGCGATGCGCACTCGATCTCCGCAGGTCTCGATTACCCCGGCATCGGCCCCGAGCACGCCTGGCTGCACGATCTCGGACGCATCGAATACGTCTCGATCACCGACTACGAGGCGCTCGAAGCATTCCAGCTGTCGAGCCGAATGGAAGGAATCATCCCGGCGCTCGAGCCGGCTCATGCGTTGGCCCATGTCGCCAAGATCGCACCGACCCTGCCGCGCGACCATCTGATGGTGATGAACATGTGCGGCCGCGGCGACAAGGACATCTTCGCCGTCGCCGACCATCTCGGGGTCAAGCTGTGAGCCGAATCTCGGCGCGCTTTGCGGCGCTGCGCGAGGAAGGCCGCGCGGGGCTCGTGACCTATCTGACCGCTGGTGATCCCGACCCCGCCACCTCGGCGACGCTGTTCGCCGGCCTCGCCGCGGCGGGAGCGGATCTGATCGAAATCGGCATGCCCTTCTCCGACCCGATGGCCGACGGCCCGGCGATCCAGGAAGCGGGCCAGCGAGCATTGAAACAGCGCATGAATTTGCGCCGTACCCTGGCGCTGGTGCAGGAGTTGCGCCGCGCCGATGACGCAACCCCGATCGTGCTGATGGGCTATTACAACCCAATCTATCGCTATGGCGCGGAGGCCTTTCCGCGCGACGCGGTCGATGCCGGGGTCGACGGCGTCATCGTCGTTGATCTGCCGCCCGAGGAGGATGCCGAGCTGACCGGGCCTGCGCGCCGGGCCGGCCTCGATGTCATTCGCCTGGCGACGCCGACCAGTGACGAGCAACGCCTGCCGCGCATCGTCGACGGTGCCAGCGGCTTCATCTACTACGTCGCGATCGCCGGCATCACCGGGACCCGCTCGGCGGATTCCGCAGATGTTGCCGCCGCGGTCACCAGGCTTCGTCAGTTCACCCGGTTGCCGGTTGCCGTCGGCTTTGGGGTCAGAACCCCGGAACAGGCCGCCGAAGTGGCGCGCGCCGCCGACGCCGCTGTCGTCGGCACCGCCTTGGTTCAGCGCCTCGCCCGCAACCTCGACCCCAATGGCTGCGCCAAGCCCGGTCTCGTCGACGCCGTCCTCGCCGATGTAAGGGCGTTGGCGAAAGGAGCGCGGGAGGCGCGCACGTAGCTTCGCGATCACCTGAATGTCGGGAGGGAGCATGCGTCGAGGGCTTACCGGGGGAGTTGGTTTAACCACCACGATTATGCTGGCGACCGCCGTCGCGGCCTCGGCCGAGGGGCCGGCGGGGCCGCCGGTCACGATCGGCTTCAGCATGCCGCTGACCGGCGGGCTCGCGGTCAACGGCACCTCCGGGCTGCTCGCGATGCAAATCTGGGGCGAGGACACCAATAAGAAGGGCGGGCTCCTCGGCCGCCCGGTCAAGCTCGTCTATTACGACGACCAGACCAACCCGTCCTTGGTGCCGGGCATCTACACCAAGTTGCTCGATGTCGACAAGGTCGACCTCGTGGTCTCAGCCTACGGCACCAATGTTACGGCACCGGCACTGCCGGTGGTGATCCAGCACAATAAGACCTTCATGGGTCTGTTCGCGATGGACGTCAACGAGGAGTTCCATTACCCGAGATACTTCTCGATGCTGCCGGTCGGGCCCGATCCGCGGGCGGCGATCTCGGAGGGGTTTTTCGAGATCATCAAGGACAATAAGGACAAGCTCGGACTGAGAACGATCGCGCTGGCGGTCGATGACGGCGAGGCGACGCGCAACACCGCCGACGGGGCCCGCGTCAATGTGAAAAAGGCCGGCCTCAATGTCGTTTACGACGAGACCTATCCCCCGACGACGACGGACTTTAGTCCGATCATCCGTGCGATGCAGGCGACGAACCCCGATATCGTCTATTTCGCGTCCTACCCGCCGGACAGCGTCGGCCTGATCCGCGCAATGCACGAGATCGGGCTCAACACCAAGGTTTGCTGCGGTACGATGACGGGGCCGCAGAGCACCTCGATCAAGACCTCGCTCGGCCCGATGCTGAACGGCATCATCACGTTCGATTTTTGGCTGCCGGCTCCAACCCTGCGTTTTCCCGGAGTCATGGAGTTTCTGCAGCGCTACCAGGAGCAAGCGGCCGGCAAGGGCGTCGACCCGCTCGGCTATTATCTGGCGCCCTGGGCCTATGCCGATCTGCAGGTGTTGGGCGACGCCGTC
>Ga0306921_10000547_pt1 | contig 33642 bp, 29 predicted proteins | sample sta12Cox44000080_FD_203760 | JGI IMG/M metagenome (GOLD analysis project Ga0306921, IMG submission 203760) | Lab enrichment of tropical soil microbial communities from Luquillo Experimental Forest, Puerto Rico - statoxic.12C.oxic.44.000.080 (v2)... | ecosystem: Environmental > Terrestrial >... | reverse complement strand
GCCGTCTTTTTCCGGTCTAGCGCTCACAATAGTTCCAGTAATGGTAAGACAAGGATTGATGACTTCCAGTCGGTCTTCCGCGCTAGGGAAACGCCCGTGATAGACGTGCTCCCAAAGTGACATGTCGCAGGATGCTCCCTGGTTGTTCGGCGGCGGTGTCGCAATGCCCACGCGGAGGTAGTAAATGGCAAGAACGGCCAGCACGACGGCGATGACGAGAAGTATTTTCTTCATGATTTGACTTACGGGTTATGACAGCACAGCCTCCGTCACGGTTCCACGGGAAAGGCTTGTCGCTTGCGCTAAACGTGAACACAACCGTAGGTAGACGATCAAAACGTATCCGCCATAGGATAAGGGCATGAAGGCACTTCGCAGGATTGCTTACTTTGTCGGCGTGATTTTGTGCTTGATTGGGCGGGTAGTTGCGGACGACAAACCGACCAGCCTATCGGATGCTCGGACGGCGGTGGAATCCAACCTGCGTACGTCTGAGGGCAAGGCTTATGACGAAAAGCTAGGAAAAGAGTTCTTGGAGAAGCATCTGGCTACCATGCGGCATTGCAAGCAGAGCGCTGGAAACGACCTGGAAAGCTTCTGGGTTCTTCTAAAACTCGACAAAGACGGGGCGGTGAAGGAGGTCTTACTGCACCCCACGACCAAGATGGGTACTTGCGCACGGGAAACGCTCCTCAAGAGTTTATATGAAATTAAGTCACTAAATCTAATCCTGCCGAACTTCGGAAGCTTGTTGCTCTATTCAATCAGCGGACGAAATCATTCGCAACGAAACATCCGTCCAGTAATCGACTCAGGCCAAATGCCTTTACGTCGGTGACTGATGCGGACTTGATCATGACCGATGGAAAGAGTCTCGAGCTTGTCGGTGTTACGCCGGATGAGAGAATCATTCCAACGGGAGCAGAACTATTGGCTGGGAGGGATCCGGTGCTTGCTCACGCGGTGGAAGTCGCGGGAGGAAAGATGGATCCAGCCTTGGCCGGAAAACTCTTCCCGTATGAATGGCCGAAATGAGCGAGCTGCATATCAGGATTTCCTCGCTCTCTGGAAAGACGCCGACCCCGACATCCCGATCCTGAAGCAAGCAAAGGCCGAGTACGAGAAATTGCAATAAAGGGGCCCGAATTAGTTTTGCGCTTTTCCGACGTTGTGTACCTCACAAAGCGAGAGATCGCAGTTTGCCCTTTGAGAATTTCGCAAAACGCAATTGATAAAGAATCTTGCAGGTTAAGCGCCACCCCGGTGCTACCCATCCGCGTCCCGAGAACCTAAGGTAAGTCCGGCGCGGCTCTTCATCGGTCGGGCCCACGTTTATTATCAGTTGGCATAAGTTATGGCCCCGGTTCGTTGACTTGCCTTAGCTTGGCAAGATGCTCGGCAAATGGCGGAGTCCCAGTCGCTCATTGGCCAGACCATCTCCCATTACCGCATCCTTGAGAAACACGGCGGCGGGATGGGTGTCGTTTGCAAAGCCCAGGACACGCGCCTGCAGCGCAATGTGGCTTTGAAATTCCTTCCGGACAAGGCGTTGCAACCGCCTATCAAATCCAGGCGCTGATTCTGCTGACTGGCACAAAAAAGGTAGCTTGGTTACGGACTTCGAACAACCTGCTTTGCTTATTGCCCCCTGAAAAAATGATGGGCTACTTGTCACCGGTTCGCAAGTGATGTTCGCCAATGATCGCAGTCGGGGACTTTTTCGGGCCGAACGGTCGAGAGGTCGCGCCTGGCTCTCTGGTGGTGCCTCGGAACGCTGATCTCAGCTTATAATCGGCGCATCCATGACCCTCACGCCAGGAACAAAACTTGGGCCCTATGAAGTAGAAGCTCCGCTTGGAGCAGGTGGGATGGGCGAGGTGTATCGCGCACACGATGCGCGGCTAGCGCGCGAAGTCGCGATTAAAGTCTTGCCCGAGGCGCTCGCCGAGGATAGCGACCGGCTGCAACGGTTCGAGCAGGAGGCGCGGACACTAGGAGCGCTTAACCACCCCAACCTGTTGGCCGTTTTTGATGTGGGTGCGACGGACGGATTGAAGTATCTGGTCGCGGAACTTCTGGAAGGAAAGACTTTGCGCGAGCGCTTGAATGAAGGCGTCCTACCGCAGCGCAAGGTGATTGAGTACAGCACCAAAGTAGCGAATGGGCTGGCTGCGGCGCATGACAAAGGGATCGTGCACCGGGATCTGAAACCAGAGAACGTGTTCGTCACTAAAGACGAACAAGTGAAGATTCTGGACTTTGGGCTGGCCAAATATGCCGCAGATGCCAAGGACGCGGAAGCGACGGCATTGACAGCGGGACCGGTTTCGACAGCACCGGGGACAGTAATGGGAACGGTCGGCTATATGTCTCCAGAGCAAGTGCGGGGAGAAGTGGCAGATTCACGGTCGGACATTTTTAGCTTTGGCGCGATGCTGTACGAGATGTCCACGGGTAAGAGAGCGTTTTCAGGAGAAACGGCTGCGGAAACAATGACCGCGATCCTGAAGAGCGAACCTCCAGACTTGGAGGCTGAGGGAAGCGCTCTTTCCTCGGGAATGGCGCAGATCCTGCAGCACTGTCTCGAAAAGAATCCCACGAACCGTTTCCAATCCGCGCGAGATTTGGGTTTTGCGCTTAGGGCACTTAGCGGAACCGGAGCAACCGCTGCCCTCAGGCAAGCGAAAAAGCGGCGATTCGAGGGTGCTTGGAAATGGGCGTCAGCGATCCTGGCGCTGATGGTCGCAAGTACCGGCCTTGGATACTTCTTTCGCGGAAACGCCCCAAGCGCGCCAGCGTTGCGTGCGGTTCTTCCGGTACCCAACGGCGTCGCCATGCACACGTTGGGTGACGAAGCTGGAACCCCTGCGATCTCGCCTGACGGAAGCAACATGGTGTTCGTGGGTACGACCGAGGGAAAGACGATGCTGTTCCTGCGGCCCATGAATGGGACGACAGCAAAGCCACTCCCGGGAACGGAGGGCGGGAAATTTCCCTTTTGGTCGCCCGACGGAAAGGCTGTTGCTTTCTTCGCGGATCGGCAGCTGAAGCGAATCGATATTACTGGGGGTCCGCCGCTCATCCTTGCGCCCGCCGACGATGGAAGAGGGGGAACGTGGGCCGGCGAGACAATCCTCTACGCTCCCTATATCTATGGCGGAATCTGGCGTGTGCCTGTTGCGGGTGGAAAGCCGGAACAAGTAACGACGCCGGACGCGACATTGCACACCACGCACCGCTGGCCGCGCTTCCTCCCCGACGGAAAGCACTTTTTGTACCTGGCACAGCATCATTCTGGCCGCAACCAGACAAGCTCGGGCATTTTTGTTGCAAGTTTAGACAGCGAATCGCCAAGACCAAGAATGGTCCTGCATTCCGATGCTATGGCGTTTTATTCGTCAGGTTACTTGCTCTATTACCGGGATGGAAGTCTGATGGCGCAGGAATTTGACGGTGGGAAACTGGAGCTGAAGGGCAATGCTACGGCGCTCGGGCAAGCATTGCGGGACCCCGGGAATTGGAATGTACTCGCCTCGGCTTCGGATAATGGAGTACTGCTCTATCAAAGCGCCGGAGAATTGAAGTACCCGGTCGTCTGGTTCGACCGTAGCGGGAAAACTCAGGCAACGGCGCAGTTGGCGGGGCAATTGAACGATATACGCTTGACGCCTGACGGAACTCGGGTTGCCGCGGTGAATAATGAAATAGGGCCTGCCGGAGATTTGTTTGTTTACGATTTCAAAACCAGCACGCAGACGAGAATCAGTTTCGGGCAGAACCCGTGGTTTGCGGTTTGGTCGCCCGATGGCAAGGAATTGATCTATTCTTCCCAGCGGCCAGGCTCGGAAAACACGGACATCGTTTTGGCCCAATCGGACGGTACTGGAGAGCAGGAACTGAAGCTTCCGGAGAAAGGTATTGACCATCCGACGGATTGGACGCGAGACGGAAAATATCTCCTGATTACCCACGGTCCGCGGAGAGCGCAACAGATTCTGGTCGTGCCGATGTCGGGCGATCGGAAGCCCATTTCGCTTTTTCCGGATGCCAAGTTCGAGCGCTCCGACGGCAGGGTATCGCCGGACGGAAAGTGGCTCGCATTCGTTACCACCGAATTTGGGCCCAACGAAATCTTTGTTACCGCTTTTCCGAGTGGGCGCGGAAAATGGCAGATCAGTTCGGGAGCGATACAGCCCCCGCCGGTATGGGGAGCGGACAGCAAAACGTTGTACTTCGTCAGCAGCGCTGGCGATGTGGAAGAGGCCAAGCTGCAGGCATCGGCCACGAGTATTGCGGTAGAGGAAGTGCACCCACTATTTCGTTCGCCGTTTCTGACCACCACGGTGCGCGCCGTGTTTGATGTGGAGACCAAGAACGGGCCGCGGTTTATTGGCAGTGTCGCGCCCGATGCGAGCACGCTTCCCTTGAACGTGATTACCAACTGGAGCGCAGAACTGAACAGGAAATAGTGGCGAGAGGGTGGGATTCGGACTCTCGTAGGTTGGCGTCGTTTTATTGTGAACATATTTCTAGCGAACCGCTTTAATCACGGTTACGCCACACGAGCAGGGTGAAGCGGAGCCGCTCATGTTCCCCGCGCAGCCCCACGAGCGCGGCTCCTTGCCTACTTCCGTGGGCTGTATCGGAATAAGCGGTCTACTTTTTAGCGTCTGGGCGAGGCGTCGTCAAGCGAACCCCGTTACCGGGCAACTCGCAAAGACAGTGCTGTTACTGGCCCTCGGCTGGTTCGAGGGCTAAACCTATTCGTCGGAAAGGCTAAGGAATTCCCTGATTGCATACGATCATCCCGTCATCAATCATTGCGGATAACTTCAAACGAACCGCTCTGGGGCGCATCGCGTCAGTCGAGAAGGATGCGTCCCGCTCTCTGATCGCGCACATTCCCGGCCATCGCTTCCAGCGACGTTCGCGGTGCTAAGCGATCAGTGCTTAGCAAAGCTGCTGATTGGTTCGAAGCTGTCAACAGCCAGCTTCTCATCCTCAAAACTGGGGATCATTTGTAGCAGGTGCAACGCCTTAAAAACTTCCAATACATGACCGCTCGGACGCAGCAGTCTTAGCTCGCAATCCTGACCACGGAGAGAACGAAAGGTCTTGACAATACTGCTAACACCGGAGCTGTCGATCTGTATCAGGTCGGCCAGATTCAACAGAAACTTCCGCACGCCGTTAGCGACCAATTCCTGTAGATGTGTTTTCAGCAACTCGTTATCACCGCCGTCGATGGTCCATCTTCCCCGAAGGTCCAGAATGGCGACATCGCCAGTTTCCCGAATAGAGATTTGAAGGGACATAATGCCACCCCTCGTGGGTCAAGTTCATGGTCGGTGGCTGGGAGTGCCTACTCGGGATTATAACCCCGCGGTCGACTTATCCGTCTCATCGGCAGTTATGATTTACGATGAATATTCCGGCTGTCGCTCCTAGCGGCGTTCACGGCCCCGCCCCATGATCCGACGTCTGTACGAGGATGTGCGAGCACGCCTCCGCTTCCTGGTTCTAGGAAGGTCGGACAAACCGAGAACGAAATTCAGAACCTTTCCGATAGCAGAGACTTTCTTGAACTCATCGGTTAACAAACCCTCCGTGTTCTTTGGATTTGCTCCGTGTTTGTTCGTTTTGCGCCAGTTTTAGCGACAGTTTGGTGACAGCCGCGCGGTTTGACCGGACGCGGGCGTGATTGTCACACCGCAGACCTATCCTTATTCTTCCTAACATTTGGTCTTGCACTCGAGTAACAAAAACTCTAAATGGAAAATGCAGCGAAAAATCGAGCTAGGGCGAGTCCATTTCTTGCGTTTTCTTGACATAGCCATCATAGATGGCTATTATTTGATTCATGAAAGTCAGCGTTGCGCATGCCAAGAATAAGCTCCCCGAACTCATCAAAGCTGTCGAAGACGGTGAGCCCGTAACCATCTGCCGCCGTGGTACGCCCGTTGTCGATATCGTGCGTACATCGAAGGCCAGCCACGAAAAGCCCCAGTTCGGCACCCTCAGGGGCAAGGTCATCATCCACGATTCCGATTGGTGGCAGCCCATGACGGACCAAGAGGTCGACTTTTTGTTGGACGGTCGCCTCTGAATGCGGCTGCTCCTCGATACAGTCACATTCTTGTGGGCGACAAGTTCCCCTGCCCAACTTTCCCGGGGGGCGATGTCTGCCCTCCGAAGCGGATCGGCGGTGCGGGAGATGAGCTCGATTTCTCTCGTAGAAATCGCAATTAAGTCTGCACGGGGCAAACTAACATTCGGTCAAGACGAGCTCAACGCAGGCATCAGCGCCCTTCGCCTGCGTGTCCTGCCCTATACGGCCGCGCACGCGCTCGGATTGTTCGATTTGCCGCTGCACCACGGCGATCCATTCGACCGGCAAATCATTTCTCAAGCTCTGACTGAGGACATTCCGGTAGTGACCCCTGATAAGAGCTTCAATCTCTATAAGGGCCTCAAGGTTATTTGGTAAGAGCCACAAGCCGGACGCCTCTGGTACGCGCACCTAAATCCTAAATCTCGATCCCAAACGTTGCGCCGTATCTGAGCTCGACGATTTGATGTGCCGTTTAGTTTATGTGACACCCTGCGTTGAAATGCAGCAAACGAAGGCCAAACATTCACCAATCGCACCGCTAAGTGCTGCTTCTAGTTATAATTGGAACCGGAGGAGTGGGTAAGCGGTTGAAACCTGCGGTCTTGAGAACGTGTCGGAATAAAGTCGGAGCGAGTGTTTTCAATCGCTTACGCCGATAATTCGGCATCATTCGGGCGGGTCGGCGCGAAATTGGGCAACGATTTGGGCAACGGATTACGCAGCCAACCAGGGCGCAAGTTAAGGCAACACTATTTCAACCTTGACTGCCGCACCATCTATCGCAACTTCGCGTAGTCACGCTTGGCGTCCTTCAGGATGGGGATGTCAGTGTCGACGTCTTTCCAGAGAGCGAAGAAGTCCTGATAGGCTGTACGGGCTTTGGCCTTGAGGTCGTCATTGGCCGGGGCTGAAGATGCCGGGCTGGCGCCTGGCGCTGCATAGCCGGCTTCGGCAGCGAAGGCGCGGGCGAGGCCGAGACGAGCCAGCGCTCCCAAAGGGAAATTCAGCACTATACTTGGGTGGTCAAGAATCTTGTGAAACTCCGCGGCAGCTTCCTGCCATCGTGCTCCATCAAGTAAGCCTGGCCTCGGAGGTACACCGAATACATCATGCCCACCTGAAATGGCTGTGATTGGGCCATTTCGTAGGGCGTGGCGGTTTGCAAAATTTCCAGCGCTCCGGCCGCGTTTCTCTGATTTAACCCGAGCGCAGAGCGGATCGAAGGCAACCAGTAGCCTTGAACAATGGTGTCCTGAGGGAACTCCTTAGCCAGGCTTTCAGCCATCGCTTGTGTTCGCGCGTCGCCCGCTCGCGCCAAGGCCAAATTAGCGACGCTTCGTACGTCTCTGCCTGGCGCGAGCGCGACGGCAGCCAGCGCATCCTGGCGAGCGAGACTGGAGTCTCCAAACTCCGCTTCGCGTAAGGCCGCGTTGGCGCGCCAAAGGGCGGCAGTTTCGGTAGCATCTGCACGCGACGCGGAGTCCGTTGCGCGCCGCGAGAACTCCCGAGCCTTATTGAGCCGACCGAAGTACGCCTCCGTGTCCGATTGCGTAGAGAGCAGCCAGTCCTCGACTCTCGGGTGGCCTGCGGCCCAAGTCAGTTGCTGTTGCATCAACTGCTGGTCGCGACGAAGGAAAGCCGCCTGGTAAAGCGCAACTCGCAGGAACAATGTATCCATTTCGTGCGTCTGCGCTTGTTGTATTGCTGCTTCGGCCTCCGTTGTGTGGTTAAGGGCAAGATGCATCCAAGTCGCGTTGCTGAGGCTCATGGCGAAGTTCGGCTCGAGGCGCAGACTATCTTCCGCGTCCTGGAGTGCGCGGTCCCACTGTCCCAGCTTCATGTAGTTGTTTCCGAGGTTGCCGGGAGGGATAAAATCTCGTGGATAGCTTTGCTTCCAGAGTTCGTAAACCTGGTCGGCCTTTTCGAGGTCGCCAGTAGAAATTTCATAGTGGAGAGCCTCGATCGCGTACTTTTCCCGTTCGCTTACGCGTTCTCGCAATTCGAGAGCCTTACTAGCGTTTTCGCGGGCGCGCGTCATCTGCCCGAGGTTGCTATAGGCAATCGCCATGGACCTGTAACCTAGAGCGAATTTGGGATCGAGCTCCACGGAACGTTGATAATACTCGATAGCCGCCGCATCGCCTTTGGTATTGAGAGCCTTTCTTCCCAGGCTGTAGGCTTTCAACGCTTCCAGGGACGACGTGGTGGCCTCTTCGATCGGCGCAGCGAACTTCTGAACCGAACCCAGCGATTCGCCGAGTTCATTGCGCATCTTTGATGCCGAAGCATCCAAGGATTTCAGTACCTCGCTCTTGCCCGACGCACGCGCTTGTTCGGATACCAGCGTGTCCCCAGTCGCGCAGTTGATCGCGTTTAGGCCGATGATGTATTTGACCTGGTTCAAAAACCTGCGGCGTCAATGTCTGGAACGTTGGAACTCTGCAGTCCGAAATTCTTTTGAACCAAGCCGAGCGAGGCAACGATTGGGCAACGGCAAATCAATAATCGTCCGATAAGTACGGTAGAATCAAGAGCGGAGGAGTGGCCGAGTGGTTTAAGTCGGCGGTCTTGAAAAATCAAATCGCCGATTCGCTATCTCGTAGAAAATACAACGAAATCCCTTTGCCGGCTGTACGATAGCGACAATTTGTGTATTCTGGAATTGTTCAGTATTTGCGCCTTTTGCGCGATTTTTAGTGACGATTTGGCTACAGTCGGAGCTTTTAGACTTCGCACACGTTGAGTGTCACACGCTCAAATCTTGAAACTCTTGATCCCGCATGCTTGACGACTGTCGCGAGCACTGGATTTCTGCTAGCGAACTTTCGGCCCCGACATCATGCGACGGGTTCCGGATTTGCGGCTGTGGTGACGGCTCCTAGAGTCCGTTTGCGCAAGGTTTAGAAGGCGGTTCGTGCACGCTAACTAGCCTAGGTCCGTTCGCCAGGACCGTGTTGGACAGGCTCCAAACGCTGGATTTGAATGATGCGCAACTTTACAAGCTGTGGGTTCCGGAAATTCTGGCACGGTGATTCCGGAAATTCTGGCACGCTCCTTACTGGTCGGCAAGATCTCTTCCAGGTTGAGATGACGGGTTCTGCCAGAGGGCCCATCGAGGTGGATGAACCGTCCGCGCTCTAGAACTCGGTCCAGGATAGCTGCCGCCATATCTTCGTCGTGTAAGACCTTTCCCCATTCAGTCAACGACTTGTTGGTGGTGAAGATCATGGGTCGTTTCCGCAGGTGCCGATCGTTCACCACGTGGAATAGGACATTGGCGGCATCTGGTCCATAGGTGAGGTAGCCGACCTCATCGATCACCAGAACGTGAGGATGAGTGTAGGTTGCCAGCGACTCTTGCAAGTGGCCCTTCTTGCCAGCGTTGGAGAGATCTTCGATGAGTTCAGCTGCGGTTGTGAACAGCGTCTCGAAGCCGTTCTGGATGGCTCGGTACCCGATGGCCACCGCCAGATGAGTCTTGCCGCGACCCGTTTTGCCGTGCAGGATCAACGAGCGTCCCTCAGTGACGAAGTCCAGGCTGAGGTAGGAACCGATTACGGATTCTCGAAGTGTGGATTGCAGAGTGAAGTCGAACTCGTCGATGGTTTTGAAGAACGGAAAGTGTGCGCTCCGCGTGCAGCGTTGCAGTCGTGTTTGCTTCCGTCGTGCTACTTCTTCGGCTAACAGCAGAGCCAGAAAATCTCGGTAGGACCAGTTTTCTTTCTCCGCGCGGCTAGCTACGTCTTTGTAGATTCTCCGCGTGTGGGCCAGATTCAGACGCCGGAAGTGGGCCTCCAGTTGCCCCTCAGAGAGCTCCAGGCTCTTCGGCGTGCTATCCGTCGTCTTGGCGGTTGCCGATGCCCCGAACGAATCGCAAGTCCGCGTTCTCTTCTTCATGAGCTGACCTCCTGGAAGGCTAGGGAGTGTTGTAGGAAGCGCTCTACGTACGTGGCACTGAAGACTTGCTCCTTCAGCGCTTGTTCCAGAGCGCTACGAAGAACCACCGGACCGTGGCTCTGCAGCAGATCGTGCAACCGATCGACGTCATAAAACCACTGTCGAGGCCGGCGATGAACGATTTCTGTCAGGTAGAGAAAAGCAGGCTCTCCCAACTCGAGCAGCTGCTGGCGCTTCAGATAGCGTTTGCCACGCTTGCCAGACACCGCAGCCACCATGGCCGCACGATGCGAGGCCAGCGTGGAGCCTTCGTGAACTACGAATTTCCGCGGATGAACTGCTTCATAGCGTCCCGCGACGATCCGGACACGATCCGCGTACAAGTACAGCGTCCCCGGCATGCTGATCGCTTCTGGGGACATCGAGTAAGCATGGCTCTCGTGCAGCACGGTGCCCGTCGGACCCACATAGACGGGGATTCGCAGAGCGAGATCTTCCGGCCGCACTTTTAAGGGCCGCAGCCGCTGCGCTTCCTCGGCCAGACGCACCGCCGGGATCACTCCCGTGGCACGGCAAGCACGCTCCCGGTTTACTTCCCGATGCCATTCGATAAGCTGTCGCTCAAGGTCTTCTTGATCGTAGAAGCGCCGCACCTTGAAGAAAGAAGATTTCACGAAACCCACTAAGTTCTCGACCGCCCCTTTTTGTTGCGGCTGGTGAGGCCAACACAACTCCACGCCGATGCCCATTTCCAACATGGCGTAGGCGAAGACCGGATTCCATTCCGTTACCTCACCATTTCGCCGCCACTTGAGTGCCACTGTTTTTGGTCGATCGAACACACACATCAGCGGAACGCCGCCCCAACTGTGTAAATGTTCGGCCAAGTTCCGGACCAAACTCTCTACCGTTTCGTCCTGCACCAGACTGACGCGAATGAAGCGGGAGTACTTCAGACGAGAGGCGAAGAAATGGACTCGGCGAATCACTCCGTTGAGGAACTCCACGTCCACTTGTCCGAAGTCGTGCTGGCTAAACTCCCCAGGGAGCCCCTCAAAACGGACCAGCGGCTTGACGCCCTTCGGGCGCAGCGAAGCCACCAGGGCATACAGTACCGTCTTCCCTCCCGGATAGCCGGCCTCCCGCGCGCGCCGAAGAATTTCCAGCGAAGGCAGATCGGGCTTTTCTTCCAGGATGGCTACGACGACTTTCCGGAAATTCGCAACGAAGCTCGGTCTGCCGATCCCACGCTTCTCGCGCTCGGCGACATCATCGACATGTACAACCGGAGTTTCTTCGGCAATGCGGTTGACCGAACGCAGGGACGCGCCGGACAATCGGGCCACTTCGGTCTTAGGGTGACCAGCCTTCAGCAAGATTTCGACTTCGTGTCGTTTTAGCATTCCTAACATCCTCCTCCCCCCGCCCAGCCGGTCTGCCGACCAGGACCATAGGGAGAGTTCTAGCTCTTCCGGCTATCGCCGGACGTGCCAGAATTTCCGGAATTAGGTGTGCCAAAATTTTCGGAACCGACACAAGCTTAGTGATCCAAAAGATTACACAAAGAACCCAAAGAGCGCCGAGGGCATAGGCAGACGTCTGATGATGGCTGTTCACGGTTCCCTTGCCATCACCGGCGAAAGCCATGTTCAAGCTAGTGTCTGCCAAGAAGGCTGAAGTTAGCAGCGTAATCTGTACATAGTTTTGATCTGCGGTCTGGAGATCTTGCTTGTTCAGACCCCAGTTATACACCAAGAATAAGACGATCTGAACGCAACAAATCACAATGTTGAGCTTGAAATCGAACACTTCATTAGGACTTAACGGTTGAGTCGCATCGCTCGTGCCTGCAATTTCCCGACCGGCAAAAGCAAGGGCTAGAACCGCAACACTGATGCAAGTGCTTCGAGCAAACCTCAACTGATCCTCATGTTCGGCTTTCGTCAAATTGTTTCGACTGTCAATCGACAAAAAAAGAGTGAGACCAGCAACCAAGTAGGATGGGACAAAGAGCCAGGGCCATAGGGAACTTCTCGTCACGTCGCAAGAGTAGAAGATCCCCGCGCAAGCGGCCAAACCAATTGTGTAGTAAGGCGATCTCGTAGGGTTAAAATAGGTGAATACGGTACTGACGGATCCCAATCCGACTTCGGCGGCCATGCTTCCCTCCGCTATTCGCGGTCCAACATTTCTGTTTACCCGTTCATTGAAGACACTCCTTGAGAATCGCTGATTTCAACTCGGAGGCTTTTCAGAAACCATACGTCCGTAATCTGTTAACGTCAAGTAGTTTAACAAGCAAAATCTAAACCCTAATGAGTGGTTGAAACTGAAACCGTTGGTCTTGAAAACATGCCGGAAGAAAATCGGATTGAGCGTTTTTAGTCGCTTACGTCGGTAGTTTGGCGCAGAATTGGGCAACGATTTGCGCAACGGATTCCTGCAATCCTTTATGGACCTACTTTCTGATAGTGGACAGTAAGCAATGAAGTCGAGCCAGACGCCGATTCGTTTCCACAACCCAGTGGGGATTAGTCAGTGCCCGGCTATTGGCCTGAGTGTTGAGAGTATTGAAAACTTCTACTTGCTGAGCGTCCAAACATACTTCCCCGTTTTATCTATGTAGCCCCACTTTTTGCCGACTTCACTTCCGCCAGCCCCTCGGAGAATCTGCCGGCTTCGTCAAACTGCGGCGAGATGACCATCGTCCCGGTCTTATCTATGTAGCCCCATTTCCCTCCTTGCTTTACCCCGGCCAAGCCTTCAAAGTGTGCATGGACGGCGTCATACTTCGCCGTGATGACCATCTTTCCGCTTTTGTCGATGTAACCCCATCTACTCTCATCTTTCGCGTCAACTAACCCTTCGGAGAATCCGTAGGCGTCCTGAAACCGTGCCGGGATAACCATCTTTCCAGTATTGTCGATGAAGCCCCATTTGTCGCCTTGCTTTACCGCTGCTAGACCCTCCTCATGTTGGTAGGCCATTTCGTATTGTGGCGCGATTGCCATTTTCCCGCTTTTGTCGATGAAGCCCCATTTGTCGCCGCTCTTCACTGATGCGAGTCCCTCGCTGAATCGCAGCGCCTCATTGAACTGTGGAGCGATCACCATCTTTCCGCTTTTGTCGATGTAGCCCCATTTCCCGCCTTGTTTGATTGCTGCCAGGCCTTCGTGGAATTGGCCTCCAGCTTCATGACTATCATCCTGCGGGATAGCCATGTTGCCTGTCGCGTCGATATAACCGAAGCCCCTTTCTCCGGGGACAATCACCAAAGCCAATCCTTCGGAGAAGTCTTGGGCGTTCGAATACACTTTAAAGTTGCCAAGCCACTTGCCGCTCTTGTCGATGAAACAGACGCGGATTGCCTTGCTGAGAGTGGACCACGGCTGAACGCGAGCCATGCCCTCATTAAATGCATAAGCGTCGTAATACTGCGGCGGAATCACCATCTTTCCCGACTTGTCCATGTAGCCCCACTTGCCGTGCTCAACCACGGGATAAAGCAGTCCCACATCCGTCGCGCCAGACTTGCTTTCTGCGCTTTGTGTTAGGGGCGGCGTCTCCTGGAGCGTCGCCGAAGCAGCAGCCGTCGACCGATCCGCAAGACCTCCGCCTGCACCTTTCTCGTCAGCGGCCTCCAGGCGCAGACAAAGGAAAAGGCAAATCACTAGCAACGTGGCAAGCAGGCGTTGCGACTTCATTAGACCTCCTTCTCTAGGCGCACAGTCTTCCTTGAGGTTCTCTGGGGCACCGATGGCGCAATTATACATACAGCCCTTTTCTTTCGATGCGGCATAAATTCCCCGCAGGGTGGCCTCATGTTGGCTTTTCCGCTGCGAATCCACTTCGTCTGCTGTGCTTGTGCTCCAATGGGTGCCATCTCTGAAATGAAGTGCCGGGCACAGTCTACAACCAGGTAGACGACAAGCAGGTCCAGCCTATGCGCGCCTTACTGCCTTTGCATCGGTCACGCGAATTGATTACGCGCTTGCCAAGCAACCTGCAGTTTATTTTTCATTCGGATTTGGCTGCGCGTCTTTGATTCTCTTCAAAGCTTCTTTGGCGTTCTGGTTCGCGGGATCGAGCTTTAGAGCCTTTTCGTAATTCTCCTGCGCCTTTCTGACGTCTCCTGCCTTCAGATAGCCCTCCGCCAGGCTATCCCAGACATTGGAGGAATCTGGGAAGGTTGCGGCGTTCAATTGAAAGGCCTGGATTGCTCCTGCAGCATCGCTGCCCTCAAGCAACGCGTACCCAAAAACATTCAGGGAGCCTTCGCCAAAATCAAAAGCCGCGCGCCCGTAGTATTTCTTCTTAAGTTCCGCATAATCATCGAGCGCCGCCTGCAAGCCTTTCTTGCGATATTGTTCGCCCAGCTCTTCGTCCAGCGTCATAGGCCGCGGGCGCCCGTGGTGGCAGGTGTGGCACCACATGTTCACGCGTTTGTCACCGCTCGGCTTGATCTTTTTCAAATGATCTTCGATATCATTAAGCATACGCAACATTTCGCGGGCGCGGTTCTTGTTGGGATTCTCGTCGGATGCAAAATCGTATGTACTGAGAGGCTTGCCTTCCTCGCCCTTGTGGCAATACGAACAACGCACGCCGAGGGCTCGCGTAAACCCGAACATCACCGGCCGCAGCCGCGTACCCTGCCAATCCTTTGGCAATACCTTGAGGTTCTGAGGTTTTTCAGGCCAGGTCCACGTATCTTGCGCGTGCACTGGGAGTGAGGAGAAAACCGATAAACAAACAGAGCCAATCAGGCTGACAACCACTTCGCGCGTCATGGGATCCCCCCCAGTTGAGAATCGCACAGAGAAGACGTTTAGTTACCGAGGACGATGCCAGGTAGATAGTGGGAGGTATTGAACAGAATTAACTACCTGGCGTTTGGCAGGACTCTCATTAGCACGCAGCGATTCAGGCGATGCGTGCCGTCGCCATTCCCCAGGCGTGACACCAAAGTGGTTCTTGAACGCACGTGTAAAGTGGCTCTGATCTGCGAACCCAGATTGGGATGCTATTTCGGCAAGAGTACTGTCGCCAATTGTAAGTAGCTGCCACCCTCGCAGTACACGCTGTTTCCGAATGTATTCTCCAAGCGTACAGTCGAAATGCTCGGAGAAAGTTCGACACAGATAAACTGGGTGAACACCGATTTCCGCAGCCATGTTCTGTAATGACCATTCCTGCTCGAACGTGTCGTCCAGATAGTCTAGAAACAAACCCAGCCATCTTGGTCGAGCCGAAGATCTGTCGCGAATAGTCAGGAGATGTCTACTCACGAGATCAAACAGCAGAGCTTCAACTATCAGCGGTGACTCGCTGTCCGTATGTTTAAATTCCCTTTCAAGAGCGACAGAGAAACGTGCGCTTAAGCTCGGGGGGATCTTGCCGGCGGTTCCTTGGCTACCGAAGTCGCGCCTCAGCCCTTGTTCCACCTCCGAAGGTATGACTACATGCAGGCATTTTGATCCCGGAGCGTAGGAGTCTGTGTGACTGTCGTTCGTCTGGAGAAAGGTTAAGAATCCCGCCTCGTAGTCATCGGTTCGCCGCCCCAGCCTTCGGCAATAGTATCCCTGACGGACCATTGTCAGGTGTAACCAAGGATGTGAATGCTTGGCTCTTTCCGCAAGCTCTGGATAGTGATGGTTTACGAAAACGAAAGAGCCGATCTTCTTTCGGTCGAGTACCCTCCCCAGCGGATTACTTAGTCCGCTCACTCTCGCGGATGCGGGGCTGCAAGTGTGTCCCGGCTTTGCCAACGGGCACCGTCTCGCCTTTAGAAGTTATGGCCGATTATACGCCTGCTAAAAAGGTTGCGGAGAAGAAGCAGGCTGCCAGGGCAGCATAAGTGTCCTTCCAAATGATCGCTCCAATTCTTTTGACCTCACGCTAAGGGATCGTAGGGGAAACTGACGCAAAAGGGAGATTATTACGCGCCAGGGCGGTCGCCTCGCGGATTTGCGGAGGGAGCCCGCAGTAAGCGCCCGACCACTATTTTAACTGCCTGAATCCGGTGAATCTACAGCGGCGAATGGGATCCTCGAAATCTGTAAAGTCTCTCTTGAGACGTGATGTCGTATGCGATATCATGAAGTTTGCGACTCGTAGTCGATACCGATGTGCTCGTTGCTGCAACGCGCAGTCGTTCAGGGGCTTCATGGCAGTTAGTAGATCGAGCGTTGACCAGAAAGATTACGCTGCTATTGAGCGTTCCTCTAGTTCTCCAGTACGAGTCGGTGTTGAGCCGTGAAGAACACAAAAAAGTTCCTGGTCTCACGGTGACGCAGCTCGATGAGGTAATCAATTCACTCGTTAGAATTGCTGAACCGGTCCAGATAAGGTTTTTGTGGCGGCCTCTTCTGTCTGATCCGCGTGACGATATGGTTCTAGAGACGGCTGTTAACGGTCGCGCCGATCTCTTGGTCACCTTCAACCAAAAGGATTTTCTGGCCGCCGGGAGGGTCTTTGCACATGAGGTAGTACGTCCTTCCGAGGCGCTCGATCGGTTGCGAGCGCGAACGAAACGGCGAGATACGGAGCAAGGTTATGAGACAGAGTAGTTTTCCGTTACGCTTGGCGTCTTCCTTACAGGAGGAGGCTCGCAAAACGGCCAAGAGCGAGGGGATATCTCTCAATCAGCTGATCAACCTAGCCGTAGCAGAGAAGATTTCTGCTTTGCGTACGGAAGAGTTCTTTCGAGAGCGAGGCGCCCGCGCCAAAACAAGCAAGGCTCGCAAGATTTTGAGGCGCGCTGGAAATGAACTGCCACGAGAAGGCGATGAAATACTCTAAGCGAAGATCCGAGAAAACGTAAAACCGCCGATTACGTTAGAAATACAAGCGGAGGAGTGGGTGAGCGGTTGAAACCGGCGGTCTTGAAAACATGCCGGAAGAAGTCGGATTGAATGTTTTCAATCGCCTACGCCGGTACTATTCGGGGCAATTCGGCATGACTCGGGCTGGTTCGGCGCGAAATTGGGCAACGATTTGGGCAACGGATTACTGTAAGAAAATCCGGTAATCAACAAGATCGACGCGATGCGCCGCTCCGACAATACACTGAACTCGACGATCACGCGATTGATGGATGCAGCCTTAGGCACGAGATTGCCGCTTGAGCCTTAGTCGTACGAACCTCGGACTGAGGTTTCCGCCAATGGAAGACTCGTGAGCCAAATGAGGCGCCGCGGAGCGGGTATGGTCGTTATACTATAGATATTTAATTACTTAATTCAGAACGAAATTGCTGATCGTCACCTGCGTCGCTTGCCAGTTGAATTCCTCCGAAGCAGGATTTGACGCTTTGTAGCCCTTCGGCAGAGTGACTTTCACGGTGTAGGCCCATCCCAGAGTCCAGCCCCTTGTGAGTGGGAAAAAGTAGAGGCCCGTACTATCTGCGGTGGTCATGGCGACCACTACATTCGAGGGATCCCGCACACTGATGGTAGCTCCGGGGATCGGAACATTGCTGGAACTCACGACGTAACCCATCACTGGATCCGGCCTGAGGTTTGCGCCCAGACTTGTTTGTAAAGCCTGGGTATCGGTGATCAACACGCTCGCAGCCGATGCGGAAATGTGTCTACCGCTTTGCGCATTGAGCTGATTGATTAAGGCGCTGAGCACGTTTACCGCAGTCTGATTATCACCCGCACTGACGTAATTCTGGGCTGTCGAGAGTTTGCTGGTCAACGCGTTGGCGATTCCCGGGATGTCTATGGCGCCGCTTGTCAAGAAACTGCCGATGACGTTCTTAATGCCGGCGATCGTGGCCTGCACGGTCACAGTCACCGAGGTCGTGTGGGTGAGTGCGCCGGACGTGCCGGTGACGCTCACGGTGTATGAACCAGCGGTTACCGACGGACCCAGGCTTATGGTCAGCGTCGAAGATTTCGAGCCGTTACTAGGAGGCGTCACCGGATTTGAACTAAAGCTTCCCTGGAAGCCGCTCGGTTCCGGCGCGGTCAGCTTCACCGCAGATGAGAACGTATCAATGGATCCCACTGTAACCAAAGAAGTGCCCGATGCCCCTACCACGAGTGTAATCGGTGAAGCCGCATTCACAGAAAAGTCGGGGACGAGTACCGCAAAACTCGCGCTGCTCGAGTTATTGTTCGGATCGGGATCGAGTGGCGACGCGCCTGACACACTAGCCTGATTCATTACGGTGCCGCGACTCGCCCCTGCGTTTAGCGTTCCTTTGATAGTGATCGTCTGCGGGTCATTTGCTGCGAGTGTGCCATAGCCCACGACGAGAAACCCGCCTTGGCTTGAGCACGCAGCCCCACCTGAGGCGGTGCAGGAAACGAAAGTCAAAGCCGCCGGCAAAAAATCCGCAAGGGCTACGTTATTCGCCACGTCTGGGCCGAGGTTGTTGAGGTTGAGCGTGTAGGTTACCGTGTCGCCAGCCTTCGCGGTGCTAGGCGAAACTGTCTTGGTCAAGCTTAGGTCTGCTAGTGGGACGCTCTCGTAGGCACCGATATCAGGTGAGTCTTTGCGCGGGATGCCACGCTGGTCAGTTGGGAGTGCGACATTAAGGTTGGAATCCGCCGCTCCGATTGCAGGGCTGCCCGACAACAGTGCCATTGTCGGAGTGTCTCCGGGTACATTAGGTTTCAGTGAATCTAGCATCGGATCAGAGGTAATTACTACGTTCGGACAACCACTGTCGTTCACGATCAGATTGCTCGTCGATCCATCCGTGCCCACGGATCCGCTGACAATGCACTCACGGTTGCCATTGTTGCCGGCGATGATGGTGTTTTCGAGGACAAATGTGGCCGTCGCAGAGTCGCCGTCACTCATAACCTCGACCCCGGCGCCCGATCCAGTTGCCTGATTGCCACTGATCGTCGCGTCTTGAATGGTTGTTGAACCATTGCGTGAAAAGATCGCGCCACCGGCGTCGGCTCCTGGGTCAGCATAGACTATGCCGCCGTTAACGCCGACAAACGATCCGCCGAGACCATGATCCACATAGTTATTGAAAAACGTGCTGTTTTGGACCGTTAAGTTCCCGCTATCATTGAAGATCGCTCCGCCAAGGGCACCACCGCCGCCTCCCCCCGTTTGCGAAATACCGTTGCCACCGAAAGAGCCTCCCTTTCCCGTGGTGTCGAACACGACCGCCAAAGCACCGGCACCGCCGCCGCCGCCAAATCCTCCATTTCCACCATGACCATTGTTCTCGCTGCCTCCGCCGCCGCCACCGCCAAAGCCACCATCCCCGCCATTGAAGCCTTCGAGAGTGAAGAAGCTATCGTCTCCCGCGCCGCCACCACCGCCCCCGTAGGCTCCTTTGCCACCACCTCCGTGGGAAACTAATGCGTTTGGATCCGGCACGCCGCCGCCGCCGCCTCCTCCTCCAGCGCATTGTCCATCACGCCCGTCATTGTCGGCATCGCCGCCATTCCCTCCACACAAATCGCCTGAAGCTCCGCCAGTGTTGCCACTTGAGTTGCCACCGTTGAAGACGGTGCCACCGCCGCCGCCACCACCGGAATCCGGAAGTCCACCGTTTCCTCGGACACCTCCGCCCCCACCCCCACCGCCAGAACCGCCAGCTCCAACCCCTTTTCCCGATAAACCACCGCCGCCACCGCTAGCCGCGGCTACAGAGTTGCAGATCCCACCACCATTCCCGCCGGTTGCTCCATTGAACTCGAAGGTGCTGTTCTCAATTGCCAGGCCAGGCGCCCCGCTTCCAGGAACCCTGCCTAGATAAATTGCACCGCCTGCGCCCAGCCCGCCACCTCCATTGCAACCACCGTCACCTCCTTGGACATGAAAGTTCTTGACATAAACATGCCGGAGAGTGAGGTTGCCAGTACCAGAATAGGTTGTACCGTTCACCGTAACCGAAGCATAGCCTACTGCGAACAGGCGTGAGTTCCCCGCGCCGTCCCACACCAGTGTTGCTCCGTTGCCCTCAATGCTAATGGTCTTGAAGATGATCGGCGTTGCCGTCGGCCCGAAGGGATTATGTGCATCTCCATCCCAGAACCTTGTGAATTGGTACGTCGAGCCAGTCTGCAGCACTATGTTGTTCCAGGTGCCGGAACCGTCAGTGCATCCGGTGTTGTAAGTCGTATCTGGGTCGGTCGAGCCTATCGCAATACTTCCACCGAACTCTGCCGCGTAGATGGCCTCTCGGAGAGAGCAATTGCTGGGATCGCTGTTGTCCTCTAGCGTTGTCGTGACGTAGATTTGCGCCATGATGCGCTCCGCAGCTCCCAGCAAAGCAAACAGCATCGCGGTGAAGCGAAGCCATCGGCTGACGTGCAATGGCACTTGTGAGACACGAAAAGTTCGGCCTGTAGGAATCGAGATGTTTCTGAAACACGCGGATGTCAGGGAAACAAGAAGTATAGTCGACATGAGCTACTCCTTGATCTTCATGAGAGGATCACTGCCTGCGGATTTCCTTGCGCCATCAGCAGCTGCGCCCCAACGTATAAGACTCATACCTCGGTGACCCACTTCCACTGCTCATCTCGGACTCTCGGCCGAAGTTGGCACACAAGTGTCCGGCTTGAGATGAAGTCACCTTTGCTCTGATATGGAGCCTTGCCCCGGTCGCGGAGACTGGGTTCCTGGGCTTCTCCTACTACATGAATCGGAAACGGCGGGCAAAAGACGACAGGGAGGGACAGAAAATCTACTGGTTGTCAGACTGGCGAACTGCCGGGCCGCCCGGGATCTCGTGTCGTCTGGAGCTAGTGTCTTTTACTGCAGGAAGAGCCGCCCGACAAGGCTGCAACGGATGCGTCTCGTGCTGTAAACCTTCTGCAATACACTCGACAGCAAAGCCATTGCCTGCCTACGATCGACAGTTCATCGGCTCCCTGTCTTCAGATCTTGTGGCGATGATAGAGCAGCTCGAGACGATGCTACGTGGCAAAAATCGCGCCTTCGATCGTACTTACCCTTTGGTCCGCAAGAAGTAGTGCTGGGTCCAATGCGCTGAAAATTGATCTCTCAGGCGGTCCTGGGATTCTTCGGCGGGATTTTCACACCGGACTCGAAGTCGGTGATCTACGCCGCCGACGATGCGATTTGGCGCGTTCCTATTACCGGTGGGACACCGGAGAGACAAGATAAGCGGTTGAGCGAATTTGCTTTTTCTCCTGACGGCAAGCTGATGTTTCACCAGTCACAACAGATCGCAGGCGGTGCCATACAGGCGAGGTTTTTCGTTACCCCCCACCCGAAGACCATTCTTTATGCTTATGTTTGCGTTTGCCTGGTCCCGGGATAGCAAGCAGCTCGCCTTCTCGCGAGGCCAGGTAAAGAAGGACGTAATCTTGATGAGCAACTTCCGCTAGTCGTCCCTTGAGAGCACAACCTCAGGTGACGGAAAGACGCCGACCCCGACATCCCCATCCTGAAGCAGGCCAAGGCGCAGTGTACGCAAAGCTGCAGTGATCGCCCTCTAATGCAGTCCGTTGAGTGAATGCGCTCGGTGAACAGGCCGGTTGTCCGGACCAAGAGGCTCGTATGCGCGGACGTACGCCATAGCGATCCCCCAACTTGTTTTTTTCTCCATATCCTTGTCATTCGCATACTGGCTTCTTCGCTTGACTCTCGACTGGCAATGAGAGAGGCTGTCCCCAAATTCCGGACAGTGGAGTTCCTTTGGGGTCGGAATCCTCAATCTCCGCGCTGATCTCCGCGGTTGAACACGGGGATCGGGCTGCCGCGGAGACCCTTTTTGGCACTCTGTATGCGGAGCTGCACCGGCTGTCCAAGCGCGAATTAGCCCGGCACGGAATTCCAGTGAGCTTGAGCGCGACTACCCTTCTGCACCAAACTTACATTGAGATGGCCGAGCAAGACCGGGCGTCTTTTCCGGATAGAGCCCGATTTATGGGGTACGCAGCGCAGGTAATGCGCGGGCTTATTATTGACCACGCTCGCAATCGCTGCGCCCAGAAACGCGGCGGTCATTTCGAGATAACATCGCTCAACAGCGAAATTGAAGACCCTGTGGATCACCGCGAGCTAATTCAGATCAGCGAAGTATTGGACGAGCTCTCAAAAGCCGATCCTTTGCTTTCGGAGGTCGTCGATCTGAAATTTTTCTGCGGCTTTACATTCGCCGAAATTGGAACCATGAAGGGCATCTCCGAACGGACGGTGCAGCGTCAATGGGAAAAAGCCCGCATTTATTTGCACCGCAGGATCCGTGCGAATCTAGAGACCTGAAGGGCGCGTGGCGACACTGACTCCAGAACGCTGGCGGGAAATAAGTCCTTTTCTGGATCATGCCCTTTCTCTACCTGAGGTTGACCGAACGCTCTGGTTGGAGTCGTTTCGAACTGAGAAACCTGAGTTGGCCGACCTTCTGCAAGAGCTTCTGGAGGAGCAGCGCGCGCTTTCCGACAAACGATTCCTCGAAGGCTCACCCATTCCCGATATCAACCAGCCAACTGGACAGAATATCGGCGCTTACAAACTGATTTCTCCGATTGGCGAGGGTGGGATGGGCAGCGTGTGGCTGGCCGAACGCAGTGACGGTCGCTTCGAGCGGCGCGTGGCCGTCAAGTTTCTGCGCTTTTCTGTGGCAGGGCAAGGCGGGGCGGAGCGGTTCAAGCGCGAAGGCAGGATTCTCGGGCAGCTGGCTCATCCTCACATTGCCGAACTGATTGATGCCGGGGTCACTCCTAATGGAGAGCCTTACCTCGTTCTTGAACACGTGGACGGAGAACCTATTGATGAATATTGCGACAAGCGCAGGCTTGACGCGGAGACACGCATCCGCATTTTTCTCGATGTGCTAAGTGCCGTCGCCCAAGCGCATGCCAATCTGATCGTCCATCGAGACCTCAAGCCGTCCAACGTGCTGGTCAGAAGAAACGACGAGCAGGTGAAGCTGCTGGATTTTGGGATAGCCAAGCTGCTGGCAGAGGATGGAAATCCCGGCGCGGCGACGCTCCTTACTCAGGAAGGGGCGGGAGCGCTGACTCCACAATTTGCAGCGCCAGAACAGGTCACCGGTGGTGCCGTGACCACGGCAACTGACGTGTATGCACTCGGCATACTGATGTATCTGCTCCTTACCGGACAGCACCCAGCCGGTCCCGGTGCGCATTCCGCGGCAGAGCTGGTTAAATCGATCGTGGACATAGAGCCACCGAAAGCCTCGGACACGGTTAAATCGGCTGAAGGCAAGACGATAGCCGAGAAGCACGGCACTACGCCCGAGAAGTTGAGTCGCCAGCTAAAAGGTGACCTGGACACGATTGTCGGCAAGGCGCTGAGAAAGAACGTCGCGGAACGCTACGCCTCGGTCACGGCCTTGGCGGATGATCTCCGTCGATATCTCAAACAGGAACCGATTAGTGCCCGGCCAGACGCGCTTGGCTATCGCGCGGCTAAGTTCGTGCGGCGGAATCGCGCGGGCCTTGCACTCGCAGCGGTAGCTTTGATGGCAGTGATTGCCGGCGTAACGGGAACTCTGATTCAGGCCCGAACCGCACGTAGCCAGCGCGATTTTGCATTTCGCCAGCTAGCGCGTGCGGAGAAGATCAACGATCTGAACCGCTTCCTGCTCACCGATGCTCAGTCTGGCAAGCCTATGACCGTCGATGAGCTTCTGGAACACGCCGAACGTATCGTTAAACACGAGAACTACGCGCAGGATCCGGCGGATCACGTGGGGGTGCTGGTCTCCATTGGCAGCCAGTATTGTGACAAGGGCGAGTACGAAAAGGCTTTGCCCATCCTTCAGGAGGCGTACCAGCTCTCGCGGGAATTGCGTGATCCCTCAGCTCGCGCGCGGGCCTCGTGCGCACTAGCATTGCCTCTATACCGGCTCTCGGAGCATGCGCGCGCCGAATCCCTGATTCAGGAAGGCCTGGGCGAGCTCCCGAATGACGCCGAGTTTGCGCTGGAACGAGTGTCCTGCCTTCTAAACGGCAGTGACGTGGTGGGCTGGACCGGTGACATGCGAGAGGCACTGGCGCGTGACGAGTCCGCCGAGCGAATTGTGAACAATTCGAGCTTTGCTTCGGATTACTTGAAGCTGAATGTGTTAACGCAATTGGCCTCGGATTACTTGGGCGTCGGACAGGTGAGTAGATCAATTGCTACATACGAGCGCGCCTCCGTTCTCATGACGAACCTTGGTTACGACGATACTGAACGGGCGGCCCAGTTGTTTGTTGGTTGGGGAGGCGAGGCACTCATGAATGCTGGGCGAACGTACGAGGCAGAAAAAGTGCTACGCCGTGCGTTTGACATTAGTCGGAGTGCTCAGGCGGACAACGTTGTCGATCCCACGCTACTGAACCAATATGCAGAGGTGCTTCGTCAGCTGGGGCGCTTGGACGAAGCGGAGACTTACGCCAAACGCGGATACGCGAGGGCTCGCCAGACCAAAAACACCTTCATAGCGGACCAATCGTTGCTAAAGCTGGTGCAAATCTACCGTGAACAGAATAATTTGAAACAGGCAACGGTAACGCTTGTGGAGCTCAAGACGCTGATACATCATGACTATCCGCCGGGGAACGTTGTTTTTCTATTTTTGGATTCAGAAGAGTCACTCCTTGCACAGGCTGAGGGGAACCTTCCACGTGCGTTAAAGCTAGCAGATCAGGTAGTCTCAAGGGCGGAAGCCGCCGCCGCTGAAGGCATCATCTTTCTACCACCGCTGCTGATGCGCCGATCGGGCGCGGAACTCGAAGCCCGTGAAGTGGATAAAGCATGCGCCGATGCAAAACGCGCCGTGAGCCTGTTTCAGGCAAAAATGGAGCCTGGGACGTTTTCGACATACCTAGGTCGCGCTTACCTGGCGCTGGGACGCGCGCTTCAAGCGCAAGGAAAGCTCGATGAAGCACGCGTTGCTTTCCTCTCTGCCGCAGAACAACTGGGGCATGCGGGCGGGCCGGACCACCCTCTTGCCAGAGAAGCCCGGCAACTAGCCGAAATCAGCTCGAAATAATCTCTTCCAGCGTGTCGTCTTTTGCCCCCCATTTCCGATTACCTAGATAGAACCCCAGGGAACCCAGTGTGGCGTCCGTCCTGCTGAAAGAATCGATATCTGTCTGCCAGGTCGGCTCGGCCCGAAGATCAGAACAGAGGAGAACAACCATGAAATCAGCAAAGACCACAAAAGTAGCTCCGCCCACCAAGAAGATTGAACTCAAGGCGCCTGTCCCGGGGAGTAAGGCAGTCTCGACAAGGTTGGCCGGGAATCACAACGAGACCCTGTTGAGGCGCTAGCACCGGCCGTGCACATCGACCTGCCATGAAACCGGACAAGAACACGCGAATCGCAAGCGTACAGGCAGCGCAAGCCAGGAATTACGTGACTCGCGGTGATTACAGCGGAGCGGAGACCAGCCTCCTCCGAGCGCTCCGTTCCGCTCACCTTCACACGCCAGAGTGTCTCTTCCTTTGGAACGAGCTCGGCATGGTCTACAAATATCTCGGGAGATTTGACAAATCCCGCGATCTTTACCGCCGCGCGCTCCGTGAAGCTCCTGGTTTGCTCAGCGGCGCCGAGCGCGACTTCTTCCTGGCCGATCTGTACCACAATCTGGGCGGATTAGAGCATGCCCGACGGCATTTTCGCCGCGGTGAAGAATTTGCCCGAAAGGGTCTTCGGCTTCGCTGCCGGGTCGCGCCATGTGGGAGCTTGCCTGTTGCCGTGGATATGGCTGCTCTGGCCGCCCTTCTCGATGGGCAAAGGAAATTTGTCGAGTCCGAGACGTTGTATCGGCGAGCACTCCGTATCTATCGGCGCGAATACGGGCCGAATCACGGCGAAACCGCGGTGTTGATCAGCAATCTCGCGGCACTCTTTCAGGTTACTGGTCGATTCAGAACTTCGTTGCAACATTATCGTAGAGCATTGAAGATGAAGCGGCAGGAGTTCGGCGCAGCGCATCCGAGCGTTGGAGTGACTCTGAATAATCTGGGGATGCTGTATCGTGCTCAGGGCAATTCCCGTCAAGCCAAACGATGTTTCGGGACGGCGTCACGCATCTTGCTCAACGCCTTTGGGCCTCGGCACTTTCAGTACAAAACCGCCAAAAGCAATTTCCTCCCCATTCGTCGCGGTCCCACGCTGCGGTGAATCGTGGCCAATTGGAGGTGTATCACTTTTTCCCCTCCCCGTAAGCTACCCCCTCAAGCGCTAAAGTCAGGCAGCATACTGGTCAGAAGAATTAAAAAAATTGAGGTGCATCGCGCAGGCCGAAAGACGCATCTCTGTGCGCCAGTCTCAGGCGCCGGACAACTCGGGCAAAACGCGCTATGCACATCCACGGAATCGCTGGGCGGACCGGATCGATGGAACACTGCGGCGGTTTAGTCACCAATTAGTCCCAAGCGACTGAGACAAGTCGTTTATAATCATCATTGGAGGAGTGGGTGAGCGGTTGAAACCGGCGGTCTTGAAAACCGTTAGGCCCGTGAGGGTCTCGGGGGTTCGAATCCCTCCTCCTCCGCCACTAAAACAAGCGTCCGGCCCGTAGACATGGGCAACACAACGTACCTAAGACACCTTACCCATGTCCTAGGTCGTTCGGAACTCTCTCTCTCACCTGCGGTCCAGAGTGAGCGCGTAGATGTCGCTGGACCCGTTGTCGCGAAGAAGAAGGGGAACATCATTGGGGTCCAATCCAAACCAGAATCCCACTGCCCCTGTGAGATACGTGCCGGTCATGTCGACCACCCGTTCCTGTTTGCCATCCGGAACTGAAATGCGATCAACCGACCATGGTTCCGGTCCGCGAAGCGCGTAAATGAACTTTGCGTCGCGCGACCAGGTGGGGAAGCCCCACGTCCCTTGGTGCCTTGCCAGGGTTGACCATTGTTGATTCTGCACGTCGAAGAGTTTCATTTCCGTGGTGTTTGGAATCGTCATCGCTGCGATGAATCGTCCATCCGGGGACCAGCGGGGCGAAAACAATTCATCCGAGCCGGGAATCATGCTCACTTTACCGCTGGCCACATCGAGAATTGCCAGGGATGCCATCGGCTCAAAGACCGCAAAGACGATTTTGCGGCCATCGGGAGACCAGTAGCCATCTTCGCGGCCCGTGCCCTCCACCGAGGGGAGAAGTTGCCGCGGGCTTCTACCGTTGCCAGCGATGGTGTAAAGCTCAGCGAGCTGGGAATTTTGCCTAGCTGTAAAGAGAATCTGCGCCCCGTCGGGCGACCAACGGCAAACGGCAGGGCGGATCGGAGGGCTTGTGAGTTGCACTCGCTCGCTTCCGTCCGCTTTCGCACGCCACAGGATGCCATCGGGATAGGTGATGTAGGCGATCTGCTTTCCATTGGTCGAGAAAGACAAAAACTCGGCGGAAATCCCGCCAAGGTATGGTTCAATTCGCTCGGACTTCGCATCGAAGCGGGCCAGTTCGGCGTGGGACGTGGTACCCACGGCAAAAATCTTCTTGGCGTCCCGGCTGGGGATGGGGGTGCCCCAATGGATAGGGCCGGAGGTCAGGGGGAAAGGAATGGAGGAAGCTTGCCTGAAGAAATTACGGCGCTCGTCGAGGGCCCATACCTGCTCTAAGCCTCCAGCATTGGGCCCATTTTGGTTGTTGCCTCCAGCGAGAAACACGTAGAAATCTCCATCGCGAGTCCAACGTCCGCAGCACTGTCCCTCGGGCCCGCGCCAGGACGGAAACACGGGGTGAAGGTTGTCACCGGTAGGCGAAACCTCCCAGAGCACGCTATTGCGGGTAAAGCGAATACGATCGCCGTCTGGACTCCAGGCGATGTCCGAAATCACGCCTTCACCTGGGGCCAGTTTTTGGTTGTTTGTCCCGTCAATTTTCATCGAGTAGAGACTGTTGTCGTCCGGACCCGAATACGCAATGGACGTTGCGTCCGGTGACCAAGCCGGGGAGAAGACGCCCGCTCTCTTCGTGATGAAGCGACGCGGCCCCCCAGCCGTTCCGATACTGAAAATACCGGAGGTGGACGAGAGAAGAAGACTCGCTCCGTCCGAGGACACATCAGTGGCAATGGGGGAGTCCGATCCCGCGGATATCGTGGTGATATCTCCCCCAGCGATCGCGACCTGCCCCAGTGGTCCCGATGGATAGACATTGAAATAGAGCTTGCTTCCGTCGGTGCCCGCGAGACCCCCGATGTTGCCATTGTGTGTCATCTGGGCGTATTCCGCGACACGAGGCGGTAACGACGGCTTGGCCAAATACCAGATTCCCACGGCAAGAGCAACAATGACAACGATTGCGACAAGACTTATCCGCCGGGGCGGCTTCGCGGTTTTCCGCGGCGCCTTAACTTCCATTAGCTTCGGCTCTAGAGGCGCCATCTCGCGGGAATCCGACCATGCTTCCAGGGCGAAGCCCAAGTCAGAAGCTGATTGGAAACGCTGCTCGGGGTTTTTCTCCAGACATCGCTGCACCACTCTGTGCAACGCCGCGGGAAGGTTCGGCGCAATCTGCGAAATGCGCTGAGGCTCTTCGTTCAGGATAGAGCTCATGGTTTCGGCGGACGTTGCCTTGCGGAACGCGCGTCTACCTGTAAGCATCTCGTAGAGAATTGCTCCCAACGCAAAAATATCAGTGCGATGATCCGCCTTTCTTCCGCGCACTTGTTCAGGCGCCATGTAGCCAGCAGTGCCCAAGACCATGCCGGGCTCAGTTCTTTCCGTTAGGACGGGCGCATCGCTGTCCAGGGCCGGATGGTCTTGTGTGAGTTTCGCCAAACCAAAATCGAGAATCTTGACGCGGCCGTCCTTGGTCAGGAACAGGTTCTCCGGCTTCAAATCGCGGTGCACGATTCCTTTCTCGTGAGCGGCCGCCAAGCCGCGCGTGATCTGCACTCCATAATCCACAACCATGCTCACGGGCAACGCCCCATCGCTCAGCCGTTCCCGGAGGTTCTGCCCTTCCAGCAGTTCCAAAACCATGAATGGCGTGCCATCGTAGGCGCCCAACTGGAACACGGCTACGATGTTGGGATGATTCAGCGCAGCCGCAGCCTGCGCCTCCTGCTCGAAGCGACGCAACCGGTTCGGATCGTTCGAAACAAACTGCGGCAAAACCTTGATGGCAACGGCCCGTTTGAGACGGGTGTCCCGCGCCCGATAAACCTCGCCCATGCCACCGGACCCGAGCAACGTCTCAACTTCGTAATCATCGAGCCTGGTTCCGGGCTTGATGGTCATAGTCAGCGATGAGGACTTGAGGAAGCTCGACCTCATTTCGTCGCTGGCTGAGAGGAGCGACTCGAGCTCCCGGCGGAGGGCGGTGTCGGCGGCACAGGCACGATCGAGAAACGCGGACCGGTCTCCAGGCGCAAGCTCTAAGGCCTGATACAGCACGTTGCTTAACTTTTGCCAGCGCTCAGGCGTCATGAGAAGGTGCCGCGCGCATCTCGCGGGATAGCCAGATTCTGGCCGTGGTCCAGTCTCTTTTTACGGTTGCCGGAGAAACTCCCAACACGCGCGAAGTCTCCTCGATGGACAAACCGGCAAAGAAACGCAGCTCGATAATCCTGCTTTGCTGAGCGTCGAGTTTGGCCAGGGTGTTGAGTGCGTCGTCGAGGGCCACTAAATCCACAGTCTGCTTTGGAAACAAAGCCATCGCGCTGTCCAGTTTTACGGTATCGAGCGGTACTTTGTTCCTTTGGTCTCGCTTAGCAGCGTTTCGCCGCCTGGCGTACTGAACCAGAATCTGCCGCATCAAGTTGGCGCTGACCGCGAAGAAATGCTCACGGTTCTGAAAGTCTACGGGGTGCTGCTTCATCAGGCAGAGATAGGCTTCATGCACCAACGCGGTTGTTTGCAGGGTATGACCGGGGCGTTCGTTTCGAAAGTGGCAGTGGGCAATTCGGCGAAGCTCGCCGTACACCAGCGGCACCAAACGCCGCAAAGATTCCTCGTCCCCGGCTCGCCATTGGGCCAGTAGCTCACTGACGGGCTGTGCTGGCAGTTCCGGCATGAAAAAGCCCTCTGCGGTCGAGCTCCTGTGGCCGAACATTGGCGGCTTCGGTCCTTCCAGCCAACTCATTGAAAATAAAGCAGGTTAGGACCAGCGGCTTCCTGGGGACCTCCTGCGCTGAATGCCGGAAGAGCGGGACTTGTTTCAGCCTGTGAGCCAATTTAGCCCGGAATTGCACTTTAACAAGTGGGGGCAGGTGGGTCAACCGGCTCGCTGAAGAGGGGAAAATCATGAAAACAGCATTCGGAATTGCATTGCTTTTCGCCTCGCCGCTCAGCAATTTGGCGACGCCAGCGCCACAGAAGCAGGCCAACGACTCCGTACCCTGCCTCATTGCGGATGTCTTCCGGAGCGGCCTGCAATCCGGGACTTCGGATACAAAGCAGCGTACAGAGACGGGAGGTGGCGCGGGGTACTCCGAAAACAAGCAGGGTATCGCTGCGATCATCGGTGTGCCGGGCGACTTGAAGAAGGCGGAGCACTGGTTTGAAAAAGCGGCACGCAGAGGCTATGCCCCGGCCCAGGTCAACCTGGCGATAATGTATTTGCAGGGATGGGGAGTTGCGCACAATAACGGCGCAGCACTTTACTGGCTCACACTTGCCGCACAACAGGGACACCCCGTTGGGTTGTTTAATCTTGGCCAACTTTACTTCACGGGCTGCGGCGTGCGTCAGGACTATGCGGAAGCTTTTCGGCTGTTTCAGGCGGCGTCGCGAAAGGGAAATGCGGCGGCCGAAGTCAACATTGGCTTCATGTATGACGTTGGTTCAGGGGTGCCGCGCGACACGGCCGTGGCTGCGGAGTGGTACCGCAAAGCGGCAGATGCAGGAGAGCCCGCTGGAGAATTCAATCTTGGTGAGTTGTACCGGCAAGGAGATGGGGTCGCACAAAACGACAGTAGGGCGCTCGAATGGTTCCAGAAAGCCGCGGCGCAAGGGCATCGCAGAGCTCAGGCCATGATGGGCTTCATGTACGCGGCCGGGCGAGGAACGCCCAAGGATCTCGAAGCCGCCTATGCGTGGATGGAGGCCGCGCAGTCAGAGGGAGAACCGCTTATTCAAGGTTCGCCATCGCTTGCCGAGATCGAAGGCGACCTGACACCTGACGCGATTCAACGAGCCAAAGGACGTGCCCGGTTGCTCGCCCAGTCGTCCAAGCAGCCTAGCACCTTTGCCTTACTCTATTGATCGTGGCTCCGAAGAGAATTTATTGTGACGAGGAGATTCGGCCTCGTGGCCTGCTGCTGCCAGAACCCGGTCCTCGTGCATTATCGCCTTTATCCCAATTTATCCCATTACGAAGCCAAACGTGCCCAAATCACCCGAAGCGGGCCGAACGCCGTCTATAGTTGTCAGCAACTTAACAACGAGCCGGAGCGCAATCACCCGCCTTGAAAACCGTTAGACCCGAAAGGGTCTCGGGGGTTCGAATCCCTCCTCCTCCGCCATGTAGTCTTCCGCTTCAGGTTCTCCGCGGTCTTTATCATTATTGCTATAAGCATTGCCCCAAAAACGGGCAACGTATTCAAAAACGGGACTGCGGAGAATCGGGAGTAGGAACAAGAACGTAATCTTGACTGTTTTTTCTCCAACCTATAAGCAGAGGTGCCGGTTCGGCAGCGACCGTCGACTCCTCTAAAATCTATAACGCTTACGGTTGTGGGTTCGATCCCCACCGCCCCTACCAAACCTCAAGAAACAAAAGACTTTCTTGACGCTGAGTCTGCATTTAATCGCTGAGTCAGCAATTGACCCGAACCGAGTGCGTTCGCGAGGCCCTCAACAGCATCTCTCTGCGATTGAGGAACGACGTGCGCATACAGTCCCAACGTGATTCTTGGGTCGCTGTGTCGTAGTTGAGCGCCGACGGTTGTAATGCTTGCGCCTCGGTCGATCAGAGTCGTGGCGACACCATGTCGAAACGCATGGAATCCCGCCAAAGCAATCCCTAGCGAATTGAGCAACGGGCGAAGCTTCTTCTCCCGCAGTTTGTTCGCAGAGAACGGGCGTCCTCGGCGATTCGCGAATAGAAGCCCTAGGCTATTCTGGCGATAGTGCTTTGAAGCCAGAAATGCCTTGAGGCGATGAGTCAAATCGAGCGGCATAGGCAATGAGGCCGTGCTCGCTTGGCTTTTTGGTGTACCCAAAGTGCCCGCGAAAACCGAATGCCGGACATGGATAAGACTGCGCTGAAAGTCCAAGTCCTCAATTCGGAGCGCGAGCACTTCCCCTATTCGCATTCCCGTCGAGCCCAATACGAAACAGATAGTTCCGAGCGGTTCATCTGCGGACGAGACGATTCGTGCCATCTCGGCCGCCGAATAGACTCTCGGTCGTGCTTTCATTTTTCGAGGTAATGACAAGTCGGAGATTCGAACCAAAGGCACTTTATAGCCCCACTTCCGGGCCGCGCCAAGAATCGAGGAGAGCGTCAGCAAGACATTTTCGATTGTCTTCGCTGTTCTCTGCCCCGACGCCAATGTTGTGACGAAGGTTTGCATCTGTTTGACCGTCAAATCCTCCAGCGGGCACCCACCAAGCAAAGGCAAGATGTGCCTTCTAAGGTGAGATTCCGCCGAACGTCGGGTACTGGGTTTGAGCGACATTGCTGCGTGCTTGCGCCACTCCGAAACAGCTTTGGCTACCGTATCGGAAGTCTTGGGCACAGGCGGAGTCGCATGGTTTGCGGCGTTGACGGCATCCAAGATCGGTTGAAACTTCGCTCTGGCCGCCCGCTCGGATAGTCCGAGAAAGGTTTGGCTGCGCTGTTCCCGTCTTGTAGTGCCGTCGGGTTGCATCGTGTCAACCCGCCACATTCCCACCCAATTCCCGCGTCGTTTTACAAATGTTCCTTTCTGAAACCGTCTTTTGGGCACTGGACCTCTTTTCGTGCCCGCGATTGACGGCGTTGCAGGAGGAAGAATACTTTCGATTCTGCTAGACAGCAATGATGCTGTCTGGCTAGAACTGCTGGTAACTGCATCTGAAGAAAACTGCATTGGATCAATCCAGAATCCAGGCACACTTGTGCCCTGAACTCGGAGTGCCACAGGATTTCTGACTGTGACTTCGTAGCGTTCTGGATTTCAGCCCGGTTTCATAGGCCTACTTCGCTACTTCCACACTTCCCCTTAGCGGGTCTTCCGGTCACGCGATCATGGCGTTAACCCGCTTCGGTTGCGTCTCACTGCCTCAGGTTCCCAGGACGCGGATTTGGGTAGCACCGGGGTGGTGCTTAACCTGCACAATTTCTAATGCATGTCGCGAGGCGATTCGGGGCAATCTGCGAACTTGTTCTACTGCAGCTTCGCGTACTCCGCCCTGGCTTCCTTCAGGATGGGGATGTCGGGGTCGGCGTCTTTCCACAGCGCCAGGAAATCTTGATACGCATCGCGCGCTTTTGACGTGTCGCCTTCCAACACGTAAGCGCGGCCGATTTGCAAACGTGCCAGTGCACCAATGGGCTCGTTTAAGACGAGGCTGGGATGATTGAGGATGTTCTGAAACTCTCCAGCAGCTGCCGAACCATTATGTGCGGCGAGATAGCCTTCGCCGCGAACATAAACTGGGAACAGGGCCAGTAAAACGATCGGACTGGGTTGACCGAGTTCATAGGTAGACGCGGCCTGAAGGAACTCAATTGCTTTAGCCGGTTCGCTGTGATCGAGGCTGATTTGAGCGCGGATTTCGGGGA
>Ga0306921_10000543_pt1 | contig 33736 bp, 30 predicted proteins | sample sta12Cox44000080_FD_203760 | JGI IMG/M metagenome (GOLD analysis project Ga0306921, IMG submission 203760) | Lab enrichment of tropical soil microbial communities from Luquillo Experimental Forest, Puerto Rico - statoxic.12C.oxic.44.000.080 (v2)... | ecosystem: Environmental > Terrestrial >... | reverse complement strand
TGAAAACGAAGGCATCGAGACCCCCGAGGGCAGCTGCCAACATTCCGACATAAAGGCCGGCGCGATAGGCGAAATAGTCGAGCGCAAATACGGCTTTCGGATCCTTACTGTCCTGAAGTTCGCGCACATCGTTGCTGATGCCAGAGAGACCCTTCAGTCCGGATTCCTTGTAGAAGAGATCCTGAACCGCTGCTGGGCTCATTCCCTTTTCCGCGATAAGGTACAGGACGACACCGGGATCAAGTTGCCCCGGCCGCGTTCCCATCGGCAATCCGTCCAGTGCGGTAAATCCGAGCGTGCTATCGACGCTTCGACCGTTTGCAAGTGCGCACATGGAAGCGCCGCTGCCGAGATGCGCGACGACCACCCGCCCCTTCGCAATGCTCGGCGCGACGTGCGGCAGACGCTGGGCAATATATTCATAGGAAAGTCCGTGGAAGCCATATCGCCGCACGCCTTCTTTGTAGAAGCGCTCAGGCAATGCGTAATAGTCGGCGAGCGCGCTGTGGCTGCGATGAAATGCGGTGTCGAAACAGGCGACCTGCGGCAGTTCCGGACGACGTTCGAGAAGTGCCCGTATCGGGGCAAGGTTGTTCGGTTGATGCAACGGCGCCAGCGAGATGTAACGCGCCAGTTGTGCGGCAACATCCGGAGTTATGCGTACGGGTCGGTCAAATTCGGGGCCGCCGTGAACGACCCGATGGCCGACAGCGAGAAGATTGACTTCCTGCGTGCTGCGCAACCAGTCACCGGCGACCTGGATGGCGGCCGGCAGATCCGGAATCTTATCGGCACCGTAGGTCTGGTCGATCAGAGACTTTTTAAGTGGTGTTTCGGCGCGCAGGCGTGGACGGCTGCCGACTCCGTCGACCTGACCTTTGACGAGGCACTCAAGGTCGCCGACCGAGCCACCGGTCGCGAAGACCTGAAATTTGAGGCTCGACGATCCGGCGTTGACGACGAGGATCGCATCCATGGCGTTCACACTGCGCTAACAGCTGCCTTGCGGCGTCGGGCATCGGCGTACAGCACAGCGACCGCACAGGATGCCATTCGGGCTCGCACGGAGTCGGCGCGCGATGTCAGGATAACCGGCACCCGCGCGCCAAGGACGATCCCGGCGGCATCTGCATGAGCGAGGAAAATCAGATTTTTCGCCAGCATATTGCCTGCTTCCAGGTCGGGAACCACAAGGATCTGGGCGCGGCCCGCCACCTCGGACTTGATGCCTTTGATCTTCACTGCTTCGGGGTCGATGGCGTTGTCGAAAGCGAGCGGGCCATCGAGTATGCCGCCAGTGATTTGGCCGCGATCCGCCATTTTGCACAAGGCCGCCGCCTCGATGGTCGACGGGATTTTTGAGGTGACAGTTTCGACCGCGGAAAGAATTGCGACCCGCGGCGTAGTGCCAAGGCCGGTTTGCGTCCAGAGATCAATCGCGTTCTGAACGATGTCGCGTTTGGCGTCTAGATCAGGGAAGATGTTGATTGCGGCATCCGTGATGAACAGCGTGTCCGGATATGTCGGCACGTCAAGGATGAAGACGTGGCTGATACGACGCGCAGTGCGCAGCCCGGTTTTCGAGTTGGTCACCGCGCGCATCAATTCGTCGGTGTGCAGACTGCCCTTCATCAGGATCTCACCCATTCCCGCCTGAACGAGTTCGACGGCTTTTTCTGCCGCTGCGTCGCTGTGGGCGGCATCGACAATTTCGATCCCGTCCAGATCCAGTTTGTACGTGCGGGCGACGGTCGAAATCTTTGCCGCTGGTCCGACCAGGATGGGAACGATAAGCCCTGCTGCGGCGGCCTCGAGGGCGCCGCGCTGCGAAGTCTCATCGCATGGGTGCACTACAAGTGTCTTTGGCGCTTCGACGCCCTTCGCTCTAGCGATCAGACGCTCATATTTCGCATGCGTCTGTAACGAGTCCTGTTGCGTCGCCGTTGAAGATTTTGCCATCAACGTGGTCCTTCCCGTTTGAGCGATGGCTTCGCCGCCGCGAGTCCGATGGTAAATTCGCGCTCCGATTTCTCAGTCGAATATTAGCGCCGCCATGTGACGATTGCGTTTGATTCATATCAAACGAGTGCCCAGCGCCGCGGAGCTCGGCTGGTAAACGTCTTAGGTTTCAATGCAGCGATCGATACCGCTGGCACGAGGTCAACCAGCTAAAGTTGATCTAAATCAATGCATTCGGACACTGCTCGCCCATCGTGAAGAAAAGGCCACCGCGCCGACGGTGAACGCCAAATAGGGAGAAATCACCATGAAAAGCAGCGCCGCCCTTGCCAAAGAACCCGAGTCCAAAGCTGGTCAGGATCCGTGGCGCGGCTTCAAACCTGGCGACTGGAAGACTTCAATCAACGTTCGTGATTTTATCGTTCGTAACGTGATCCCCTATGCCGGCGACGAGAAATTTCTGGCCCCCGCGTCCGCCAAAACGAAAGCGGTGTGGGCCAAGCTACAGCCTTATTTCCAGGAAGAACGGAAAAAGGGCGTGCTCGCGGTTGACGCAAAGACCCCCTCTACAATGCTGGCGCACAAGCCCGGCTACATCGATCGCGATAACGAAGTTGTCGTTGGCCTGCAGACCGACCAGCCGTTCAAGCGTGCCATTTTCCCCTACGGCGGTCTTCGAATGGTCGAGGCGGGTCTGAAGGCCGCGGGCTTCGAAGCCGACCCACAGGTCCACGAGGCGTTCACCAAATACCGAAAATCGCACAACGACGGCGTGTTCGATGCCTACACGCCGGAAATCATGCGCTGCAGGAAATCGGGGATTATCACCGGTCTCCCGGACGCGTACGGACGCGGCCGCATCATCGGCGACTACCGCCGCGTTGCACTCTATGGCGTCGATCGACTGATCGAGGTGAAGGAAGTCGAGCGCGCCCAGATCGACGATATGTGGCCCACCGACGAGGTGATCCGTCTCCGCGAAGAGTTGGCGGAACAAATTCGTGCACTCAAAGACCTTGCGGCGATGGGAAAACTCTACGGTTTTGACATTTCCCGTCCGGCAACCAACGCGCGTGAGGCTTTCCAGTGGACTTACTTCGCCTATCTCGGCGCCATCAAGGAGGCCAACGGCGCGGCGATGTCGATTGGGCGTATCTCCTCTTTCCTCGATATCTACATCGAACGCGACGTCCGCGAAGGCAAGTTGGATGAACCCGGCGCCCAGGAGTTGTGGGACCAACTCGTGCAAAAGCTTCGCATCGTGCGTTTCCTCCGAACGCCTGAGTACGATGCGCTGTTCAGCGGCGACCCCTACTGGGCGACCGAATGCGTGGGTGGAATGGATCTCGACGGTCGCACACTCGTGACCAAGAGCAGCTATCGCATGCTGCATACGCTTTACAATCTGGGCCCGGCGCCGGAGCCGAATATCACTGTGCTCTGGTCGAAACACTTCCCCGACCCGTTCAAGCGTTTTTGCGTGAAGGTCAGCCGCGATACCTCCTCGCTGCAATACGAAAACGATGACCTGATGCGCCCGTTCTGGGGGGACGATTACGGCATCGCTTGCTGCGTGTCGGCGATGAAGCTCGGCAAGCAGATGCAGTTCTTCGGTGCACGCGTCAATCTCGCCAAGGCACTCCTTTACGCCATCAATGGCGGCCGCGACGAGATCTCGGGCGATCAAATTGCTCCACCGACGCCTCCGGTGACAAGCGAGTTCCTCGACTATAACGAGGTGATGGAGAAATTCGACACGACCATGGAATGGCTGGCGCGCACGTATGTGCACGCAATGAACTGCATCCATTACATGCATGACAAGTATTTTTACGAGCGGCTCGAGCTGGCACTACACGACCGCGACATCCTGCGGACGATGGCTTTCGGAATTGCTGGTCTTTCGGTGGTCGCCGACAGTCTTGGCGCCATCAAGTACGGAAAAATCCGTGCAATTCGCGACGATAAAGGTTTGGCCGTCGACTACAAAAACGAAGGCAATTCCAACATTCCGCAGTTCGGCAACAACGATGACCGGGTCGACAAGATAGCATCCGGGCTCGTCACCAGCTTCATGGAGAAAATCCGCAAGCATCCAACTTATCGGAATGCAACCCACACCCAAAGCGTGCTGACGATCACCTCGAACGTGGTCTACGGTAAGGCGACCGGCAATACGCCGGACGGACGCCGCAAGGGTGAGCCTTTCGGGCCGGGTGCCAATCCGATGCACGGCCGCGATAACCATGGCTGGCTCGCGTCATGCCTGTCTGTCGCGAAGCTTCCTTACAAGGATTCTCAGGACGGTATCAGTTACACCGTTTCCGTCGCGCCGCAGAAGGCGCACCTTTCCGATCGCGAACTCATCGACTCGGCCGCGAAAGCTTTCGACGTCTACTTCGATCACGGCGGATTCCATATGAACCTGAACGTCATCGACAAAGAGACGCTCGAAGACGCGATGAAGAACCCGGACAAGTACCCGCAGCTCACCATTCGTGTGTCCGGTTATGCGGTTAACTTTGTCCGACTGACTCCTGAACAGCAGAGGGATGTGATCAGCCGAACCTTCCACGGCCAGATTTGAGGTATTTGCAATGTCCACGCTCGGGACACTGGAGGCCGGCAGCCGATACGATCTGCGCGTCGGGATCTCTCCAGATGCGCCCGACGAAAGCGAACTGAAAGACGACCGTCAAGGCGCGTTCGGCTACGTCCATTCCTACGAGACCTCATCCCGCTACGACGGGCCAGGCCTGCGCGCGGTACTGTTCGTATCGGGCTGCCTGCTTCGCTGCACCTACTGTCACAACCCTGACACTTGGCATCTGAAGGACGGAACCTACGTCTCCGCTCAGCAGGTCATTGATCGCCTCGCACAGTTTGCTTCGGCCCTGCGCGCACTTGATGGCGGGCTGACAATCTCGGGCGGCGAAGTCTTGGTGCAGCTTGCCTTCACTAAGCGCATCCTCGCCGGCGCCAAGGAAATGGGTCTGCACACGGCGATCGAAACCTCCGGTTTTCTCGGCGATCGCGTCGACGAGTCCTATCTTCGGGCTCTCGATTTGGTTCTGCTCGATATCAAGAGTTCGAACCCAGACACATACAAGACGGTTACCGGTCGGGACCTGGCGCCAACCCTGCGCTTTGCCGAACGCCTTGCAAAATTGAACAAGCCGGTGTGGGTGCGCTTCACGCTCGTGCCGGGGCTCACGGACGACCCTGCCAATGTCGAAGGCATCGCCAAATTCGTTGCGCCGATGAAGAACGTCGAATGGGTCGAGGTTCAGCCATTCCACAAGATGGGCGAGTTCAAGTGGAAGGCGATGAATCTCGAATACAAGCACGCCAATACGCCGCCACCGACGCCTGAGCTGGTGAACCGAGTTATCGAGCAGTTTCGCGCGGCAGGCTGCCGTGCCCGCTAGCCTCGGTACCCGTAAGCCTTTGTTCCGGGAGAATTTGTCATGATCGATCTGGCTCGCGAGATCATCGGGACCCAACCCATCCTCACCGCCTTCCTTGCGATCGGTCTTGGCTACCTGGTCGGCCAGATCAGTATCGGAGGCTTTTCGCTCGGCGTGGGAGCCGTGCTCTTCGTTGGGCTCGCGCTCGGCGCCTTCGCTCCGAAGGCTCAAATCGTAGGGCCGATCGGTCTGACGGGCCTCATCATGTTCCTTTACGGCATCGGCATCCTTTATGGACGACAGTTCTTTGAGGGAATGAAGGGCGTCGGCCGAACGTACAATCTGCTGGCACTTGTCGCGTGCGTCGCGGGTCTTCTTGTCGCGCTTGGGCTTGGTCACCTGTTTGGAATCAAGGTTGGTCATACGATGGGCATTTATGCCGGATCGATGACGAGCACCGCCACCCTTCAAGCCGCACTTGAGGTGATGAACAACAAGGATCCGTCGGTCGGATATTCGATCGCGTACCCCTTCGGGGTTATCGGCCCGATCTTGTGTATCTATTTCATGACGCAATTGGTGAAGCCGAAATTCCCCCCAAAAACGCAGCGTTTCCATATGGGCGAGATTTCCATCGGAGAAAAAGTCTCCGGGCAGACGCTCGAAGAAATCGAAAAGGGGCTGCCGAGCGGCGTGCAAGTAACGATGGTTCGCAAGGGCGGGCAAAACGTCGTTCCGTCGGGCGACATCGCCTTGTCGTCCGGGGACGCGCTGCTTGTTGTCGCCGAGGAGGAAGCGGCAATCGCGCAAGCCGCTGCGCGGCTTGGAAAACTGGAACCTGGCCGATTGGCCAAGGATCGCGCCGACCTTGACTACATCCGCGTCTTTGTCGGCAAAGCCAATGTGGTCGGCGTGCCCCTGTCGCGTCTTTCGATGCCCGCGGGCTTCCCCTCTCATTTGCTGCACGTGAGGCGATATGACGCCGACCTCGTGCCGACGCCGGATCTGATGCTCGAGTTCGGCGATCGCGTCGGCGTGCTGATGCCGCCTGACCGGAAAGAAGAGATCCGCAAATATTTCGGAGATACGATTAAGGCCGCCTCGGAATTCAGTTATGTCTCGCTCGGCGTCGGCATGGTGCTCGGCGCGCTACTCGGATTGATTCCGATCCCGATTCCGGGCCTTGGTACTGTCACGCTTGGCATCGGCGGCGGACCGCTGATCGTCGCTCTCATTCTCGGCAAGCTGCGGCGCACCGGGCCCATGCTTTGGACGATGCCTTTGCCCGCAAATATCGTCCTTCGTAACTTCGGTCTGGCGATGTTTCTAGCCACGGTCGGTGTCAACGCAGGCCAGCCATTCGTGCGCACCATCGCGGAATCCGGCTTCACCATGTTCTTTATCGGGATTGCGGTTCTGCTGACGACCGTGGTGATAGTTCTGTTCGTCGGGTACTACCTGCTGAAGATCCCCTATGATGACCTGGTTGGCGTCGCATCCGGCGCGACCGGGAATCCAGCCATTCTCGTCTATTCAACGCGGATGGCGCCCACTGAGAGACCGGACATCGGATACGCGATGATTTTCCCCTCAATGACCATCGTCAAAGTCATTGCGGTGCAGATTGTTGGTCTGCTTGTCGGTGCTGGAGCGAGTGCGGGCTAGTTCGTTCACGGGCCGTTGGTCGTTCCCGTAACGATTGGCAATGTCATCGGCGGGTCAGTCATCATTGCCGCCGTGTACTGGTTCGTTTATCTGCGAAAGGGGACCGCGTAAGTCATCTGCGGATGAAAAAACGCGCGGTCGTCAAACCCATCGCCAGGCCGCCAATAGCGAATCCGCACACAGCAGATGCCTGGAGCGCTTGCTGCATTTGTCCTCGGTTAAGCAATACGATCATCTCGAACACATACACACCCGGAATCATGATGATGATTGGCGCCACCGTCATCGCCAGGCGCGGGACGTTGAAACGCTCATCTACGCCAAGAGCGACGAGCCCAATGAGCAAGGCAGCAAAAAAAGCCGCGGGCGCAAGCATCATGCCCATATCGTTCAAAGCCAAACGCAGGCCATTGGCTACGAGTGCCAGAAGGCCCGCCATAAGAACCGCGCGCAGGGGAGTGTTGAACACCATTGCGAACGCGCAAGCAGCAACGAAGCATGCTATCGCACGCAGCAGCAGCATGAGTGGATACGTGAGGTCAAGCGGTGGTTGGCGGGCGATATCGACGTTCCCCACCTCGATGACAATGCTGAGTCCCAGGGCGACCGCCAACAGAATCATCACGCCATAGGCGAAGCGGCTGACCGCGGCGACGGTCTGGTGCTGCAGCAGATCGAACAGTGCCGCTATCAGAGGGAAGCCAGGAATCAAAAAAAGAACCGACGCAATGAAGCCGGACGGGTAGTGCAGGAGCTCAAAGCCTGCGCGTTGTGCCAGCGCCGCCGCCAGAACGTAGATCCCCGAAGCGGCAATGGCGGACAAAGCGGCAGCACCGTATTGATTGACATGGTGGCGGGACAGCCAGGCCCGGAACAACTGGCCGATCCCTCCGCCGATTACCGCTGAAATCATTTCGGGTGCCGCAGCGCCGTTGAGAAATGCGAAGGCGCCACTTGCTACGCCCACGGCGGCGGAGATCTGGACGCTCGAATAGAGGGGTTTGGCTAATTTGATATCGTCGAGCCTTACCGCGATTTCACTCGGTGTGGATCCTGTGGTTTTTGCAAGCTGTTCCAACTCGGCAATGCGCCAGACGTTGATTCCGGGGGCTCCGATCTCGCGCATCGCCGTGATGCGCTCGTCCGAGCGGCGAACACTGGCCGTGATGCTGTCGAGAGACAGGCTTATCGATATCGCGTCGAAGCCCATCTTGCTCCCTATCACCTCGAACCACTCGCGCGTTCGCGTTGCGGTATTGCCGGCCCGCATCATCAAGGTGCCGAAACCGAGCAGCACGTCCATAGCGTCACTTGATGCGAGCGCCCCCGTTCGGACGTCTCTCTTTGGAGTTGAAGGCATGCGGTTCTCGACGTGTGACGGCGCTCGGACTCTGGCGCGTCGGGCGCGCGAATGGCAAGTCGAAGGGCAACCAGGGGACCAAACGGGTCGAAATTTTGATTCAGATCAAACGGGCAAGAATTTCAGTGTGAAAGGCTAAAGGGTTGATACCCTCGGGGGATGTGAATGGCGCCGCACCGCATAGTTGCGTTTGTTTTTGCCCTTATGGTTATTGCGCCCGTCACCGCGCCCGCGCAGACTTCAACTCCAGCGCCGGCTGCCAGCACCTCGACAGATCAGTTACTTAAGCCCGGAGAGCTCGACGCTCTCGTTGCGCCGATCGCATTGTATCCTGATACGCTGCTCTCCTTGGTTTTGATGGCATCGACTTATCCGCTTGAGGTCATACAGGCCGACCGTTGGCTGAAAGAGCACAAGAAGCTCAAGGGAAACGAGCTCAAGGCCGCAGTGGACAAAGAGAGCTGGGACGAGAGCGTGAAGTCCTTGGTGGCCACGCCGGATGTTCTGACAATGATGAGCGAGAAGCTTAGTTGGACGCAGAAGCTGGGCGATGCGGTGCTCGCGCAACAAGCAGATGTCATGGATGCCATTCAGCGCCTGCGCACGAAAGCCGATGCCAACAACAAGCTGACCTCGACCAAGCAACAGACGGTGACCAAGCGGCAAGAGCAGGGTCGGCAGGTCATCACGATCGAGCCGACCGACCCGGAAAGGCTTTACGTGCCGTACTACGACCCCGCGGTGGTATACGGCGCTTGGCCTTATCCAGAGTATCCGCCGTATTACTGGGGTTATCCAGGATATATCGGCGCCGGACTTATCGCGACCGGACTTGCGTTTGGCGCCGGCTGGGCTCTCGGAAACTGGGCATCGAGCGGAAATTATTGGGGCGGCGGAGTGAATTGGAATAACGGCAATATCAACATCAATCGGCCGCGCGTTAATCCGTTGAATGGCAGGAATTGGCAGCACCGACCCGAGCACCGGCAAGGTGTGCGATACAACAACAATAACGTGCGCCAGAAATTCGCCGGCAATCGTGCCGGAGTCTCGGATCGGATGGATTTTCGCGGCCGGGGCGGCAATCAGGTTCTCAGGCCAGGCGGCGAGCGGCCCGGCGCGGGCCAAAGGCCGGGCGCTGGCCAAAGGCCGAGCTCGGGCCAGCGACCGGCGGGCGGCAGGCCCAGCGCGGGACAACAACCTTCAAAGGGAAAACCCAGCGCCAAGCGGCCGTCAGGCGGGAAGCGGGCTGCGCAGCGGCCCTCAGGCGGGCGGGGCGGTAATGCACTGGGCAACGTCAGGTCCGGCAGAGTTGCCAATCGGTCATCGGCGCGTGGTCGTGCCAGCATCGGAGGTGGTGGCTTCCGTGGCGGAGGCATACGCGGCGGCGGCGGTTTCCGCGGTGGCGGTGGCTTCCGTGGCGGCGGCGGTGGTCGTCGCGGCGGCGGGGGGCGCGGAGGTGGTGGTCGACGATCCGATATCACGCTCAAGCACGATATCGTTCTGCTCGGCCATCTTCCCAACGGGCTCGGCTACTATCGCTTCAGCTACAACGGTAGCGACCGCCCCTACGTCGGCGTGATGGCGCAGGAGGTGCAAACTGTCAGGCCGAAGGCGGTGGTGCGTGATCGCGACGGCACCCTGCGCGTCCTCTACGACAGGCTCGGCGTCAAATTCCAGACCTACGAGCACTGGATTGCGTCGGGTGCCCGGGTGCCGACGACCGCGAGGATGCAGTGATGAGCAATACTCTTGTTTCGATGGCGGTCGTTGCGCTGCTTTGTGCCAGCACATCCGTGGCAACGGCCCAGCAGGCGTTCAAGACGCCTGAGGAAGCGGCTACGGCGCTCGTCGGTGCAGCCAAATCCGGCGACATGAAAGCGATCACGACCGTCCTAGGTCCTGACGGAGACGACATCGTGTCATCAGGCGACGAGGTCGCGGATGCAGCGACGAGAGCAAAATTTGTTACCGCCTATGACGCAAAGCACACGATTGCCATGGAAGGCGACAGCAAGGCCATCATGGTCATCGGACCAGACGACTTCCCGCTTCCGATTCCGATCATTCGCAAGGACGGACAGTGGCGGTTCGACACGGCCGCGGGCCGCGAAGAAATTCTATTCCGTCGCATCGGCGAAAACGAACTGGACGCGATACAGTCGGCACTCGCCTATGTCGACGCACAGGACGAATACGCTGAGAAGGATCGCACGGGCGCGGGCATAAACACCTATGCCCAGCGCATCATCAGTCAGCCGGAAAAGAAAGACGGGCTCTACTGGCCGACGTCACAAGGCGAAGACCCAAGTCCGCTTGGCGAACTCATCGCGGAGGCGACGAAACAAGGATATCGCGTTGGCGGCGGGCGAACTCCCTTCCACGGCTACTATTTCAAGATCCTCACGAGGCAAGGACCTGCCGCGCCTGGTGGCGAGGCCGATTATGTTGTGAACGGCAAGATGATCGGCGGATTTGCACTCGTTGCCTATCCGGCGGAATACAGAAATTCCGGCGTGATGACGTTTATTGTCAATCATGCCGGCACTGTGTTTCAGAAAGATCTTGGACCGAACACGGTACAGCTCGCAGAACGCATGACGTCGTTCAATCCCGACAAGAGCTGGCAGGCGGTTACCGACACTGAGCCGCTGCGCTGAAAGTTGGGCAGTAACGGTCTGACCTGACCCAGCTCGGATAATTTTTCGCTGATCTTCACACCGCTATTTCGCGCACTCGTTGGTCGCAGTGCGGATACGGAGTTTCCGCGGTCCCGTCTGATTCGTACTTAAATTGTGATCGCTTCCAGATTGAAACTTATGAACAAATGCACTGATCGGCCGCTTTTCGATGCTCCGTTACGGGGAGAATTGCGTGCTACTATAACTCGAGACAAGGCCAAACCGGCCGGGGGGTTGGAGCAGTGGCCCGCGACAAGAAAGAAAAAGCCAGGCCCGAGCTGGCCGCAACTTCGTTCATCGAAGTGGCGATCCGGCTCGCGGCGCTTGCGTTGCTGCTCTACTGGACTCTGATTCTTGTCCAACCCTTTTTGTCGATCGCGATCTGGAGCGCCGTACTCACCGTCGCGCTCTACCCCATTTTTGAATGGACCTCGCGCATGCTTGGCGGGCGCCGTCGGATCGCCGCGGCACTGATTACGCTTCTGAGCTTGCTGGTCATCGTCGGGCCAGCGACCTGGCTCGCGTTGGGATTAGTCGATAGCCTGCGTCTGATTTCCGAACGACTCGACCTTGCAAATTTGACGATACCCCCGCCGTCGGCTTCGGTGCAGGACTGGCCGTTGATCGGTGAGCCGATCTATCAGTTCTGGGAACTGGCTTCAACAAATCTCAGCGCCGCTCTGGGCCAGATCATCCCCCAATTGAAGCCGCTGGGCAGCAGCTTGCTGCGTATCGGGGCAGATACCGGCCTCGGCATCATCATGTTCCTCGCCGCGATCGTAATTGCCGGATTTCTCTTTTCGCCCGCACCGAAGATCGCCGAAGCGATCAAGAAATTTGCGCTGAGACTCAATCCGTCGCGCGGCGAGGAGTTTGTCGAACAGGCAGGTGCAACCATTCGCGCGGTATCGCGTGGCGTTATCGGAATTTCCGTGCTGCAGGCGCTGCTGGCAGGCATTGGCCTGATGGTTGCGGGAATTCCGCAGGCGAGCCTGATCACATTTGGCGTTCTGGTATTCGGAATTATTCAGATTGGTCCATCGATCATTTTGATCCCGGTCATCATCTGGGCGTGGACGTTCATGAATACTGGGCCTGCGCTGTTGTTCACTGCGTACATGGTGCCGGTCAATTTGCTGGATAACTTGCTCAGGCCGATTGTGATGGGACGGGGATTGAAAACGCCGATCCTCGTCATTCTGATCGGCGTGATCGGCGGCACTCTTGCTTATGGGATCACCGGACTCTTCCTCGGGCCGATCGTGCTTGCCGTCATCTGGGAATTGTTCGTTTCATGGATCGACGAGCGCGAAAGCGCTTGATGCCTCTGACGAATGCGCGGTCAGAAATTCTGCGGTTGACGCAGATCAATGACAAGCGGTTGACCGTAGCGACAATTGTCCAAACGCTGAGAGGTATTGTGTTATGGCACCCAAGGAAACGATGGGATCACAGGCGCAAAAAGCAGTTCCGCCTCCATTTATGAATTGGGGACAGGAACAGAGTGAAGCGGCAATGGCACTGCAAAAGACGCTTCTTGAATCATGCGATCAGGCAAGTCGTGCCTGGCTTGCCCGCGTCCAATCCGAAATGTCACTCTGGTCGGATCTGGCCAACAAAATGAGCGGGACGAAATCCATTCCCGAAGCATTTGACGCCTACACGAAAGGTGTATCGCAGCGAATGCAGATGGCCGCCGAGGATGGAAAACAATTGGTCGAAGAGTACCAGCAACTGACCCAAAAGATCGCGAAGTCACTGGGCAACGGTTGGCCGAGCGCGAGCACGTAAGACGCTTCGATCAAAACTGGGTGAGAGCGCTTCGTTCTAGGAACAGAAGCCGGTTTTCTATGCTCCGATCGGGCGCCGCAGCGTGTTCGATCGCCGAGAGTCCGATCGCGGTCGTTTGATCTTCATCAATGAGAACTATCCCTATTCCCACAGGATGCTTGTAGCTGAATCGAAGAGTTCAAAAACGCGATCGTTGTCGCCATGAAAACGGTATCTCTGGAAAATGCGGTCGCCATGATTCCGGATGGGGCAAGCCTTATGATTGGCGGCTTCATGGCCGTTGGTACTCCGGAACGCGTGATTGACGAGCTAGTGCGCCAGGGAAAGAAAAATCTCACCGTCATTGCGAACGACACGGCGGTTCCTGGTCGAGGCATTGGAAAGCTCGTCGACAAAGGGCTGGTGAGCCGAGCGGTCACGAGTCACATCGGACTCAATCCCGAAACACAGAAGCAGATGCTCGGCGGGAAAATGGCTGTCGACCTAGTCCCGCAGGGCACGCTTATCGAACGCATTCGCGCCGGCGGTTTTGGGCTCGGCGGAATATTGACGCCGACCGGGGTCGGCACGATCGTCGAAGAAGGCAAGCAGAAAATCAACGTGAACGGAAAGAGCTACCTGGTTGAGACGGCGTTGCGTGCCGACTTTGCCCTAGTCAGTGCATTTCTCGCCGACTATCTCGGCAATCTTTCCTACGTGTTGACTGCGCGCAATTTCAATCCGGTCATTGCTATGGCCGGCGAGACCACGATCGTCACAGCCGAACACATCGTCCCCGTGGGTCTCATTGCGCCAGACCACGTCGTCACGCCGGCGCCACTTGTCGACTATCTCGTCGCGAACGGGTGATGAGAATGGATGCTCCGTCAATCATCGCCAGACGTGTTGCCCGTGAGTTGCGTAATGGGATGCTCGTGAACCTGGGCATTGGGATACCAACCTTGGTAGCTAACTATGTTTCGAGCAACGTGAAGGTGTTCTTCCAGTCGGAAAACGGGTTGATCGGTACTGGAGCCATTCCGGAAGAAGGAATGGAGCATCCATTGCTTACCGACGCCGGCGGAAAGCCCGTGACGGCGTTGCCTGGGGCATGCACGTTCGATAGCGCCATGTCGTTTGGCTTGATCCGCGGCGGTCACGTCGACGTCACCGTTCTTGGTGCGCTCCAGGTCGATGCAAAAGGACAACTCGCGAACTGGATGATTCCTGGCAAGATGGTCCCGGGCATGGGCGGAGCGATGGACCTCGTAACCGGGGCGAAACGTGTCATTATTGCGATGCAGCACACCGCCAAAGGCAAACCAAAAATCGTGAAAAAATGTGGGTTACCGCTCACCTCAGCGAGACCGATCAACCTGCTAGTGACCGAGTTGGCCGTTATCGCTTTTCCTGATGGCCGGGCAACTCTCATGGAAACAGCGCCTGGGGTTACCGTTGAGCAGGTCGTGTCCGCCACTGAAGCTGAACTCGCCCTGCCGGCCAAAATTCCTGAAATGCCGGCTTGACTGCCTGCTTGGTTGGTTGGTCGTTTTGCCGTTGATTTACGTCAAACGACCGAATCCCGACGTTTTTATAATGCTGGACGCTCCGCGACGGGCCGTACTCGTTTGCTAGTGCGGCCCTCGCGGTCAAGCCGCGCGAGGGTGGGATCAACAATGGACAACCCCATCAGGCGACCTGAGGAAATTCTAGCGTACCGCTCGTTGCGCAAAATTCTCAGCTCAAAGCCCAAGGCCTTGTTCTCCGTCGGCCCCAACGACAGCGTTCTGATGGCACTACAGCTTATGGCCGACAAAAACGTCGGCTTCCTCGTCGTGATGGAGAAAGAAGCTCTGACTGGTGTCATATCAGAGCGAGATTGCGCGCGTCGCGTAGTTCTCGCCAAGAAATCTCCGGAATCGACGCCGGTTTCAGACATTATGGTTCGCAATGTCGTGACGGTCGATATTGGACACACCTTTGCCGATTGTCTGCGACTTATGCATCAGCATAGCATTCGCCACCTGCCGGTCGTCGATAACGGCAAGACGGTAGCTGTAGTTTCAATCCGAGATTTGCTGAGCGAAGCAGTCGTTCACAACGCAAAGATCATTGAAGAACTCGAACGAGAGCGGCTGACGGTCTTCACTTCGACGGTCTGAAATTCCCGGGAGCCGCGTCGCGGCCGTCGGGCGACAACAGGAGCGATCGTCATGAGCCTTCTGATTGTCCTGGGCGCTCTGGCGTTTCTCATGCTCGTGGCCTATCGGGGCTACAGCGTGATCCTGTTTGCACCTGTCGCTGCGCTTGGCGCGGTGTTGCTGACGGATCCAGCGCTTGTCGCACCGATGTTCTCCAGCGTCTTTATGGAGAAGACTGTCGGCTTCCTAAAGAACTATTTCCCAGTGTTTATGCTCGGAGCCGTTTTCGGCAAAGTCATCGAGCTTTCCGGATTTTCCAAATCGATCGTCGCTGCGGTGATCGGAGTGCTGGGCCGGGAGCGGGCAGTTTTGTCGATCGTCGTGGTCTGCGCCATTCTGACCTATGGCGGCGTGTCATTGTTCGTGGTGGTGTTCGCAGTCTATCCATTCGCCGCCGAAATGTTCCGGCAAAGCGGAATTCCCAAGCGGCTTATGCCCGCCACGATTGCCCTCGGCGCATTCACCTTCACCATGGATTCGCTGCCCGGGTCGCCGCAGATCCAGAACATTATTCCCACGACGTTTTTTAAGACGACAACCTGGGCCGCGCCGTGGCTCGGATTGATCGGCGCTCTTTTTATTCTTGTACTCGGCCTTACCTACATCGAGAGCCGGATCCGTGCTGCCAAAGCAAAAGGCGAAGGTTACGGGACCGAACTTCGCAACGAGCCTGAGCCGTTCGAAACGGAGAAATTACCCAACCCATGGATCGCTCTTTCGCCCCTGGTCATGGTTGGCGTTGCAAACTTCGTGCTGACGTTTGCGGTGCCGCGCGCCTATGGGACCAGGCACGAAATCACCCTCGGCACGGCCAAGCCGATCGTCACTCAGATCTCCGGCGTCGCTGCGATCTGGGCGGTGGAAGGCGCGCTGCTGCTCGGAATACTGACTGTGTTCGCTTTTGCCTGGCGGCCAGTGCTGGCGAAATTCGCCGACGGAAGCAAAGCGGCGGTCGCAGGCGCGCTGCTGGCGTCGTTGAATACCGCATCCGAGTATGGCTTCGGCGGGGTGATAGCGCTACTGCCTGGTTTCGCGGCCATCGCCGAGGCGCTGCGCGCGATCCCCAATCCTCTGATTAACGAAGCGATCAGTGTGACCGTGCTTGCCGGCATCACCGGGTCGGCGTCCGGCGGGATGAGCATTGCGCTTGCCGCCATGTCCGACACCTTCATCGCAGCGGCCGAGGCGGCAAAGATCCCGCTCGAGGTCCTGCATCGTGTTGCGTCGATGGCGAGCGGAGGCATGGACACCTTGCCGCACAACGGCGCGGTGATCACATTGCTCGCGGTCACCGGCCTTACTCATCGGGATTCGTATAAGGATATCTTCGTCATCACTCTGATCAAGACCGCCGCGGTGTTCTTTGTGATTGGGTTCTTTTTCCTGACCGGCATCTACTGACGGAAATGGCACAAGGAGCGGGGGGATTCGGAAAATAAACCATGTCAACCATTGCCACCGTCCAATCGAAACTTACGCAAATCCGAGCACCGGACACCGGAAAGCTTGTCACCGCGGAAGAGGCGGTACGCCTCATTCGCGACGGCGATACGATCGCAACAGGAGGTTTTGTCGGCATCGGTTTTGCGGAGGAAATTGCCGCCGCGCTCGAAACGCAATTTTTGTCGAAGGATGTCCCCGCAATCGATAAGCCGCGTAACCTCACGCTTATTTACGCAGCGGGCCAAGGCGATGGGAAAGAGCGCGGCCTCAATCACCTCGGACATGAAGGGCTGGTGCGGCGGGTGATCGGCGGGCATTGGGGCCTGGTGCCAAAACTGCAGCGTCTCGCTATCGAGAACCGGATAGAGGCCTATAACTTTCCGCAGGGCGTAGTTTCGCATCTGTTTCGCGACATCGCAGCGAAACGGCCTGGTCATCTAACACGCGTCGGACTTGGAACATTTGTGGACCCGCGCCACGGCGGCGGGAAGATAAACGATTGCACCAGGGACGATCTCGTCCGGCTGATCGAGATCGATGGCGAAGAGTTCCTGTATTACCGTGCGTTTCCGATTAATATCGGCATCATCCGCGGCACAACTGCCGACCCCGACGGCAATATCACCATGGAGAAGGAAGCACTCACATTGGAAGTGCTGGCCATCGCCATGGCGGTGCAAAATTCCGGGGGGCTCGTGATCGTGCAGGTGGAGCGTGTTGCCGAACGCGGGTCGCTCAATCCAAGGCAGGTCAAAATACCCGGCATACTCGTTGACTGTGTCGTCGTCGCCCAGCCCGAGAACCATTGGCAGACATTTGCAACTCAATATGACCCCGCGTTCAGCGGCGAGATCCGGGTGCGCACGGGCTCGATCCCGCCCTTGGAATTGAACGAACGAAAAATTATCGCGCGTCGTGCCGCGCTGGAACTCAACGCCAACAGCGTCGTCAACTTGGGCATTGGGATGCCGGAAGGTGTTGCGACCGTTGCCAACGAGGAAAAGATCGCCGACCTGATGACCTTGACGGCCGAACCGGGCGTCATAGGAGGCGTGCCGGCAGGCGGGCTCAACTTTGGTGCTGCAATCAATGCGCAAACTGTCATCGACCAACCCTATCAGTTCGACTTCTACGATGGTGGCGGTCTCGACGCAGCCTTCCTCGGTCTCGCTCAAGCCGACAAGCAGGGGAATCTGAACGTAAGCAAATTTGGCCCCCGTCTCGCCGGTGCCGGAGGTTTCATCAACATAAGCCAGAACGCCAAGAAGGTAGTATTCGTCGGCACTTTCATGGCGGGCCGCCTGCAGTTGGCGATCGAGGATGGTCACCTGCGTATCGTGACCGACGGCAAACTCAAGAAATTCGTTCGTGAGGTCGAGCACAGGACGTTTTCAGGAAGCTACGCAGCCAAGCGTGGGCAACCTGTCCTCTATATTACCGAGCGTTGCGTGTTCGAGCTCACAGCAGAGGGTCTTGCGCTCGTCGAGATTGCCCCCGGCATCGATGTCGAACGCGATATTCTGGCGAAGATGGAGTTCAAACCGATCATCACCCGCAATCCTGCGATCATGGACAGGCGCATATTTCTGCCTGAGTCGATGGGACTGCGCGATGATTTACTGCGCATGCCGCTCGAACAGCGCTTTACATATCATCCTGAAAAGAATCAGTTTTTCGTCAACTTCGAAGGGCACGTCGTTCGCAGCCCTCAGGATGTCGAACGAATACGGCGCATTGTCGAATCGATGCTTTCGTCCGCCAGGCGAAAAGTCCATGTGATCGTCAACTACGACAATTTCAGCATCTATCCCGACATCATTGACGAGTACACGGCAATGGTCCGGGATCTTGCAGACCGGTTCTATTCTGGCGCCACTCGGTATTCGACCAACGGTTTCCTGCGTACCAAGCTTGGCGACGCCTTGGGCCGCCGTGAGCTCGCACCCCATATCTACGAAAATGCGGAAGAGGCCAGCGCGCATTTGCACGAACTGGAAGACAAAGTGGCAAGCTGACGAGAAAGCACGAGCATCCACATGAACAAGCCAGAGAAGCCGACAGCCCAGACAAAGCCTCGCGAGAAAGAGACCGCACAAAAACCTGAGCGTGCAACGGCGGAAAAGAAGGCAAGCGCGGGCGCGGTCGAGACCCTGACAGACATCACCAATCGAAGCGCCAATCTTCTTCATGTTTACGGCGAAAAGATCGGCAGGGACGACGGTTATCAGGTCATCGACCTCAAGACGGTCACCGCGACTTTTCAGGAGTTCCTGCAAAAGGCGGCTATGAATCCGGCTCCTATTATCAAGGAGCAATTCGCATTTTGTGCGGATCTGGCGTTGCTCTGGCAGCGAACAAGCATGCGCGCACTTTTCAATATTCCAGCGGAGCCGGTCATCGCTCCGGCCAAGCAGGACAAACGCTTCAAAAACGAGGCCTGGACCGAAAATTGGTACTTCGACTATGTGAAACAGCACTATCTGCTGGCGTCGCGCTGCGTAGAGTCATCGGTTTGCGGTGTGAAAGACGTCGACCGGCACACCCATCACAAGGCACAATTCTATACCCGCCAGCTTGTGAATGCGTTTTCACCGACCAATTTCGTGCTGACGAATCCGTCCGTGCTTAACGCAACGATCGAGACCCATGGCACGAACCTTCTCAATGGTCTCAGGAATTTTGTCGAGGATCTTGAGCGCGGTGCCGGTCGTCTAAGTCTCACGATGAGCGATTTATCGGCGTTTAGATTTGGCGAGAATATCGCGAGTTCGCCAGGAAAGGTCGTTTTCCAAAACGAACTCATGCAGCTTATTCAATACGCGCCCTCATCACCGATGGTGCAGCGTCGACCACTGCTTATCGTGCCGCCGTGGATCAACAAGTTCTACATTTTGGACCTCAAGCCCAAAAACTCCTTCATTAAATGGTGCGTTGATCAGGGTCACACTGTTTTCGTGATCTCCTGGATCAACCCAGGTGCCGAACTCGCCAACAAAAGTTTTGCGGATTATCTGCTTGAGGGACCACTGCAGGCCATCGATGCCATCGAAAAGGCGACCGGCGAGTCGGATGTCAATGTGATCGGATATTGTATCGGCGGGACCCTGGTCGCGAGCATGCTGGCCTACATGGCTGCTCGAAAGGACAAGCGCGTCGCGTCTGCCACGTTGTTCACCACGCTTGTGGATTTTTCAGACGTCGGAGACATCTCCGTATTCATTGACGAAGACCAACTTCAATTGGCCGACAAGCACATGAATCGCCTTGGCTATCTAGAGGGTCGGCACATGGCCGAGGCATTCAACCTGATGCGCGAAAACGATTTGATCTGGTTCTTCGTCATCAACAACTATCTATTGGGTCGCAGCCCGGCCGCCTTCGATATTCTATATTGGAATTCAGATGCAACGCGCATGCCGGCTCGCATGCAATCGTACTATTTGCGCAATATGTACTACAAAAATGTACTGAAGAACGCAGGCCAAATAAATCTCGCCAATGTGCCCATCGATCTTCGCAAGATTGACGTTCCGGTCTATTTTCTTTCCACGCGCGAAGACCATATTGCTCCGTGGCACTCAACGTACGCCGGCACACAGCTGATGTCAGGGCCGGTCCGGTTTGTCCTCGGGGCGTCTGGCCATGTCGCCGGCGTAATCAATCCGCCATCCGCCAACAAATACGGCTATTGGACAAATGAAAAGTTGTCGGCCGATCCGGGTGCGTGGCTGAAGAACGCGGCTTACCACGAAGGCTCGTGGTGGCCGGACTGGGAGCGATGGGTCGCCGAGTTTGGAGGGGACCTAATTCCCGCGCGCCAGCCCGGTGGGGGAAAACTCGGGCCGATCGAGGATGCTCCGGGCTCTTATGTAAAGATACGCGCTGCCGCCTGATTGTTTAGGGCGCAAGGCCGGCTGCCTTCCGCAGCTCGCCCTTCACGTCATTAAGTTCATTTCGAAAGGCTTCCTTGCTCAGGAGCGACGCGGCGAGTGCCGCGCCAGCGACGTTTCCTGCGTAGACGTCGCCGCGGAGGGCGCCCGAAACGATCCGGCTATAACCATAATCCTGGATTCGTTTGTATAGTTCTTCCTTCTTCTCCGGGATCATTTCAGCGAGCACCATTCCCATGACGGCGCCGTAAGTCGCGTGCGCGGAAGGATACGAGGGGGAGTCGCGGTCGCTCAACTTCTTTAAAGTATGCAGATTGTTGTGAGGTAAGCGATAGGGGCGTGTCCGGTTGAATGTATTTTTCGCCTCGCGGTTGGCGGACGCCGAAAGGCTTTCCACCTTTATGCCGATGCCGCCAAGGAATCGTTCAAGCGTTCGATGATCGTCGTCCCGCACGTGCTTCGCCTGGTCAGGGGTACGTGACTCCTGCAAGCGCAGAAGCTCCTGAAGCTCGGCCTTGGTTTGCGCACTGTCTGATTTTGGCGGCGGCATGAGCAGCACTGACAGCGGGACCGCGGGATCGGGACAAGACGGGTCGGCGGCCGCAGCCGAAAGGCTGAACAACGCAAGAAAGGCCACAAAAGCCAGGCAGGCCCAACTGCGATTTGCTCTCACGCGTTGCCCCCAGGAACGCCATCGCCTCAGGATGCCTTGGCTTGCGGTTTCTTTGCAACCTCGCGCAGATGCGGCGGAGTTGCGCTGCCGCTGACTCCGAATAATCGGGCGAGTTCGCTCATCCTTTTCTTGCCTTCTGTCGAAAGTTCGCCGCGGACATTCATGATCTGCCGAATAACTCCATAGGCTTTTTCGCGGATCTCTGCGTCGGGTGGCAACATCGATGGAATCGCGGCGAGGGCCGCCTCCCGGTCAATCAGCAGCATATTGAATTGTTCACGCACCAGAGTTTTGAAATCTGCAAGCGACATGTCGCCGTGTTCTTCGCGAAGGCGGCGCGCCATTTCAAAGCTCCGTTCATCCACGGACGCTCGGTCCACACCTGCATAGATGAGGCCGCGAATGATTGCCGCACGAAGGCCTCCCTCCGGAATGCGGGATTTGAGCTCGGCGATCCGCTTCTTCAGAAGTTCGCGATGTAGGGGATTCTTCGGGGCTTTGCGCAAACGCTGTGTCCCAGCGGGGTCCACGCCAACCGCGGCCTGTAGCGTCGGCGAACCATAAATCGCAAGGAATGTCTGCTCGGCAATTTTTTCACTCGCTTCGCGCCACGCATCGAGGCCGGCGACGATCTGATCGGAAAACTGCCCCTGCATCGCGAGCAGCGGGTTGTCGCTGGCCGCCGGCTTTCGGTCTTTGCGAATCTGCTCTGCGAGCTTGGCAACTGGAGCCATTGCCGGATTTTGATCGGAAAACAGCTCGTATTGCAGACGCAGTGGATGCATTTCCCGCATCCAATCCGCGATCGGATTGCTGATCATCGCGCGCACCATGGGTTGAGCAAAGGTACGATAGAGCGCAAGATTTATTTCGGAAACACGCGCGGCCGTGGCAAAACGGCGTTCATCTGCCAAGTCGTTGCCGCCGAGCGCGCGGATGTCATCAAGGGTTCGTGCTTCGCACCGCATCACCCAATTCCCAAGCGCGAGATCAGGGTTGGTGGTTTCCGCGCTCTTGTCTTCGAAAACCGCCTCATAGAGGCCGGGCGGGAGCGTATCGATGAGGTCGATGTTGCTCGAGAACTCGCCGTGCTCTTTTTTCGCGACGCCTCCGGAAACGAAAATGCCGAGATGCCCCACGGTTTCATGGATCGTATAGACGATGGTCTGCCCGTAGGACCGGATGTCGTCGACGCTGTCATAGAGGTCGAGGATCCAATCGAGCGCCTGCTGTGGCGGCGTGATGTTGTCGCCTTTTGAGCAAAACACAACGATCGGGGAGCGGATATTGCGAAGATCGATCGTGGCGCCATCCGACGTCGTGATGCGCCCGGCGGCGAGGTTGTTGCCCACAAACAGCTCATCGACAATGAACTGAATTTCCTCCGCATTCAGGTTGACGTGGCCACCCCACCACTTTTCAAAGCCCAGATAACGGGACGCCTCGGTATCGACCTTCGAATAGAGATTGTATTGCTTGGTCCACAGCGTGTTCGCCGGGTTCTGATTTTCGAAGTTCTGCACCAGCCAGGCACCGTCGAACTTGCCGTGACCAAGATCGCCAGCAAGCGCTGTCAACCAACTGCCGCCTAACAATCCGCCCGAGTAGCGCATGGGATATTTTCCGCGCACACCGGCCCAATAGGAGAGCGGCGACCCAGCGACGATGATGGGGCCGAACAGCTCCGGCCGCATTGCCGCCAACATCATGATCGCCCAACCGGCCTGGCAGTTTCCGATCACGCAAGGCTTGCCATTCGCCTCGGGATGCGCTGCGGCTACCTTCTCGATGAAAATGGCTTCGGCGCGTGCGATGTCTTCAATGGTCTGTCCAGGAACGGGATCGGGCAGAAATCCGATGAAGTAGCAAGGATGGCCGGCCTTGAATGCGACACCGATTTCACTGTCGGCTTTGAAGCCGCCGATGCCGGGACCGTGTCCGGCGCGCGGATCAACGACAATGAAGGGCCGCAGCTTTGGATTGATTTCGACGCCCGCGGGCGGGACGATACGTACAAGCGCGTAATTCACCGGTCGCTCCAGTGTACGCCCGTCAACGATCAGCTCAGCTTTATAATCGAGCACGTTAGGCGCTGTTTCCGCCATGTGTTCGCGATACTGATTCCCACGCTGCCGCATGACATCCCAGAACAGGACGCTGCGTTGGAATGCGTCGGTCCAATACTCCATGGCGGGCGCGAAGATGCCAAATGCCATCGTGTTCGGCTCAGTTGAAGGAAGGTTTGACGACATGGTTGCGGTCCTTCTCTTTTGCTAATCCATGATGTGATAGCCGCCATCGATATAGAGCGTCTCGCCGGTGATCAGCCGCGCCGCGTCGTGCGCGAGAAAGGCCGTCGCGACGCCGACGTCGTCGATGCTGACCAGGCTGCGCGCTGGAGCTTGCGACTTGGCTTTGTCAAGCAATGCATCGAATTCCGGAATGCCTGAGGCTGCCCTGGTCGCAAGCGGTCCGGGAGAGATCGCGTGCACACGAATTCCCTTTGGGCCGAGCTCGGCTGCGATGTAACGAACGGCGCATTCAAGCGCAGCTTTGGCGACGCCCATGATGTTGTAGTTTTTAACCACCATCTGGCTGCCGTAGTACGACATCGTAAACAGAGTGCCGCCCTTTTTCATCAGTGGTTCGGCCAGATGTGCCATCCGAATGAATGTCCAACAAGATACGTCCATAGTCGTCGCGAAACCTTCGCGCGATACGTCCACCACGCGCCCCTGCAGCGCGTCTTTCGGCGAAAAGGCGATGGAGTGGACCACGAAATCGAGTTTGCCCCACTCTTTGCTAATTCGTTCGAAAACAGCTTCCATTTGACCGGCCACGCTCACGTCGAGCGGCATAAAGATCGGTGCTTCGAGCGCCCGGGCAAGGGGCTCGACGAACTTTTTGGCTTTGTCGTTAAGATAGGTTACCGCGAGTTCAGCCCCCAGGGCTCTAAATGCCTTCGCGCAACCCCACGCGATTGACTTGTCGTTGGCAATTCCAACAATAAGACCTCTTTTTCCTTCAAGCAGTTTCGCCTTTACCGGGGGAAGCGTCGGGCCGTTATTTTTTTTACTCATGTGGGTCTCCACATAACGTTCCGCGATCAATTTGATTGCACGAAAAGCCTGACGGCGGTCCTTGGCATCGTCGATATGCGCGATGTCTCGCCCATTGATCTTGAGGCGCCCCTCGCCCCAAGGCGCTACTTCAGCTTCCAGGCGATCGTCGCCCAAGATTGCGACAAATTGCTGAACAGTGGCGCCTTTTCCGGCGGCCAAAGCGCTGTTCGTCTTCCAGTCCAGCATTTTCGCGTGTCTCGTCCAAAGGCCGCCCGTAGGCGAACAGCGCTTGCCTGAAACCTAGTTGCGGCACGCCTGTCATGTTTTGACGTTGGTCAAACGGGGCGGAACTCGCGGGTGGCAATCCGCTGAATTTCCTTCAATTCTTCATGCGCAAAAGCGATGAGCGGCTCAGCAGGACTAGAGAGCGAGGCGAGAGCCGGGCGATCACTTGCGACCGTTCCAGTTCGGTGATGGTGCGGCTGACCGTCTCGATCGTCAGGCCCAGATGATCGGCGATGTCCTGATGCGACATTGGAAGTTCGAGATACTTTGCCTTTCCCAGTCTCCGGGACAAGTCGATGAGGAAAGTTGCCACACGGCTTTTCGCACTTTTGCCGATCAACAAGGCATGTTCCTGCGCCCGCAAAAGCTCATTGGTCGTTTCCGCCAACAAGAAATTCGCCATCCGGCTGTCCCGCGCAGCAACCGAGAGGAGCGCACTGCGTTTGTGATACCGGATCATCACGTCGGTTGCCGCCTCAACCGATAGAGCGTGCTTCTGGTTGGCCCAACCAAATAGCTCTCCGGGCAGATAAAAGCCCAGGATGTTACGCGAGCCGTTTTGAAGCGTCCGGCAACTTCGAACGACACCGTCCACGACCATGAAAATGTAGTCTGCCGGATCACCTTCGCAGACAATCAGCTGGTCGCGGCGGTGACGAATCGGCCCTCGCCGGTACGCAGTGATGGTGCGCGGAAACAATGTTTGGTCGCCGTCCGGTGCGGCCCAAGATGGGTTTGCGGACAGTACGATCTTGTCAAAAATACCATCACGCACGCGCGCGGATGGGTCGCTGGCGCTGCCAAGCTGGGCCATCTGTTCCCCCAAACGTTATTGGCCTCTGTAAGTGGATATAACTTGGGGCTCCGCCCAGAAAGTTGGACTTTGGCCCAACTTAGGGTGGATCATGGGCATGCCGGAATCTCGACAAATGAGGTTTTATAGCGCCTTCTGCTGCGAAAAAAATGCTGCGGCAATTTGCTCCGCTGATAGTGGTCAGAGCCCTCTAGCGATAGAGCGCCTCGCGCCCCACCCAATCGCACCGATCACGGTGAGGAAGGCGCACACAAAAATAAAGCTTCGAAGGATCCTCCTGCTCGATCGTCACGCGACGACCGGCGCTCAATGCCGTGCATTGATGATGACGCAGAAAATCAGAAAGTTGTCTCATGCTGGGATTTTCACGCGCCAATCGGTAGAACTCGGACAGATCCTGTTGCTGGAGGCACGCGGGAGAGCGCCGCACGATAACCATTTCGCGGGCGAGGGAAGGTGTAATCGTGGTTACAACGATGACGGCGGCGAGCGTTGCCGTTTTCACGTGTTGAATCTCCCGTCGTGTCGATCAGCTATCCGATCGTAGGGTCTGTTTCAGACAATCTTCAATGGATCGACGCGGCGAAATAGGTCCGAGGTCCTCTTCGGCGTTCACGGCCTTGAGATTTTCAAGAACATCGTCGCGCAGCCCGGCAAGAGCGATTCTGATCCCGCGCGCTTTGAGCGACCGTGCCAATACGCGCAACGTTGTCCCGGCCGTTGTGTCTATGCGCGGAACGATCGAGCAATCGATAACCAACAACCTGGTGCCGTCCGGCGCATTGGCGACCAGGTCGAGGATGCTGCGGCGGATGTGCTCGGCATTGAAATACAACCACGCGCCCGGGCTGCGGATAACGATCGCACCCAGAGGATCTCTGGCGTTGGGATATCTCGCCCGATTGACGAACTCGCCGGTCAACGGCTCTCGCCCAAGAAGCGCCACGCTGGGCCGGGCCGCATGCGCGATGAGCATGACCAGCGAACCGGCCGCTGCGAGCAGCAGGCCATCGAGCAATCCGAAAAGCAGCACGCCGAAAAACGCGAGCAGAGCGATACGAAATTCACGCGGCGATGCGAGGCGCAGCCGGCGCAGATCGTCGATCTTAACGAGGTGTGACGCTGCCATCAGAACGATGGCCGCGAGAACGGACTCCGGCAGATTGTGAAAGAACTTGGCGAAGTACAACAGTGTGAGAGCAATCGCGCCCGATGTAATTACCAGGGCGGCCGGAGACGACGCGCCGCCGAGGTCGTTGACGGCGGTTTGCGACATTCCGCCGGCGACCGGGAATCCGCTTGTCAGTCCGGTTGCGATGTTGGCCGTGCCGATCGCCGTGAGTTCCTGCTCGGGGTTGATGTCATAGCCATGCTTCTGCGCGAAGCTCCGGGCGACGGAGATCGATTCACCGTAGGCGAGCAGGAAGCAGGCAAGCGCGATCGGTACGAGTGTCGCGATGTCGGATACGTGGATATTCGGGACGCTAACATTCGGCAGGCCGGTTGGCAGGTCGCCGACAATATGAATGCCTTTGTCCGCCAATCCGAAAATCGTCATAAGGAGGATGGCGGCAACAACAACGACAAGGGTTGTCGGACGGCCGGGGAAAGCCCGTTCAAAGCCTATAAAAAGAGCGATCGCGGCGAGGCCAACGACGAGTGACAGAATGTGAGTCTGCGGCAGCGAAGAGACGAGATGAAAGACACGTTCGAAGAAATTGCCGCTCACGCCGGTAATGCCGAATAGCTTGGGCAGTTGGGTCGATGCGATATAAAGCGCCGCACCAGTTTTGAATCCGACCAAAATCGGGTCCGAGATGAAGTAGGCGGCGTTGGCAAGGCCGACAAATCGGCCGGCGATGCTGATGATCCCGACCATCAGAGCCACGGCCCCTACGAGCGCAATCGCCCGCGAAACGTCGCCGTCGGCCATTGAAACGACGCTGGTCGCGAGCACGATCGCCAGCGAGGATGTTGGCCCGACCGCCAGTTGTCGGCTTGTCCCAAACAATGCATAGGCAATTCCGGCGACGAGATAGCAATAAAGCCCAGTGACCGGCGGCAGCTGTGCCAACGATGCATAGGCAAGCGACTCAGGGATGACGAAGGCTGCAAGCGACAGACCGGCAATCAGGTCGACGCGAACGTTTTGCGCCGCGTATGTACGTATCCAGCTTAAAGCCGGGATCCAGGCTAAACGAGTGTCCAGGGAAGGCTTGTCGTTCATATCTGCTTGCGCCTAGTGGGTCGCGGTCTTCCGCTTCAGTATGATTTTGACGGCAACAGCCGGCTTTCATTGGTTTGCATCAATCCAACGCATGCTACCTTTAACGGCGCCTCGCGCCATCAGCATCGTCTGCGCTTGTGAATTGCGACCTTGGGTGAAGCCAACGCCCGGGGTTTAGCCGGCCAATAGCTGTTATTTTTGAGGTTTACGCAAAGTGCCGTTCGTGGGTTGGACGGCGGACGGGTTCGAAAGAAACGCGTGCCTATTGGCGCCGCTTTTGTCGACCCTCGGCTCCCATATTGTCGCTGACCTGCTGCTCGGGCGCCGGGTGCCCGACGTCGTCGTGGTCCGGATACCAAATCACCAGCCCCCCGACACACGGCGTGATGGCGGTGACCGCAGTCACTCTCATCCGGTCGATGACGCCGCTTTTTGAGGTTGCTATGTTGACCACAGGATGTCCTTTCGGGACTTTCGCTGCTCCATTAGATAGCCCGGTATTGCCAATCTTTTTGTGAGGTAAATCACTCTCGCGCCAATGTTTCGTAAGAGGGGGCAGACATGATTACCGTTCCGGGCCCGGCATCGGAGGCGCTGGGGTCCTACCTGTCGACTCATTTGGGTCGCCGCTTTCACTCGACGGAAGCGCATCTGACCGAGCTCATTCCATCGATCGCCCGCTTGTCCCTCGAGTGTATTGGAAACAGCGATGCGCTTTATCACAACATCGAGCACACGATGCTCGTGACGCTGGTCGGATACGACATCATGAAGGGACGTGCGCTGCTCACGCACACGACACCGGGCGATTACTCGCATCTTCTCGTTGCGTGCCTGCTGCACGACATCGGTTATGCGCGCGGCGTTCTCAAGGGAGACGGTGTCGACGGCTATGTCATCGATGGACGCGGGAACAAGGTCAATGTTCCGCGCGGATCATCCGACGCTGCACTTTTGCAATACCATGTCGACCGGTCGAAGCTTTTCGTCATGGATCGCCTTGCCGATCACGACCACCTTGACGCGGAGCGGATCGCGCGCGCTATCGAGTTCACGCGCTTTCCGGCGTCGACGGTCGAACCGGAAGATAGTGGCAACGAGGAGGGCTCGCTGGTGCGGGCGGCAGATCTCATCGGTCAGCTGGGCGACCCGCAGTACCTGCGGAAGGCCAACGCGCTTTATTATGAGTTCGAGGAAGTCGGGCTCAACCGGCAGCTTGGGTATGGGTCGCCTGCCGATCTAACGGAGCTATATCCACAGTTCTATTGGAAGGCAGTGTCCCCTCACGTCCAGACGGCCATTAGATATCTCAACGTGACGTCAAGCGGCCGGCAATGGATCGCGAATCTCTACAGCAACGTGTTCCGTGCCGAGCGCGATCTCAGCCTGACGGGGCCCGAGCGTTGACGACGCGCGAGTGCAATTTCTTCTCTGGTTGTTTCCTCACGCCGGAAGCCTATTCTGGGCGGCGAAGCGTCTGATCAGAAGGGGGCGATGATGGGTGTTCTTCTCTGGATAATTATCATTGGATTTGTTGCTGGCGTCATCGCGCGGCTTTTGATGCCTGGTCCGAATACGCCGAAGGGTTTCGTCGTCAGCACGATTGTCGGCGTGGCAGGAGCAGTGCTTGCTTCCATCATCGGCGATTTTGCCGGGTTGTATCGCCCCGGTGAGGGCGCAGGCCTGATCGGCGCAACCGTTGGCGCGCTGGTCATTTTATTTGTGTGGAATCGTCTTGTGGCCGCTGAGGTCATCCCCGACCACGGCCTGTGAGCGCCGTCAATTTGCCGATTCGATCCAACGGATAAAGCGGCCGCCGGCTAGCCCACGCGTCAGTGCGAGATTGTACTCGCGGAAGACCTCGGCTTTATGCCAGCCGCCGCGCGGCCAGTCTTTGATTGCATTCTCGAGGCGGCCCAGGTCGATGGCGCGTCGGACGAGGGCTGATTTGGAAAGCTCATTGAGTTCCCGCGCAAGTTCGCCACGACGCGCTTCAAGTTTTCGATGCCAGTCGGCGCCCTGCAGGCCGCTGAGGCGATTGGTCAACACGGGTTCGGGAAGCAGACCCCACATGGCGCGACGGACCAGCGAACGATCGATGCCCTCGGCGAGATATTGTTCCGGCGGAATGCCGAAGCAGTAGGAAACGACATCGATGTCGGCGGTCGGATCGCGCACCTCGACACCGGTGAAAGCCTTCTCGGCGGCCTGCCAGTCGCCAAGGTAGTCGACCTGCGCAAGACCTTTGACGCGCTCATCGCGTCGCATGCGGTAAAGAAAGTCGTGCCCGACTGTTCGCGCGCGGCGTTCGACTGCCATCTCCGCTGCAAAATCGACGCGGATTGGCGCATGCTCCCGCCAGGCTGCGGACCGATGGCGGCGCATCCAATCGCCCAGTTGTCCGGGGATCAGGGGCTCGATGAGAAGCTTTCGCAACGCCGTCGAGCGCGAGTAGGGGCTATTGCGATAAAACTGGCGCCACTGCCGATAGGCTAGCAGCAATCGACCGCGCGCCAGGTGGTCGGAGGCCTGCGACCAGCCGTTCCAGCTGATGGTGTAGTTGCCATGCAGACCGCCGAGCAGCACGCGCCGTCCCTGTGCACGCGCGCGCTGAAGGGCCGTCATCGTCCAGCCGAAATTGGTCGGGTTACGCACCGGTCCATCGAGTGCGATAAAGAATCGCTCTAGTTGTGCGAAGTCATCACACGTGTCGGTGTAAACATAATCAACGTCGATATTGCCGGCCTTCTTCCGGATCGCCTCCACATAAGGCGTCTCGTTGGCGTAGCACCCGTCTGGCACCGGTCCGTTGAAATCGCGTCCGGGAACTCCAGTGTATGCCGCGAGCCGGAGGTTCTTTTCTTCCAAAGCACGCGCTGCAAGAACGGACACCGAAGACGAGTCGAGCCCGCCACTCAGAAGACTTCCGATTGGATGGATGCTGCGCATTTGCCGGCGCACGGCATGATCGAGACAATCACGCAGTCCTTCTGCATAGGCGGTGTCGGATTGGAGTCTGACCTGCTTGATATTCGTGGGAGACCAGTAGCGGCGATGTGATATCGATCCGTCGGGCCTCACTTGGAGGATGTGCGCCGGAGGAACCCGAAACACATTTCGATACAACGTCGTTGCATGGTCCGCGTGATTCAGCACCAGGAAATCGGCGAGCTTTTCCTCGCAGAGCACTCGCGGCACATCATCGAAAGCAAAAAGCGCGTTCGGCATGCTCGCAAAGGCAAAGAATCCCCGGCCTTTGTGCCACGTGACAACATTCAATCCGAGATGATCGCGCGCCAGCGTCACGCGGCGGCTGCGCGGATCCCAGATCGCGACTGCAAAGGGGCCCCGAAGCATTGGCCAGATATCGTCACCCAGTTTTTGCCAGGAGTTCAGAAGCAAACGCGAATCTGACCACTCCGCTGCTTCCGCTTGGGAAATTCCGACCCGGGCACGCACTTCGTCGCGATTGTCCAACCGCAGGTCTGCAGTGATGATCGATCCGCTTCCGTCGTGGTACGGCTGGTGATCGAAGCGGTCTTCAGGAGTCATCCGCATCAGGGCGTGTACGAGACCACAGCCGTCCTTTGCGATGATCTCGGCGCGGTCGGGTCCGTATTGATTGAGCGCGTTGGCGGCGCGTTCGAGGTCACGCCGCGTCACGCTGCGGTCATCGAAACGGATCAGTCCAGCGATTCCGCTCATCAGCGTGCTCCGCCAAACTGGGCCAGAGGCGTGAAGCGTCCGGCGTCACGATCTACTACAACGTCGCCTTCTCCGATCTCGACCCATGCGTGGGCGACGAGTGCTTGATCTTGCCGCGCAACGCCGATGCAAAGGCGGCTTGCTATGCCGCGCCGACGCAGCATGGCATGCGTTGCGAGCGCGCGGGGCAGACACAGAGCGTTGATCCATGGCTTGGTGGCCATTTGCTCCACCGCCCAGGAGATCCAGTTTGCCTCATTGGCGGCAAACCGATTGATACGGCGAGGCGCGCGGTTCGCCCAGGCGAAGACTCGCGCGGGAGAGATAAAGCGCACGGCCATCCGTGCCAGAATAATTGCAACGAAAGCTTCCCGCAGATAGACGCGGCGGATCGCTGCCAGCTTCATCGCAAACCTTCCGCGGCTAGCACCTGTACCAGCTGTTCGTTCACTAGCGTTTGCAGGAAAGGTGTTACGTCACGGGCGAGTGTCGCTGCGTCCACGTCATGCTGGTCTGAAAGGCGGCGGAAAATTTCGCCGACACGGCATGGCTCAGCCAGCATGTCCCATATCTCGGTAGCGACCCGGTTAAAGTCGAAATACGAGCCAGCGGCGAGGCTCAGGACGACGGTGCGGCCGTCGACATCGGCCACAGCCAATTCCTTTTCCCGGACAAGAACGCTGGCGACTGTAATGCTCAAGCTGCTGTCCTGCTCCACCGCTGCGTGGCGTCGCCGACTCTACCCCATGTTCGCTTCAGCAAGGCTAGTTCTTGTTATCGATGCGGGCAGACATCGGAATGGCCATCTCGAACGAAAACCCGAACTTGGTTGACGGGGAAGATGGCGGCTGCGGCTCGGTGAGCGCAGCATTATTATCTTCGGCTTGAGCCGATTTGGTTTCGGCGCCGATCGCGACCTTTCTGATGGTCGGCGGCTCCCATGGCGTGCGCTGCTCGTTACTGGTGCGGCCAGTTTTGCTTATTGTCATGGCCGACCTCCGCAAAATTAACCACGCAAGCGTTCTATGAGATCGCATCCGGCGTGGCAAGACGGCACCAAAGCCGCCATTGGGGGCCGCACGCGTTTATGGGCGTGGCGACAAAGGTGCGACGCAAACGTCTCACTCACGCGTATTAACGAAGAAAAAATGCTGCATTGCATGCTCTGACGTGAAGTCGCAGCCGCTTGGCATCCCAGATTCCGCATGATACGCTTTTTGCGCCACGAGGTGTTTTGGGCCGAAAAACAAGCACTTAACGACCAAAGTGCTGGTCGCGCTCAACCAGAAAGGGATCCGCCATGGCTGAAAAATCGTCAGCGACATCGGAAACAGGCGAAGCCGCGGCAGATACCCCCGAGACTCGCGAGCAGATGGCTTCGAAGCTTGTTGATCGGTTTGCATTGTGGTCTGGCGTGGCCGGACTGGTTCCCATTCCAGTTCTCGACGTCGCTGCGGTCGGTGGCCTCCAGATCCAGATGGTTCGCCGCATTTCGCAAATTTATGACGTCGACTTTTCGGAGAATCGGGGCAAGGCTCTGATCGCGAGTCTCGCGGGATCGATGATCCCTGCGACCAGCGGCCTGGGAGCTGCGAGCGTGCTCAAGGCGGTTCCGGTCATCGGCACAATCGCTGGCGGATTTGTCATGCCCGTATTGTCAGCCGGCGCCACCTACGCCATCGGCAAGGCTTTCATTCAGCACTTTGCCACGGGCGGCACGCTGCTCGACTTCAATCCTCCGGATTATCGGCAGTTCATCAAAGCTCAAAGGGACATGTGGGATTCGCGAAAGAACCGCGCCGCCAAGTCTCCAGAACCAGGAGCCGCAACGGGTCCATAGCCGCGCCGGCGCGGGTTGGGCGACTGGATAGATGCATCCACCGCAGCCGTAGCGCTGTCGATCGGCGAGACCGAGCCCCATGCTCGAAGCCTTCGTCTACATAGTGTTCTGCGCCCTCACGGGAGTATGCGGTGTTGACCGCCGAATGGGCTTTTTCGGCACTTTTGTTCTGGCCCTCGTCACCACTCCGTTTGTAGTGTTGCCTGTCCTGCTTCTTACCGGCCAATCCCGTCGTGCCGAATGGCCTCGCCGGAATTAGCAGAAGTGATTTTTGTTTCGGCGGGGGGCGTATCTTGCTGGGCCGGCGGCGACACATTGTGAACGTGTAGACAGAAGACGTTATGTCCTTCCTCCAACTCGTCCGCCGGGAAATGCACGGCTCGCTGCCGAAGCTACTGTTCATGTCCGGACTCGGAGGCATCAGCACCGCGGCGATCCTGGGGGCCATCAATTCGGGCCTGCAAAACGGTTCGACCCTGTGGGCCGCGACTCTGTTTATCGTCGCGCTCTTTCTCTTCATCAAAACCCAATCCTACGTCACTATTACGACGACCGCTGAGATCGAAGCGATCATCCATAAGGTTCGCATTCGACTTATGGACCAGATCAGGCATTCGGAGCTGTTGTCGATCGAAGATATCGGCCGAGCGCGGATCGTTGCCGCAATCACGAGCGATACGGCCGTGCTCACGCAAGCGAGCAACATGCTCGCCTTTACCGTACAGGGCGCAGTCCTGATCGTTTTCGTGGCGAT
>Ga0306921_10000541_pt1 | contig 33804 bp, 42 predicted proteins | sample sta12Cox44000080_FD_203760 | JGI IMG/M metagenome (GOLD analysis project Ga0306921, IMG submission 203760) | Lab enrichment of tropical soil microbial communities from Luquillo Experimental Forest, Puerto Rico - statoxic.12C.oxic.44.000.080 (v2)... | ecosystem: Environmental > Terrestrial >... | reverse complement strand
CGCGCGCTCGAAATACGCTTCCGCTTTCGCCGCATCCCGCTCCGGCGACAGCAGCGCGATTTCCCCCGCAAGGCGGTGGACCTCGGCCTCGCACCAACTTTCCTTAGCCACTTCCACCGCTGTCATCGTTTCGCCAATGTAGCGCGTTGCAGCATCGAATTGACCGATTTCCGCGTTGGCTCTTGCCAGATACGACAACCACAACGGCATCCACATCGTTGTTCCCGTCGATCGCATTGCGGTGACGCCGGAGGTGATCGTTTGAACTGCGTCCGAGACTTTGTCGGTCAGCGCCAATACGCAACCTCGTTGCATCATCCCCCATGCCGCCCAGAACAACGAACCTGTTTGATCCTTCAAAGCGGAAAATTCATCAATCATGGCAGTTGCGGCCGCGTAATTCCCGCAGTGGATATGGGTCCATGCGCTGAAATTGAGTACGTACATCAAGGTGGCGGAGTGGCCGATCTCGCGAGCAACCGCGAGCGCGTGCTCGGTGTCTGCGAGCGCGGCTTCGAGATAGCCGAGCAGCCAAAAAGCCAGGGACCTCCAGCACAAAGTTGCCGCGCCGATGTCTTGGCCAAAACGCGTCGCCAGAGGACGATGCTCGGCATAGTCGTAAAGTGTAAACGCGCGATCGAGATGCGCTCGCCCGTCTGCGATATTCCCTGTATGCAGCAGGGACAAACCCATGAGGCGATGCCCAAGCATCAGCGGTCCGGTGGCGCTCTGCTTTTCTGCGAGGGCCAGGAATTGGACCGCAAGCTCACGCATCACGTCACCGTTGAACGCTACAAGGTTCGCGACCCACATGCCGTAAAGAACGGAAAACAACAACAACGGATCTTCGGGAGGCTCTCCGAGCGCTTCAGCTTGCTCGATCAGCAGACGTGCCCGCTCAACAGCAGCCCTGGTTTCAGGCGCCGCGTAGCCGCGAACATGCAGGAGTGGGGTTATGAGTGCAACCTGAAGCTTGATCTCTTCGCGACGCCGGGCGGGCGTGCCGGGCAAGGTCGCGAGAAGATCGAGCGCGCGCCTGAGCTGTTCTGTGGCTTCAACCAGGGCCGAGCGCTGCGCCGACCGCAGTCCCGCTTTCCCCCACAGCGCCGTAGCCTTCTCGACTTGTCCCGCCTCGGTCCAATGTCGCGCCAACAACTCCGGTCGGCTCTCGGCGCTTTCCGCGAATTCGCTCTCGATGGTTTCTGCGATGCGCACATGTAGTGTGCGTCGCGGCTCGCGCAACAGCGTCCCGTAAGCTGCATCCTGCACCAGGGCATGCTTGAACAGATAGGTCGCATGCGGGGGAACACCTCGTTGGAACAGTAAACCGGCCGCGATGAGCCGGTCCAACGCCGATCTCAGCTCCGCCTCGGGCTGGCGCGCCACCGAGGCGAGCAAGGCATGAGGAAACTCGCGCCCGATTGCCGCCGCGATTTGTGCCAGCTCCTTGGCCGGGCCGCCGAGCCGGTCAAGCCGCGCCATCAGCGAGGCATGCAGGCTCGCGGGGACCGCCAGTGCCGGGGACGGAACCGCTGCAATCGCGCGTTGTGCGGCCGTCTCGCTCCCTGCTTCCAGCACCGCCTTGGTCATCTCCTCCACGAACAAGGGGATACCGTCGGTACGCTCGACGATGTCCTGGCGAAGGCTCGCCGATAGCGGCCTGTTACCGACAATGCGGTCGATCATGCCGCCAACTTCGTGCTCTGCCAACCGATTGATGGTGAGGGCGGTTACGTAAGGCAGTCCGACCCACGGCGCGTCGAATTCCGGCCTGAAGGTCACTAGCAACAGCACTCTATGTGTCCGAATGCGGTCTGCCAGACGACCGAACGCTTCGAAGCTGGTTGGGTCGGCCCAATGCGCATCCTCGAAGATCATCAGCACAGGATTTTGTCGCGACAATATCTCTATTTGTGTGGTCAGTGCTTCTAGTGTTTTCTGCCGGCGCTGCTGCGGCGTCAGTTCGAGGGTGGGATACCGGCCGTCGTTCTGCAGCGAAAGCATCTCGGCAATGAGCGTGGCATCCTGGATCGAGGTCGAAGTCTGCGCCAGCAGAGCATCGAGCTTGTCGAGTTTTTGCTGAGGCGTATCGTCGTGTAACAATCCAGCCGCACGTTCCATCTGACCGATGATCGGATAAAACGCGCTGTCGGTGTGCTGGGGCGAGCAGAAATAGCGCAAGCGTGTATGCGGTTCACGAGCAAGGCTTTCTAGAACAGTAGCTGTGAGCCGCGATTTGCCGATGCCCGCTTCGCCGGAAATCAGCACCACCTGACCCTCGCCGCCCTTAGCCCGCGACCAGCGCCGCAACAGCAGCTCGGTTTCTTCACCACGCCCGACGAGGGCTGTCAGACCGCTCGGATGCAGTGCCTCGAAGCGGCTTTCGACGGTGCTTGCCCGCAGCGCCACCCAGGCTCGCACCGGTTCGGCGATGCCCTTAAGGTCTCTAGCGCCAAGATCCTCAAGCTCGAATAGATTGCCGAGAAGACCTCGCGTCGCTTCGGCAATGACCACCGCGTTTGGCTCAGCAATCCCCTGCAGACGAGCTGCGAGGTTTGGTGTCTCGCCGACGATACCGCGTTCCTGCGCTTCGCCCGATCCAGTCAGATCTCCCACAACAACCAGCCCAGTGGCGATGCCAACACGGGTTTGTAACGAAGCCGGCGTCTTCAGCGTGATCACCGCCGCAATCAACTCCAGCCCGGCACGCACCGCCCGCTCGGCGTCATCTTCATGGGCCACGGGGTAGCCAAAGTAGACAAGCACGCCGTCGCCCAGATACTGCGCCACAAAACCGCCGAAACGGCGCACGGCTTCAGCGACGCATGTGTGATAGGCAGAGATGAGCTCTCGCAGGTCTTCCGGATCCATTCTGGCGGAGAGTGCGGTCCAACCAACGAGATCCGAGAACATCACCGTGACTTGCCGACGCTCGGCACGGTCCTCGCGACCTACGCGCTGGGCAGAAGGCGCTGTCGTTGCATGAACACACGCCGCCTTTGCGCTCGTATTGGCACGTAGCGCGGCGATGGCGTCGAGAAGCTTGAGGCGATGCCCAAGTGCCGTGACGCCAAGCTCCTTTAGGTTCTCGTGCGTCAGGCTCGGAAGAACCGCTTCGTCAATCTCGTTTTCGCGGAACGCAGCCTCATACTTTCCAAGGCCAAGGCCCCGCAACCAAACCACCACGTCCATTGATGGCGCTCAAGCTCAGAGTTATCGCGCATCATGGTCCGGCCCCGAGAGGGTGTCCAGGACCGGCGCTCGGAGTAAAGTGTGCAGCCGAGTATGACCACGGTTGAACGATCGTCACGACCGACTACGATTGGTGCAGTGGTCTGGATCGTATAGTGAGTAAAGATGCGATTGCTGAACCGGCGCGAATTCAACGGGCTTTGCGTGGCGCTTGGGTTCTATGCGGTGTCGTCAGGCGCATCGGCTGTCGAGCCAGCCGACGACGCGGCTTCAAGCCATGCGAGCCGGACGGTGAAATTTCCCACTGGTACTGTCGTCCCGGCATTGGGCCAAGGCTCTTGGCATCTCGGGCAGGGAAGACATCCTGCAGCCGAAGAAGAAGACACGCTGCGAACGGGCCTGTCGCTCGGCATGACGCTGATTGACACATCGGGAAATTACGGTGAGGGCCGTTCTGAGGAATTGATTAAAGGCGCAATTGCCGGTCAGCGTGACCGTGCCTTCGTGGTCTCCAAGGTGGAAGCCGATCAGGCGACTGGAAATGATATGGCACGTGCTTGTGACGGAAGCCTCGCTCGTCTCGGTACTGACTATCTCGATCTCTATTTACTGCACTGGCCAGTTCCGAACACCGAATTCTCTCGCGCAGTGGCGGGATTCGAAAGTCTACGTGCTGCGAAAAAAATCCGTTCCTGGGGTGTATCCAACTTCTCAGTCCGCCAAATGGAAGACCTATTCCGTGTTCCACAAGGGGATCGCTGCGCGACCAATCAGGTCCCGTATAGCATCGGTGACCGCAGCATTGAGCGTGACCTACTGCCATGGTGCGAGCAGCATGGAATGCCGGTGATGGCCTATTCGCCGCTTGGCGGCCCTGGCGCCAGCCTGTTGCGTGATCCCACACTTGTAAGTATTGGCGCAGCGCGCGGTTGCTCGGCAGCAGCCGTTGCGCTGGCCTGGATCATCCGCAACGGTAACGTCATTGCAATTCCCGAATCCGGCTCGGTGGCGCATGTAAAGGAAAACGCCGTCGCCCTCTCACTGACATTGACACCGCAGGAGCTTCAAACACTGGATGCAGTGCATCCGCCGCCTGGCCGCTAGTACCTCGCGCGGCGAGCGGTCGCGTCCGACCCACCACCATTGCCGATTAGTCCGCTATGCCTTCATTGGGGGTACGAATAGTCGCGCGAATTGGACCCAGGACCTTCCAAACGCATCAGCGTGCTACCCATTTGCTACCCGGCCGGATTTTGGGGTAGCAGCCTATGCCAATAACCACAATGAAATGGGGATAACTTGGGTTTTAGGACGCGAGTTTTTTGTGAACCCCCAAAGCGGACATTGGAACTCAGTCGCGTAATGTCCGCTTTGTGCCAAAAGCAGACATTTGGCGACACGGGGTGCGCCGCGCAGCGAGTCACGAGGCCGGCTTTACCAGGAAATTGAAGCCGTACTTTTCAAAGACCGACTTCGCTGTCTGCGAGCGCAGGAATGATAAATATTGCGCGGCATCCGGCTTGGCGGTTTCAGTCAACGCTACGGGATAGATGATTGGATCTTGGGTGTTGTCGGGAAAGGCGCCAATAACTTTCACAGCCGGTTCTATCTTCGCGTCTGTCTCATAGACGATACCGAGCGGCGCTTCACCGCGTGCGACCAGACCAAGGGCTACGCGAACATTTTCGGACATAGCGATTTTTGGCTCGACTGCTGCCCAGGCGCCGAGCCGTTCCAGCACAGCCTTGGCATAAAGCCCGACCGGAACTTCGCGTACATCGCCTGTTGCAACACGGCCACCCCCGGCAAGTTTGGCAAGATCGAAGCCCGGTCCGATTGTGACGTGGTCAATCTTGATATCCTTGGCGGCGATCAATACCAGTTTATTGCCCAGCAGATTGACGCGCGTGTCTTTCTTGCGCACGCAGTGGTCCATCCACTGCAAGTCAGCGGAGGCGAATACGTCCGCTGGCGCGCCTTGCTTTATCTGCTTAGCCAGTGCCGAACTTGCTCCATAGCGGGCGACGATTTTGATACCACTTTGCTTTGTGAAATCTGTATCAACATCATCGAGTGCGTTCGTAAGCGAGGCGGCGGCAAACACCGTAATGGTTTTGTCTTCCGTGTGAGCGGTTGTTGCTTCAATTGGGAGGAGCCGCGCGCCCTGCCAAACGACCATAGCAAGCGCAACGACGGCCAAAATTATAAGTGAGGCTCGTCGATTTCCGGCTTCTGCGCCAGTAACGTTCCGCTGTGTTGCTACCCGCCACAGGAGCAGACACACCAGAACACCGAATGCCGCGTAGATGATCCAACCGTCGCGCATGGCCACCTTCGCACTCAGCAAGAGATAAATGGGACGGCGAACAAAAGTTATTGCGTTAGATCAAAAACGTGTAGGTCTTGCGGATCAAGACTCATATGGAACGCCAATTAATTTTCAAAAAATTTGATTTAGCGCAATTGGCGAATGGTTTTGGTCTTCTCCGCCTGTGGATGCGATAAAAAGCCGCCGTTGCGGCATCTTCGCACATTGGAAAGATTGCATTATGCGTTCGCATCGTTAGCAGACGCGATTGGCAGGACAAATTCGAATGACGCGCCACCGTCTTTGCCGTCCGACGAGGCGCTAAGTTTACCGCCATGATACTCAATGATCATTCGGCAGATGGCTAATCCCAATCCCGTTCCGTATCGCTTCGTCGAAACAAACGCAGTGAAGATGCCGTCCAGTTTATCTTTATCAATTCCCGGCCCGGAGTCTGTCACCACCACGGCGACTGCTTGGCGATCACGAAGCTCAGTCCTCACATGCAACACCCGACTTTGATCTGAGGTGGTTTCCATGGCTTCGATAGCATTGACGATCAGGTTGGACATAACCTCTTGTAGTTGACTCCTGTTACCATTGACCTGTGGCAGCTTAGACGTTAGCTCGACGCGAGGCTCGATTTGACGACCGTAAAGATCGCTGCTCAATGATTCTAGAACGCGTTGCATAATCTCATTTACGTCGACCAGTTCTTGCGCTTGATCGCCCTTTGCGAACAAGGCCCGAAAGCCATCGATTACTTCGCTGGTGAGATGACCAGCACTTACTATCCCTTCAAGAGCGGCCTCTGCTTTATCGTGTTGGGGCGGAACCATTTTAAGAAATCGTTGGGCTGCATTACCGCCTGCTGTGATTCTTGTTAGCGGTTGTCTTACTTCATGGGCAATCGCGGCCACAATCGCTTGCCCATTCAATAATTTATTGTTTCGTTCGCGCCGCAGCCTGGCAGCAAGAATTTCGAGGTCCTTGTTCTTCTGCTCCAGCAAATCCTGCGCTTGGCGTCGCTCCGTTACATCGCGGGTCACTTTTGCAAAGCCCATGAGCGTCCCGCTGCCATCGTGGATCGGGCTGATCACAACACTTGCCCAAAATTGACTTCCGTCTTTGCGAACGCGCCATCCTTCTCCCTCAAACTTGCCGTCAGCCGCCGCTTGACGAAGGGCTTTTGTTGGAAGCTCCGACTTTCTATCGAAATCTGTGTAAAAGCGCGAGAAATGCTGGCCGATTATTTCGTCGCGGGTGTAGCCCTTTATACGTTCGGCACCGCTGTTCCAGGTTATGATGCGACCCGTCTTATCCAGCATATAAATCGCGTAATCCTTGATGTTTTGAACCAATATCGCAAATTGCGCTGAGCTATGTAGCACTTGTTGCTCAGCCTCTCGCGCTTCCGCTAGTTCGCGGGTAAGCCGGGCGATCATGTTTTCCTGACCGGAAGTGGAAGGTCGCCGTGCCTTAGGTAAATTGCGCTTTGGCGCTACCGTTTTTCGGCGTTTCGTTTTGGCTGGTTCGCCACCTGCTTTGGTGCGTCGGCTCATTGCCCTCCCCCACGTCCGTTGGCGGGCTGTCCGGGATATCCAATGCAAGTCGGTTGGCCGAGTAAAGGTTCCTCCCTGCAAGCACTTGCCGGAAAAACGGCTGCCGTCGGAGGAGGTATCCGGGATCAAAAGCAGACATCGGCGCATGTCCGCGTGATGTCCGCTTTACCCCCAAAAAGCAAATATTGGCGGTTGCAACCGGGATGTCCGCTAAGTGCCAATAGCGAACATTGAGGAGGTGTATAATTTGGGCCTGGTGTCATCTTCATCTCGGGAAGTCCTATGAACACCCTGGCATTGTCGTGCTTGATATTCGTGTTGACGCTGGGGGGAATCCTCCTTGGCGCATTACTGCGCCGTGCGTTGCCCGAACATCATCTCAGCGAGGACTCTCAGGACGTCGTGCGGCTTGGCGTCGGCCTCATCGCGACAATAGCCGCGCTTGTGCTCGGCCTGCTTATTGCCGCTGCAAAGACCTCATTCGACACACAAAGCACCCAAATCACGCAAATCACCGCCGATATCATTCTGCTAGACAACTTGCTTGCGGAGTATGGACCGGAAGCCCGTCCGATCCGCGAACAAATGCGTAGTATCATTAGCCCGCTTGCCGACCGGCTTTGGCGCGAGAAGCAGGCCAGCACAACGGCGCCATTTGAATTCAGCGCTACGGGGGAAAAGGCTTATCTAGCGATCCAGGCGCTGTCCCCGCAGAATGACCTCCAGCGCTCACTTCAGGCCCGTGCGGCGCAGGTTAGCACCGATTTGGTACAAACCCGTCTCGTCCTATTTGCGGAGTCGAGTAACGTGATTCCAACGCCGTTTCTCGTCATCTTGGTCCTCTGGATCGTCATCATATTTGCAAGCTTCAGTCTGTTCGCGGATTTGAACCTGACGGTTTTCACCTGCTTGTCACTCTTCGCGCTGTCGGCGTCGTGCGCGATCTTTCTGATTTTGGAACTTAGCCAGCCGTTTTCGGGTCTGATGATGATCTCGAGCGAGCCACTGCGAAATGCTCTAGGGCCTCTATGAAGCTTTGGCCTCACATGTCCGCTTTGGATCAAAAGAGGACATCCCGAGGGCAAGCAGCGATGTCCGCTTTACCCCCAAAAGCGGACATTGATCGATGGCGTCAAGGAGTCTGCTTTGTGCCAGAAGCGGACATTGCACCCCACTTACATCGCGGCCGGATAGTTAAGACAACCGGAGTGCGCTCGCTCATCCGGTTTTTGGAATCCTACGGCTAAGGGTGGCGCCGATAATGCCGGCGAGCGCAATCATCATCAGCACGGCGCCGAAGCCTCCGAGCGCGAAAGCGATGGCGCCGCCGGCAACGCCGACGCTGCCGCCAAGAAAGGTGCAGGCGTTGACAATGCCTGAACCCTGCCCTGTTTGCGCGGGCGGCAGAGCCGACAGCGCCAGCCGCGGTGCCGAGGCATAAGGCACGGCTAGACCAGCGCCCATCACCAAAAATCCGATCGATAGCAGCACCAAGCTGCCTTCGGCGACAGCCGCGCCAATGACGGCGCTGGCGATCGTGATCAACGCCATACCAGCCGTCAGGGCGTTCCGCAGCCCGACCCGCGCCGCTACGGTGGGAGCTAACATGGCGAGTGCAAGCAGCGCTGCACTTAGCGGCAGCAGTGATGCGCCCGCCTCTAGCGCAGTGAGACCAAGTCCGCCCCGGCTCTGTGCATAGAGGTTGAAGTAAAGCAGGAGGCCGATGATGCTAAACATCGATAAGGAGCCAATCGCAACCCCCATCACGAAGCGGCCCCGCGCGAAGAAACTCAAGTCGACCAGCGGCGCCTCAGCACGCGCCTCTACGGAAACCAGCAGGACGAACGCGGCCACCGCCAGCAGGAGCGCACCGACAAGGGGGAGCGGCGCCGCGCCCGCGTCTGGCACTTCATGCAGCCCGAAGATCAACGCCACCATGAACGTGGCCAGCAAAATGAAGCCGATCCAGTCTATGCGCCGGCCTCGCGTACCGTCGGCACGGATGGTCGCCGAGCCTGCGGAGGCCATACCAGCCAAGGCGACTAACATGAGCAGCGCGTTGAGCCAGAAGATCACGCGCCAGCCTGTGATGTGCGTGAGCGCACCGCCGAGTAGCGGCCCGATGCTGAATCCAAGCATCAGGAATCCCGTCCAAGCGCCGACCGCTTCCGCCCTGCGCTCAGGCGCCGCGCCGCTGTCGACCGCGGCCAGAGTACAGGGCACCGCGAATGCTGCGGCTAGACCTTGCAAGGTCCGTCCAGCCAGCAGCGTGGCTTGTGCATCGGCAATCGCAATAATGCACGATGCTGCGCCGAATAGCGCTAATCCGACCATCGATGCTAGCCGCGCGCCAAACCAGTCCGCCGCCTGGCCACCAAGCACAATGCAGGTCGCGGAGGCGACCAGATAGGCATTGACCGCCCATTGCACACCGGCTGAGCTGAGAAAAAGCTCAGCTTGCATTGTCGGCAAGGCGGCCATGATTGCCGTGCCGTTGGCGCCGACCGCGAGCATCGCCAGACAAGACGACCATAAGACCGACGCGAACCCTGATCGCTGATTGGGGCTTAGAAGCACATCAAATGCCGCCTGACGATATTACGTGGTCTAAACGTCAGCGCAGAGAATAACAAACCTCCCGATGTACCAGTAGCGATCAGCGAAGATGCGTCGCTTCTAATATGTTCCAGATGATGGGTTGTTTGCCGAGTTTGAGTGTCAAGGACGAGGGCGATGCTTTTCTGAATTATTTTTCTGGGGACGGAATGTCCGATCAATGTCCGCTTTACCGCGCAAAGCAGACATCCGTCCGCGCGACTAGCAAGTCCGCTATGTGCCAGTAGCAGACATTACGATACACTCGTTTCAAATCAACCGCGATGAGTGCTAGCCGCATTCGTTGCCAGTAGCGTTCATTATTCCGAGCGGACGGCCTGTAGTGCTCAGTTGAAATGATCAGATTGTTAGTTCCAAGCCGCCGGTACTCAACGTGGCCAAGACTTTGGCGGAACTAGAGGAGCGATAGTGTTACTCTTCAACGCCGCAGCGAGTCACGATATTATATTTTTGAAAATGCATTGGAGGAGTCTGACTGGGAGTCCGCCCCAACAAGCCTGCCGACACCGCGCGCGCATAGTAGCGCTGGGATCACGTGGGCGACAGTAGGGCTGAACAAACATGGCAAAGCATCATTTGGATCCGGCACTACGAGCGTTGCACGGATATTTTTCCCGTGAGCTGGCACCCGCGCTGACGATCGACTCGGGCGACGTGGTTTCTCGCGCCTAGTGCATACGCCACGCCCTTTTTAGCGAAAGCACGGTGCCACCTCTTCACACATGAGCTGCAGCGAGCGCATGACTTTTTCATTGCCGAGGAGACCCCCGCAATTGAGCTCAGCGAGGACCCCATTGAGACCGAGCTTGCCGGTCAAATCTTGGAGGCGCATCGCTACCGATGCTGGAGTTCCGATAATCACTTTATTGCGCAGCGCATCTTCATAGCTGATGGTCTGTAGCGCCTGGCCGCGCTCGGCGCGTTGCTCGCCCGCGCGCACGCCGGGGCTCGTCGCCGCGCCCTCGAGTTGCAGTCCGAGCGTTCGGTAGAACTGCATGATTGATGACTCGGGGTCGGCTCGCGCCGACGCTTCGGTCTCTGCAACATAGATCGGGACTCGCAAATATACCTCGCCTTGCCCGGCGTGACCGGCCAACTGATAGGCCTCGCGATAGGCCGCTACGCTGGGACCCAGTTCTTCGAATGTACCGAGGCGGACGGCAACGAAGATTGGCAGGCCCATGGCGCCAATCGCCTGATAGGTATCTGCGCTTGTCGCTGCGATGCGCAACGGCGGATATGGCCTCTGCAACGGCTTCGGGACAATTGTGACATTGTGAAACCTGTGAAACTTTCCCTCAAAGGAGAAGCGCTCCTCAGCCCAACAGCGCTTGAGGATTTCGAGCACTTCGGCGAAGCGCTCGCGGCTCTCGCCGTAAGGTATGCCATAGGCCTCGTAGGTGCGGGGAAAGCCGCTGCGGCCCACACCGAAAACGAGGCGTCCATGGCTGATGTGATCAAGCGTCGCGACCTCCTCGGCCAATCGCAATGGATGACACAGCGGCAGCACCTGCACCGCAATGCCGATTCTCATGCGGCGGGTCTGCGAAGCGATGGCGCTAGCGATCAGCAGCGGAGCGGAGGCGACCGATCGCTCCGGGAGGAAGTGCAATTCCGCGATCCAGATGACGTCGAGGCCCCAACGCTCGGCTGCTTCCACTTGGGCGAAGGATTGCATGAATGCCTCCGCATCCGTCACCCCTGCGTAACGTGGAAACTCGTGAAAGACACCGAACTCGAATGACATGTTGCCTCCCCTCGCGCAGCGCTATCGCGAACGGCTGTACTTCGCGAAAATCATATCCGCTGGTCGCGATGGCGCAATCCGCGCAGGACTGGCGTGATGACGGTGATTGCGGATGGGCCCAGCGATAAAAAGATTTAAGTGGGTCGGGACGTCGGCTAAGTGCCAGATCGACGTTCCCGGATCGGACCTGCACAACCGTTCAACCTCCAAGCGATAAAAAATTCATCTCATGCGATCACTGAACCGCGACCAACTCCACTGGCAAGCTCGCGAACTGCCGCAAGCTGTTGCTGAGCTTGCGTTGCGGTTCGCCGACGATCTCGATGCGCTCAACCCGCGTGGCGAGCGCCGTCATCAGCATCTCGGCCTCGAGTCGCGCGAGCATCTGCCCGACACATAAATGAATGCCAGCGCCGAAGGCAACGTGACCGGCGGCCCGGCGGTTGACGTCGAAGCGCTCCGGCTCATCCCAGCGGCCCGGATCGCGGTTAGCGGATGCGAGGAAAAGTAAGACCTTCGAGTCTTGCGGTATTTCAACCCCGCCGACGTCGACCGTGCGGGTGGTGGTGCGGAAGAACGTCTGGATCGGCGACTCCCAGCGCAGCACCTCGTCGAAGGCCGGCCGTACCAGCGCTGGCCTTTCGCGCAGCGCCTGCCACTGCGCCGGGTTGGTGGCGAACGCGAAGAGCGCGTTGCCAATGCCGACAATTGTGGTGTCGAGTCCGGCCGAGAGTAGCGAGCGCACCAGCAGCGGCGCCTCCTCCGTCGTAATCTCACCGGTGTCGACCGCAGCCCAGATGATCGCGCCGAGTCCAGTGGGCGACAGCGCCTCGCGGGCGCACTGGGCGTTGATCCAGGGCACGACCTTTGCCGCCTTGGCCATGACCGCTTCGAAATGCGCGTTGCGCGGACCAAAAGCATTGAAGACCATGGCGCCGTAGGGCAACAGGTTTTCCACGCCCTCCGGGCCGAGGCCGACCGCCTTGGGAAAAACGCTTAGCGGATAGGCCTCGGCGATGTCCGCGATCGCATCGACACGCCGGCGAGCGACGAGCTCATCCGCGAGTTTCTCAGCCGCTTCCTTGAAACCTGCACGCAGGCCGGCCATCGGCTTTGCCGACAATGCACGGTTCATCACCGTACGGCTGCGCGTATGCAGTGGCGGATCGGCCTCGAGGATGAGGCTGGGCGGGCGCCATGGCTTGGTGCGGCGGAAATCGTCGATGCCAACGCCGGCCGCAGAGCTGAATGTCTGCCAATCGCTCAGTGCCGCCTGCACTTCGGCATGGCGTGCGCACGCCCAGAGTCCATAACGTTCGAGCCACACCACCGGCCCGGCTTCGCGCAATTCCGCATAAAACGAATAGGGCACGGTGAGGAAATCGTCGGCGAAAGGATCGAGGGACGAAACCGGACAGGCAGGCATCGCAAATCCTCGATGATGGACGCAGCAATCTTATGAGGTTCACGTCATGTTTGCGCGGCAATAATCCCGGGCCGCTCATGTCCGCTTTGGGTCAAAAGCAGACATTCGGCAAGGTCTGGCGGATGTCCGCTATTACCCCGAAAGCGGACATAGTTCGGCACGTCGTGATGTCCGCTATGTGCCAAAAGGAGCTCTTTTCGCAAGGCAAAAAATGCGAGATGGTGCGAGCTACCGCCGCAAGTTTCAACCGAGGCCGAGTTTGAACGACTTTGGTAGCGTTCGCGCGCCCGATGCGGGTTCGATCGGCGTCCGAAAGCTCGGTCTTGTTAAACCAAGCGGCAGCGGGTGCCATCTCCTCGTAGGGGTAGTCCACCGAAAACATAATCCGGGACGGACCCATCTCAGCCAGCGCACAGTGAAACGGCGTGTCGTGAAATTGGCCCAATGTCTGCTTTGTGCCAAAAGCAGACATTCTGCGGCGCAGCAAAATGCCCGTCGTGCACCAGGCAAGTTCGGCGGCCTGCACATTGGCGTTCCGCTTTCCTGCGGAGTCGATCTGAGCGAGTTCGGAGATCGTCGGAGCTTGTGCCCTTCCTCCCGTTTGTCCCCCAGGCGTTGCAAACCTAACTAAGCGAGAGAAGCATCGCCGAGCCTTATCGAGGAACCAACCGCAATGAGCTCGACGTTCCGCTTGTCGCCCTCACCCAACAAATTAGTGGAGAAGGCGGTATTCTGATGTGTGGCATTGGTCAATTCCGCATTGCACGATGACGGAAAGGAAATTGACTGAGCAGATGAACACGACATAGATGGCGAGCCCCTGTGCTGACCGGCGAAACAGGTGACTCTCCACCGCCGGCGCAGAGCGCAATCCGCCAAAAAGCGTTAGTCTGACCGCGAGCCCCATGAGCAACGCCAGGGCGATAAAAATGGACCAAACCGGCATATGGATGCCGAATATTGCGCTGCCGACATATTCATGACCGGGGCGCGGGACGATATCCAGCAGCGTCTGTCGAGCAGAAATCACCAGCAACAAAATAGAAAAGATGAGGCTGATGCCGGTACCGCTTTCCGAATCGGAATGCAGTTGCTTGATCAGCCCGAAGCAGCATCCGAATATCGCGAACCGTTGCAGGAGACAGAGCGGACACGGTATTTCCCCGAAACCGTATTGCAGAACCATCGCTGTTGTCAGGACGATGGCGAGAGCTAATAACATGGAGCAGAGAAACAGACCGTTCAAAGCCGAGGCGGTTAGGGTTACAACGCGTTTGATTTCGCTCATAGGCTAGCCCGCAAACGGCGCCGAAAGGGGAGCTCCCTCAACTTGGAGCCAGGGCATGCGAAAGCCATAGACGGGGCTGTAAATCTCCCACAAGAAGAGCAAGACGCACAAAGCAAGGGAAATGAAGAGACAGGGCACAGCGAAGCGCTGATGTCCCAAAAGGTCGAGGATAAATGCAATCAATAACGTAGCATAAATGGCCGCCATCATCGGTTCCGTCTCACAATTTATCGCAGATTAGCTGAGCCATGACGCCGCCTCATTCGATCACCTCTAGCGCCTTTGCGGTCTTGAGATTGATAACTACTTCGTACTTGGTCGGCGCCTGCACCGGCATATCGGCTGGCTTCTCGCCCTTGAGGATGCGGTCGACGTAGCCAGCAGCGCCACGGTACTGTTGGAGAACATCATACCCATAAGAAGCTAAGCCGCCCCGGTCGACGTAGTAGCGTCGGTAGTACACCGCAGGCAATTTATGCTGGGCCGCGAGCGCGATGATCAGTTCGCCATGAACCGCCGCCAAAGCCGGCATCGCCTGTTGCGCGTGCACCACGAGCGGCCATGTGGCTGAACCAGCAACGGCTTTGATGAAATCGCGGCGCCGCATTGCCTGCCCCAGGGCTTAGGAAGTACGCCAGCAATGACTGATTACATCAGGGATTTGCGGCCGGCGGAATGGGGTTCAGGGGTCGGTTGCACAGCAGCAATCTTGAGTCGCTCATGTCCGCTTTGGCTCAGAAGCGGACATTCGGCCCAAGAAAAGCGATGTCCGCTTTGCCCCCGAAAGCGAACATTGGCGGAGTGAGGATGGATGTCCGCTTTGTGCCAAAAGCGGACATTATGCAATGCAACAAACGATCGCGACCTATCGCGGCAGGTACGGTCGGATTTTCGCCAGTAGGTAGCGAGGGCTGTAAGGCTCCGGCAACTTAGCTGAAGGGTTCCCAATACCTCGAACTGCCAATCTGGTCGGCTTGGCTGTGCAGAAATCAGCTTCCCGGAGCGGGTCCACAAAGGAACATACCTGCCTCGCGGCGCCGCTGTGCAACGTCGAGGGTCCATTCCGAATTATCGCGGCAATGAGGTTTGATCTGCCGGAGGTGCAAAGCAGCTTACAAAGTTCCTTCAGAAAACAGAATGGAGAACGACGATGAGGATCCTAGCCTCGAGCGCGATCGCGCTGATCTCATTGAGTTCCCTCGTAGTGGCGCAGCAAGCGGACACAGTTCGCGTGCGTGGCACGATTGAGAGTTCGGATCATCAATTGCTAAGCGTAAAGGCACGTGATGGCGGGATGTTGAAGGTAAAACTTGCCGACAACGCACCTGTCAGGGCCGTCGTCAAAGCGCCGCTCAGTGACGTCAGGACGGGCTCCTTCGTCGGCATTACAGCCATGCCACAGCCTGACGGCACTCAGAAAGCAGTCGAGATTCACATCTTTCCAGAAACCATGCGGGGCACCGGCGAAGGTCATCGGCCATGGGATCTCGTACCCAACAGCACAATGACCAATGCGACTGTGGCTACCGAAGTCGCTAGCGGTAACCGCAAAACCCTAGTCTTGAAGTACAGAGACGGTGAGAAGACGTTCGAGGTGCCACCGAACGTCGTGGTTGTTACCTACGCCCCCGCGACCGCAGCTGAACTAAAGCCCGGTGCAAAGGTATTCAGCGCTGCCGCGAAAAAACTGCCAGACGGCACACTAGAGGCATCAAATATCACGGTCGGCCGTAACGGCGTCAATCCACCGATGTAAATGCCCGCTCGAGGTCGAATTTAAAGTTGGGAGGACGAGTATGATTGCCCTGGCCATTAACGGAAAATCCTACAATGTCGATGTCGAGTCCGAGACGCCCTTGCTCTGGGTATTGCGCGACACGATAGGACTCACCGGCACCAAATACGGTTGCGGGATCGCCCTGTGCGGTGCCTGCACCGTACACATCGACGGCGTCGCCACGCGCTCGTGCCAAGTGCCCGTCGGTACCGTCGGTTCGAAGAGTGTCACTACGATCGAGGCCTTGGCGGAGAACGGCAAGCTGCATCCGGTGCAGAAGGCCTGGCTCGACCTCGATGTACCGCAATGCGGCTATTGCCAGAGCGGCATGATCATGGCGGCCGTTTCGCTGCTCAAGCAGAAGTCCAAGCCTACTGACGCCGATATTGACGCAGCGATGACCAATATCTGCCGCTGCGGAACCTATCAACGCATCCGCGCCGCGATCCACGCGGCTGCCGACAACGCGTAAGGAGGCGCAGCCATGACATATATGCCAGGGTTTAATCGGCGTTCCTTCATGGTCGGCGCGACGGCAGCAGGTGCCGGATTCGCACTCGGCTTGAGCCTGCCGTCTGAGTCCAATGCAGTTTACGCCGCAGATGGTTCGTCGGAAGTCAATGCCTGGGTGGTTATCCGGCCCGACGAGACTGTCGTTATTCGCATCATGAGGTCGGAAATGGGCCAAGGCTCGCTCACCGGTCTCGCGCAACTTGTTGCCGAAGAGCTCGACTGCGATTGGTCGAGAGTCACCACCGAGTTTCCGACGCCCGGCGAGAACCTCGCACGCAATCGCGTATGGGGCGAATCCAACACGACCGGCAGTCGTGCGATTCGTGAGTCGAATGAATATGTCCGCAAGGGTGGCGCGACGGCGCGGACGATGTTGATCCAGGCCGCCGCCAACGCATGGAACGTGCCGGCTTCTGAATGCGGTGCGGCCAATGGTGTGATCACGCATCAGCCGTCCGGCCGCTCGGTCAGCTACGGTAAGGTGGCGGACGCCGCCGCCAAGCTCACGCCGCCTCCGGATGTGGTGCTCAAGTCCACGAAGGATTGGAAGATTGCCGGCAAGCCGCTGAGGCGACTCGACACGCCGGACAAGCTTATCGGCAAGACCACATACGGCATCGATGTCCGTTTGCCGGGAATGCTTTACGCGGCGATCTCGGCATGTCCGGTCTTTGGCGGAACGCTCAAGAGCTACGAAGAGGCGAAGGTGCGCGGCATGCCGGGCGTCAAGCATGTCGCGCGCGTCGGCGACGATGCCGTCGCGGTAGTGGCGGATTCGTGGTGGCACGCAAAGACAGCGCTCGAAGCCATGCCGGTCGTGTGGGATGAAGGCACCAATGCCAAGGTTAGCAGCGCCGCGATCGCTGATTTTCTCAAAGCGGGTCTCGACAGCGATCAGGCGGCAGTCGGCAACCAGGCGGGCGACATACAGGCCGCTCTGGCCGGCGCCGCGAATGTGGTGGAAGCGCTGTACGCCTTTCCGTATCGCATCCACGCCACCATGGAGCCGATGAACGCCACCGCGCTGTTCACGTCTGACCGCTGCGAAGTCTGGGCGCCGACGCAGAATGGCGAGGACAGTCTGAGGGCGGCGGCGCAGGCGGCCGGCTTGCCGCTGGAAAAATGCGATCTACACAAGACCTTCGTCGGCGGCGGATTTGGCCGGCGCGGTGCGCCCACCGACTATGTGCGTCGGGCTGTAACTGTCGCGAAAGCGATACCGGGCACGCCGATCAAGCTGCTGTGGTCGCGCGAGGAAGATACCACGCACGACTCGTATCACCCGATCTCACAGTGCCGCATGAGAGCCGCGCTCGACGCCAACAACCAATTGATAGGGCTGCATATGCGCATTGCCGGACAATCCATCCTGGCGACGGTCAATCCAGCGCGCATGCAAAACGGTAAGGATCCGATCGCCTTCCAAAGCCTCAATCCCGGCGGCGCCGAGGGGGCATTCGGCTACAACCTGCCCAACTTGCTGATCGACTACGCCATGCGCAATCCGCATGTACCGGCGGGCTTCTGGCGCGGCGTCAACAGCAACCAAAACGCGTTTTACCTTGAGTGCTTCATGGACGAGGTGGCGCACACCGTCGGCGATGACCCGCTCGCCTTCCGCCTCAAATACCTCAAACCCAAGCACGCCGCGGTGTTGAAGGCTGCGGCAGAGAAGACAGGCTACGCTGCGCCGAGCCCACAAGGCATCTACCGCGGCGTCGCTCAGGTCATGGCCAATGCCAGCTACGTCGCGGCTTGCGCCGAGATCTCAGTCGATAACGGCCGCGTGAAAGTGCGCCGCATGATTGGAGCCACCAATTGTGGTCACGCGGTCAATCCGGAGCAGATCGCTCGCCAAGTCGAGGGCTCATTTGTTTACGGACTCTCGTCACTGCTGTACGGCGAATGCACGGTGCGCGACGGTCGCATCGAGCAGACCAATTTCGATACCTGGGAGGTGATGCGTCTCGGCGCGATGCCGAAGGTCGAGACGGTGGTCATGCCGGACGGCGAATTTTGGGGCGGGGTCGGCGAGCCCACAATTTCGGTCGCCGCGCCCGCAGTCCTCAACGCGATCTTTGCCGCGACCGGCAAACGTATCCGGACAGTCCCGATTAAGGACATCGATCTGAGCGCCGCATAGCCAAATCGAAGTGACAGCGTAACAAATCCTCCGGGTTGCATGTCCGCTTTGGGTCAAAAGCGGACAACGCCTGGTTGGCCGGATTTACAAGGAAAGCGATCTTCGTAATGCCAGGGATGAGCTGATGCACGAGTTCAAGGCGCTTGGCCGTCACGGCGGTTTGCAGAGCGGTGAGGCCTGTGACGTTGCCGCCAGGATGATTGAGGCTTTGAACGAAGCCGACCTCAACCGGATTAGATCCGAGTGAAAAGACTATCGGAATGGTTTGTGTCGCTGCCTTCGCGGTGATTGCCGACTGAGTTGTGTTTGGTATCGCAATGACAGTGACCTGAGAGTTTTGCCACCTCCTCGAAACGGCCCGCCGCATAGCGGTATTCGATTGCGACATTCCGGCCTTCGGGGTATCCGTTTTCAGCCAAGCCCTGACGAAAGCAGTTGAGATATTCGGGAGCGTCGCCAGCCGATCAGCCGCTAAGGTACCCGATAACGGGCATCCTGGCCCGGTTAGGCCGGGCTCGGCAGTGTCCGCTTTGGTCAATAACGGACATTGGGGTCAGTTGAAGGGATGTCCGCTTTACCCCCGAAAGCGGACATTATTGATCCCGATTGGTATGTCCGCTTTGTGCCAGAAGCAGACATTGGCCTCATGGATTGCACGGTAATGAAATCCGAAAAAGCGAACCTTGATGGTCTCCTGCTTCCGCCCAAACCCGGCCATTGTGGGCTTCGATGATTGACCGGCAAATGGCAAGTCCCATTCCCATTCCCTGAGTCTTTGTTGTGAAAAAACGATCAAATATTCGTTCGATATTTTGCGGGTCGATTCCTGGTCCGGAGTCCTGCACTGTGATCACTATGTTTTTAGACGCATCACGTTCCGTTTTTAGACGCATGAGCCGAGAATTAGCGTCAACGGAGGTCATTGCCTCAACGGCGTTGGTGATCAGGTTGAGCACGACCTGCCGTAATTGAACCCGATCAGCTAAGACGTCTGGAATCGTTTCATCCAGCGTAGTCCGCACGGCGATGTGGTGACCTTGCAAGTCGGTTTCAGCAAATGACAACACTTCCCGAATTAGTCCATTCAAACTGAGCGGCGCACGAATGCGATTCTCTTTTTTGCTAATTTCCCAAAGGCTCTCGATGATTTGGCCTGCGCGCTGACCTGCCTGGACAATGTTGTTTAATGTGGCCTTTGCCCTCTTGATGTCGGGACTCTCTCGGTCAAGCCAACGCAAGCCGGCGCTGCCGTTTGAAACGATGGCAGCCAACGGCTGATTGATCTCATGGGCGATTGCCCCCGCCAACATCGCAGCATCGGCCTGACGATTTAATTCAGCATTTTCCAACAAATGGCGGCGCAGCTCAAACTGCATCTCTCGTTGTTCTTGGATGTCAATGCAGGAGCCAATGTAGCCAAGGAACTCGCCATCACCGGCGATTCGAGGACTTCCGGTATCATCGATCCAACGATATGCGCCATCGTGTCGGCGAAGCCTGTACTGCATTCGGAAATCTTTACGGGCATCAAAGTGGCTGGTGTAAACCTCTATACAGCGCTCAAAATCGTCGCGATGCACTCCTGCTGACCAGCCGATGCCCATCTCCTCGGCCAAGCTGCGGCCAGTGAATGTCAGCCAAGGCCTGTTAAACCATACGCATCCTTTGTCTGTGCCTGACACCCATATCATGACGGGCGCAGCGTCCATGACCTCGCAGAATCTTGCATCAAGTTGGCTCGTCGGCATCCGCTAAATCACTTCTACAAATGCGGCGAGTAACTGGGAGTCCGCTCGAAGCGGGCCGCCACCTTAGAGTGCATCCGCCATTGACGATAGTTTGTGCGCACCGACCTTGAATTTGATCCAAGTCAAATCTGAAGTCTGTCAATGTCCGCTTTGGGTCATAAGCGGACATTGAAGCGTCTTGGCCCGATGTCTGCTTTACCTCCAATGCGGACATTAGCCGCCATGAGTACACGTCCTAAATCTACCTGCTGTGGCCGCGATGATTTCTGTCGCAACAATCATGGCGTTTCAGTTGAGCCGCGAACAACGCGCGCCGCGATGGCCCAGCACCTGCATCGGGAAACCGATGCCTTTATCCGGACAGATTCATTAGGGAATTCATTAGGGAAGCCGGACTAGCGGCTCGGACAGCTGGCCAAGAATGCGCCGAGCACGTCCGAGCAATGTCCGGGTTACCTCCGAAAGCGGACATTGGTTGAGCGTGTCGGTATGTCCGCTTTATGCCAAAAGCAGACATTCTGCCAATATCAAACTGCCAATATCAAATCACTACACCGGCGGCGGCCACAGGTAGAGAGTGACGGCAAAGACCGCGTAGACGAGTAACAGTAGAACGCCAACGAACCAGGCCGAACGCCCGCTGCTTGTAATGAACGCAGCAACAAGCGTCGCGATAAAGACCATCACTACCGCGCCGGGCCAGAATTGCAGGTCCATCGGCGTCGGCCCGATGGTGTAACTAAGAAGGACGAGCACGGGGCCGACGAATAGCGCGATCTGGGAAGCACTCCCGAGCGCAATCCCCACGCTCAGGTCAAGCCGGTCCTTGCGCGCTGCGGAAAACGCCACTGCCATTTCGGCGGCGGCGCCTACGAGTGCCACCACGATAAAGCCGACGAACGCTTGGCTCATTCCGAATGTCTCCGCCGCCTTCTGCACCGACTCGACGAAAATCTCGCTAACCAGCGCCACAAGCACCGTGACTACCGCCAGCGTGACCAGAGCCAGCCCTATGGGCCACGCAGGTTCGCTTTCCTCGGCGCGCTCCGCGCCAGCAAATACTTCCCGGTGCGTCTTAAGTGAAAACAGCAACCCCAATCCGTATCCGACGATCAGCAGCACGGCCAAAGCGCCGCTGAGCTTCTGGGTCAAGGCGGCGCCCGGCACCAGGTCGGCTTTGGCGATCGCCGAAGGACTCACGAGTGCAATCGTGGCGAGGAAGAGCAAACCCGCATCGAGACGGGCGGTAGCGCGATTGTACTCCTGGATGTGGTGTTTGAGCCCGCCGAGAAAGAATGATGCCCCGAGCATAAAAAGAGTGTTGGTCACAATAGCGCCGGCTATAGAGCCTTTGACCAGCGCATACTCGCCGGCACGGAGCGCCGCCGCTGCAATGACCAGTTCCGTAAGGTTTCCCAACGTCGCGTTGAGTAACCCGCCGACGGCGTCGCCGGTCTTTTCCGCAACGGATTCGGTTGCATGACTAAGCAAGGCGGCGAGCGGCACGATCGCGAGCACTGAGAGAACGAACAACAGCGTGTGCGCCGTGGGGGCCAGTTTCGCGGCCACCAATACCACCGGCACAAGGACCAGCAGCCAAAGTATGGGGTTGTGGCGAAGTTCCTTGAGCAGAGGGCTCACGTTGCACCTGCTTTGGTTTCGGCACCCAAAATTAGCAGAAGGAGCCGGAAAAGGCCCCGGCCGCTGCCATGCTGACCGAGGCCTTGTTTGGGTATACTTCGGTCAGTCATTGATATCGAGGGTGCGCACTAACGTTCGCCGTAGGACCTCGAAAATGACTGCGGTCGACCATCCATACAGCAACATGCCGTTCATTGCGGTTAGAGGCCCAAGCAGCCGCCAACGTTCCACCGGAAGCACGTCGCCATAGCCCAGTGTCGCGTAGTTCACGAACGCAAAATACACCAGATCGGCTCCCTCGGGAGCCGCACCGAATATCAAGTACGCCAAAGCCCATACAAATACTTCGATTGTATGCGCAGCCATCAGAACTGAGATGGTCGGGATCATTACGGCTATCAAAACCAAGGATGAGTGCGGTTGCCGCTTCCTACCCATGGCTCGCGCGACCTGCACTACCATTGTCATTATTAGCGCGTGGATTGCGATGTTGATTAAACTTACACCGCCGCCGACCAAGAATTGGCGCAACATGTTCATCCCCGCGCGCACTTGCCTTAATTGCGACGCCCAGCCCGATCACTAGGCAGGGTGTCACCAGTTAAAGCCCTATTGTTGTTCCCAAACAATTCAGCGCCCCTTAAGACCGCGTTCAATCACGCTAGCGACCAAACATATCAGTCCAAAAGCAATCTTAAGCTCGCCGGAGCGCCATGTCGGCTTTGGGTCATAAGCGGACATTAAAGCGCCTCCACCCGATGTCCGCTTTACCCCCGAAAGCGGACATCATTCAGCACGATCGTGATGTCCGCTTTGTGCCAAAAGCGGACATTGACCTTCCTACTCGATCACCTCGTCGGCGGTGGCGAGAAACGACGTGGGACGCTGATACCAAGCACCTTGGCGTTTTTGAGGTTGATGGCGGTCTCATATTTGGCGGGGGGCCTGCACCGGCAGCTCGGCTGGTTTCGCACTCCTGAACGCGCGGCAGAATATGTTATCGGCAACCGCGCGACGGGTGATACGATTCCCAATTGGGCGGGCGCCGCCATCCAATAGCGATTACAGCGCGCTCGGCGGCGCTCGGTCTTACCGCCGATCCGACAACACCTCATCGATGGCGAGTTGATCAGAGCGGCAGGAGGTGATGTCCAGTTCTGTTAATCCGATTACGCCTTATTGGCGTGGTTTAAGACGCGAAAGATAGGGCTGGACGCGCTCAAATACGTATGTGGGCGAAATCCGCTGCATACCTCCGGGGGCTGGTCCACCCGGGGGCGTGAGCGGATGGATGAACTTTGAATAGCTCAGCACCGGGTTTACACCAAACATTGCGAAACTAGGAGTACCAACCGCTGCCGCAAGGTTCATTGGGCCTGAATCGGTGCCGACGAACAGATCCGCGTGATGGAGCAGCGCGATCGCTTCCACAAGGCTGAGATCGCATGCGTTGATTGCCTCACTTAGCTTGCTCTGCGCGATTACGCTTTGCGCGCGTACCGTGTAGTCGGCGCCCCCAATAAAAAAAAACGTCCCACGGCAGTGAGGGCGCAGCTCAGCAAGGAACCCCACCCAATATTGGTGCGGCCATTCTCGTTCGGCGTGCAAAGCACCGATACCCAGAACGATCCATGGTCGCCGGCAACAATTGAAGCGCTCGCCAATGGCCGTAACGATCTCGCTTGGAACCTTCAGCGCCGGTTCCGTAGACGGCAGCGGCACGTTCATCTCGGCCATAAGCGCGCGTAACCAATCGATGGGGTGGTCATGGAAATGGCTCTGATCGATGCCAGGATTTGTGATGAACAGCGATTGGCGACCTAAACCGACACCAATGCGTTCGGGGACGCCTGCCAGAGTGGCGGCTATCGCTGGCCGAAGGGTCCGGTCAAGTATCCATACCGTTCGAAGACGCTTTTGCCGTAGCATTCTCGCCAGTCGGATTAAATTGACACCGCGCTTGAATTCTGAGCCAGCATGCTCGAAGTATATCGTTTCGAAAACGCTAGGTTCTGCTGCAAGTAGATCCTTCGCGTGGCTCGTTGGCGGGGTCATAAATGTGACCTGCCCCCCCGCCGACACAGACGCAATGGCGCGAACGAACGGAAGATGCCAGATCACATCACCGATGCCACGCTTTGCTTGAATGACGGCAGTTTGGGCACTCACCGCAGATCCCGCACGTAATGCCGCTCATAATCGGCGCAACGCCCGGGGACCCGGGGCCAGATGAGTGCGCTAAGCGCAGCCATCGACATCGAAGCCGCAAGGCTATGCTGCATGTCTTGTTTCAAGAGCTGGCTCGCTTCGAGAAGTCGTGTATACAGCCTCATTGGTGACGACGAAGTCGACACGGCCGTCAAGCAGCGCTCGCAAGCACTCGGAGGGCCACAGCCACGGCACGCCGTCACCCCAGGACTTTATGCGCGTGAGGCGCTCTTCCTGCACGGCGGCGATGAGTCTGTAATCGTCAAATAACGCCGCGGCGGTGTCATGACCCCAACCGTGAATCCCCAATATACGCATGACCGTGTTGGTCCCTCCAAGGAAATGTGGCCATTAATGATTTTGCATACCAAGTCGCGAATGACCCCTCAATGTCCGCTTTGGGTCAAAAGCAGACATTGCAGAGCGTGAGACCAATGTCCGCTTTACCCCCAAAAGCGGACATTGGTCGGCCTTGACCCGCTGTGAAAACCTCAAAATCATGCCTCTACGCGCAAGGGCCGCAGCGTTGCGATAGATGCATCGCCGAGCCCAGCGCAAAGGGGGGCGGCTATGGACAACACAGCCTACGCGCTCGGTCACTCAGATGGGGAGCTGGAGCGTTTGAGAATACAAAGCCGTTTCGTCGAGCCAATCACGCGACAATTCTTTCAAGAGGCGGGGATCGGCACCGGCATGCGCGTGCTCGATGTTGGCAGCGGCGCCGGCGATGTTGCATTCCTTACCGCTGACCTCGTCGGTGAGACTGGTGAGGTAATCGGCACGGACAAGGCGGCAGCGGCGCTGACGACCGCGAGACAGAGGGCGGCGGCTAAAGGCTTACACAACGTAAGCTTCCAGGCGGGTGATCCTACCGAGCTCACATTTGACCGACCTTTTGATGCCGTTGTTGGCAGGTATGTTTTGCTGTTCCAAGCCGACCCAGCAGCTATGGTGCGGGCGCTGATGAAACAGCACCTGCGTCCCGGCGGTTTAATTGTTTTCCAGGAACCGGATTGGACCAATGTGCGATCGTTCCCGCCAGCGCCAAGCTATGATCGATGTTGCCAGTGGATCGTCGAGGCGTTCCGTGGAGCCGGTTCAGATACCAACGCAGCAAATAATCTGTACACGGCGTTCGCCGGTGCGGGTCTGCCGTCGCCGCAGATGCGAATGCAGACATTCGTTGGCGGCAGTGCGGGTTGTACCGCTTGGGTGCAAGTAGTGGCCGGGCTGGCAGCCAGCCTTTTACCCACGATGGAGCAGCTAGGTATAGCAACAGCTGAGGACCTAGAGATTGCGACCTTGGCCCAGCGGTTGCAGCAAGAGGTAGCCGCCAGCGAACACATGATCATCGGCCGTTCTGAAATCGCCGCGTGGTCGCGGCTGTAGCCGAAAAACATCGCCAGGCAAGTCTGAAATTATGTCTGCTTTACCCCCAATACCGGACATTGCTGAGTGTGATTGGCATGTCCGCTTTGTGCCGGACGTCAGTTTGGCTTGGAACTTGAGGACTCAACCGAGCTGGCCACATCCCTGCCGAAACAAAGCGGCGTGCATTTGCGCGCATCCGCATCATCTTCGTGAGTTGCCATCAATACGCTCACACGACGCGGCGGCGGCTGTGCGCATGCCGTGAGCGGCCACGCCGCGGCACCGCCTAGAATTGTGATGAACTCTCGCCGCCCCATTGCCTTCCTCAGGCCAAGAGAGGGCATCGTACCGGGTCACACCGGCAGACTGGAAGTGGTTAGCTCGAAAGTCGGGAATGTCCGGCGGATCATCACACCACGGGGGAACGCCCACCGTCGACATTGATCGCTGTGCCGGTGATGTAGCTGCCTTGCTCCGACGCCAGCAAGCAGGCGAGATTGGCAAATTCCTCCGCCTCGCCGGCGCGACCGAGAGGAATCTCCTTGCCGTGCGCCTTGTAGTACTCCTCGAGCGCCACGTTGGTCCGTTTCGCCCGCTGCACATGCTGGTCGGCGCGAATGATGCCGACGAGCATGGCATTCACTAGCACGTTGTGCGGCGCCAACTCGTGCGACAGCGCCTTGGTCATCGCCATGCCTGCCCCGCGCGATATCGAAGTCGGCATGCTGTTGGGCCGGGGCGCTTTGGCTCCGATGTTGAGTACGTTGATGATGCGGCCCCAACGCCGCTCCTTCATCTGGGGCGTGACCAGCCGGATCAACCGCACTGCTGCGAACAGCTTCAATTCCAGGTCATCGTAGAGGATCTCGTCGGTGACCTTATCGAACGGCATCGCCTGTGACGTTCCCGCATTGTTGACGACGATGTCAACTTTGTCGAACGCCTCCATCACCTCGTCGTACGCATGCTGGACGTCGGCCGCCTTGCTAACATCGGCCTGAACCCCGATGACGCGAGACTGGGTCGACTTGCGAATAGCCGCAACCGCTTCTTTAAGCGGCTCCGCAGTGCGAGCGACTATGGCGACATCGGCGCCCGAGGCCGCGAACCGCGCCGCCACCGCAAGGCCGATCCCTTTGCTGCCGCCAGTGACAATAGCAGCCCGCCGCGAAAGACTGATTTCCATTGCGTCCTCCCAAACTCGACTATCCGCAGTTCCTCATTCGAAAGCGAGTGAACAGGGATATTTTGGTCGCAGCTTGCTGGTACCTTGCCCTGATGCACCGCCATGCTGTTCTCGGAGAGCGGTAGTAATCAACTCGCCCAGTATTCCGGCCTCAGTAAACTGTTGGCAAGCGAACTGGGACACCCCTATGGTCTCAACCATAAAATTCCGCCCTTAGGAGAAGCCCAAATGTCATATTCGTTGTACGACGCGGCTGTAACTCCCTGCCAGGCGGACAGGCTAATCGCCAACTACGCCGATCACGTCAAACCAATTGCAATCATGCTGCGCTGGCAAGGCTTGCGCATCGGCGAGGCGCTTCGTGCCGACTGGCTGCACCTCAACCGCCGCGCACACTTACGCTGCACGAAAAGACCCGCACGGCGTTGCATCAGCTGTGGGTGCAGCGTGGGTCACCGCAAGAGGGCACGATATTCCTAACCCATCGCGGCGTGCCGTACCGGGATCCGCGTGACTACAAAGTTCCGAGCGGTAGCCCGATCAAGAAAGCACACGCAACAGCGTGCCGGTATTGCGGATTTTCACGTCCATCACTGGCGTCACCATTGGGCGAGCCATTGCGTCATGTCCGGAATCGATCTCGAGACCATCCGCCAGGAAGGCAGCTGGAAGTCGCTGCGCATGGTCGAGCGCTATGCCGCTGTCAGCGCGGCACATCGCCAGCGCGCGATGGCAAAATTAAAAGTGACTTTGGGCAAAGCTTGGGCAATCGCAATTACGAGAGCGGAGAAAATTATGCAGATCAACAGATTAGACCTCATGCCGCGTTCCTTGACATGGAAGGGGTCAGTGGTTCGATCCCACTACCGCCCACCATTCCATCAAATACTTCGCTATGATCATCCGCCGCGCAGTCGCGCGAGTGCCTCGCCATGAAAGTTCTTCGTAGGCAATTGTTGCATTGGGCGGGCGGCGCTCTCTTGCTCCCCGCGGTGTCGCGCATCGCTCGCGCGCAGTCTTATCCGGCGCGACCGGTCCATTTGATCGTCTCGGTTGCGGCTGGCGGCTCGCCTGACATCATCGGACGGTTGACCGCGCAATGGCTGTCGGAGCGGCTCGGGCAACCTTTCGTGGTGGACAACCGCGCCGGCGCCGCCGGCAATATCGGCACCGAATTTGCTCTCAAGGCCGCACCGGACGGTTACACGCTGCTGTTGGCCTTGTCGTCAAATGCGATAAACGCCTCGCTTTATAAAGATCTCCAGTTCAATTTCATTCGCGACGCCGCCCCGGTGGCGAGCATTGCGACGATTCCTCTCATCATGGAGGTCAACCCGTCGCTTCCGGTAAAGACGATTCCGGAGTTTATCGCCTGTGCCAAGGCCAATCCGGGAAAGATCAATATGGCGTCCGGCGGCACTGGCTCCCCGCTTCATGTCGCGGGCGAAATGTTCAAGATGATGGCCGGCGTCGACCTCGTCCACGTGCCATACCGCAGCGAGGGGCTGGCGCTGCCCGATCTCCTTGCCGGCCAGGTGCAACTTTTGTTCGGAGTCATGCCCGCGTCGCTCGGCTATGTCAGAGCCGGCAAATTGCGCGCGCTGGGCGTCACGACGGCCAAGCGCCAGGAGCTCTTGCCCGATGTCCCCACCGTGGCGGAGTTTCTGCCGGGCTACGAGGCGAACGGCTGGTATGGCATTGTCGCGCCCGGAGGCACACCCAAGGAGATCATTGAGAGGCTCAACATAACCATCAACGCTGCTCTTGCCGATCCAACGATGAAACAGCGCTTTGTCGATCTCGGCTGCGCGGTTTTCGCGGGCGCACCCGCAGACTTTGCAAAATTCATTGTCAACGAAACCGACAAGTGGGCGAAAGTCGTGGCGTTCGCCGACATTAAACCGCAGTGAATGCAGCCGCTGTTTCGACGCATTCAACCTGTCGATATGCCTTCAGCCTAGTATCACCAGCGATACCAGGCATACGGCCGGTAATACGGATACGGATAACAGTACGAGCTGTAATACTGACACGGAAACGCCCACGGATAGGTACGGACACAGCCGTAATAGCCGCAGGCGACGGGGTATGACGCCGGGACCACGATGCGCCGTCGGTGTCGGACCGAGCGCGTTGCCGGCGCTGATGCCTGCCGATAAGTGCGAGCGGTACGCGTGACCGGATAGTCCGGGATAACGCCTCCGACCGCATTTGGTGTCGTCGGCGAAATCGGTCTGTAGCTCGGTTGCGGCACAGTATAGGGAATCGACGGATTAAAGACCGGCGGCGGCGGCGGCGGCGGAGAATTCACAAACTGTGCTTGTGCACGTGCGATCAGGGCGCAGGCGCCGCACACGATTGCAGCTCCCCCCATTAGAAGCCGCAGCCGCGCTATCCGCCCAAATCGCCAGCTCGGCCTCCTCCATCTCGGCATTGCGGTCTCCTTGGCTGTCCTTGACCCAGGCCGGTTCAAGGATCCGATGGCGCGATGCAATTTAAGCTCCAAACCAGCCCATTGCGGCACAACAACATTAGACCACTTCGCGCAACAATAGTCCTGATAGTCCGGGGTGATCTCGGGCAGCGGTCAAGCTTCACATTGAGAGGCGGCAAAACAGGGTGCTAAACTGGCCGGTAAGGGAGAAAGCACATGAAGCTCAGTATTTTGTATATCGCCGTTGTCGGCGTCATTCTGTTTTGGTGGCTGAAAAACGGCAAGCCCCAGCGGAAGATTTGATGCTCGATTTGCGTTCTAGACTGCGCCGTTTTGATGTCGCGGGCTGCTATGGAGGGACAGTTCGCATGTTGTGGCTTGCTCTGCTCATCTTTGCCAAAGTGCTTTTCGGAAATGCCACGGCTTTTGCTGCTGAGCCGATGCCGCCGGCAGAGATTCGCTCGACCTTCTTCACCGGCCAACCCTTTACTGCAGTAAGCCTATCCGGAACCAAATTCAAAATGACCTTTACGCCGGACGGAAAGATGACCCGCGAACCTCTCGAGCAAACAGGCAGCAAAAACTCCGGCACATGGAAGCTCAACTCGAAAGGTTTTTGCACCGCTTGGGGCCGCGCCGCGCCGAACTGCTTCACCATTATTCCGAGCGGCGAGAACAAATGGTCCGTTCAAAAGATTGCCACCACCATTGCAACAACGGTCGCGGTTTGGTCGAAATAGCGGCTTCGCCGCAGCGACGAGGGATTCAAATGGGGCGGCGCGAGTTGATCGCGTTTTTGTCCACTGCGTTGTTCACTGCGGAATTCTTTGCTCTGCCGTACCAAACGCCGAAGCCGTAGAGACGCCGACGAAATGATCGAATGAACTGGCCGCTTTGCGCCATAAATGGACGCGCTTCAATAACCCTCATTGCAATCGGGAGTGCGGTTAGTCCTCACTAAACGTGATCGGGACAATGGGCTAAGCTTCCCACTATCCGCACTGACCGATAGTGGGCCGTCATGAAGTGCGCCCGAAGACGCTTTCTCCACATGACAGCGGGAGCTGGCGCACTTTCGCTATTGCCCAGCATTGCGCGCCCCCAGGTTTATCCGGCGCGCCCGGTGCGACTACTGGTCGGATTCCCGCCGGGCGGCGGATCGGATGTCGGCGCGCGTATCCTTGCCAATCGGCTCTCGGAGGTCTGGGGACAACAAGTCGTCGTAGAAAACAAGCCCGGCGCCGGCGGTCATCTTGCTATTGAAGTTGCCGCGCACGCCAATGCGGATGGCTACACGATGATCTGGGTCGGCGGCGCAATTCCGCTCTACGGTTTGATGATCAAGTCGATCAATTACGATCCAGAAGCCGATCTAGCGCCTGTGACGCTAGTCGGCAGCTATCCTAACCTCCTGGCGGTGCCGAACTTCTCGCCCTGGAAATCCGTCCAGGATTTGATCGCTGCGGCGAGAGCCAAGCCGGGCACAATCACGTTTTCCTCCCCCGGTGTTGGCACGTCGCCGCATCTGACGGGCGTGCTCTTTGCCCGCATGGCCGGCATCGATATCCGGCACGTGCCTTATCGTGGCGGAGCACCGGCTTTGGCGGATCTGATCGCCGGACACGTTGACTGCATGTTCAACACCGCCGGCACGCTCTTGGCAGCCGTCACAGCGGGTCAGGTGCGCGGTCTCGCGGTCACATCAGCCAAAAGGTTTGCCGCGGCGCCCGAGTTGCCGACAATCGCCGAATCGGGCGTGCCGGACTTTGACGTAACCTCTTGGTACGCGCTCTACATGCCTGCAAAAACCCCGGCATCGATTGTGCTGAAAGTAAGCCATGACGCAGCCACGATACTGAGCGAACCCGCGGTGAGATCAAGATACGAGCAGCTTGGAGTATTAAGTGGCGGATCAACGCCGGCAGAATTGGCCGCCCGGGGGCGCTCAGAAGCCACGCTTTGGCGATCCGTCATGGAAGCCGCCGGTATTCAGCCGGAATAAGGCCGGTTCTGAGAAACCGCATCGTTTCGCTGCGCGCCCGTTGCGCGAACCCCTAAACCAATGGAATGTGGATAAATACCAAGAGTCAATTGAGCCTATTGGATGCAGCCGTAGCGTCGAAACTGGTCAAGTTAGGCGGCTACCCCATCCCCCGACACCCCTGGCCGCTCGGCTTGCAAAAAGAGGCCGCCTCTTCGAGACGGCCTCTTTATTAATTTAGTGAGCGCTATCAGCGCTTACCGGGGGGTCGGTACGCGCTCGCCACCTTGGCACCCCTTTCGACGATCCCTTTGAACTCCGCGCCGGTCCAAGCCCTTACAGTGCTGACATTGGAAATTGTGCCCGTCGCAGACACTGCAAGCAGTGAGCCGATAACCGACTCAGCCTCGTTGGCTTCCGAAATGAGCAGGAAGTCCGTTTCGCCGGTTGTGAAGTAAAAGCTGATGACTTTGCCGCCAGCGGCTTCAACGACTTTCCGCACGACCGGTTCACGATCCTCCGGTGCGCCCAGCAATCCCTTGAGGTAATCGTGTGTGAATCGTCCACACGCGACTAGTCTGATCATGGATACCTCCCTCGTATGCGGCAGGGTCAAACGTGCGAAATGATCCACACGAACCTAAATCTGCGTCTTTGATCTAAATCATGCTCACGATGTCGGACATCGATCAGTGGCGGGTTCCTGTCCTCGCCATCGAATGCGAAGGTCAACCCGACCGCGAATCAAAATCGGCCTCAGCCGCCAATGAGCAGGCTGACGATCAGCGCGGTCAGGGCAAAGACGCTCAGAACGCCACCGAGTATCATCACCAGCCAAATGCCCCAGCGACTTTCGTGCTGGACAACCTGAAAGGTTACATTGGCCAGATCGGGGAAGTTCTGCCTCGCCATAGGACCTCCCTCAAACCGATTGAGGATCGATTTCTCGTCTGCTTCGGAGCGCTGCTTCGTGCATAGAGCTCAGTATAGGGCATCTTAGCGGGTCAGGCGTGATCGCTGGAAGTGCCCCAGGGTCGCGGGGATTTAATAACGGACACGCGCGACGTATCGCCGACGTCTCGCTTTACTGCTAAAACAACCATCGAGTACGGGTTGCCGGCGAAGTCATTGACTGAGGTGGCGGCAGTTCACCGCGTTCCTCGGCCGCCGCGCATTGGCGGTTGGCCTGCACATAAGGGAAACAGAATCAAAGCGTCGGGGGGATCCAATGACCAAACGCTAAGCGTCTTGGTGCTAAGCGTCTTGGTGCTAAGCGTCTTGGGCCTGTTTTTGTCTGTTGCTCTGATGTGTTGGACTTCGGGTGGGCCGGCCAAGGCTTCTACCTGGCACTCGGAAATATCCATTGATGGCTTTTACTGCGCAGACGGCAGTAGGCGGGCCCACCTTGCGCAATGCAAGGGCGGCAGCGTCAACGGTGCTGGACACGGTGCTGGGCAAGGCCCCGGCCAACCAAGCGCCGCACTTCGCCAAGCATGCGGCGAGGATGCAAGAAGGTTTTGCAGCGCTGTTATTCAAGATTTACAAGCTCGCCGCGCATGCATGAAGGCTCATGCGGCGGATTTGTCGGCTCCATGCAAGGCTGCAATAGCTAGACAGTTTGGCTCACCCTGACCAGCTGCCACTAATGAACTCTCCTTCAGCTCCGTATTACGAAAACGGATCGTATGGATATCCGGCATAGACAAGACTGGCGGCGCCGATAGCCAGAAGTCCTTCCATTTTATTCACGGTCTTGGCAACTACGTTGTATGGCTTGCCGCTGTCGAGTTGGGTCTTCAATTGAATAAGAGCGTGATTCGCTCCGTCGAGCCTGTGGGCTAGCACGGTGGCGACGTAGAGGATTGCCATCGGATTTTGTTCGAGAAGAGCGGTCGCGTTAGCTACGTGAAACTGCGAGCTTTCCACGGCGCGCACGTCTGCTGAGTGTGGCTGATCTAGCAAGATGGAGAGTTCACCGAACACCGAGCCCGGCTCAGCCACCTTAGCGATCTCCGTGCCATCTTTCATGATCGCCACTGTTCCCTTCCTGAGGATCAGCAAACGACCGGTCTTCGAACCGTCGCTTATAACCGTCTCGCCGGGCTGGTAGGTCACTAGCGGAAGACTGGCGAGACTGTTTTGGAAAGCGGCCTTCTCGGGAATAAACGTCATGGCAAGCTCTCGTCGTTGTTCAGTTGCGGCGAGGCGCCCTCGCTCAGCCCCTGACCCATCAGCCTGACGGTACAGCTACAGGGTTATTGCCACCGCACACGGCTGCTGATGATTTTTGTGGTTCTACGCACGCCAAAATCTGTTCGCAACGTCGCGCGTTTTGCTAGACCGGGCAGGCGCAATTGCCGACGATCGAAGTTCCATAGACCAGCGTTACGGGGGTGGCTTGTCCGCCGATGATGGTAGCTGCACGCTCCAGTGCATCATCCGAAACGTCAAAGATGATAACTTCTTCCCCGGTCTCGGCCGCGCGAATTTCGTCTTTCTCCGTGAGCACCATGAGAACGCTCCTCCCGGATATAGCTTCAGTTCTTTTAAACTCACTGGACCTTGCTCCATCCATGCGCAGGAAAACTTTGACCTGGATCAAAATGGCTACTTCAGGACTCATGCGCCGGGTAATTCCAGAGTTCCCCGAAAGCGGGAACTTC
>Ga0306921_10000537_pt1 | contig 33826 bp, 26 predicted proteins | sample sta12Cox44000080_FD_203760 | JGI IMG/M metagenome (GOLD analysis project Ga0306921, IMG submission 203760) | Lab enrichment of tropical soil microbial communities from Luquillo Experimental Forest, Puerto Rico - statoxic.12C.oxic.44.000.080 (v2)... | ecosystem: Environmental > Terrestrial >... | reverse complement strand
CTACGACCTGTTCGCCCAGCATCTGGCTCCGGTCATCATCACCACCGGAGGTGCCGCCGCTGACCCCAGCTTCAGCGAGGGAGGAGTCGGCCGCGACTACCTCATGCACCGTGGCGTTCCCGAGCGCGCCTTGATTGCTGAGACGATGGGATCGGACACGGCCCAGTCCGCGCAGCGGGTTGGCGTGATTCTCCGCGCCAACGGTATGCACAGTTGCCTCGCCGTCAGTGACGAGTACCACGTCTTCCGCATCAAGGAGTTGTTGCGGCACGAGGGAATCCAGGTCTTCGTGGCGCCTCGCGCCGGCTCACGCCCGCGCAGTTCCTGGCAGAGAATCATCGCGGTCCTGCGAGAAGTGATGAGCTATCTGGTCTGGAAGCTGAACATTCCGGCGTAGTGCGAGTTTTAAAGGTTCAGAGGTTCAAGGTTGGGACATTCACGGGCCTTCGCACGAATCTCAAAGTGGCCGTGGCAAGCCAAATGCCAAGTGCCAACTGCTACGACGGAAACTCCGAAAACCTTGAAACCTTAACGCCCCCACCCCATCTTCTCTCGCAGCGATGCGATATGCGCCACGTGATGCCGCCCGTGCCACGAATACAACGCCAGCATCTTCTCCAGGCTCAGCACACCCATTTCCGGATGCCGCAAGGTCCGCTTCCATTCCGCGGGAGCCATCCCCCGCAGCGCTATGGTCCAGCGCTTATGGAGCGATTCCAGGAGCGTCAGTGACAGTTCGATCGGCGCTGTCTTCGCCTCCGGCAACTCCGCCCATAAATTCTCCATGTAAGGGCGGATCGTCGGTTCCTGCTCGGTCAACGCCAGTTTGAAGCGAACATAGGAGTTCATGTGGCTGTCAGGCACATGATGCACCACCTGCCGCACCGTCCAGCCGCCATCGCGGTAGGGCGTGTCGAGCTGCTCGTCAGAAAGACCGCGCACGGCTGCCCGCATGCGTGCCGGCGTTTGCTCAATGTCGTCCAGGAAAGTTGCTTTCTGCTGATCGGTGAGACTGCCTTCAAACAAGAACTTCCCGATGGGATAACGCGGATCCGTCATCGCTGCCTCCATGAGAAATTAGACCACAGGGAGCGTCGGAGGTTAGTGTTCACAAAGCAAAACGGGGGAGGCTGTAAGCCTCCCCCCTGTCTTTCAGCTGTGCCGGCCTCACAACACCGAAACGAGCACACCGGTGCTGTGCGATGTCGTGCCGTCATTGCCCGTGACGGTCACGGTATAGTTGCCGACCGGAGTCCCGCCTCCTCCTCCACCGCCGCTGCTGCTCGAGCTGCTGCCGCCGCATCCCACTGCGGCCGCAAGCAGGGCAAGAGTCAGCAGTGTGGCCGCCGCTGCCCAGCGACGCCGCCTTCCCTGAACTCCGAAGATCAGCACGCCCGCGAACACAGCTCCGCTGCCCGTGTACCAAAGCGACGGTGCGCTGTGCGGCACGAGCCCAGCGTGAGCCGTGGTGATGCTCAAAGTGACTGTGCCGCTCGTCGTTGCTCCCCCCAGCGTCACCGGGCCAGTGACGGTGCAGCCGACCTTCGCCGACGTGGGAGCCGTGCAGGTGAAGTTGATGGTTCCGCTATAGCCGTTCCGGGCGTCCACAGTGATGGTCGACGTTCCGTTTCCCCCCGGTGCTGAGATCCCCACTGTGGCCCCGAACATCGCGAAGTCCTTGGCGGTGGGATTTCCAGCGCTCCAATTGTTCACCAGGTTGGCAGCGTCGATCGTCCCGAGGCCGGTGACGAGGTCATAACCGGTGCCGGCGTTGTAGCCGTAAGTTCCGCTCGTACAGTTGGGTGTGCCCACCTGGCAGGGCACGATGTTGTTCCCCGAGGTGATGTCATGAAACGCGCTGGGAGTGCTGGCCGCCAGGGCATACAGAGTAGGATTCAGATTCCCCTGCCGGCCACCCTCCTTCTGCAGCAGGATGGCCGCGATCCCGGCAAACGTGGGTGCGCCGAACGAGGTGCCGCCCGCGATGTCAAGGTTGCCGCTCGCGTCGGTAAAGCCCGTTTTGCAAGGAAGCACGGCCGGGTTGCCCTTCCCGCCTGGATCGGTGGTACACAGCAGATATCCGTCATGATTCGGCGAAGCCGCCAGGGCAACGTCGGGTACATCCCGCTCGCCGTCGGCAGGGACGCCTGTTCCCGTCTGCCAACTCGGCTTGGAAAACAACAAACTTGCCCCTCCGCCCGTGGCCGACAAGGCATTCACCAGGGGGTTATTGGTGTCATTCCAGGCGCTCTCGGGAATGTAGGACTTGACCGATCCTCCGTGTGAGTTATTCGGCTGGCCGTTCCAAAAGCTCCCCGGGTTGCTGGCGTCGCCCGTGAACGTCGTGCCACCCACCGAGGTCACGTAAGGCAACGACCCCGGCATGTCCACCCCAAGGCCACCTTGTGCTGGCAGGGCCGGATTGGCATCGCAATCGGCGGCGCCAAAGTCTCCCGCTGCAGCGACGACTGTGATTCCCAGCATCGCCGCCTTCTGCGTTTCAGTTTGCAGCGTCGTCTGAAAGGAAGCCGGCAGGTTTTGTTCACAGTTTCCGTAGCTCGAGCTGAGGACCGGCGCCAGATTGTTGTCGATCGCATAGAGGAACGCATCAAACGCCGATTTATTCGAGGCATTGCCCACGTAGACAAAATTCTCGGTCACGCCTTTCGCCACTCCCTCTGCCCACTCCAGATCGAGACTCGATTCGCCAACATCTCCCGTTACAATTACCGAGCTCCCCGTTCCCGGCACCAACGTCTGTATGAAATTGGCTACGGTGCGCGGCGGCAGGTTGGCGGCGCCTACCGCACGAAACGAATCAATATCCGACGTGTTGATCTGCGATTGCCCCACGATGACGATCGTTTGCCCGGTTCCGTTGAACCCTGCTGTGTACAAGGCCTGCACGTCGTAGATCGTCGCGAAATCATCGGGCACGAGGAAGTGGTTGCCGCTGCCATCGGTGTAATGGCGCTGCATCTCCGCCGCCGAAACCTTCCGCGACCGCAGCCTCGCCTTCGGACGGAAACTGCTTACGTTATGCACCCCGAGCACCACCTCTGCCAGCGCAGCGGGGACTGCCGGCTCAACCGCCATCGCAAAGTGCGACTTTCCCTCGAGCTGATAGCGATGCATCTCCGTGCGAAACACGGTCTCGATCTGTGACGCGGTGCCCGTGAACCAGAGCATGTTACGTCCGCGCGCCACGCGGTCCACCGTGAATCCCTGCGCCTCGAGCCAGGACGTCACCTTGTGGATGTCTTCAACGCTCAGCCCAAACCGGTCGGCGTACTCTTCAGGCGTCAGCCACTTGTGATAGTTCGGCGACGATGGATCTTGCTGCTCCTGGAGCAGCTTCTCGACCGCAGCATCCTGCTCGGCCGTGCGCTTGAAAATCAGGCTCACTCCTTCAACCTTCGTTCCTCCATCCATGCGGCCCTGATCGCTGGCGCGCTCGAGCAGCGGATGAACATTACCCCTGATCTGAACCGTCTCCCGGTCGTCAATGGCCTGTGTAATGCGATTTCCTGCCGTGGCTTGCGGATACGCGCTCAAGGCTACGCCCCAGCTCAATAAGAACGCGGTGGCCTTCAAAATAGAATGCACTGGCAAACTCCCAACTTAAGTTGTGGTAACGCCCAGGGCTATGCTTCCGGGAATTGATTCATATTGTAGAGCGAAGGATGCCTTTGCTGGTCTAACCCCGGCACGAGGAAAAATATTTGTTTCGTATGTAAACCTTTATAGGAATTTACGCGGAACAGACATCAGTCGGGAAGCGCCGGAAGGACATTACCGGCGGTTTGCATCAGGACGCGGTGTTGAAAGAGAGGTCCCTGCGGAACGATCCCTCACCACTGCGGCCGACCACCGGGCGATTTGTATCAGGGCACGCATTTATGCGTGCCGCAGGGAGGCGAATTCAACGCGCCTTTCGGCGCTGGAGCAAGAGAGCGTTGTCTGGAGGTTTGACTATCGGCGGGTCAGTGCCAGGATGCGGACCGGCCCGTCGACTTCGCCTTCGAGTTTCATGGGAGCCACCACAACCACCGCGCCTGCGTCCGGCACGCGTTCCAGGTTCGCCACGTTCTCCAAGTGATACACGCTATGCGCCAGCGTGTACTGGTGCACCGTGAGTGCCCGCGAAGAACCCGGGTCCACGCTGAGCGTGTCGATCCCCAGTGCGAGCGCCATGCGCCCTTCGACCAGGAAGCGGGCCGCTTCCTGCGAGTAACCCGGATAATGCATGACCCCGCTCTTGTCGCTGTTGCGATAGGCCTGCGGAGAATTCCAGCGTTCGCCCCACCCTGTGCGGGTCAGCACCACCGCTCCGGCTGGAATCTCGCCATGAATCTGCTCCCACTGCGCGATGTCTTCCACCGAGACTTCGTAGTCAGGATTCCGGCGCACCGGCTCGGTTACATCGAGCACGCACAGCGGCGCGATCAGCCGCTCCGGAGGAATCTGGTCCACCGTCCACATGCCCTGCCGCAAGTGAGCCGGGGCGTCAATGCGGGTGTTCGACTGGGATGAAACAGACACCCGGCGCGGAGAGTCCTTTTGCGTCAGCGAGGCACTGCGAACCGGCCCCGATGCTGACGCAGGAGCTTGTGTTTGAGCCCGGGCGTAGGCATGGGTCAGGTCGACCACGCCGCCGAAACCGCTTGCCGGCGGAGTGTCGGGCCGCCGCTGCGCAAACAGCAGCAGGGCCAGCGCCAGTGCATATCCGATGACTAAGGTCTTGAATCGCATCGCTTCGTTACGGCCTTGTTCCACCCCGGAAACCAGCGCCTGGGACAACCCCAAACTGGGGAGACGCCCCGCGAGACTTCCGGCGTCATTTCAGGCAGCTTGGTTCTCTGGGGGACAAACAGAATTGTCGCCTGCGGGTAACCGCACCCTCAAGGTACTGTCGTACATGACCAGCAGGTTGTAGCGCCGGGAAGGGCACGACTTCAGTCGTGCCCTTCAGTGCCCGTTCCTGTAACCATTCCGACGCGCGAGCGCAGCGAGGCAGGAGGAATCTGCTGTTTCCGCAGCCTCTTCAGTCGTACCAACACAGACATGAAACCACCGCGCTTGAGCGCCTGGTTCGCTTCTAAGCGCGCTCGAGCGCGATTGCCACCAGCACTGCCACCACCGTCCCCAGCAGATTCACGGCATCATTGCCGAGCCACCCGCGCTGTTCGACGATCGCGCCGAGCAAGCTATCCGCCACCATGCCTGCAATCCCAGCCACGGCCGCCGCATAGACCCACTTCTGCGGGAGCCCGCACGCCGCCACGCACACCAGGCTCACCAGCAACGACGCCAACGTGCCGCTGAGCGTGCCCGCGAGCGACACCCCGCCGTTGGTCCCCGGTTCCACACGCTCGAGACTCGTGATCAGGAACACGCGCTCACTGAAGGCTTGTCCGCACTCGCTCGATACCGTGTCGGCCGCGGGCTCTGCCAGAGCGGCCGTCATCGCCAGCAGCAGCCAGCGCTCGCGCGTCGCCGCAAAGACCAAGGCCGCGACGGCCGCCAGACCCACATTCGCCAGTACTTGCGAGGCGCTGCGCCCGCCTCGGTTTTCCGCCGTGCCACGGCTCCGCTTGGTTGCCAGCCCCGTCCTGGTTGCGGCCCAGGTGAGCCCGAACAGCGCCAGCAACCCCAAGAAGGCCCCTGGCCCCGCGCCCCAGAACAGCGCTAGGCACACTGCCGCGCCGGCCACCGTCCCCGACCGTGACACCCCGCCAACCAGGTATCCCAGGAGGGCAAATGCCGCCGTAATTCCGAAAACCAGCGCCATGCGCTGAGCGGAATGCGCTCGCCACACCTCGCTGGGAACCACGAAGCCATTTGCAATCAGCAACATAGGAAAAATTCGCGCAATCTCATGCCAACTCTCCCGGCAGAACCACAGCGATAACTACCAGCACTTGGGCCCGAGCCGCCGCGACCCCACTCTATCGTGCTTTTTCTCTCGGTTACCCGTCTAACTTCTTGCATCAAAAATCCGCCCGTCCACGCTACACTCTCCATCGCTGGCGCTGGCTCTGGCGCCATTTCCTTCGGGGTGAACTTATGGCAGCCTCGGTTTGGTCTGGTTACCTGACGTTTGGCTTGATCTCGATGCCCGTAAAACTTTTCTCGGGCGCGCGCAGCAGCGGTATTTCCTTCAACATGCTCCACCGACCTGATCACCAGCGGGTCAAGCAGCAATATATCTGTCCTGCGGAAAACAAGGTCGTCGAGCGCAGCGAAATCGTAAAAGGTTACGAGTTCCGCAAAGACGAGTACATCGTCATCGAGCCCGAAGAGATCAAGAAGATCGAGCCCCGCACCGCCAAGACCATGGAGATCCTCGAGTTCGTGAAAACCAGCGACGTGGATCCGGTCTACTTCGAATCGTCGTATTACATGGTCCCCGACGAGGCCGGACGCCGTCCCTACGCGCTGCTGACCAAGGCGCTCGAAGAAAGCGAGTACGTCGCCATCGCAAAACTCACCATGCACAACCGCGAGTACACCGTGTTCCTTCGCCCGCACGAGGGCGGCATGATGCTGCACACGATGTATTACGCGGAAGAAGTCCGCACGGTGGAAGGCTTCGGTGCGCCCGATGTTGAGCTCAAAGACGCTGAGGTGAAGGTGGCCCATCAACTCATCGAAGCCCTCGCCGCCGACTGGGACCCGGAGAAATATCACGACACCTTCCAGGACAATCTGAAGCAACTTATTCAAACCAAGCTCGAAGGCGGCAAAGTCGTCGAAATCGACAAGCCCAAGAAGATGGCGCCGGTGGTCGATCTGATGGCCGCCCTCAAGCAAAGCCTCGCGGAAATGGAAGGCAAAAAGAAACCTGCTGGCAAAGCCGAGCCCGAAGCGGCCGCCGGTGGCAAGTCCCGCCGCAGATAGAAGGCATTTTCACCACGAAAACACCCTTCGACTTCGCTCAGGGCAGTCTCCGGCACAGAGAAAATGAAAAGCTGGGCAGCTGTCCCGTGATTTTGCCAGAGGCCTTGCCTCGACAGGCTCGAAAACGAATGTAGCGCCAGCATCCAGCCGGCTGTCGGGGGTCTTCTCGCCCTCCCCGTGATGGACCATCCGCCCGAGGCAACCCGAATCCCGCGCCCAAGCACTAACTTCTTTTACCGGTGACCTGTGACCTGTGATCTGTGACCTGTGACCTGAGCTCTGACGCTGGCCACTGCGGACAGTTCCCAGTTACAATTACCAATTCTTCGTAAAGCTCTGATACTTCATGATCCTTCCCGGCGGAGTACGATGAATCTGCAGTTGACCGGCCGCCTATCGGCCCTGCTGTTCTGCTTGCTGATCTGTGTTGCATGCGGAGACGTGTACCGCCCCACGATCATCCCCCAACCCGTCCAGCCTCCCGACCCGAAGAATCTCCACTCCGTCTTTACGGTCAACCAGAACGGTTCCGCGAATCCAGGTACCGGCATGCAGGTCGACGTCTCCGGCGACTCCTCGGCCGGGGTCACGAAAGTGGCCAATCTTCCCGTACACGCCGTGCTGCAGGCCGGACGCGTTTGGGTCGCGAACCAGGGATCGAATTCGGTCAGCGCGTTCACTGTCGCGGTGGGTTCGGCGGCTCCGATCGGGGCGTCCACGGATATCAATCTGCCCAGCAATCCCATATCTGTGCCCCCTGGCAGCCCAACAACCGATATTGTCGCCGCACCCGACTTCGTGTACACCACCGAAACCGCCACGATGTATGTGGCCAGCAGGTTCGACCACTCTGCGCACCCGACTCTCAAGGACCTCAACGGCACAGTATCAGTAATCAACAGCTTCACGAATACCATCGCCAACACAGTTGCTGTTGGCATATCTCCCGTGGCGATGACCGAGACCCCAACCAACACCGCGACCGCGGGCCTGACCAAGAAAATCTATGTTGTGAATCAAGAGAGCAACAATCTGACGGTCGTGCAGGCCGCGGACCAGACCGTGCTGACTACCCTCGCGACCGGAACGTCCCCCCGCTGGGTCGTGAGCCGTGGCGATGGTGCGCGTGTCTATGTGCTCAGCAACGACGGAACCATCACAAACATCAACAGCCTGGCTCCGGTGGACCAGCTGCTTGCTAACACCTCCGTCGCTCCGGGCGCCGATTTCCTCTATTACGACAGCCGTACGAACCGCCTCTACGTCCCCAATCCCACTAACAGCACGGTCACGATTCTCGATGCCAGTACCGATACGCTGCCTATCATCGCCACCATCAATCTGACCTCGCCGATTCCCTCGGGAGGCGGCGCGCCCTGCCCCAGCACCGGTTGCTCGCCCGTCTCCGTCACCGCGCTCCCCGATGGTACGCGCGCCTACCTCGCCAGCTATTACATCGACACAACCTCCTCAGACTGCGTGCAGACGGCTTGCCTCCAGGCCCAGGTCACGGTCATTGACGAGCGCACCAACCTGGTCACCAAGTCGATCCCGCTGCCCGAAGCCTCGGTTTCACCGGTGGGAAACTGCGGGTCGGTACGCTTCCGCATCTCCGCGACGGCTGCAAGCGACGGTTCCCGTGTTTACGTCTCCAGTTGCGATGCCGGCAACGTCGCCAGCATCAATCCTTCCGGCGACGCCTACTTCGCGGCGATCCCAGCGCCGGTGAGCGCGTTCTCTCCCACGCTGATGACCATCAGCGGAGCGGCCCAGAGCGGCGCCCAGACGACCTACAGCTACACCTACACGCAGCCCGCAACGACTACGCCCATCTACCTTGGGCTGATCGTGACGATCTCGGGAATGTCGCAGGCAGGCGACAACGGAACTTTTACGGTGACCGGCCTTGGCAACGGTAGCTTCACCGTAACCAACTCGGCGGGAACGTCGAGCTCGAATGAAAACGGCAGCGCGATTGGTCAGCCGCCATCGCAGAACCCGGTCTTCATGCTAACGGGCTCGTAGCAGTGCTCACCTAGGGCATGCACCCTTCGTCTCTCACCACAAACCAGGCAGGGGCAGACGCCTCGTCTGCCCGGCGGGCGAAGCCCGCAGCCAAAAGGAACCACACCTCTACAGCCATGTCATTCCGACGCGCGAGCGCAGCGAGCCCGGAGGAATCCGCTTCTGCTCCTCACTCGACGACACGCCGGACCAGCGGGCGTGAACACGCAAAACAAAATTTTCCGGGATCAAACAGAGAACTTCGCTGCATCGATGATCAAAGCTAACGCGACAAGTTAGCTCCGCCCCGCTGCGGCCGACAGATCCGCCTGGCGCCGCCGGTTGTAGCGCAGCGCGATATTCATGAACACGCTGCCCACGGGCGTCTCAAAGCACATTACGAGCGCTTCGGTATCTTCGCTGCTCTTGATGCCTTCTTCCGAGGTGTGCATCTCAGGAGGATGAACGCGGAAGTGGAAGCCCTGATCATTCAATGCCGTGATCGCGTTGCCGATGATCTGGTTGGCCAACTCGCAGGCCGTTTCTTTCACCAATAAATCGGATTCCGGCAAGTCCGCCCCGGCCATCTTGCTGGCCACCCGGACCGCCGTTTCCGGATCGAGGTCGATGATGATGCGCCCCTCGATGTCCCCGGTGACCCATACCATGGCCGCTACACCCTTCCGGCGATAGGCTTCCTCTTCCATGCTGAGGCTGCCGATGGCAGTGCTGCATTGCAGGCCTTGCGCCAGCACCGCGTCCGCCGAGTTGATGAACGGCTGGATCAACTCCATCTTCATTGGGTTAGGCTCCCGCTCCCGCCGCGTTCGCTACTGAGCCGTCTTCGCCCAGCACGTACTTGATGACTTCGTAGAGCACTTCGGGTTTCACCGGCTTCTGCACAAAGTGCCGGGCGCCGCGCTGCAATGCGGCCACGATGTTTTCCTGGTAGCCGACCGACGACACCATCACGATGCGCGCGTCCGGATGTGCTTGCACGATCCGCTCCGCCGCCTCGATCCCTTCCATCTGCGGCATGGTGATATCCATGAGCACGATGTCCGGGTGCGTCCGGTCATATTCGGTGATGGCGGTCAGGCCATCGCCCGCCTCGCCGGCCAAGTGCCCTCCGAAGGACTCGACCATGCGGGCCAGGTTCTTGCGCGCGAAAACGGAGTCGTCCACGATCAGATAGCGGACCGGCTGCCCGTCCTTGCTGCGTTTTACTGGCGCAAACTGCTCCATAACAACCTCCTGCTGTTACTGGCGTACCATAACGGCGTTTCCGCCGGCTAGATAACCCTAGTTATGCCCGGCGGTTGCGCCCTTACCGCTGCCGCCGTTCCCCGTTCCGTCACCACGCCCCGCCTCCGGAGCGCAGATCGCCATGAGCGCGCTGGCCATGGCCTCTAGACCCACAATGCGCGTGGCATACCCGCGGTCCACCGCCGCCTTCGGCATGCCGTATACTACGCACGAATCCTCGCTTTGGGCGATCGTCAGCCCACCGGCTGCCTTCACGGTGCCCAGTCCTTCCGCCCCGTCATCGCCCATCCCAGTCATCAGCAGAGCGACGGTCTGAGGACCGAACTCCTCGGCTGCGCTGCGAAACAACACATCCGCCGAAGGCCGATGCCCGCGAATCCGCGGCTCATCGCTCAATAGGGCGACATTGCCCAACGGAAGCCGTTTCACCTTCAGGTGCCGGCTCCCGGGACAGATCAACACCCGCCCCGGCATCAGCAGGTCGCCCGACTGCGCTTCCTTCACCCGTAGAGCGCTGGTCTCGTCCAGCCGCCGCGCAAACATCTCGGTGAAGTTTTCTGGCATATGCTGCACCACCAGAATCGTCCCCGGAAAATCCGCCGGGAGCTGCGAAAACAAATATTGCAGCGCATGCGGTCCGCCTGTGGAGATCCCAATCGTCACGATCTTGGTCGGCGCTTTCGTCGAAGCTACCGGTGCCTTGCCGTATTGCTGGTCCCTGGCCAGCGGCTTCACGTGCACGGTCTTGCTGTTGGCCGCGGCCTTGATCTTGGTGATCAGGTCGGCGGCGATTTCCGGCATGCGCGTCGAGACATCCCGCGGCTTTGCCACGAAGTCGAATGCCCCGAAGCTCAATGCCTTCAGGGTGATCGACGCTCCCTCGGTGCTGTGCGAGCTCACCACAATCACCGGCACCGGATACACCTTGCGCATCACCTGCCGCAGCATGTCGATGCCGTTCATCCCGGGCATCTCCAGGTCGAGCGTCACCACCTGCGGATTCAGGTCTTCGATTTTCTTGAGGCCGAAATTCCCATCCATCGCCGTGCCCACCACTTCGATCGAAGGGTCGGTTTCGATGATCTGTGGAATCAGCTTGCGCATGAGCGCCGAATCATCGACCACGAGGACGCGTACTTTGCCCTTCATGCGTGTCCTCCCGCTGCGCTCTCGACCAGGCGCAGCCGATCGGCTTGGGACAGCAGCAAGCCGAAGTTGACTTCGCCGCTCTGCTCCGGACGCAAGCGCGCGAAATGCTCCACCACGGCTGACAGATTCAGGATCAGTACGACTCGCCCATCCCCCAGGATCGAGGCCCCGCTGACCAGATCGGTGGAGACTGCATGGTCGTCCAGCGCCTTGATGACCAGCTCTTCCTCACCTTCCAGCCCATCAACGATGAGCCCGAATTTCCTCTCCCCAACGCTGATAACCAAGACAAAAAGCTTCGTCGTCGCCCGCTGCGCAGCCTCCGCCCGCGGACGCCCCAGCCGCACCAGCGGCAAAACCTGGTTACGCAGCTGCAACACCTCGTAGTGGTCCACCTGGTGGACTTCCGATTCCACGGTGCGCGCAATCTCGACCACAGAATTCAAAGGGATCGCATACAGGCGCTGCTGCACCTGGAACAGGAGCGCCTTGATGATGGCCAGCGTCAGAGGCAGCTTCAGGCGGAACGTCGTGCCCTGCCCGGGATGCGACTCGATGTGGATCGTCCCCTTCAGCCGGTGCAGGACGCTCTGCACCACGTCCATGCCCACGCCGCGTCCGGATATTTCGGTTACTTCCCGCGCCGTGCTGAACCCGGGGCGGAACACAAACTCCATGATCTCGTTTTCGCTCAGCCGGGCCGCATCCTCGCTGCTGATCAGCCCCATCTCGATCGCCCGCGCCTTGATACGCTGAATGTCCATGCCCCGGCCGTCGTCGCTGGCTTCGACGATTACCTGGTTGCCCTGGTGATACGCTCCCAGCCGCAGCGTCCCCGGGGCCGGCTTCCCCGCTTTCTGCCGCTCTTCCGCGGTCTCCAGCCCATGCCCGATCGCATTGCGGACCAGGTGGGTCAGCGGCTCGGCGATCGCATCCAGAATGCTTTTATCGAGATCGGTGTCCTGTCCACTCACCACCAGCTCAACTTCCTTCCCGCATTGCCGTGCCACATCTCGCACCATGCGCGGGAAGCGCCGGAACAACTGATCTACCGGCACCATGCGGATCTTCATCACCGAGCGCTGCAGATCGTTCAGTACCCGTGCCTGGAACGCCATGGCATCAGCAAACTTTCCGCGCAGCGAGTCTTTGGGGTAAGTCTTCGACAGCTCGTTGAGCGCCTGCTGCAGCATCGACTTGCCGATAATCAGTTCGCCCACCAGGTTGAGCACGCTGTCAATGCGCTCGGCGTCGACGCGCAGGATGTTCTCCACGGTTGCGCCGTGGGCGGGAGCTCCGGCTTCGGCGGCAACTTCGTGGACCTCTGCCAACGGCGCGACTTCGGGCTCCGCCGCGGTTCGAGCCTCAACCGGCTCGTGTTCCGGTTCCTTCGCAGCTTTCTTAGTGGCCCGTGCTGCCGGGGCCGCCACCTGTCCCGGAAGCAACGCAGCCTTTACACTGGAAATGATCGTCGGGATCTGGCATTTCGCTCGGACTTCCTCCGCACTCTTCGTCGTGCCCAGCAGGAAATCGACCTGCTTGGTCGCAGTGGGAGATCCCGCTTCGGGTCTTGCCGCAAGCACTTCACCGATGCTCGCCAGCGCGTTCTGCACCAGTTGCCGGCCCGCGATGGGCATGGCGCAGTGCGGATCGATCTGCGCTTGCACGTGATACACAAACTGGCCGAGTTCCTGCGCCTTCTGCACGGCCAGCTTTTCGTATTCCGTCCAGCCCAGCGTCTTGGCTGTAACCGCCGCCTTCTTGCGACCGCGTGCCTTGGTAGCCGGTTCCGCCGTCAGCTTCTTGACCATCTTGCGCAGCGGTTCGCGGGAAGGCAGCTTGGCGCGCTTGCGGTACGCGTTCAGCATGGCCGAGAACAGATCGGCCGCCGCAAAGGCGACCTCGGCCAGCGTGGCATGCGCGGCTGCCGATTCCAGCGCCAACGCATCTTCCAGTTGGTGTGCGACTTCGCTCAGCTCGCGGTAGCCGCAGGCCGCCGCATCGCCTTTGAGCGTATGCACGATCCGCCGCAGGCTGCGCACGATCTCCGAATCGCCGGGATGCTTCTCGAGCTTCAGCGCCTCCTCATTGAGCGCCTGCAGCAGTTCCTGCGCGCTCTCGAAGAAGAGCTCCCGAAGTTCGGTCATGCGCTCGTCGGACTGGCTCATAGCTTGGCCTCGATCCGCTGATACGCCGTCCCGCTGTTGCGGTGCACCATGTGGAATTTGTCCGTCAGTCCGAGCAGGCTCTCGGCATGGCCGACAAAGAGATAGCCTTCGGGATTCAGGCAGCGATAAAACTTGTCGATCAGCCGCTTCTGCTCGGCCTCGTCGAAATACATCATCACGTTGCGGCAAAAGATGACGTCATTGCGCTGCGGCAGGTACTCGGTCTTCAAATTGTGGAAGTCGAAGTGGACGATCTCTTTCAGCGCCTTCTTCACCGCATAGCGCTCGCCCAGCTTGTCGAAGTAGCGCAGGCGGTAGCTGTACTCCACCGGCGCCATTTGCGTTTCGTTGTAGAGGCCATGCTGCCCGGCCCGTAGCACCGAGTAGCTGATATCGCTGGCGAGAATTTCGACCTTCCAGGGATGAGGGACCAGGGGTTTCGGCGTCGGCGTCTCCACCGGCAGCGGGTTCCGCATGTAGTAGTAGGCCAGCCCGTCCGCCACTTGCATGGCCATTGTGTAGGCTTCCTGGCCGGTCGAGCAGCCCGCGCTCCAGAAGCGCAGCGAGAAGTCGCGCCGGTCCTGCTTGCGGTGCAGCAGATTTTCCAGGACGTACTTGTGGAACAGATCCAGTTGCGCCCGGTTGCGGAAGAAGCTGGTCTCGTTGACCGTCAGGTTCTCGAGCAGCACCGCCAGCTCGCCCTTGCCCTTATCGCTGATCAGCAGGCGGTAGTAGCTGTAGAAGGAATCCATGTGACATTCCTTCAGCCGCCGCAGCAGGCGGTCCTGCAGAAAGTGCGTGCGGCGCTCGTCGAAATGCATGCCGCATTCCTGGTAGATGAGCGCCTGCAGAAGCTTCAGTTCCGCTTCGGTGAGTACCGGCGCCGGTGCTGCCCCTGATGTCCCCATGTGGTTCCGGTTCGTTCTGCCTAGCGGGCAGCCGCGCCGCGGACCTCCGCTTTGGAGTTCGCCGCCTTGCTCTCAGCCTGCGCCTTCTGCCCGCGCAGGTTGCCCGACTCCAGCAGCTTCGTCGTATCCAACAGCATGATCAGCCGGCCCTGGTACTTCCCCAGTCCCGTAATGCAGTTCAATCCGCCTTCCTGCAGCACCGCCGGTGGCGGTTCCACATCAGCGGGAGGAATTTTCAGGACTTCGGAAGCGGAATCGACGATCAAGCCCGACAGCCGGCCGTTGAACTCGACGACCAGGATCCGGTTTCTCCGGCTGGGCGCTGTGTCCTTGATCCCGAAGCGCTTGCGCAGGTCGATCACCGAGACGATCTTGCCGCGCAGGTTGATGACCCCTTCCATGTACTCAGGAGCGTCGGGTACCGCCGTGATATCGGGCACGCGCACGATTTCATGCAGCGCCGTGATAGGCACCCCGTAGGTCTCGTTGCCCACCCGGAAGCCCACGATCTGCAGTTCCCGGTTGCTGTGCCGCTCGCTGCTCATGGATCAGGCTCCTGCCGTAGCGCGACGGGCGCCCTTGGCTGGAACTTTTTCGCTGGGGGCCGCGTGGTCGACATCGCCCGTGCGTCCGGCTACACGTTCCAGCGCGTCCAGTAGCTCGCGAGACATCTTCGACATCTGTTCCGCCGAAGCCGCCAACTCGGTCGAGCCCGAGGTCGACTGCTGAATCAGTTCGCGCATGCGCTCCATCGCCTTGACGACTGCTTGTGCGCCCGAAGCCTGTTCTTCCACCGCCGAGTTGATCTCGTGCGTGATTTCGTTCAGCCGCGTCGTCGCCCGCGCAATCTGCGACGATCCATGCGACTGCTCGTTGGTCGCAGCGCCGATCTCCTGCGCGAACTTGTAGACTTCGGTGACCACGTTCGAGATCTTGCGTAGCGCACCGTTCAGTTCTCCGCCCAGCTCCAGGCCCTGGTTGACGATCGAAGTGCTGTCGTCCATGTTCTCGACGGCCTTGCGCGCCTCCTTCTGAATGCTCTGAATGAGTTCGGAAATTTCCTTGGTCGACTGCGCCGACTTCTCCGCCAGCTTGCGGACTTCGTCCGCCACCACCGCAAAGCCCAGGCCATGCTCGCCCGCGCGCGCCGCTTCGATGGCCGCGTTCAGTGCCAGCAGGTTGGTCTGCTCGGCCAAGTCGTCGATGACCTCGATGATCTTGCCGATGTCATCCGCCCGCTGCCCGAGCGCATCGATGATGGCTCCCGACGACTTGATGGTGGTATTGATCTTGTTCAGGCCCTCGGTGGCCTTGTCCATGGTGGTGATGCCGCTGTGCACTTCTTCGCGCGACCGGTTTGAAATGTCGAGCAACACCTTGGCCGTATCCGCCACGCGCTGGATCGAGGCCACCATCTGGTCGATCGAGGCTGAAGTCTCGCTCACGCTCGACGCCTGCGTCTGCGTGCTCTTCACCATGTTCTGCACGTTGACGCTCATCTCGTGCATGGTGCTGGTGACTTCATCAATGGCCGATGAACCCTGCAGACTGATCTTCGCGGACTCGTCGGAAGCCCCTGCCACCTGGCTCGATGCGCTCGCCACTTGCGAAGCCAGGTCACGCACGCTGCGCACCAATCCGCGCAAGCTCTGCACCATCTGCTGGAAGGCATGACCCAGGGTGTCCTGTTTCGAACGGGGCTCGACTTCCACCATGAGGTCGCCGTTCGCGATGGCTTCCGAAACTCCGGCCATCTCTTTCAGGTAAGTGACCATGTTCGCGAACGTGCGCGCCAGCTCTCCAATCTCGTCCTGCCGCTGGGTGTCGATCTCTATGTTGTGGTCGAGGTCGCCGGTATTGCCGATCTTGTGTGCCACCGTCATCAGCTTGGCGAGGGGTTCGGTGATGGAGAGCGAGGTGCGATAGGCAATGAAGCCTCCGAACAGCAGCGCGAGGATCAGACCGGTCACGGAAATTGCGATAGTCCAGTTGGCCGCCGCCTCGTCGGAGATGCGCCGGTCTTCGACGATCTTCTTGTTCTCTTTATCGGCCACGTCCAGGAACTCGGTCGAGTTCTTCACCCACGAAGAAGCGTCCTTCTGCAAATAGAAAATCTGCAGTTCCGCCACGGTGGCGTTTCCGCTGTCCACATCCTTGCGCTTGTCGACCAGCGGCTGCGCGAATTCCTTCGCCCAGCTTTGCTCCAGTTGCTGCACTTTTTCGAGGGCTGTTTTCTGCTGTTCGGAATTGGCCAGTGCCTGTGCCTTGTCCAGCTTCTCGTTGAGGATGCGGACACCTTCGTTCATCCGGTCCACTTCGCGGGTGTCGCCACTGAGCAGGTAATTGCTGAGGTAGAGGCGGTTCTGCATCATCTGGAACTTCACCGCGTCCGTGGCCTCGGCCAGTTCGAGCGACTTGCCGGCCGCCTTCTTCGCCTCGTGCTCGCGGGTCACGGCCCGCCAGTTGGCCAGAAACAGCAGGACCACCGTCATCAGGACGAGTCCGAAACTGATGTAAAGTTTTTTGCCCAGCGTCATCGCCACTCCTCCCCTGAACAACCGGCCACCCACTCCCCGCTCCGCGCTTATTGGGTGGCGACCGTGGGATCGAACTTGAATTCCACGATGCCCGTGGTCTCTTCCGCCGCAGGCTCAAAGCGCCACTTCCTTACCGCGTCTACCGCGGCGTTGGCCAATAGCGGGTGCCCACCCACGACTTTGGCGCTCTTCACCGACCCGTTGGTGGCCACCACGATCTGCACCTTCGCCACTCCGGAGATGCTCATGCGCCGCGCCAGCTCCGGATACGCCGGAGCCACCTTGGTCTTCACCTTGCGCGTGATCTCTTCCTGGGCTCGACCCGAGACCGGGTGCAACAAAATCGCTCCTGTAAGGACCGCCAAGGCGGCTCTCATGAACCAGCGTTCGAAGCCTCGTGCGGACACAGGCCCTCCCGTAAAAAAAATCCTACCCCGGCAGGTGCAACAGCCGTACCAGCTTTATCGTCGGGAACGTTACTTTGGTGACTGCGTTAAGTCGCTGTCCCAGAACAGCATGGAAAGCACTAAGGGTCGCCGGGAATGACTCCCTGCCGTCGTTGCCTCTCATGAATCCAGGCGAGTCTCATGTTGAGACTTCGATTTCTGCGGCCTTTTCTGGGATTTCCCACCTCGACACCCCTGAGGCCTTATTCGCTTGACTCAATTTGAGATTGCAAGGTACTTTCCCCTTATCTTCAAATACTTGGAAAGATAAGTTGAGGTCGTTCGCGGTGTTCCGCTCACCATGCCGCCGGGAGACATGACGCTCGTCAACGGTTCTAGCCCCCGTTCCGACGAAGCTTTTCAGCAGTTGCTCCTGCGCTTTTCGGCAGCAGCGGCTCAGGGCGCGGACGCAGCGTCGCTGATTCGTTTGTTTTGCCGTGAAACGCGAGAATTCTTCCAGGTCGCGGGTGTCTATTTCTGGCAGTCGCTTTCCCCCGGCGAATTGATCGGGGCCGAGGCCGACGGGTTGTTCGCTGAGCGCTTTCGCGGCATGCGAATGAAGTCCTCCGAGAGCGCCGTTTCGGGCGAAGCCGTCCGTAGGCGCCGCACCATCTTTACAAATTTCCTGGACCCGACCAGGTACCCGCGGGCCATCGAGTTCCAGGCCCGCTCCATGATGGCAGCCCCGCTGGTCGTCTCGAACGAAGTTCTGGGGGCCATCACTTTCCTGCACGACTCTAACCCGGGCTTCTTTAACGACGACCTCGCCGCGAAGGCCACCATCGTGGCCGGGCAACTCGGCAGCCTGCTCGAAGCCCGTCGCCTGACCGAGGCCTCCAGGGAAGACCATCGTCGTGCCCAAATCCTGGCAGAGGTCGCCCACGCCCTCCACGGCAATCCCGACGTCGCCGCCGTCATTGAGGCCCTCGCCGACCGTATCCGGGTGCTGTTGCGGGCGCGCCTGGTCTGCGTTTTTGTGCGCCAGGAAGGACCGTTCGAGCTCAAGGGAGTCGCCGCCGAAACCTCCATGGCCGGCAATACCGCCCGCGCCCGCTTTGATCGCACTGTGCTTCGCACGGCAGCCGATATTGCTGCCCGCGCCGTCGCGGCGGGAGAGCCCATCACCGTCACCATCGACTCGGACACTCACGGCTTGGGCGAATTGATTTCATCCGGCATGCTGATGGCTGCTCCTTTCCGCACTTCGCGAACCCAAGGCGCGATCCTCGTTTACCCACGCGCGGACGGGATCTTCACCTCCGACGAGAAGTCGCTCATTTCCGCGGTCACCGGGTTTGGCGCCGTCGCGCTCGCCAACGCCGAGCTTTACTCGACCGCCCGCAGTCAGGCTCACGAGCTGCACCAGTTGCTCGAGATCTCCTCCGAGCTGACTTCCATCGGCAATCTCGAAAAGTTCCTGGAAGCCTTCGTTGTCCGCGCCGCGGACTTCCTTGGCTTCGGCCGCTGCTTCATTGGCTTGCTCGAAGAGGGCGCTTTCCGCGTGCGCCTGGGCGCGGAAAAGGGTACAGCTCGGCATGTCGATCTCACCTTCCCCGAGGGCATTGCCACCCGTGCCTTGCTGGCCAAGGAAGTCTTCTGGAATGACGATGCCCGCCAGCTCGACGGCGCGAATCTGGAAGCCATCGCGAAGTTCGACATCAAGCAGATCCTCGCTGTGCCGCTGCTGGGTTCCGATGGCGAAGTCATGGGCATGTTCGGCGTGCTCGACCGCCTCGACCATGCCAGCATCGCGCCGGAGGACACTCGGCGCGCCCGCGCTCTGGCCGCGCAAGTGGCGGTCGCTTTGGAGGCCATGCACAACGTCCACCTCTCCGAGCAGCATCGCCGTCGCGCCGAAGCGCTCATGGGGCTGGCTTTTGAGCTGAGTAGCCTGGTTCACCAGCCCGACTTCAACCGCCGTTTCGTCAAACACGCCATGCAGTTGACCGGCGCCGGAGCGGCCGCTCTTGCGATGTACGAGGACACGGTCCTGGAGACTGCCGTCCTGCAAAATGGCGAACAGGCCGAGCCTTCGAATCGCAGCCTTGAGCGCCGCTTAAGCCACGCCCTCTCGGAATTGCTGACCGTTCATCCGCAGCGGCTTTTTAACGGGGAAGCCTCGGAACTGCTGGGTTCGGCCCTGGCCTCCGCCCTGGGCTGGACCGACTGCGCCGTCCTTCGCCTGAAGGGATCGGGCGAAGAATCGGTTGGTGCTCTCTGCCTCGCCAATCGCGGCAAGACCGTAACCAACGCAGATCAGCAACTGCTGCAGGCCATCGCCAGCCACGCCTCCGTTGCCCTCGAAAACGCACGCCTGTTCACGCGCGTCGACAAGGCCAACCGGCACTGGATGGAAATCTTCGACGCGATCACCGACTTCATCATCGTGCACGATGAAATCCAGAATGTTTTGCGCGTCAACCGCTCACTCGCCGAATTCATTGGCGTTCCGCCCAGCGAACTCGTCGGCGTCAATATGCGCGCGCTGGTCGCGCTGGCCAACGACTCTCCTGCTCACGGTTGCCCGTTCTGCCGCACCTCCTCGGAAAGCACCGACGAATACCTGCACTCCGTCCTCGATCGTATGTACCTGGTGTCCACCTCACGAATTCACGCCTCCGCGAAAGAGGGCCAGCACACCATTCACGTGCTCAAGGACATCACCGACCGCCGCGAGGCGGAGCGTCGCTACCGCGAACTCTTCGACAACATCCAGGAAGGCCTGTTCTTCGCGGTTCCTTCCGGGCACTTCATCGAGGTCAACGACGCCCTCGTGCGTATGTTGGGCTATCGCGATCGCGGGGAATTGCTCAAGGTCGATATCGCCACCCAGGTCTACTCTTCGCCCGAGCGCTTGCGCTACTTGAGCGAAGAGATCCAGCAGCAGGGGGTCATCCGCAATCACGAAGAAGTGCTTCGCCGCAGGGACGGATCCGCCATCCACGTGCTCATCAATGCCTTCGCGGTTCCCGATGCGCACGGCCAGGTATTGCAGTATCGCGGCCTGATGCTCGACATCACAGGCCTCAAGACCTTCCAGTCCGAACTGCAGCACGCCCGCGACTTCTCTGAGAAAATTCTTAACAACACGCAGAGCTTGATCCTGGTGGTCGACACCGCCGGGCTGATCAGCTATGCCAACCGTCGGTGGTATGACGCCGGCTATGAGCAGCGTCAGCTCCTCGGCTGTCCGCTCGCCGAATTGGTTTCGCCGAACCGCCGGCCCGTCCTAGCCGATGCCTTGAATTCGACACTCTCCGGCCATCAGGTCGACAACTTGGACTTGCCAGTGTTGCGCGGGGATGGCCGCGTCGGGCAGTTTTCGGTGAACCTCAGCCCCATGCGCGACGAGCAGGGCATCGTCACCAGCATTGTGGTCGTGATGACCGACATCACCGACTCTGCCATGCTGCAGTCCAAGCTCATCCACGCCGAGAAGATGGCGGCTGTCGGCCAGCTCGTGTCCGGAGTTGCGCATGAGGTCAACAATCCTCTTACTGCCATCCTCGGCTTTGCCGATCTGCTCATCGAGAACCCAGAAATGCCCGCAGCTGCGCAAAAAGACCTGCGCGTCATCCTGCAAGAGGCCCAGCGCACCAAGCAGATCGTGCAGAACCTGCTCAGCTTCGCGCGCCAGATGCCGCCCCAGCGCAAGCCCGTGGAACTCAACAGCATCCTGCGCCGCACCGTCCAGTTGCGCGCCTACGACTTCAACAGCCACGGCGTCGAAGTGGTCGAGCACCTCGACGAGAGCCTGCCTCCGGTGGTCGGGGACTCCCACCAACTCCAGCAGGTTTTCCTCAACATCATGAACAACGCCTACGATGCCGTGCGGGAAACGGGCCGCTCTGCCCGCATCGAAATCATGACCGCTAGCCTCGGCACCTACGTCGAGGTTTCGTTCCGCGACAACGGCCACGGCATCACCCAGCCTGACCGCATCTTCGATCCTTTCTTCACCACGAAAGAAGTGGGGAAGGGCACCGGTCTTGGATTGAGCATTTGCTACGGCATCGTCCGCGAGCATGGCGGAGAAATTCTGTGTCACAACAACACTGGCGCACCCGGGGCGACGTTTATCGTTCGCCTGCCGGCCGTTTCTGAGTCGGCCTCGCTGGGTGTCGCCGCAGGAGTCCCACAACGATGAGCCTTCTTGCTGTCAAACCCAGCCCCTTGCCGATCTTGCTGATCGAAGACGAGCCTGCCGTGATGGCCTACGTCTCCGCCACCCTGGAGCGGAGCGGCTATCACGTCGTCTGCGCCAACTCCGGTGCCCAGGGCGTGCAGTTGCTGAAAACTGGCGAGTTCCTGGGCGTCGTCTCTGACATGGTGACGCCCGGCGGTGTCAACGGCGCCGACGTCCATGCCTGGATCTCCACCCACCGTCCCGAACTGGCGGCGCGCCTGGTGTTCATCACCGGCGACATCGCTAACGAACAAACCGTCGAAACCCTGCGTCGCACCGGCGCGCCCTGCGTGGAAAAACCATTCCGCGTGCAGCAGTTCATCTCGGTTGTTGAAAAGACTATGGGGAAGGCACTGTGAGCGAAGACCTTAGGATCCGTCTCCTGATCGTCGACGACGAGCAAAGCATCCGCCGCCTCTGTATCACGGTCGGCGAAGCCCTGGGATTTGTCTGCCTCGAAGCCGCCAGCGGCGAGGCAGCTATCGCCCTGCTCGAAGAGCAACCCGCGCACATGATCCTCACCGACATGGTGATGCCGCAAATGTCGGGCCTCGAGTTCCTCGAGAAGGTGAAGAAGATGCTCCCGCGCGCTGAGGTCGCGGTCATGACCGGGCACGGGTCGGTCGAGACGGCCGTGCAGGCTATGAAGCTGGGCGCTTACGACTACATCGCCAAGCCCTTCTCGCCGCTCGAGGAACTGCGACTCTTCCTGCGCCGCATGGCCGAAAAAGTCCGCCTGGTCGAAGAGAACCAGTTCCTGCGCGACCGCATGGACACCGAAACCCAGTTGCACGGCATCGTCGGCTCCTCGGCGAAGATTCAAGATGTGCTGCGCATGGTTTCGCGCTTGAAGGACACGCGTACCCCGGTGCTCATCACCGGCGAGAGTGGCACCGGCAAGGAACTGGTGGCCCGCGCGATTCATTTCCGCGGATCATTTGCGAACCGTCCCTTCGTGGCAGTCGATTGCGGCTCGCTTGTCCCCACGCTGATCGAAAGCGAACTGTTCGGCTACGAAAAGGGCGCCTTCACTGGTGCGCTCAAGTCGCGCACGGGACTTTTCCAATCCGCCGATGGCGGCACGCTCTTCCTCGACGAAATCGGCGAACTGCCGCTTGAAATGCAGGCCAAGTTGCTGCGCACCCTGCAGGAAAAAGAGGTTCGCCCGGTCGGTAGCAATCAGCGCGTCAAGGTCGACGTGCGCGTCATGGCCGCCACCAATCGCGACCTCGAGCAGGAATACCGCTCCGGCGCCTTCCGCAAAGACCTGTATTTCCGGCTGAACGTTGTAACCCTCCACGTGCCCGCTCTGCGCGAACGCCGCTCCGACATTCCCATGCTGGCGCACTGGTTCCTGGAGCGCTGTACGCCCACCCGCCCGGTGCAGATTACGAGCGCTGCCATGAAATCTCTGTTGCAGTACGATTGGCCCGGCAACGTCCGCGAACTGGAGAACTGCATGGCTCGCGCGGTGGCGCTCGGGGACCGCCAGCTTATCGACCTGGAAGATCTGCCTCCGGCCATTGCCAATGTCTCGCAACCAGCCGAGATTCGCACCGCCTCATCGATCGACTTCCCCTTGGCCACGGATCTCGAGGACATCGAGCGCAACACCATCGAACGCGTCTTTGAGCAGGTAAAAGGAGACAAAGTGCTGGCGGGCAAGATGTTAGGCATCAGCCGGGCGACCCTCTACCGCAAGCTGAAGCGCTATAACATCGGCGGTCGACCGCATTCGCTTTCCAGCCCGTCGCTGCAATAGCGGGTGCCCCGTCCTTCAGCGGGTGCCCCGTCCCGACGTCGTGCGATGGAAGGGTGGGCTTCAAGGGCGAGTTTCTATAGATTCTCTGAGATTTTGTTTCATTTTGAGACGATGGGTGCCGTTCTGGGCGCCTTCATTCGCTGTCTCGGTGGGCTCCTCTTCCTGTTTTCATGTACTTAACCCCCACGACCTTCCGGCTTTTGCTTTGGTTTCTTCCGTGCATAACCAGTTTCCCGTAAACGCGGATACGACGGCTCCCCGCATATTCTTCCTAACCGGGAAGAGGGGAGCCTATCCCGCCTTCGAGAGATTTATGAGTCCTGAACCGCACCGGCTGTCCGCCGAATGGAACGCCGCCCGCGTTCTGTATCCGACCTACTCCGCGCTGGCGCGCGAGTTCGTGATCGACCTGACGCCCTGCAATGACCTTGACGCCGGAGTTGAGCAGCCTCCGGAGGAATCGATAGAGCACGCGCGGCAATGGCTCAACCAGATGGATGAGCGCATCCAGATTCACCAGTTGCGCCAGTTCCTGCAGACCACCACCAGGGTCACACCGCAACTGCTGCAGACGCTGCTGCTGCATCATCTGCACAAGGACGAGAAGTCACCGGCAGATCGCGACAAGATCGACTTCCTGCTGGTGCAACTGTTTTCGCTGGCCTCGCCCTCGCGCCTGGAAGACAGTTCGGTGACGCTCGAATACGTCGCCAGAACGCTTTCGCCCGTTCTCGGCGCGGTCGATACTACAGTTCCAGTTTGGCTCCAGCCGCTCGACAAGGTGCTCCAGTCTGCGCAGACTGCCAAAACGCTCAACGAACTTCTGCACAGCGGGATCCTCGAACAGGGCCGCAAGATCAAGATCCAGAGCGGGGAGAATTACTTCCTGCCCGTTGCCATGGTGTCGTTCGCGCGCTTCAGTTTCCTGATGCGCCGCAGCTTCTTCCGCCTCATGCATCAGGACCTGAATGCTATCTTCGACGGCCTGCGCGAACTGGAGCAGAAAGGTGTGACCAGCATTGATTGCCGGCGGGCCCAATTCTCGGCCGACGAACCGATCCTGCGCCTGCGCATGATCTGCCAGTCCTGGAAGGTGATGTTCCAGGCCGAATACTCCTCGGGGCAGCCGCTGCGCATGCTGGTGGATCTGCGCGCCGCGATTGACGACGCGTTGGGCCGCGGCACCGCAAAGTCATCGCAGGCACCACCCAAGGTGGCTTCCGCTCCGGCCAGGAAAGCAGCCGCATCCGCTCCAGCTGCGAAAGCAACCGCCGCCTCGCCTGCGAGCAAGCCAGCGGCTCCCAAGCCGGCCGCCAAAGCCGCCGCGGCTGCCGCCCCGGCAAAGTTCAACGTCACAGCCGACCAGGCTCCCGAGTTCGAAGTCTCCGGCGGCGATTCCTGGAATCCGGACTCCTCTGGCGGAAATTAGCGAGCTACCGGGAATCGATATGCCCACAATGGATCAGCGCACGGTGCTGTTGCTTCCCGACGACGCAGAATTCCTTCGCCAGCTTTCCGATCGCTGGCAGAGCGAGCGGGTTGTCCCGGTTTTCGTGGCGGCCGATCGTGCGGCCTCCCACCCAAACTTCGACATCGCCATCGTTGGTCCTCCCGCGACCATCGGGACCCCGAGTGGCCAACAGACTCTCCGCTCCACGCTCCGCGAGCTCGAAAAAACTGGCCGGCCAATCCTCGCCCTCGCAGCCCACCAGGAAACGTTGCACATCCTTCGCCACGCCTTTCCTCGCGTCCTCGCGATCGCTTTTCACGAGAACTGGCCCGACACTCTGGTGTGCCTCGCGGTTGAGACCTTGCGCCGCATGGACGCGGTGAAGCGCGCCGAACGCGCCGAGCAGTTGAATCTGGCCCTCAAACGCAATGCCACACTGGGCCAGTACGTCATCGACATGCGGCACTCGCTGAACAACGCGCTTACCTCGGTGTTGGGCAACGCCGAGTTGTTGCTGCTTGAGCCTGGGGCGTTCACGGCTGATGTGCGCTCCCAGCTTGACACCATCCGTCACATGTCCTTGCGGATGCACGAAATCCTCCAGCGCTTTTCCTCGCTGGAGAAGGAATTGAGTTTTGCGGAAAAGCAGCCCCGGAACGAACCCGGCGCGCGGCCGGCAGCGGCCGCGGCCCAGATAGGTCTGTAGAGAGGAAGATTCGGCGCGGTTCTGGAGCCCTTTACGACTGCTCCGCCCGAGGCCGATGCGAATCTGATAGCCGAATTCGGAGCATCGTTTGCAGCTCCCAGCGGAATTGCATGAGCACTGGTGTCCACTACGGAGGAAACAATCGCGGGCAACCGTCGCCCGCGAACTTTGTGCTGGAGCACGAAATCACCGAGCTCCGCCTGCTGCTTGAGCGCCAGGCCGGCGTGCTGCTCAATGCTCCCCAGGAGGTGCTGTGCGATCGGTTAGCCCGGTATCTCGAACAGCGCCGCTTGGCTTCGGTGGCCGATCTGCTCGGCCGCTTGCAGGCTTCCGACAGCGAGTGTGAACGGCTGCTCGATCTCGTGCTCGATGGAGAAACCGGTTTCCTCCGCCATCCCTCCACGTTCTCGACCTTCGAGCAGTACATCCTCCCCGAATTGCACTTCCGCAAATCCGGCGAGAGCGGACAAAGCCTTCGCGTTCTTAGTGCAGGCTGCTCCACGGGCGAAGAGGCATATTCCATCGCTCTGTCGGTCTGCACCGCGATGAACCACAGTGGCGCAGGCTGGACTATTCATATTCTGGCTAGCGATGTCCGCCAGAGCGCCTTGACGTTCGCCGAGCGCGGACTCTATCCGCAGGCTGCGGTCGCAGCGCTCCGCTCGACGCTGGTTCGCGAGTACTTCGCTCGTGTCGATCAGCATGTTCTGGCGAAGCCCCGGCTGCGCAACCTGATCACTTTCACGCAGATGAACTTGGCCCGTCCCGCCTATCTCGGCCGCTTCGACTGCATCTTCTGCATGGACGTGCTCCCACACTTCTCCACCGCGCAGCGCATGGCCCTGGCGCAACGCCTGCATCTGTACCTCGAACCCGGGGGATACCTGCTGCTCGGCGACGGAGAGAAACTCCCCAGTATAGACCTCGCCTTCCAGTCCGAATCGCACAAGGGATGCACGCTCTACCGCAAGCCCCTGGCCGCTGCGGCCCGGGCCGGAAAGCTGTTCTAGAACTCCATCCTTCCAGCGCCTCTGTATGTTCCAGAAGCCTGAGCCTGAGCTTCGTCTCGCTCAACTCCGAGTCCCCGCAGATCCATTCCGCCCAGGTTGTTCTGCGCCGCCGATTCGCCCAGGTTGGCGGCTTTGCTCCTGCCCTCCTGATTGTTCGGGCACAGTTGAAAACAGCAACCCGACACCGGACTGTCGGGGTGTCTGCCGCTTTCCCCCGCTCCCGGTACGCGTTATCCTGAGGTCAACGAGAGGTGTGGGCCCATGCGACTCCGTGAATTCTGGAACAACCTGAAGACCCCTGAACTGCGAATGGCGTGGATCATTGCCCTGGCTGCCGACGTCGCACAGATTGCCGTGTTCCCGACGTTTGCCGAAGGAGCCTTCTCCCCGGCCGACACCGCCCTCGATGTCGTTGTTGCCGCGCTGCTGATCCGCCTGCTGGGCTGGCACTGGGCCTTCCTGCCCACCTTCGCTGCCGAACTGCTTCCCGGCTTCGACCTGTTTCCCACCTGGACGGCCGCCGTCTTCTTTGTCACCCGCAACCAGGTCAAACCGGGCGAGCCGGAAATCTTGCCACCCGGACCCGCGCCCGCGCCGCGCCCGTAGCCGCCGCGGCCATCCCCAGAATTGCCTTCTGCTTGACCGCCGGTGGTAGTCTTTTGGGGTTCATCGCCGCTATCGCGAAGGCGAGCGGCCCATCTCTGCTCAAAGGTAAGCCCGTGGCCTCCTCCGTTGCCCCACCGCAGGTTGTCAGCATTGCCGACTTTCGCCCCCTGGCACGCAGACGCCTGCCGAGGGCAGTCTTCGACTATGTGGATGGCGGCGCCGACGCCGAGATGACCCTGCGCGAAAACTGCCGCGCCTTCGATGACGTAACCTTCCGTCCGCGCTGTGCAGTTGCATTTGCAGATTGCGGCCTGAAGACCTCAGTTCTCGGCCACGAATTGTCGTTTCCCGCGATGCTGGCGCCAGTCGGCTACACCCGCCTCATGCATCCCCAAGGGGAGATCGCCGCGGCGCGCGCAGCGGGCAAAGCCGGCATCGGCTTTATCCTCTCCACGCTTTCGGGACATCCGTTGGAGAAAGTGCGGGCCGCGTCTTCCGGACCGGTCTTCTATCAGCTCTACCTCATGGGTGGACGTGGCGCTGCCGAAGCCATCATCGAGCGAGCCAAAGCGGTGAAATGTACCGGGCTGGTGGTGACCATCGATACGCCGGTGGCGGGCATGCGGGAGCGCGACTTCCGCAACGGGGTAAAAGAACTCATGGGGTCGAATCTTTTTTCCATGCTCCCGTTCCTGCCCGATGTGCTCTCCCGGCCTAGCTGGCTGATCGGATTCCTGCGGGATGGTGGCGTCCCAAACATGGCGAACGTCGTGGTCCCCGGGCAGGGACCTATGCCGATGACCGACGCCGCGGCCGCGCTGGCCGCTTCAGCCGTGCACTGGGAAGACTTGCGCTGGATCCGCCAGCAATGGACCGGGCCGATCATCGTCAAAGGCGTGCTCACCGGAGACGACGCCCGCCGCGCCGTCGACGAAGGCGCGGCCGCAGTCAGCGTCTCGAATCACGGAGGCCGCCAGCTCGATGGCGTGCGTCCGTCGATCCGCGCCCTGCCCGAAGTCGTGGCCGCGGTGAAAGGTCAGTGCGAGGTCTGGATGGATGGCGGCGTGCGCCGAGGCTCCGACATCGTGAAGGCAGTGTGCCTGGGAGCGCGTACGGTGCTTTGCGGCCGCGCCTACGCGTACGCCCTGTCGGCCGCCGGGGAGGCCGGAGTCGCCCGGGCCATTGAAATCCTGCGCACTGATGTGGAACGGACCGTGCGATTGTTGGGGTGTGCTTCGGTCAGCGCGCTGGATCGCTCTTCCGTGGAAGTTCCGTCAAGCTGGAACTAGCGAAGAAGCTAACGGCTAAGAGCTGAAAGCTGATTTAAGCGAACAGAAACTCCTTCGTCCTCAGTTCCTTGACGGTGTCCCGCAACTTCGCCGCCTTTTCAAACTCGAACTTTTTCGCCGCCTCGCGCATATCACTTTCGAGTTTCGCGATGAACGCGTCCAGCTCTTCCTGCGATTTGAAGTCGGGAATGCCGCTTTCCTCGATCGGCGCCAGGTCCGCATAATCGGCTGCAACAATCGAGGCCAGCGACATCTCGACCGGCCGCACGATCGACTCCGGCGTGATGCCATGCTCTTCGTTATAGGCCTGCTGGATCGCGCGTCGCCGGTTGGTCTCGTCCATAGCGTGCTTCATGGAATCGGTCATGCGGTCGGCAAACAGAATCGCCCGCCCATTCAAATTGCGCGCGCAACGTCCAATCGTCTGGATCAGCGACCCGGTCGAGCGCAGAAAGCCTTCTTTGTCGGCATCGAGGATCGCCACCAGCGAAACTTCCGGAAGATCCAGTCCTTCGCGCAGCAGGTTGATCCCGATCAGCACGTCGAACTCGCCCTTGCGCAGGTCGCGCAGGATCTTCACCCGCTCCAGCGTCTCGATCTCGGAATGCATGTAGCGGCAGCGCACCCCGACCTCGCTGTAGTACTCGGCCAGATCTTCGGCCATGCGTTTAGTCAGAGTCGTCACCAGCACGCGCTCATGCCGCGCCACGCGTGCGCGGATCTCGTGCAATAGGTCGTCGATCTGCCCCTTCACCGGGCGCACTTCCACCGGCGGATCGATCAGCCCCGTCGGCCGGATGATCTGCTCCACCACCACGCCCGCCGATTTCGTCAGCTCATACGGCCCCGGCGTCGCCGAAACGTAAATGAGCTGGTTCGTGCGATGCTCAAATTCCTGAAATGTCAGCGGGCGGTTGTCGAGCGCCGACGGCAATCGGAAGCCGTACTCCACCAGCGTTTCTTTGCGCGAGCGGTCGCCGGCATACATGCCGTGCAGTTGCGGAACGGTCTGGTGCGACTCGTCGATAAACATCAGGAAATCGCGCGAGAAATAGTCGAGCAGCGTCGGCGGCGGCTCGCCAGGCAGTCGCCCCGTGAAGTGGCGCGAGTAGTTCTCGATGCCGTGGCAGTAGCCCATCGACTTGATCATCTCGAGATCGAACATGGTGCGCTGATGCACGCGTTGCGATTCCACCAGGCGTCCCTGCTTCTCAAGTTCCGCCTCCCACCACGCCAGTTCCTGCTTGATCGACTCGACCGCCGTTGCCTTCGTTTCTTCCTTCATGACGTAGTGCGTCTTGGGATAGATCGGCAAGCGTACGTAGCGCTGCTTGATTGTGCCGAAGAGTGGATCGATTTGCGAGAGCGCTGAAACCTCGTCGCCCCACAACTCGACGCGGTACGCCATGTCGTCGTAAGTCGGGAAGATTTCGATCACGTCGCCGCGCACGCGGAAGGTTCCGCGCCGGAAATCGCCGTCGGTTCGTTCGTAAAGAATCTCGACCAGCTTGCGCGTGATGTCCTGGCGCTTGATCTTCTGCCCTTTTTCCAGAAACAACAGCATGCCGTAGTACGCCTCGGGTGATCCCAAGCCGTAGATGCAGCTCACCGAGGCGACAATCAGCACATCGCGCCGCTCAAACAGCGACTTCGTCGCCGAAAGTCGCAGCTTGTCGAGCTCGTCATTGATCGTCGATTCTTTCTCGATGTACAGATCCGCCGCCGGGACATACGCTTCCGGCTGGTAGTAGTCGTAGTACGAGACGAAGTACTCCACCGCGTTCTGCGGGAAAAACGACTTGAATTCGTGATAGAGCTGGGCCGCGAGCGTCTTGTTGTGCGCCATGACGATGGCGGGCCGATTCACCGACTCGATCACCTTCGCCATGGTGTAGGTCTTGCCCGACCCGGTCACGCCCAGCAGCACCTGGTGCTGCTCGCGGTCGAGCACCCCCCGGGTTAGCGCCTTGATCGCAGTGCCCTGGTCCCCTTGCGGCTTGTAGTCACTAACGAGTTTGAAATCCATGGGAAAGCAGCTGTTAGCTGGTGGCTCGTAGCTTGCGGCCGGCAGCTAATCTCTCAGCGCACGCTACCGGTAGATTCGAAAATTGTTGGTTGATGTCTACAAAATGCGATTTTGCCGACTGCGAATCTTATTATTATAGCGCGAGGCTGAATCCCCGTCGGGCTCCGTGAGACATCATCCTTGCCACTCGCGATCCGATTCTCCTGCGCGTTCACTGCTCGCCAGCGGCCGTCGCGATACACGAAGACATCCCTAAAGATGCTGCGATCAATTTGCTTCCCCGAGGCATCGTTTCCGATGACGAGGCCATTCGCGATGGCCGTCTCCCCGTAAATCCGCATTGCGATGGTAGAGAAATCTTTTGGGAATCGAACCTGCCGCCAACGCCACAACCTAAGAGCCGCGAGCCATGAGCTGCCAGCCATCAGCTATTTCACTTCTTCCATCCCCACGATCCGCGAAGCGCTGTGGAACTTCTTGTAATCCGCGTAGGTGACGTCCTGCTCGACGTTGAAGTTCTTGAGCAGTGCGACCCGCACATCCACGTGCAGGGCGACGTGCCGCGGGAGCCAGACTTCGTCGTTGACCCGGGTCGTGTCGATCAGGATGCGCGAACCTTTGTGCACGCGCGCCAGGAACAGGCCCAGTGAAACCGTGTCGATGCATTCCGCATCCAGCTTGACCCATTGATTTTCCGCGCGATCGATCCAGACCCGGAACTTGAACTTGGGCAGAAACTTGGCTTCCTTGCTCTTGGCCTCGAAGCCGGGACGAGGTTCGGCGTCGATTACGTAGGTTTCGCGGCCGTCGAGCGACTCGGTTCGAACAAGTGTGAAGTTGTAGGCGTCGGCCACTTCGGTGACGAAGCGGCGGTCGTCCTCGCGTTCTTTCTCTTCGCGCTTCAGCCGCTTCTCACGATCGGAGTCCGATTCATGCTTGCGCTTGTCGATGACCTTCTGGATCTTCTCGTCCTCTTTTTCTACGTCCTTGGCCGAGAGCGACTTGTCGTTCTTGGAAGTCAGCCGCCGCACCTGCTCGCCGTAGATTTCGAGCACATCGTAAGTCCGCGTCTCCGTCGAGCCGACCTCGCCGTTGCCCTTCAGCTTGTGCTCGACCACACGCTCTGCGTAGGTGTAGTCGCGCTGGAGCTTGTCGTTCTCCATATCTTTTTCAGCAACCTGGCGAATCAGGGCTTGGATCTGCTCGCGGGAAAGGCTGCCTGTGGCCAGTGGCTTGGCGGCCGTTTCCGCCGGGGCAGGGGACGGTCGTGGGTCAGGCGAAGCAGTCTGTCGCTGTCCAGACGAAGTCCAGCTGCCGAGCATCAGAAATAGGGCAAGGCTATGAATCCGCATCACTTTTTTCATTACGCATTCCCGAAACCCGAAGTTCCTCAAAAGGTTGCGTGGCTTCAACAAGATCGGTTTTAAACCGGTAACCTGCAGCCTGCATTTCTACAGGGAAGCCTGTATTCCCAATCTCGAGCTGTGAAGACAATCTATTTACGAAGTTTTAACCTCCGACCTTCACACTCTTGAACTACCGTTTGCCTGGAGCTGGTTCCTCGCAGCAGGAGAAAGGCTGTACGCCATGTCCCCCGGCCCACGAGTGCTCTGTATTGATAGTTCCTCCCATCGCCTGAAGGAGATTACCGAAGCTCTGCAACAGGCCCAGTTCGAAGTGTGGACCGCGCAAGGCGTGAACGACGCCATGTGTCTGGCTGCCGGCCTTCACTTTGATGCGCTGGCGGTCGACCAGGCATCCACACAACTGCATCCGGATGTCTGGGACTCCCTGGCCGAAGCACAGCCGGAACTGCCCGTGCTTGTGCATTCTGGCGCGGACCGCCCTCATCAGAGATGCGGCGAAGTCGCAGCGCAGAAGAAATCGTTGCGGATTTCCGAGGTCGTGCTGGCGCTGTTGCTGCTCCTTCTGGGAAATGGTCCTCTGCCGCAAGCGAACGCTGCCTGACGTCTTACCGATCAACCCTTCGGCTTATAGGCCTTGCCAAGAATTTCCGATTGATACACGCGCTCGTCCACGCGATGCAGGCGGCTGGCCATCTTCTTGCTGATCAGCGGGTAGTGAGGAATCTCCAGCAAGTAGTAGACGATGAACCAGATCGGCTTCTCCGTGGTCATCCATTCTTGCCCGTCGAAACGCGCAAGATTCACCGGGCGAGAGAAGCGGCGCAGCGTCCGCTCACGGCGCAAGTTGAAGTAGATATTGAAGTAGCTGAGCGCCAGTTCGCGCAGCGTGCGATACACCGGCTCGCGGTAACGGCATCCGGTGTAGTTCGATTTGGCCACTGCTCCCCAGTGTCCGTCGATCCGGTACACCGCGAGCACATGATCGGTGTCCTTTTCAGCTTCAAGGTCAACGATCAGAGGCGGAAATCCATTCGCGCGCAAAGCGGCCGCGCCAAAGATCGCTCCTTCTAGGCAATGAGAGGTATTTTCCGCGAGAACCTTGCGCGGCGACCAGGCCGTGTCGGCAAGGTGATAGGGCATGTCGTCGAGAAACGTCTGAATGCCGTGTGGATCTTTCAGGCTGCGCAGCTTGCGCAGCTCCTGGGGAGTGAAGCCCAAATGGTCGCGGTTCATCGGGAACTGTGTCGAGTGTAGCGCAGCGCGGGGAAGGTTCCGGTTGGCGGACGAGATGCGGGGGTTCTGTAGCGCCGGCATCCTGTCGGCCGTCGCGAGGGCGATCGCAAGCCCGACTGGCCCAGGTTAGCGTCCAAAGAACGGACGCGAACCTGGGGCACCGTCAAGACAGAACCTCTGCCAAGTCTTTTGGTGAATCCACCACTACGTCGGGAGGGGTCAGGTCGAGGGACTGCGGCGCGAAGCCGTACGTGACCCCGCAGGTCCACATCCTGGCACTGCGGCCGGTGAGCACGTCGTTCGACGAATCTCCGACCATCACGGCCTGGTGAGCAGAGCACCCTGCGTCTTTGAGCAGAGTCTGTGCGCCCAGCGGGTCGGGCTTCTTGGTGCTGAAGCTGTTTCCCCCGTAGACATGGGTAAAAAACGATCCGAGGCCGAGGGCTTCGACGATCGCGCGCGAAGGATTCACCGGCTTGTTCGAAAGAACCGCCAGCTTGCGCGGATGACCATTGCGCGCCTCGCGAATCATCGCCAGCGCCTCGGGAATGCCGGGGTAGACGTGGGTGTGATCGAGCTTGTGCTCGCGATAGTAGGAGAGAAAGTATTCAAGCGCCCGCCGAACCAGATCGTCATCCTCGGGATCGCCCAGGGCACGGCGCACCAGCATGGGCGCTCCATCGCCAACGTAAGTCGCGATCACGTCGCCCGGCAACTCGGGCCGGCCAAGATGCCGCAAGGCGGCATTCACCGAGTGGATCAGGTCGAGCCGGGAATCAATCAGCGTGCCGTCGAGATCGAAGATCACCAGGC
>Ga0306921_10000535_pt1 | contig 33836 bp, 34 predicted proteins | sample sta12Cox44000080_FD_203760 | JGI IMG/M metagenome (GOLD analysis project Ga0306921, IMG submission 203760) | Lab enrichment of tropical soil microbial communities from Luquillo Experimental Forest, Puerto Rico - statoxic.12C.oxic.44.000.080 (v2)... | ecosystem: Environmental > Terrestrial >... | reverse complement strand
GTCATTGCATCCAAGCAATATATAAACCCGAAGCCGGCTTCGGAAAGGACGACATTATTCGCACCAACGGACCTGTCCCCTAATCCACAGCCGATGTACACGCGACCATTTATCACGAGTGGGGATGTCCAACACGCTGCAAGAATAGCGCCCTGTTCTACATATTGTTGCTGGGCAGGGTCGGCGTGCACAAGGTTTGTTCGCCAAATCACGTTGAGTGATGTTGCATCAAGGCAGAGAACCTCACCTTCGATCAATGCAGAATATACGCGACCGTCTACCACGGCCGGCGAACTAGCGAAACCTGTACCCCATGGCCATTGTCCGGGTATGTTTGGCGGGTGTCTACTTATATCGACTGGAAAGTCTTTTGAGGCCGCGATTTCACCACTCGAAAGACTGATGCGATAGAAGGCTCCGCCTGTTGCCCCGCTCGTCGTACCAATGTAGGCGTAGCCATCGGATAGCGCAGGCACGCTCAATGCCGCGCGAGTGTCACTTCCGATGGAGAGGACCGTGGGCGTGAGAGCTGTGAGGTCGCGCACGTTATTCACGTTCAGTGAACTTTGCACGACTGCACCGGTATGCTGAGCGTTGCCGTGGTACATCCACCAATTACGCGGGTCGGGCATTTTCTCACCATATTAAAAACTGCGGGTTTTGTGATGCTGTGCCAGGCCGGTAGAGTGCCAGGTGTCGGCAAGGGACTTCAGGTCATAGCCGTCGATTCCGGGGGGTGTCAGTTCCATAACTTCCGCCCCTACCCGACATTCCCAGACGGGTGGCCCACGGAGTATTAAAGTAAATTAGATGAACGAAACAGTCGGGAGGTGTGACGTAGTTCACACAGGAAAGAGCTTCCCTCTAAATCCGTCCGAATTGCCGCCGTTCCTCGCTTCGAACCTAATTGATCACGCGGTCGACACCCCTAATCGGTGGGGTTGTCGCACGCCAGCGGCATTGCGGCATATCCGGTGCGAAGAACCCCGGGCTCGGAGCGACCTCCAATCGCCCGACCGCGAGCCGCTCGTGCTCCGCGTGGACCGCGCCCCAGATTGGTGCCCGACATGATGACGCTTGCGGTCACGGGCGGCCGATGTCTAGACGGGCGGCGAATGGCGCCTATCGGTCGAACATCCCCGTTGCCGATTCAGAGCGGGAAGGTCCGGAATCCAGCCAAATCGGACCCTCGCACAGGGTACCAAGCGTCAGATTTTCACACTAGCACTTTACAAAGGCTCGGCCATATGGGCTCGATGGCAAAGCCCGATCTTATGAAGGGGTGGATGCCCGGCCTTGCCGTTGGTGCTCGGCGTGGGGGTTTCATGAGGATGTGGCGCAGCCCAGCGGCGCTGCAGGCCTACCGGTCAATGGTACGGGACGCGCTTTGCTTGAAGGAGATTAGACGCGTCTGCTTCCGCTGGCCAGGCGACGCCAGTTCCGCCCGACCTTTACAGGGTCTTAAACACCATCGTGTCGATTTGCGGCGCCGGTTCACCGTCGCCAACTCGGCGCAGCGTCGGCTGAGCAGAGGTGCGAAGATACCGGGGTCGTCGCCGGCTACCTGGAGTGAACGCCGAGCGTAATCTGCGCCCTTGCGGTGTCCGCTTCGGGGTCTTCGCTCCAGCCGTCCACGCAGAGCCGCAGACGGCAGACCGCCGCCCAAGCCAGGGCGGGCCCGTAGCGCGGATCACACTCGATCGCCCGCTCGAGAAGGCGGAGCGCGTCAGGGATTTGCCGTGCCGACATGAAGAACATCGCATAAGGCCGGCTCGATCACGCCGGCGACATTGATGGCCACCTTGTCCTGAAGCTCAAACACGTCCTCGAGTGAGCCGTCGAACCGGTCGGCCCAGAGATGCGCTCCACTGGCGGCCTCGATTAGCTGCGCAGAAATCCGTACCCGCTGCCCCCCTTGCGCACTGATCCTTCGAGGACGTATCGCACGTCGAGGTCTTGTCCCACTCTTTCACGTCGACCGCGCGGCCCTCGTAGGTAAAGCTCGAATTTCGCGCGATGACGAAGAGCCAGCGAATGCGCGAGAGCGCGGTGATGATCTCCTCGACCATCCCGTCGGCAAAATATTCCTGTTCCGGATCGCCGCTCAAATTGGCGAACGGAAGGACTGCGATCGACGGATTGTCGGTAAGCGGGAGCGCAGGTCCAAGCGCGTCGGCGTCAACCATTGGTCGGGCATCGCCAGCCGCCGCAAGTTTCTTGTGCTCGCGCGCGTTGCCGACGAAACGAACGCCTTGCGGGACACGGTGCGGATCAACCGCTGGGTCTCGCCGCTGTCGCCGACCGCCCTGCGTACCGCGCTGATGCGGCTGGTCAAGGTCGAGTCAGAGACGATCCGCGCGCCCCGGGCCATCGCCAAAAGGTCGTCCCTGCTGACCACGCGGTCGCGGTTCCGCGCCAGACCGACCAGAAGGTCGACGATCTTAGGTTTAAGGGCGATCAATTCGGCGCCGCGCCTGAGCCGCGCTGGTCAAACGTCGAGCACATGCTCGCCAAAAGAGAATTCCTCTTAGGCTCTTTCGGCTCTCCTCGGGCCGGTCGGACCCGATCTCTCTTGGCGAATTATCAGGCGCGCCTCGGGGATAAATCACCCTTCCCGCAAGGTCTCCGCGCAGCTCTGGTGCGTACCTCTCGGGAATACCCCTTAGGAAGTCGCTACAGCTTGGTCTCCGCACTTTGATAGGCCCGGCGAACTTGCTCCGGCAGCGCGGCGGTCTCTTTCAACCGCTCGACCACGCGGTCGCGCAGCGCGTCGCGGTCGGCGACCAGAACTGATGCCTTCAGATGGGCAACGTCTGGGTCAGCCTCGCCAAAACAATACCAGGTGAAACGATCGAGAAGTTCGGGCTGCCCGAGAGTTTCGCCCATCTTTTGCCGGCAATCGTCGTCCCAAGCGTCCGGCGCGCCCCTCAGAATCGCGCGGAGGCAGGCCAGATCGGCGATCGACTCGAGCAATGTGCCGGCATGCAAGGCGGCGGTGCAGGCCCTCGCCAGCTCTTTGCACAGCGGGGCCACATCTTTGGCGGCGAGAAATGGCGTCACCGACGCGAGTTCGTCGTCTTGCTCCAGCTCCAGCTTCATCTGCACCTCGAGGAGATGACCGGCGAGCGCAAACCGCCCGTTGGCGATCCATTCACGCAAGATGTCGCGATTGGGCTTGAGAAAACGCCGGAATTCCCCGAGCCGGTGCAGATAGGGCCCGGAAATGAACTTGGCGAGCATTCGGTTGGGTCCGTCGCGCGGCGGGTCCGTCAGCGCCGGGACCGGCTCGGCAAAGTCGCTGAACGCCGACCAGATGTCGTCGAGCGGCCAGACATTCTCGGTCAATCGCGGGTGGGCCCGATGACCACAGCCGTGCAGTGCGACCAGGTATTCGGCGAGGTTGCCGCTCCGGTCGGCCTGCTGCAGGGCACGCGTCAGCACTGCCGCATCCTGGTCTCCAATCTCGCGTATGACGTCCGTATAACGCGGGTGCGGGGCGGTGTCGCCGGCATCGCCGACATTGACCAACGTTCCAAAGGCCAGCGTCTTGGCCAGCGGCACGGGAGCGCGGATCGCGATCATCGAATCCGTGTGATGTTCTCCGAGGCTCTTGAACAGAAACTCCATAAGCCGCTGGAGAGGACGCGCCACCGGACCCGAAACCAACCGGTCTCCCCCTTGTTCGAGGGAAAGCTCCTCTGGCGCGCCGGGCTCGGATCTCAGGGCGACGTCGACCGCGGCGGGGCGGTAGCCGGTTAGCATCCGATCCAGGAGAGCCTCGCCGAATAGGCGATTTCCTGATCCGATGATCTGCTCCTGCCGGCGCCGCAAAACTTGCTCGACATCGGGATATTTGGCCTGGATCGCTGCCCAGCCCAGCAAATCGACTTCGTCGACCTCGAAACACAGCAAGCGGCACAGTACCTCGAAGCAGGCGAGCGTGCGCTTAGCGTCGCGCACGGTGCCCAGGATGGAGGGCACCATGATCCCGAGGAGCTGGCTCAGGCGTTGCCGGTGCTCGTCGGGCCCATCGATCAGCTCGTGGAAACGTGCCTCGACGATCCGCCTGATTTGCCGCGGCAACACGGCCGGCAGCGGCACCTGCAGTTGGACGACCTTTTCGAGATAGGCCTGGCCGCGTTCGATGTCGCCCTTCCCGAGCGCCGGCGCGACCCTGTCGGCATCGTAGGCGAGCAAATAGGAAAAGCGCTCAAAGTCCGCGACGGCCCGCACCAGCTGCGCGCAGACCGTGATATCGCGGTCGTCCAGGCGGTCGATCTCATCGATCAGCACGACGATGTCGGTCTCACTCTCGGCGAGCTCGCGGGAGAGCTCAGCGCGCATGCAGCGGAAGGTGTCACCACCGGGGAGGCTCTGCCGCAGGGTGTCGAGACCAGCCGCGGCGGCGCCTCCGTCGCAGAACCAGACGTTCTCGGCAGGGGCGATGCGTTTGCCGAATTTGAATATCGTTTGCACCAAGCCCTTCAGCTTTTCCGCCCGCGTGCAGCCGGGCTTCTTGGCGCTCGCCTCGACCGCCGCTGTCACCTCGGCGAAGAAAGCGTGGATCAGGCCGTTGCGCGAGCCGGCCAGCCATGGATTGAACGAGACCACGATCGCCGCCGGATGACGTGCCGCGGCCAGCTCCGCAACCATGTTGAGAATCGAGGACTTGCCGCTGCCGCCTGGTCCGGAGAGGCCAAGAACGATGCCGGTCGCTCGCCCCTCGGGTTCGATCAACGCATCAAGCAACCGAGCCACGAAATCCTGCCGCAGCAACCGGTCGTCTCCCTCGGTTTCGATCGGCCGCTCGACGTTGTGATTCATGGAACCGACGGTAATTATTCATCCGCGCCGCCGAGACCGGTACCCAGCCTCGGGAAAGCACGGTCATTCTTACCCTCGAATTCACTAGTTTACCGTTAACCGTCTCCGCTCAGCGCGGATCCGCCGGATCTCCAAGTCGGAGCGCGAGTGGGGTTCACGGCACCAGTACGGCGGCACCCAGCAACGCGCCGTTGCGCAGATCGGCAAGCGCCTCGTTCGCCCGGTTGAGCGGATAGGTGACCGTCTCGGTCCTGACCCCTGCTTCGGGTGCCAGCGCCAGAAATTCCTCGGCGTCGCGCCTGGTCAGGTTGGCGACCGAACGCAGCACCCTCTCCTCCCATAATATCCGGTACGGGAAGGTCGGGATGTCGCTCATATGGATGCCGCCGCAGACGACGGTGCCGCCCTTTCTCGTGGCGGCGAGTGCGGCCGGCACGAGCGGCCCGACCGGTGCAAAGATCAGCGCCGCGTCGAGCGGCTCGGGCGGCAGCGCTGTCGAGTCGCCCGCCCATTCCGCACCGAGAGAGCGTGCAAAATCTTGCGCCGCCACATCGCCAGGGCGAGTGAAGGCGAAAATCCGGCGGCTTTGATGGCGCGCCACCTGCGCCACGATGTGCGCAGCCGCGCCAAAGCCGTAGATCCCGAGGCGCCGCGCGTCGCCCGCCATGCGCAAGGTGCGGTAGCCGATCAGTCCGGCGCACATCAGCGGCGCCGCCTCGAGGTCGCCGTAGCGCTGATCGATCCCAAAGCAGTAGCGCTGGTCGGCGACGGTCAGCTCGGCATAGCCGCCGTCGATCTGGTAGCCGGTGAACCGGGCACGGTCGCACAGATTTTCCTGCCCGCGGCGGCAATAATCGCAGACCCCGCAGGTCCAGCCGAGCCACGGTACCCCGACCCGGTCGCCGACCGCGAAGCGGTCGGCTGCTTCGCCCTTCTCGACGACGATGCCGACGATCTCGTGCCCGGGGACGAGCGGCAGCTTCGGATCGGCGAGCTCGCCGTCGACGACATGCAGATCGGTTCGGCACACCGCGCAGGCGCGCACCGCGATCAGCACCTGCTGCGGTCCCGGACGCGGCGCCGGCAACTCTGCCGCGACGAGCGGCCGCCGGGCGGCGGTCAATAGCTGTGCACGCATCTCAACCTCCGAGTTCCGCCTTGCAATCACCGCCGAGATATTTACTAGTGCAAACGTGATCCAAGAGGCCAGTTTCAGGTCCGCCATCGCGGCACGCGCGCGGCCGCGCGAAGCCACACTCTATGTTCCGGTAAAGGAGTTCCTCGAAAGGCGAGGCTACGAGGTCAAGGGCGAAGTGAACGGCTGCGACCTCGTCGCCCGCCGCGGCGACGAACCGCCGGTCGTCGTCGAGCTCAAGCTGCGCTTCAGTCTGGCGCTGGTACTGCAGGGGGTCGACCGGCTGGCCTTGACCGAACGGGTCTATCTGGCGGTGCCGCGGCCCCCGTCGCGCCGGCGGCGCTCGCGCGGTCTCGCCCCGGACTCGCCCGACATCCGCAAGTTGTGCCGGCGGCTCGGACTAGGGCTGATGCTGGTCGGCAGACGGAGTGTCGAGCTCCTGGAGGAGCCCGTGCCCTACCGGCCGCGTCCGGCAAAGGCCCGTGCCCTGCGCCTCAAGGACGAATTCGACCGCCGTATCGGCGACGCGAATGTCGGCGGCACGGCTGGTGTCCCGGTCGTCACCGCCTATCGTCAGGACGCCTTGCGCTGCGCCCGCGCGCTCGCCCTCGGTGGGCCGATGCGGATCGCCGCGCTACGTGCCGCGGCGGGGGTGCCGGGTGCCGCGCGCATCCTGCAGCGCAACGTCTACGGCTGGTTCACCCGACTTCAGCGAGGAACGTATACGCTGAGCGAGGGCGGCGGCCGGGCATTGACGCGCTTCGCGGTCGCTATCGCTGCCCTGCCGATGGCACCGGTTCCGGTCCAATCATGCCCGGTCGCTGCCTGATGATCACCGATTATAGCGAGGAGCGGCAGAAGAGCCTGATCCTCGATTATTTCAGCCGCGACGCGCGGATCCGCCTGCTGCGTCGTGCGGAGACCTTCGGCGCTCCGGTCTTTGTCGTCGATTTCGACCGCGGCTCGCGCCATTTCCGGACCCTGGGCTCGTTCGGCGCCGGGGCGCAGGTGACCGAGCAGTCGAGCATGGACCTGCTCTACCCGGCGCGCCTGGTATTCCACTATGAGCGGCTGATGTCGCTCGCCTTCGCAATGGTCGAACGGCCGGTCAGCGTATTGCTGCTGGGTGTCGGCGGTGCCGCGATGTGGCGCTTCGTCCGCGCCTACCTGCCCGATTGCGCGCCGACCCTGGTCGACTCGGACAAAACGATCATCGCGCTCGCCCGCCGCTGGTTCTACCTGAACCAGCCCGTCGTGCACGATACCGCTCAGCGGTTTCTCGCCGGGACCACGACGAAATTCGATGCGATCCTCGTTGACCTCTACGGTCCCGCCGGCCCGGCCCAGAGCGACGAGGTGTTCTGGATCCGATGCTTCGACGCGCTGGCACTCGGCGGTTGCCTCGCCAGCAATTGGGCGGATTTTGCGGTCAATCCGAACGTCAGGCCGATGGCCGAATCGTTCGCCGCAGTCGCTCGCATCCGCGGGCTCGAGCCGATCTTTGTGACCCGCCGCGGCTTCCGCGACAACCTCGCGCAATACGTGCCGACCACAGACGGGATCGGGCCCGAGGCGATCGGCGGCGCGCTCGAGCGCTTTGCCGCAGAGCGCCATCTTCCCGACCGCGGCCGCGGCATTCTCGAGAACTGTCTGGTGACTCGACATTTCCCGGTCGACTGACCCCCTGGACCGCAGGGTTCACGGCTGCGCCGGCAGGCGCACGCCGCCAGGGCCGATCAGACCGGGATAAGGCGCCTTGAAGCGCCAGAAGGTCCCGCTCGTCGCTCCCTCGAAGTAGATGTACTGGTTGTCGGGGCCGCCGAAGGCGAAGTTGGTCGTCGCCGCGTCGCCGTTCGGTATCGGGACGAAGCCCAAAATGATGCCGCGGGGATTGATTTCGAGAACCCCGCCGACCGGGGGCGACGCCACCCAGAGATTGCCCTTGACATCGTAATGAATGCCGTCGGGTCCGCCGTTTCCGGGCATAAAGGTCCCGGCCTTCACCCCGCTGAAGGTCGAATGCGACGGATCCTTTGGGCATTGCGGGCAGCCCATGGTGGGACCGTTCTGGAAGGTGGCGTACCACATCTGGCCGCCTCGGAAATCGCCGACGGCCAGCGTCGTGTCGTCGGGTGACACGGCGATGCCGTTCGGGAACAGTCCGCTGTCGATCACCTTGCGCAGCATGCCGTCGCGCGAATACTGGTAGACGGCACCCGTCTGGTCGGTCAGGTTCGGCCCCGGCCCGGTTCCCCAAGGGTCGGTAAAGAACAGGTTTCCCTCGGCATCGAAATCGAGGTCGTTGGGGCCTTTGAACAGCTGGTTGCGGTAGGTATAGACCAATGTCTTGAGTTCCTTGGTCTGCGGGTCGTAGACCAGGATGCCGCGGTGGCGGCTGGTCAGATAGAGCTTGCCGTCGAGCCAGCGGCTGCCTTGCGGCTCGCAGGTCTGGCCCAGCTCGGGCGGTGGGTTGCAGTTGACCACCGGAACCAGCTTGCCGTCGGGCGTCAGGTACGAGATCCAGCCGCTGCCGATCGCCACGAACCACAGATTGCCCTGGGTATCGAACGAGCCGCCTTCGAGAAACTGGCCCTGCGGCGTGCCGCTGACATCGGCGAATTTTTCGACCGGGCCGATCCCCGGCGGCAATGGCGGCAGCCCCCAGGGCTGGACCGGGCCGGCGGCCGGCGCCTGGGCCCTTGCGACGCCTCCTGGGCCGGCGATGGCGCAGAAGATCCCGATAAGCGCGGCCGCGAGACCCTCGATCAGATTGTCGCGTATGCGCATGATGTCTTCCTCCCAATCACTGGTTTGCCTTTGATTTCACGCTGCGGCAGCGCCGATAATCCGCTGTATATTCTCCGGACGTAAAATTCGGGAATCGGCACGGTCCCACCCAAGGTGCCGAAATAGCGATTTCGCTCGACCGAATTATGACGAAGCGCCTGATATAGGGCGAGCATTTTCAGGTGGCGGGGGTTCGAGGCCCCGCATGCCGCCGGTCAGATCGTACATCGGCGCGAAGTGTTCGTCGCGAACGCGCTCATATTCGGCCATTGCCTCGCCGAGCGGCCGCGCGCCGGAAAATCCGGCGTGCACCGCATCAGCCACCCATTCTGCCGAGCGGAACGCGTCCGGAATGCCCTGTGCCATGATCGGATCCTTATGATAGCCGGCATCCCCGACCAGTGCCCAGCCTTCCCCACGGGGTTTGCGAAAGAAATTCGGCAGATCGCCCATTGCCCTGATTCGCTCGACGCGGGCGCCGTGGCGGAAGGGCCGCCGATCGGCGGCGGGGCTCGGAGCCCGTTTCTGGGCGCGGGCGCACTGCTCACCTTTGACGATATGGGGCCGAAGCCTGGTCCTGACCCGCGCTTGCTGATTTCGATATTCGGCTTGACGGGAGCGGAGGCGAAGCTCGCTACACTGATCGCTGGAGGTGCGGCCCTCGACGCGACTGCTATACAGTTAAAAATCTCGAGGGAGACTGCACGCAACCAGCTGAAGGCGGTCTTCACCAAAACCGAGACGCATCGGCAGAGCGAACTCGTCGCCCGGCTACGAGCGGCTTCGACCGACTGACGGGCGATCGGCCGTCCGCAATCCGTAACCCTCCCGCTGTGCGGGGCCCCCTCCCTCTCACTGGCCGAGCCTTGCGCCAGGAGGGGCTCGATCTCGCCGGCCGGATCGCCGCCAAGACCGGGGCCCGGTTGATCGCCCAGGGCTCGAACGCTCGCACGCAGCGCGGACGCGGGCGGGTGTTTGTCGAGCGGGTGCCCTACGTCGTCGATCAAGCGGTCAAGGTCCTGGCCGGGCTCAAGCACATCATTCTGGTCGGCTCGAAGATGCCGGTGGCGTTCTTCGCCTATCCCGACAAGCCGAGCCTGCTCTCGCCGCCCGACGCCGTCGGGCATGTCCTCGCCCGGCCTGACGAAGATCTGAGCGGCGCTGGAGGCTCTGGTCGATGAGCTCGGCGCGCGCTCGACCGCGGCTCCGGTGACCGACGGTTCGCCGCCAAAGCCGGCCGCGGGTGCTATCACGACCGAAAACCTCGGCGCCTCGCTCGCCGCCCTGTTGCCGGAGAACGCGATTGTTGTCGACGAGGCGGTGACGACCGGCCGCGGCTTTTTTGCGCCGACCCGCTCGGCCGCCCCGTACGATTGGCTGTCGAACATGGGCGGCTCGATCGGCATGGGCATGCCGGCCGCTACCGGCACCCCTCGGCCTTAGGACTGGTCACCTGACTAGGAAATTTCGGATCGCCGCCGCGCTTGCACGTCTTCGCCCGTTCTGAAAACATGGTACTCGGCTACGATACCTGGGTTTCCTGACCAGTACCCGACATCGCATCGAGACCTCGTCGAAAAAGCGATCTTAAGTCACCGTCGAGCCATTGCTGCGCCAGAGCCCAGCTAAGCCGTGCCCTCATGGAAACGCGGCTCAGGCTCGTGATGCGTTTGTGGCAATGTAATGCAGCAGCGGCGATCGCGGCCAAATAAAGTATTTCAGCAATCTCTCGGGGAAAGGCCGCAGGTTCCCGTAGCCAAGACTTCGCCAGTTCCTTTATTGCTATCAACAGATCTAACGGCGTACCAGTTCTGGAAAGGAGGTTACGAATCGTTTCGCTGGCCGTGGTGAATTGTCCGTGAGCACTACGCCGCGCCCGATCCGGGGGTAGTGGCAGGTCGAGTTGAGCCTGAAGCAGCTCGCGTAGGTCCATCTCCCGCCACAAGGATTGGCTGCCCTCGACGAGCTCAAGGATTCCATCGAGTTGCCGAGACCCAATCACCCAATCTCTATTGCTCGACAATACAGTGGATTTCATCTGCCTATCCGCTACCTCGCGAGGTCAATACCATCGAATGCCTGAGCCTGGGTCGCGAAAACAGAACGTAAGGCCGCGATTTCTTCCTCGACATCCGATTGACCGACGTACTCCGCAACACTGGCTCGTAAGGCTCGACGAAATCGTCGCTGCACTGTCACAAGCGCATTGCATGCTTCTGCAACTGACGCGAAACCGAGCTCTCCGATACAATCCGCGTACGGAGTGGGCTTCCCGCCCTCCAGCGCTGGGCTCAGCAGGCGCCGGTCAAAAAGGCCCCAGTAGTGCGCCTGGTTGGCCGCCTCGCATTCCTCCCGCACGCGGTCAAGAACAAGACGCATGAGCTGTCTTGCCCAAAGCAGGTCGAACGCATCGACCTGATCGGGAACGCCCGGGTCGACTACATCCGCGGCTTCAAGGGGGACGGGCTGTACCGGTCTTGGCAGTCCGACTACGTTCTGCACGCCGCACATCTGTCAGGTGGTTTCGGAGCGACACTACGAGCAGGCTGCGAAAGCGGCCTCGTTCATGCGACGCCTTTGCCAACAACCGTGTTTCCAGGACCGAACGCTCGAGGAAACTCTGCAAGATATCATCGAGCGTGAACCCATCGCACCGATGGACGACGCGGAGGTAGGAGCGGAGTGCGGGTAGGTAGAGCACGAGGAGCTTGCGCAGCGCCGATGCATCTCGCATCGCCGCCCGACCGACCAATTCCCACGGGGTCTCCGGGAACCTTGTCTTGCGGACCATGCCAATGGGTCCTCCGGCCGCGATATCTAGGAAAGGTGGATGCTCACCCGTCCGGAAAAAATTTTCAAGCCTGCCGCAATATGCGCGGCTCGCTCCCGTAGCAGGGGTTGAACGCGTCCCTCGCACCTGAGTTCGCCTGGGCTTCCTGGACACCCTTCGTTATCCATGCTGAAATCCGAATGAGAGCAAAAGTGGAAATCTGCGTATGCCGATCCTCGCAGAAGGAGAGCATGTTCGCGATGCTTTCGAGGTCGAGCGCCTGCTCGGCGAGGGAAGCTTTGCTGAGGTCTACCGAGTCAGGCATCGCTTCCTCAGGAGGCGCTTCGCCATGAAATTGTTCAAGACGCCGTCGGGGTCGTTGGAGGCGCTCGAGGAACGGCTCGGCGAGAGCCGGATACTCGCCCAGTTGGAGCATCCGAATATCGTGCGGATCGCTGACGCTAATCTCATCATGAGAGAGGGCTTAGCTTACGGATATTTTACGATGGAGTACGTCGCGGGCGGCAGCCTCGACACATACTGGCGCTCCTATGGATCGGCCCTGATGCCGATTGCCGAGGCGGTCGAAATTATCCGCCAAGTTTGTCGGGGCTTAGCGGTAGCGCATCGGTGCGAGCCACCCTTGGTCCATCGCGATTTGAAGCCGCAGAACATCCTCGTCGGCTTCGACGGAGCAGGCTTGCGCGTGAGAGTCAGCGATTTCGGGCTCGCCAAGGCGGTCAGTCCCGTAACATTGCTGGTATCCGCGCGTGGTACCCTTTCATTCAAGCCCCCGGAGGCCTTGAGCAGCACCGACTCCGCCGAGAGCGATGTTTGGGCCGTCGGCACGATACTGTATCTGCTGCTGACGGATCGTCTGCCATATCCCCATCTCGACGCGAGAGATTTGAGAGACGCCCGACGGTTCTTGAGGCCGTTGCGTCCGCCAAGCATCTACAATATCGAAGTCGACGCTGCTCTGGACGCGATCGTGTTTCGAGCCTTGGCCGCCGAGCGCGAAGACAGATATCACGATGCTGCCGACTTGCTCGGGGACCTCGATCGCTGGCAGCCGAGCTTGGATCCGACCACAACCATGCTACCGAGCCTCAGCGAACAGATACCGGAGTCGTCGATGAAGCGGCAAGATGATCCCGGCTCCTCGATTGAGGAAACGATTGCCGAGGCGTTCCGGCGGGCAAAGGTCAGCGGACAACTCGACGCCGCTGCGGACCTCCTAGAGAGCGCGCTCAGCCGGCGCGCCGAACTGCGTGGGCGTTACGGGACGAGACTATTGCAATGGCGCCGGGGCATCGCAATGTGAGGTCATGAAATGTTCGATCTAACCGCGCTTCCTCTCGACATCTACCGGCGAAATCCTTTTCGACTACTTGGGCTCGACCCCTTTGCTCGGCGCCGCGACATCAGGCGGAGGCTGACGGACTTTCTGTCCTATGTCGAGCTGAACGATACAGATGCACTGCGGAGCGAGGTACAAGGCGGTTTCACAGCGCTGCCCGACGAGGCCAGGCCGCCGCCGCCCTGGAAGACCCTTTCCAGCGCCTTGTCGATGAGCTGTTCTGGTTCCACCCTCAGGATGGAGGAGACGCAGGGCCACCAAGCCCACTGAGTGGTAGCTCGCCTACTAAGGTCGCCAAGTCCGTCAGCACTTGGCTCAATCAAGAAGACGGGAAGGACCCGCTTCCGACGCATAATCTCGCCGTTTTTCACCATCTTATGGCGATTGAAGTCGAGCAGCGACTGACGCAGGAGATTTCACAAGGAGGAGCCGACGGTCTCGTCCACGCACTGCGACAGGAGTCCGACTACTGCTGGCGGCATGCCTTGGCGCGTTGGCGCTGGCTGAGCGAGCACAGCGGGTTTCGCAACTGGCTAGGGGCCCGAGCCGAGGCGATCGGCGCTGATGTGATCGACGAGAACGCCCGCAACGATTTCGCTCGCCGGCTTCCAGTGGCGATTTTAGCGTTCAACGCGAGGCTGGCGCTTTCGGCTGCTATTGGCTGCAGCACTGAGGACGCTCGCCGCCATCGCGAGCTGATGAGGGAGGCAGGGTTCACTGCTGCGGCAATCGAGGAGGCTGTGCGCGTCGCCGTTGAGCCGTTGATGCGGCGCATCCGCGAACGGCTCGAAACTTTCCGCGATGAAATCAATCGCACCAACAAGGCTGCTCTCGTCGGCCCCACCCGAGGCCTGATCGATGAGGTAACCCCAGCTTTGGAAGCCCTCGATCGACTACTGCCCAACGATGACGGTCCGCTCACCGACCTACACGAGATGCTCGCTGAAACAGCCAATATTGCACAGGTAGCCGGCTCCAAAGAGACCGGCGATCTCGCGTTCGCAGTCGATGTCTTGACCAGGATCGAACGGCACGCGCGATCGGCTACCCTGAAGAAGACATTGGCGCGGAACATCCAGATAACCCGCTGCTTCTTCTGTAAGATGCGGCCAGGCTCGACAGGCTGCGCCGTTCCGGTCGGCCTGTACAAGATCACCGCGGTGAATCCGACGCGAAAAGGTGTCAGTTATTCGAAATCGGCCATTCAGGTCCCGCGCTGCCAGGAATGCCAGAACGCACACCGCTCGGGGAAGGGAAAAACTGCCGGCGGAATGAATATCCTTCCAGCAAGTAAGGCGTCAGAGTCCGTGCTGGTCACCGAGGAATACCCAAACGGTTGGAAGCTCGGAAGTGAGCCTTCCGATTTCGAAGTCCAGCAGGCGATCCAACAGGATATCAGCTCTCTTTTAGGTCAGCTTAGTCGCCGTGGGCCCAGGACATGATCCGCGTGGACCTACCCGAGGCGAAGCGGATCGCCCTGTCTCTGGCCGATAAGGCGCTGTTGCTGAGCGCAAGATGGTTTCAGCGGGCCGTTAGGCGGGTCGGCCAAATCCTGAGATCGTGCGGAGATTGGGTTTTATCGTATGACGGCAGCAATCAGCAGTCAGAAAAGGAGAACATGATGCCGGCAGGGAGTGTAACAAGCGAGCCCGACCGCCGCAGTGCGGTTGTCGAGCGCTCTGCGAACAGTTCTGCGAGCAGTAAAGAATTTATAGTCAGGCTCGCGCGGCTCGCCGTGCCGCTCTGGCGCGCCCGCCGCCGCGCGCAGGCCGAAGCCGAGATCCACCCTCCGATTAGAATGGTGCTGCGTTATCTCGAGACGGCGTTCGGGGAGCTTGAGGATGCCGGGATCACGTTGGCCGACTACACCGGCGAGGCATATGAACCCGGAATGAGCGCGTTCATCCGGACCGTCGCCTGGGACGAACGTTCGGAGTGCGCCGGTCCGACTATCGTCGAGACGATTGCGCCGGCGGTGTTCTATTGCGGACGGCCCATTTTGAGAAGCGAGGCGACGATTGGAATCCCGCCGCTGAGCCCGCCTACTATCGCCGACCAGAACACCACGGGCCATATCGGCCAAATAGCTGACGCCCCGTCTGTAGCCCCGAACTCGGCACTCGTCGAGCAAGGTGAGAACAGTCTACCTCCCGTGGCGGACGGCGCGACTCACGCCATTGACGAGGCGTCTGCGATCGCATCCGCCATAAACGGCAGCGCGCCGTTACAACGGGCCTCCAACATTACGGAGGGCGCCGCTAAGCCGGAGGCAAGCGCGGCTATACCGTCGGCTGACCTCGAGGATTCGGAGCTGTCTCGAACTCCGCGCCGTCGTCGCCGGCGGGACGGAGTTCGGCCGCGTAGGCCCCAGCCGAAGCCAGACGTGAAGCAATGACGGACTAGACACCTCGGAGACGCACAATGGCGAGCATGACTGTTAACAAGGGCATCGATCTGGGCACGACCAACAGCGCAGTTGCTGTACTCGATGGCGTTCAAGTGACCGTAATCCCGAACAGCGTCGGCAACCTGATCACTCCTTCGGTTGTGCATATTGACGAGCGCGGAACCGTCTTTGTGGGTCAAGGCGCCAAAGATCAAGCCCGTGGAGATCGTGAACGAAACACGGCGTTGCGCTTCAAGCGGACCATGGGTCAAGGCGACCAGGCGGCTAAGCTCTTCACAAGCAGCAGAAAAGAGCTCCGGCCTGACGAGATTTCCGCTGAAATATTGAAGGAGTTGCGCAGGGACTATCGCGACCAGCGAGGCGAGGAACTTCGCGATGTCGTCATCACCGTCCCTGCAGATTTTGACCAGGCAGCCCTAGATGCGACACGCGAGGCGGCGCGCTTGGCTGGGTTTCGGACGTGCACCCTTCTACTGGAACCGATCGCAGCAGCGCTGGCCTACGGCTTCGCCACCCCAGCAAAAGACGAGTTCTGGCTGGTGTATGATTTCGGCGGAGGGACATTCGACGCCGCAGTGATCAACATGGAGGATGGCGAACCCTCGGTGGTCACCCACGCCGGCGACATTTGGCTGGGCGGGAGCGATATAGACGCCGATATTGTCAAACGAAAGTTTTACCCGAAGCTCGCTGCGGACTTCAAGGTGCCAAAGCTGGATCCGAACAGCAGCTTTTGGCGCGTCCCCTATTCGCACCTCCTGGATGCGGCGGAGCAAGCAAAAATCCAAGTTTGCCGAACCAGGCGCCCACATCCCATCCTCCGCGAGCAGCTGGGCGATGACGAAGCCGGGCGTCAGATGACCCTCGACGTCGAACTCACGCCAGACGACGTCGCGGAGATCACGGGGCCGTACATCGCACAGACGCTCGATCTTTGCCGTCGGGCGCTCGCTCAAAAAAAGATTCCGTCTCAGCGGCTTGCAAAGGTCCTCATGGTGGGAGGATCGACGCTCAACCCGTGGGTGCGGGAAGCCGTACAGCGAGAATTTAGCCGGCCTTTGGAATTTGCGCTCAACCCCATGACAGTGGTCGCCCAGGGCGCCGCTGTCTTCGCCGGTACGATCATGCTGCCACAAATCGAGGAGACTCCCCCGAGTGGATCATTCGTGCTGAAAATTGTGACTCCGCTGATGGGCGAGGATCCGAGACCGCCCATCGCCGGTCGCCTGGAAGCGGCCGATGATTCCGCACTTACGGGCTTGACGATAGAATTCGTCGATACCCTGTCCGGCTGGCGCTCTGGTAAAATAGCGATCGGCACGAATGGTAATTTCCGGGCGACGCTCCGCGCCGAGCCTGAAAAGGCGATTCAGTTCCGGGTAGATCTTCGCGGTCCTGACGGCACTGCTCTTGAGATTATCCCTGAAAGCTTTGAGTACATCTGCAAAGGCACTGGGCATCTCTCGGTAACGTTGACGCACGCTATAGGAGTGGGCATGGCCGACGGTCGCCTGGATCCAATCCTCCCGAAGAATGTTACTTTGCCCAATACAGGGAAGAGCATCCACCGAACGGTCCGCGCTCTGAAACGGAACAGCGGTGATGTCTTGCGCATTCCACTTTACGAAGGCCCGAATATCGATCGGGCAGCGCGTAACAGGGAAGTTGTGGTTCTGGAAATCTCGGGGGTCCAGATAAACCGAGATCTCCCTGCCGGAGCGGAGGTGGAGATCACGCTCGAATGTGATCGCAGGTACAAGCTGAAGGCGAGGGCGCTGCTGACCATGTTGGAGCAGGAGTTCGACCTTGATATCAAGCTGATTGGCATGGCCCCCCCGCCCGACAGGCTCCGGGAGGCCTTCGACCTGCAGCAGAGGCGCTGGGACGAACTCCAGACTAAGGCACAAAGACACGATGATCCGAAACTCCACAAAATCATCGGCGAGATTCTGGACCAGGAATTCCCTCGGAGAATATCCGATTTGCTCGATCAGACCGTCGACGGAGAAGCGCTTAAGCATGCCGACCAGCTGATCCGCGATTTTGCGACAAAGCTCGACGAGCTGTCAGACGCTGTCGAATGGCCCGAGCTGGTGGCCGAAGCCGAGCAGCGGCTTGAGAGCTGCCGCCAAGCCCTCGCGCGTTCCGGCTCCGAGGCACATCGCCGCGAGCTTCAGCGCATCGAGCAGTCGGTTAGTACCACCATTTCTACTGGATCATCCCCTGACCTTCGCCGCCGCATTGCTGAATGTGGAGGCCTCTATCAGCAGATCACGGAAAACGATATCACGCTGTGGGCCGCCCGGCTCGGATGGTGTGTCCAGCAGCGAGAGTCAATGACTGATCAAAGAAAAGCCGATCTTTTGATCAGCGAAGGTCTGAAAGCCTATGAGCGAGCGGACATAGAGGCGCTCCGTGCGATCATTCGCCAATTATGGGAGCTCATGCCCGAGGAAAGGCGGGAAGACCCCGGCGAAGGAAAGGGCATTGGCGACACCATTAAAGCCCAGCTGCGGCTCTGAGCTTGGCCGAACGCGCCGGGCCGGCGAGCGTTCGGCCCGGCAATTGGGCAAGCGAAGCCATGTAGTCCAACCATTTGCGCTTCCCGGTCGGAAAAACAGCCCCCACTTGGTTCTCGGTAATATGAGGGGATCGCGAAAAGCCGGACTTTGAAGGGGCGGTGAAAGGGAGCAGATCCATGGACGGAGGAACCGACTCTAGCATCGTCTCATCCGATACTACGGCGCTCGGGAAATCGTCCGAGGGCGCGCCTCGCAGCAGCGACGCGAGAAAGAGGCGGGTTTCTCTGATTCCGTTATTATTCTCGGTCAGAGGTCGGCTAAATCGAAAGCCATTTTGGCTAATTTCGGTAACAACGGTTGTCTTGTACTTCATCATCTTTTCTTTCCTAGATGACATTACAAGAACGTCTACGATAATCGGTAACATTTTAGTTTTGGTTGTTTTATCTATCAAGTTTGGCTTCATATGGGTTTTGCTAGCGTTATCCGTGAAACGACTTCATGACGTAAATTTTCGCGGGTGGTGGCTCCTGCTCTTTTCCGTTCCTCTTTTTGGTAACATCCTTTTTTTAGCCGAGGCCTTGTCCCCTGGCGATGCCGGTGAGAACCGTTTCGGATCTGATCCGTTGCGCAATGACGATGACGTTGCGACCGAAAATGCAAATGGTGTCGGTGCTGGTCAAAAACCCGGTATGGGCGATCCCGTGGCCGCCGCGGTACTCATCATGCCCCAGGATGCTCCGCCGGAAGCGGCGACGCTGGCCTCTTTGGCGTCGGCTGACATCGCGTCCCCTCGCGGCGGTGGTGCAGCGGTCGCGCTTCCATTCCCCCCAATCGAGCGGGATAAACTCATCCGAATTATCGCTTGGTTCGCTGGCCATATCGAATTACCGGCTCCGCTACCGGCACCGCCTCCCACAGGCGTTACGCGGTCGACGCGACCTCGTCGCTCGGCGTTGCCGTCTCAGCCCGTTCCTAGGACCCGGCCACTCAGGGGGTGGGAAGTCGCGGCTTGGGTGCTTCCGTTGCTTCTCACAATAGTTGGGATTTGGGCGACCATCTGGGATGCAGGTGAGCGGAAGCAACGGCCGCTTCCGCCAACAGCGACGACAACGTCCGAGAGACTTTCTACAGGCGCTCCGAAGCCGTCGCCAGAGTCGAGCGCAGCGCGGGCTAGCACGACGGCGCCGCCACGCTCTGGCGCAGCCGCTATCGGAGAGCCCATTCTCCTCGCCCGCTATCGCGACGAGTTCCTTGATCGGTTGCGCCAAATTAGCGGCGACCAGCCGGATATCCGCACCGTCGGGAGCCGATTTGTATTCCAGTCGGAAGTGTTGTTTGCGCCAGGTAGTACCGAGCTCGGGGACGGTGCTAAGAAAGTGCTCGCGCCGGTGATCATCGCGCTGAAGGAGATCTCCGCCAAGATACCGCCGGAGATCGACTGGATCCTGCGGGTGGACAGTCACACCGACGGTCGTCCGATCGGCGATGGGCAGCCTCGGTCAAACTGGGAATTGTCCGTTGCCCGCGCGATATCGGTCGTGCGCTTTGCCCTTGATGAGGGAGTACCCGCCGCGCGGCTCGACCCGGCTGGCTTCGCCGATCAGCAGCCGCTCGATCCGCGCGGCGCTGAGGACGCCTATCGCCGTAATCGGCGCATCGAGTTGGAGTTGACCGGACGGTCGACGCCCGCTTTCCTCGCCCGGTACCGTTCCGAGTTCTTCGGCCGGCTGCGCGAGATCCTCGGTGATAGGCCAGATATTCGCGTCGGCGGCGACCGCTTCGTGTTCCAGTCCGAAGTGCTGTTCGCACCGGGGAGCGCCGAGCTCAGCGACGATGCCAAGAAGGAGCTCGCGCCGCTGATTGCCGCGCTGAGGGAGATCTCCCCCAAGATCCCGCCGGATATCAACTGGATTCTAGGCGTGGAAGGTCACTCAGACCGTCGCCCGGTCAGCAATACGCGGTTTGCATCAAACTGGGAATTATCTGCGGCCCGCGCGATATCGGTCGTACGCTTTGCCATCGACGAAGGGGTACCCGCCGCGCGGCTCGCGGCGGCAGCCTTCGCCGACCAACAGCCGATCGATCCGCGCATGGCCGAGGATGCCTATCGCCGCAATCGGCGCATCGAGTTGAAATTGATCGAATGGTCAAGGCCGCCTCCCGAGGCCTCGGTCGGGTTCGCCGCCGCAGAGCCACCGTTCCACACATCGGCTGCGACGCGGCCCGAGCCGCCTCCTGCCTCGACGGCGCCAACCTCCGCAGCTTTGAGTGCGGTCACCGGCACTCTCGCCTCAGTCACGGGCGATGAAATACTTGTCAAAGATGCACAGAAAGTCTGGGTCTTCCGGGCAGATACGCATACTGAAGTCTATATCAACGTTTTGCGCCAAAGCGGGACGGCCGATATGGCGCGCTTTCTGAAGTCAACGGTGACTGTGCAGAGCGATGTGCCCTCGCTGCGGGACGCCGTCACCCCTATCCGCGCCGCCCGCGTTTATCTGACGTCGCCCATTGGTCCGTTGCCACCGCGGTCCATTTCAGCTGCGGCATCTTCTTCGTCCTCGCTTGGCTCTACCCCCTCGTCGGTGCCCCCCGGCCCAACACGCGGGGCGTCTCCTACTCGCGCTCTTCACGCGGTCACCGGCACCCTGGCATCGGTCGCTGATGACAGAATAGGTGTGAAGGACACGGACCGTTTACGATACTTTTCGATCGATAAGGATACCGAGATCTATGCAGGTGATGTGCGCCAGAACGGCTTAATATATTTAAGGTCGCTATTGGGCAAAGATGTAATCGCTAACAGCGACGCTCCCTCGGTTCTGATCTCGGATACCCCCGCGCACGCAGCGCGGGTATACGTTAATTCGAGCAACAAAGCTTCGCCGCCAGCGCCTTCCGGCACGGTGACGACAGCTTCTAGGGGCACCCCCGAGCCTACGCCTGCGTCGCCGCCACCATCCCCTCCGGCCCACAAGGCTTGGCCCATCAGCGTGGGTCAGTGTGGAATGTCGAATTGAATGATGGAGAGACGACGTTTCGGGGAAAGCTACAGGTCTTCGGGCAACCAGCAGCCGGTAATATGTACATTGGCACACTCGACCTGACTTACACCTACAAAGGTCAAATGAAGCAGGTCCGTGAAAATGCCAATATCGAGGTAACGGGTAATCAGGTTCAAGTGATATGCAGCAATCCCCACTTCCTTCGGGGGTCGGGCAGCTATGATGCTGATAATTTCTACTTCACGATGAGTTCGCCAACGCAGTTTTCCGGACGGAGCAGCGATACCAGTCGGGGCGGTGGTTCAGCCAGGATGTGGGCGTCCACTGAGCAGGCTATCGTGACGCCGCCGTCCGGTAGGTAATCTGAAGAAGATCAATCTTCGCATACTTAGCGAATCAACGGATTGGTCTGGGCCAACTTCCGTGAGCAACGGTTATGACGTCGTTTTCGTCACGACAAAGAACAAAGCTGAATGCCGAGCTTTCATTCGCTACGGTCCAGCTTGGCAGGGGGATTTGGTACATTGTACGCGGTTAACTTTGCGGTCGTGGTGGGGCCAAAGTAGGTGAGAGCGATATCGCCGGCTTTGTCGCAGCGGTGTCGGTTTTGAGATAAGCCGCCCGGGAACATCGGAGCCTGCCGCCCAGCAATCCCCATCGGGCATGAAACCTCGCCAGCTTGGTGGCAAGATCGAAGCCTATCCCGTGCCTCGAGATGAACTCCGCGGATGGCCGACCGAAGCCGGGAGGCCTCCCGCTTCCCTGCGAGCCCACCCGGTACGTGCCGGGAGCATCCCGTCGACCACATCAACTTGCCCGACCCGCGCTCCGGTAAGGCCTCTCCGGGCCAGGAAATTCGAATCGCTGCGGCGGGATCATCGCCTTGAACCATCCAAGGGCTGCAGGCATGCTCGTTCCCAGCAAGCTCCGGGAGAGCCGGAGGGGAGAGTTCGGAGGGCTTATGAACGGCGCGGAAAGCCTAGTGCGGACCCTGGTCGGTGGCGGCGTCAATGTGTGCTTCGCCAATCCCGGCACCTCGGAGATGCATTTCGTCGCGGCACTCGACCGGGTCGAGGGCATGCGCTGCGTGCTCGGGCTCTTCGAAGGGGTGGTCACCGGTGCGGCCGACGGCTACGCGCGCATGACCGGAGGCCCGGCGGCGACCCTGCTGCATCTCGGCCCCGGCATGGCGAACGGGCTCGCCAACATCCACAACGCCAACAAGGCATCGACACCGATGGTCAACATCGTCGGCGATCATGCGACCTACCACCGGCGCTACGACGCGCCGCTGACCACCGATATCGAGACCGCGGCCAAACCATTCTCGCGCTGGGTCAAGACCTCGCCGGATGCCAAGTCGGTGGCGGCCGACGGCGCGGCGGCGATTGCCGCGGCGCGCACGCCGCCGGGGCAGATCGCGACCCTGATCCTGCCGGCGGACACCGCGTGGAACGAGGGCTCCGGCCCGGCGCAAGTGCCGCCCGCGGCTCAGCCTGCGCCGGTTTCGTCCGTGGCGGTCGCCGAGGCGGCGCGGGTGTTGCGCTCGGGTGAGCCCTGCTTATTGCTTATCACCGGACGCGCGTTGCGCCAGGAGGGGCTCGATCTCGCCGGCCAGATCGCCGCCAAGACCGAGGCCCGGTTGATCGCCCAGGGCTCGAACGCTCGCACGCAGCGCGGGCGAGGGCGGCTCTCCGTCGATCGCATCCCCTATGTGGTCGATCAGGCGGTCAAGGTGTTGGCCGGGCTCAAGCACATCATCCTCGTCGGCTCGAAGATGCCGGTGGCATTCTTTGCCTATCCCGACAAGCCGAGCCTGCTGGCGCCGCCCGATGCCGTCGGCCATGTGCTGGCCCGCCCTGAGGAAGATCTGATCGGCGCGCTGGAGGCTCTGGCCGATGAGGTCGGCGCGCGCTCGACCCCAGCGCCGGTGACCGATAGCCCGCCGCCGACGCTCGCCGCGGGCGCGATCAGCCCCGAGACGCTCGGCGCCTCGCTCGCAGCACTGCTGCCGGAGAATGCGATCGTGGTCGACGAGGCGGTGACGACCGGGCGCGGCTTCTTTGCGCCGACCCGCTCGGCGGCGCCGCACGATTGGCTCTCGAACATGGGCGGATCGATCGGCATGGGCATGCCGGTCGCCACCGGTGCGGCGGTCGCCTGCCCCGATCGCAAAGTCGTCTGCCTCGAAGGCGACGGCAGCGGCATGTACACCTTGCAGGCATTGTGGACGCAGGCGCGCGAGGGGCTCGACGTCACCACCTTGCTCTTCTCGAACAAGAGCTACGCGATCCTGCGCGGCGAGCTCGCCAATGTCGGCGCCGGCAATCCGGGTCGCAAGGCGCTCGACATGCTCGATCTCGGCCACCCCGATCTCGACTGGGTGGGTCTCGCGCGCTCGATGGGCGTGCCGGGCGCGCGGGTCACGACGATGGAAGCGTTCAACGATCGCTTTGCCGAGGGCATCGCAACCCCCGGTCCGTACCTCGTCGAGGTGGTGTTATAGCCGAGCCGAATCAACCCAGTACAGACGCGGGTCGCGTTACGCTACTGTATTGCCCGAAATGCTTGAAAACCCGTGGCGGGCGCGGTGGACGGCCAGGTTGGTGTGATGGGCGTCCCGTAGATTGCGCAGTCGCTGCGCACTCTCAATGCCGAGCGCAGTTCGCGCGGCGATGCTCAATTCTGGGTTTGTTAGCACGGTACCGACGTCGGCGAAGCTGACGAGGCCCGCGTCGAAGCCGCATCCCAGAGTGCAGAGAGGAGCAGGCCGTTGTGCACATCGAGCGGTTGGGCGTCATCGCATTCTGACCAGGGCACGATGTGGGAGGCGCGCAATAGGGCGGGATCGGTGATGCCGGTGACTGGGCACCGGCCGCCCCAATAATCGATCAGCGCAGCGCGGAAGATGTCCTGGCCAATGCGCTGGACGACGAGACGTTCGGCTTCGGTCGTCTGCGGCAGGCGGGCGGTTTGCGCGCGAAATCGCGCGAGTGGCGCGTCGGGAAGGCAGACGCCGAGCTTGTAGACGCGGTCGAGCGCCCCATGGAGTGCAGTCAAGCTACCGAATTCGAAGGTCGCGAGCCCCGGCCCGGTCAAGGGCGAAGGCGGCAAGGTCGCAAGCACCGCCGCGACACCCGGGTGATCGATCGAGACCAGCCAGGGCCCGTGGGACGACACGCCAGCGATCCAGATCTCGCCGTGCGCCGTGGTCGAGCCGTAGTGTAGCCACCCGCTTTGTATCGCGCGCTCGATCCGGAAGCCGTTGTCCCAGGCCGCCTTCTGCGCCCCAGTGCGCACCACGAAGCCGGGTGGGTCCTCGGGTGCCATCATTCGTCGGTCGACCTACCCCAATGAGCATCCTGATGGCCGTCGAGCACCTTTTGGAGCGCCGGAATCCATTTTCAAGCCAGTCTTACGGCCGCGATTGTGTTGCGAGCGCTTTCCCTCGTTGAAGCGTAGTTGTTGGCGTGAGCCAAACCGTCTCGCAGGTCCTCAATCGAGCCGAATTCTTGTTTTGCTCGGGTGCGGCTGCACTGGATCAGCGCCGACTTGACCAGGATTTGTCGCTTGTCCGCGAATTGCGTCGCCGCGATGCGGTCGATCTCGAGGCCGCCGGCCTTCAGTTTATGCCACTCCTGCTCCACTGACTTATGTCGATCTCCGAGCAGGACAAGCCAGTCGTCGTTCGGTTGATCTTGGAAGCGAGCGCGAATTGCCGCTGCCATCAAAAGCTCGAGATGGGTGACGAATGTAAATAATGCGGGCCGCACCGCCAGCTTCTGCAGATCCGCAATGGTGACGATCCCATCAATCTGGGTGTGCCGCAGGACCAGACGACACGGACTCGCCTCCGCCTCTTCGATGTAGCGCAGAATGCTGGAGCCCGAGGTGATCAAAATGGATTGGTCAAGGGGGCTCATAGCACCCTCCGCGGCCAATCCTCCTAGATCATTCGACGCGGCACGAAACTGGCTGAGCGGTAACAGGCCCACAATCCGATCATCGGATCTGACCGGCACATAGTCATACGGCGCATAATTGCTGTCAGCGAGGAGCGAGATGATGCTGTCGGTCGTCGCGCAACATTTGAGCCGCGGCTCGAACGTCGCGATGAGATCGACCGTGATGGCCTTTTCTATTGCCTCAACCGCAGCTATCGACCCATCGCGCAGAGGATCGGCCGCCCAAACTTCATTCATTTTGGATGGCGGCTCATCCTACCGTCTCGAACTCGATGCGGCGTGCCTCGGTGACCCGCTTGGAAGCATCGAGGATCTCCAACGAGACAAGGTTCCCATCCGCGTCGTAGTCGAGAATGACGCCCGGCTTGTCCTCGTCGCTTTCGGCGACCGCGGCATCGGCTCTCAGAATGATGCTCAGCGTATCGGTTCTCGCGTCATAAGTGGCTTTCATGAGTTACGCACTCCAATACTTCGCTATCCGGCTCGTCCGGTAGACGGTGACGACCTCCGCCGAATCGCGATCGATATCGACGAACACGCAAAGAAGATAGGTCTTGCCGGCCAATGCGATCCTCGATTGCAGCACGTCCCGGCCCAACCGCACTGCATGGCGCTGCTCGGGTGCGGCGAGGACCTGACGTACGACGCCCTCCTCGATGCCGCGGCGCCGCATTTCAAACGCCGCGTGGCTCGTGATGAGGTAATTGTCTATCGGCTCCGCCATCCTACCGCGGCTCGGGTGGCAAGCTGGCGCGAGGCCGCCTGGGGTTCATCCGATGAGCCAGACGTCGGAGCGTGGGGTCACTGGGCGGCAATCGATTGTGCCTCCTGCGCGTCAAAGGCGGCGAGCACGAGGCGCGCAGTGCGGTATTCCCCGTACCACACCTTCTCGTTGTTCTTCAGCACGCGGAAGGTCTCGGACGGGTAGTTCGGCCCCATCACATCGGCGGGGTCGAGGATGTAGCGCAATTCGTCTTTCGTGAGCCCGTAGGCGCGCGCATACCAGGCGTCGAGTTCGGCGCGCAGCCGCGCCCGGCGGTCCTCACCCCAAGCGAAAGGCGGACCGTCATAGACCAGCTCAAGTGCGAATGGTCTTAGATCGTTGCTAGTGTAAGTCAGTTCAATTACTCGGGGGAAGATCAAACATTTCCCAGCTTCTAGACCCTGCTCGTTAATGACCGGCATTTGTTCCATAATATAGTCTGAAATATGAAGGCCATTAATCTTTTGACGAAGAACATGGTCGAAAACGATCGAGTTAATCATCCCCAAAAAAGCAACCTTGTAACTTACTGTACCAAAGGGGAAACAAAGGCGAACAGAATAATCGGATCCCCACCGTGGGATGATGCACCCAATCAACGTTCTCTCGTTCGTCGAGGCTGTAACGTCTTTATAGGCGATCAACCAATGGTGGCGCCACGTAGCACGCAGCCGAGACTCGACCACTTCACGATCCACTGATGAATACAAGATTGGGCGGAAACTAGGGTCTGCATGTTCGATAGACGAGGTCGGGGGTAGCACCCGGTATCCTCTCTCGCCGCCGCGAGTAGCATACGATGCAACCCGATGATCGTAGAAATCCAAGAGTTTCCCTTCGAGAAGTGGTAGCCACTCTGATTTTACAGGATTGTAGGGATGAAGAAACGTGCCGTCCTTATTAACGTCGATACACCGATAGAACTCTGTAAAAGGGGCGCATTTTCTTTCCAAATTCGCTTTGTCACGGATGTGCGAAGCTTGAAGGCGAGAAACGCGCGCTTCCCGGTGCCTCCACGCTCACTCGCCGGGCGGCTCATCAACATTAGAATCGCCTGAAGCTGAGCCCGGCAGCGCGCCTCGTCGCGGCCAGTCTGGACCGCGAGCCGCCTTGCTGCTTCGGAGAGTTTGGTGGGGGGGCGCCGGCGCAGCTGCTGACCGTCCTGCAGTCCGATCTCGAGCTCGATCCAGACGGCCAGCGGATGAGATCGCAGCTCTTCGTCCGTGAGCGTTGCCGGCAGGTCGGCGTCGACGGCATTGGCGAGTGCGGTGCCGAGGGTTTGCGGTTTCAGCTTCGGGTCGGTCGCGCGCTCGAACGTCTCGTCGATCACCGCATCAGGCGGAATGTCGGTTCCGAAGAGCCGGGACGCCACCTTCGCGACTGCGAAGGCGCGCTCGGCGTCGTCCTCCTGGCTCGACATCGTCGCCGAGGTCCCGATGCAGAGCGGCGAGCGATCGCGACAGAGCCGATCCCGCAGGCGCCGCATCAGCATCGCCACATCTGCACCTTGCCGGCCACGATAAGTGTGCAATTCGTCGAGGACGATGAAGTCGAGCCCTTGAGCATTCTCGATCACTGTCTGGTCGAGCTTGCTCTGCCGCGTCATCAAGAGCTCGAGCATCATGAAATTGGTTAGCAGGATGTCGGGCTTGGCCTCCCGGATGCGCTCGCGTTCGTCTGCGCTTTCCTGCCCGGTGTATCCCGCAAACGTCGGCCGCAGGTTTTCGGGCAAGCCGGACTGGTCGAGGAACTTGTTGAGTTCCTCGCGCTGGCTGTTGGCGAGCGCGTTCATCGGATAGATCACGATCGCCCGCGTGCGGCGCACTTCGCCGGGGCACGGGCGCGGATCACGGCGTCGATGATCGGTATGAAGAAACAGAGCGATTTTCCCGAACCGGTGCCGGTCGTGACCGCGAAGCTGTGTCGCGCCATCGCTTTCGCGACGGCCTGCATCTGATGCCGGTAAAGGTTGATCGACTGTCCGTCGACCCGAAAGACCCGAGCCACATCCGAATGGAGCGAGCCGTTTCGAACCAACGCTTCGACCGAGGAGCCTCGCTCGAAATGCGGGTTGACCGTGATCAGCGGCTCCGGCCAAAAGCGCCGGCTCGCGTAAATCGCATCAACCTGGTCTCGGATGTCCTGGGCGCGGATTTGCGTGAAAGAACGAGCAAAGCTCGCGTAGTCCGCAACGAGCGCGCGATCCAGATCAAAGACATCCACGAAGGCTACTGCTCCTCCAGGTCATGGTCCGTCCGGGGCACTCGCCCCGACATCGTGATGGGTCGGTTGCCCGCTCGACAAGACGGGGGCCCTTATAGGCTCGAACGCGTTGTAGAAAGGTAACACGCTCGCGGACGGGATTCAGCGAAAGTCGTGCCATCACCGGGCAGCGGCTCGCATCGATCGTCGGCTTGCCGCGGCCACGTTCCGACCCATATATCCGCATGGAGCGTTTGTTAATTTTCTCAATAAGAGAATTTCGCAATGTTTTTATTCGAAGCCAAAAAATGGATGTTCGGGCGTCTCCCCTGTTGTCACCCTGATAGACCGATTCCGCCCCCTGCTGGGTGCTCGTTCAACCCCTGTTCGTTTGAACGGCGTCGTTGGTCTAACTATTTGATTTAGATTGATTTATCTAGCGCGACTCGGGCAAATCTAAGCATCGATTTAATAATTCACCCTGTTTTCCGGCTTTTGCAGGGGTCGGAGAGTTTTGCGACGGTCCGCCGGCGGGCCGCGTGGGATCGCGACGTTTATCGCTCGCTACCAATTTCGATCCGGCCGTGCAGCCAGTCCTCGATCAGCCGGCGGGCGATCGAGTCGAGCCGCGGCATACGGAACGAGTCGTCGTCGGCGTGCGAGAGGAGCCATCGGCGCTCGAGCCACCGCGCATCCTCCAGCTCGCCGTAGTCGATCGTAATCTCGGTGGTCAGCGCCGCGGCGTGGAACCCGAGCATGATGTTGGCCGGGAAGGGCCAGGGCTGCGAGGAATGATAATAGACGGCACCGACCTCGATCCCGGTCTCCTCGCGGACCTCGCGGGCGACCGCCATTTCGAGGCTCTCGCCGGGCTCGACAAAGCCCGCGAGCGTCGAATACATGCCCGGCGGAAACTGCTTCGAGCGGCCCATCAGCGCGCGCTCGCCGTCGCTGACAAGCATGATCACGGCGGGGTCGGTGCGTGGGAAATGCATCGTGCTGCAGGCGGGATCGGTGCAGCGCCGCATATGCCCAGCCTCCTCGGTGCGGGTCGGGTTGCCGCACACCCCGCAGAAGCGATGGCGCGCATGCCAGAACATCATCGCCCGGGCGAGCGCCAACAGCGCCCCCTCGCGCCGCTCGATCCGGCCCCCGAGCTGGCGCAAATCGGTAAACCGCATCCGGGCCTCATCGATCCCGCTCGCGGCCAATGCCGGGGAGCGCAGCATCTCGAGTGGTGCGTCGTGCGGCGACAGGTCGAGCGCGAAATGCGCCCGCTCCTCGATCAGCCCGAGAAACACTACCTCGCCGCGGGCGAGGCGCTCGTCGCCAGGAGCGAGGCTCGGGGCGACGGCGGTTGCGGCGAGGACGACGGCGCGCGGCTCCGCGCCGTCGAGTTCGATGACGAGGTTCTGGTTGCGCCACACCGGAACGAAGAGGCTCGTCGGGTCGGCGATACGTTCGAGGATCCAGCCGGTGTCGCGCCGGCGCAAACCGGCGCGTTCGAAGGCGGGATGGGCATAAAAATTGGGCGGTCGCATCGGGCGAGACTGGCATATCGACCATGCCGGCCGCAACCCGCGGGGCGCCCCTCACAGCGCGGCGAGCCGACGCTCCAGAAACGTGCGCTCGACACCGTTGCCCGTCAGGGCGAGCGCCTGCCGATAGGCGTCGGCGGCCGCAGTTCGCGACCCGAGCCGGCGCAGCATGTCGGCGCGCGCGGCGTGAAACAAGTGATAGCGGTCGAGCGCTCCGGAGGCCCCGAGCTCCGCGATCAGGCTCAGCCCGCGTCCTGGCCCCTCGCTCATGCCGACGGCGACCGCACCGTTCAACAGCACGACCGGCGTCGGGTTGATTTGGGCGAGTTCGTCATAGAGAGCGGCGATTTGCGCCCAATCCGTCTCCGCGGCGGTGCTGGCTTCGGCATGCACAGCGACTATCGCCGCCTGCAGCTGATAGGGTCCGATCCGACCGAGGCGCAATGCCTTGTCGATCAGCGCCAAGCCCTCCTGGATCTGGCCGCGATCCCATAGCGAGCGGTCCTGGTCCTCCAAGGTGACCAAGGCGCCTTCGCCGTCGACCCGTGCGCGGCGGCGGGAGTCGTGCAACAGCATCAGAGCGAGCAGACCGAGGCTCTCCGGCTCCTGCGCGTCGATTTCGCACAGCATGCGGCCGAGGCGAATGGCTTCGGCGCAGAGCTCGCGGCGGATCAGGGCCTCGCCCGCCGTCGCGAGATAGCCCTCGTTGAAGATCAGATAGATCACCGCCAGCACCGCCGCCCGCCGCTCGGCTAAGGCGTGGTCGGGCGGCACCTCGTAAGGGATGCCCGCGTCGTGGATCTTGCGCTTCGCGCGCACCAGCCGCTGCGCCAGGGTGGCTTCGGGCACGAGAAATGCCCGCGCAATCTCGCCGGTCGACAGGCCGCCTAAGGTCCGCAAGGTCAGGGCGATCTGCGCCTCGTGATTGAGCGCGGGGTGACAACAGGTGAAGATCAGCCGCAACCGGTCGTCGGGAAGGGCGGAGGGTGCCGGCATCGGGTTCTCATAGACCGCGGTCGCGGCTTCCTGCTCCAGAAGGCCTTGCTTTTCGCTCCGCGTGCGCTCGCGCCGCGCCATGTCGATCAGCTTGCGGTGGGCGGCGGTCATGATCCATGCGCCGGGGTTTCGCGGGATGCCGCGGTCGGGCCAATGCGCGAGTGCCGCCGCAAGTGCCTCCTGCATCGCCTCCTCGGCGCGGTCGAAGGAACCGCACAGCCGGATCAAGCCAGCGATGATCCGGCCGTGCTCATGGCGAAACACCGCCTCCGCGCTGACGCGGGCGTCAGTCCCTCTTACCGCGAGGGCAACGCCATGATCGGGCGGATTTCGATGCAGCCCTCGCCGCCCTTGCATGCCGTTGGAATCCTGGCGGCCCATTCGATCGCCTCGTCGAGATCCTTGCAGTCGAGGATGTAATAGCCCGCGAGCTGCTCCTTCGTCTCGGCGAACGGCCCGTCGAGCACTAGCGGCTTGCCGCCATTCATGCGGACCGTGGTCGCGGTGGCGGTGGGATGGAGCGGCTCGGCCCCTTGGAAGATGCCCTGGGCGCGGGTCTCGTCCATGACCGCCCGGTGCGTCGCCCTGAGCTCATCCATATCGGCGGGCGACAACCCGGCCATGTCGGTCTCGCGGCTGTAGATCAGGAACATGTAGCGCACGGCTCGTTCTCCCTCCTCAGCCCTCGATCTCCCAGGAAGAGCGGCCGGGGAACGGCGGCGGCACGGTGTCCTCGACGCTCGCACGCGACTGATGCCGATCGAAATACGCCTTGAGGCTCTTGCTCCGGCCGAGCATAGCGCGGCTTTCCGGCGCTTTGTCCATGAAGAACAGGATCGGCAACAGGTTCATGTCGGCGAGGGTGAAGGTGTCGCCGACCAGGTGACCCGTCTTGGCGACCGCGCGGTCGAGCACCGCGAAGTGCTCCTCCATCTTGGGCAGCGCGGCGTCGATGACCGTGCGGTTGGGGCGGCCGTCGGGGGTCCGCGGGAAGAAATAGGCGGCGAGGTACTGGCGCACCAGGAGCGGATCGATCGTGGTGTTGACGAGCGAGATCCACTCTTCCGTCCGCGCCCCGTCGACTGGCCATCGGGGAACCAAATCGGGGCCGTCGAAGGCGTGGTCGATGTAGAAGCAGATCGCGCGCGACTCGCTGAGCGTCACGTCGCCGTGCCGCATGACCGGGATCTTGCCAAAGGGGTGGATGGCGTCGACCTCGGGAGTATGCGGCATGACCGGAACCAGGGTATAGGGAACACCCTTCTCGGCGCAGGCGATGCGCGCAACCCGCACGTAATTGCTTTGTGGTCCGCCGATGATCTGAAGCTCCGGCATGGCTGTGATCCTTCGAGTAGTGATGGTCCGACGACAAGACGACGCGCGAGGGAAGCGGAATCGACAGCGCGGTCGATTTTCTCGCGAATGAGCGAGTATAGTGGCTGCGGGAGCCCGGCGGCGGACAGGCCCCTCGCCAACCCGGTCAGGTCCGGAAGGAAGCAGCCGTAACGAGTTCCGGTCTGGGTCGTCCGTCCGGTCTCCCGCCTCGACAGGTCCGCGCATGAACGATTCGGCGACCGCGTATCGCGTCCTCGCCCGCAAATATCGGCCTTCGACCTTCGCCGAGCTGATCGGGCAGGAGGCGATGGTGCGCACCCTATCGAACGCGTTTACGACCGGCCGGGTCGCGCATGCGTTCATCCTGACCGGCGTGCGCGGCGTGGGGAAGACGACGACCGCCCGGATTCTGGCGCGCGGGCTCAATTGCGTGGGCCCGGATGGATCGGGCGGACCGACCATTGCCCCGTGCGGGGTGTGCGCGAATTGCCGTCAGATCGCCGAGGATCGCTACAGCGACGTGGTCGAGATGGATGCCGCCTCGCGCACCGGCGTCGACGATATCCGCGAGCTGACCGAGGGGTTGCTGTACCGCAAGCCCGATTTGGGGCGATATCGGGTCTACATCATCGACGAAGTCCACATGCTCTCTCGGAGCGCCTTCAACGCGCTGTTGAAGACGCTCGAGGAACCGCCGCCGCACGCCAAATTCGTGTTCGCCACGACCGAGATTCAAAAAGTCCCGCTGACGGTCCTGTCGCGCTGCCAGCGGTTTTCGCTGCGGCGCGTCCCGGTCGAGCTGCTCGCCGAACACTACCGCCGGATTGCCGAGGCCGAAGCGGTCGAGGCCGAGCCCGGCGCCTTGGCACTGATCGCCCGCGCCGCCGACGGGTCCGTGCGCGACGGGCTTTCGCTGCTCGATCAGGCGATCGCCCTCTCGGCGCTTCCGAGGGAAGCGCCTGGCGCGTCGGGGGAAGCAGAGCTTCGCCCAGAATTGACCGACGCTCGGATCACCGAAGAGGCGGTGCGCAACATGCTCGGCATTGCCGATCGTGGCTGCGTCCTAGAGCTGTTGGAGAGCGTGCTGCGCGGTGATGCGGCCGACGCGCTCGATCGGATGGGCCGCCTCTATCAGGATGGCGCCGATCCATTGATGGTCCTGCAGGATCTGCTCGACCTCAGCCATTTCCTGACACGGCTGAAACTCGCGCCGGAGGCCGGTGTCGGCGATCCGATCGCCGAAGGCGACCGCAAGCGCGCCTGCCCGCTCGCCGAAAAACTGACATTGCCGGTACTCGCCCGGCTTTGGCAGATGCTCCTAAAAGGGCTGGAGGAGATCCAGGCGGCACCCTCGCCGATTCAGGCGGCGGAGATGGTTCTCGTACGACTTGCTTATGTCGCTGACCTGCCCGTTCCGGCCGAGCTGGTGCGGTCGATTGCCACTTCGCCCGCTTCCGGCGGCCGCCCGGTTACGGAAGAGCCGCCCGCCAAACGTGCAAGTGGCGCGGAACCTCCGCCGCCCTCGGAACCCCTCATAGCGGTCGCGCCCGGCTCGATCGCACTCAGCTCGTTGGCTGCCGCCCCACGGCTCGAACCCGAGGAGCGCATCGATCCGTTGCCGACGAGCTCGGTCGAGCACGATCCGATGCCGCAGAGCTTTGCCGAAGTCGTGGCACTGTTCGACAAGCGACGGGCGGCGGTGATCCGCTCGCATTTGCGAGAACATGTGCATCTGGTTGCATTCGAGCCCGGACGCATCGAATTTCGTCCTGACGAAGGGGCGCCGAGCAATCTCGCCAACCGCATTAGCCAATTGCTCGGCGAGTGGACCGGCGAGCGCTGGCTGGTAGCCCGTTCGGAGGCGGCTCCGGGAGAGCTCACGCTGCGCGAGCAAGAAGAGCGCCGCGAACGCGACCTGCGGAACGAGGTGGTGCAGCATCCTTTGGTCCGGGCGGTGCTCGAGACTTTCCCGGGAGCGACGATCGCTGCGGTTCGGGACCGCTTCGCGCCGGCGGAACCCGAACCAGGTGAGCCTCGCTCGGGTTCCGAGGCGGGCGACGAGACGATCATGGAAGAGGATGAGATATGAAGAATATCGGCCAGCTGATGAAGCAGGCGCAGGCGATGCAGGAGAAGATGGCCGAGATGCAATCCCAGCTCGAGGCTGTCGAGATGATCGGCGTCGCCGGCGGCGGCACGGTTCAGCTGACGCTCAACGGCAAGG
>Ga0306921_10000533_pt1 | contig 33903 bp, 33 predicted proteins | sample sta12Cox44000080_FD_203760 | JGI IMG/M metagenome (GOLD analysis project Ga0306921, IMG submission 203760) | Lab enrichment of tropical soil microbial communities from Luquillo Experimental Forest, Puerto Rico - statoxic.12C.oxic.44.000.080 (v2)... | ecosystem: Environmental > Terrestrial >... | reverse complement strand
ATTTTCTCAGATCCAGGGTCCCGATGCACCTTCCCCCTTTGAGAAATGCGGGCTAGCCGGCGGCATGTAATGCATCTCCGACCGACGGCGCGATCACCGGCTGCGGTTTCGGACCAACCTCGTCAAGAATCTTCCGAATGTCCTGATGCAATAAGCGGTACCATGTCGCGAGCGCTGCAAGGTGATCACCCGGAACGGATAGGGCCGGCGTCTTCGGTAGGCCGTCTACCACCTCGCCCGCTCCCTCCCCGCTGCGTGCCCACGACGCTGCCTGCCGGAACCATCCGGCCAGCGCTTGGTGATGCGTGCGAATCGCGTCTTGCGCTGGCTGGGGAAGGCCGTGCCCGGCCAGGTCTGTAAGCAGATCGAGGATCGCCGAGACCGGGATGAACAGCCGACCGACCTGCCCCACCACAGCCGCATCGATCGGCCGTCTCCCGGCAGCGCGCCGTACCTCTCTCGTTTCAAACGGGTCGTTGACCAAGACCGCGCGTGCCTGCGCGATCGCCTGCCCGAATGTCGTGTCGGCCGCCGACCGAGCGGAAGGCGAAATCTCGCCATTGATACCCAAACCAACCAGCGCCGCCAGTTGTTCTAATGCTCTGGCGAGGTGCGTGCGAACGACGTTGGCCACGCTTACCGGCCAAATCGTCATGAAAATCACGGAGATCACGATATTGCCAAACAGGATGCCGATGGTTCGGTCCCTTGCCGTATACATGGAGATCGTCGGGCCGTAGCCCTGCAGCACGACAAGATAGAAGGCGAGCCCGATCTGCCAGCCGGCATAGGAGATACGCTCGCTGCCGTAGCCGACCCAGGCCGCGAGCAAGGTTATTGGAGCCAGCAGCAGGAACAGGTCGCCGAGATCGGTCATTCGCGGCATCAGCAGCAGGATCGCGCCGAGGCCGAGCCCGGCGCCAATCAGACAGCCGACAAAGCGCAATGTCGCCTTGTGCAGTGTGTCGCCGACGGTGCCGAGGGCGACGAAGAAGCAGGTGATTATGCAGGTGTGAATGCCCGGCCAGTCGGTCATGCTCATGACAAAGTAGCAGATCATCACCGCCAGCGTGACCTTGAGCGCGAAGTGAACGTATTCCGGGTTGCTGAACGCATCCGCAGCCAGCAGCCGTCGCGGCGATCCAGCGGCGACGTTCTCATTTGGAGAAGCCGTCCCCGGTGTTGCCGCCAATGTCTCGTAGATCGATCGCAGCGAGCGTGTGATCGCGTCGGCCAACGGGCGGGCGGCGCCGGTCGCGATGATCGCGACCGGTTCGCCGCGTGGGGCTTCTCCGTCTTCGATTGCGAGTTCGGCTTGGCGGCAAGCGTCCGCCGCCGGGAAAAGCGGGTTGCGATTGTCACCGCCGACGCGTAGCCAGGCGAGCAGCAGGAGCCCGAGCCGGCCGATTTCGTCGATCAGCGAGGCGCCCCAGGTCAGGCGGCGCCTGCCACCGGCGAGACCGTACAGTTTCCGCAGTTGCGCCATGCCTTCGAAAGCCTGGGCTTCGAGTCGGCGTTCCGCTCCGCTCTCGCCCGCGCAAAAGCACGCTGCCGTCGCCAGCCGCTCGGCCAACGCGCTGCGGAGAAGGTGCGCCGGGTCTCGCCCGGTCAGCAGATTCGCGGCGATCAGCAGCGCGACAGGTACGAGGACAGACAGGCTAAACCACAGCAGGAAGCGCACCAACGCTTCCTCAGGCGGCACGAAGAAAATTTCCGGCAACTCGAACTGCGGCGTGTTGCTAATGGTCGCGGGCTGCAGAGCGAGGCCGAGAACCTGGTCGCCCAAGGTCAGCCCGTAGGCGATGACGAAACCGGCGACGAAGAACACGGGCCCCAATGTCGCAGCCCGCGTGAGAAACATAGCGCCAAAGGTAATTACCGCCATAAGCGGAACACGGAGCGCCGGCTCCGACAGGCTGAGCATGAAGACGGCGATGGCCGTAAAAATCGCTAACACGACAGCGATGCCTGCGGCCAGCGACGTCCGCACGGTGGTGACCGCCTCGCGGCCCGACAGGAACAGAACGATATAGGCCGAGACGGCGAGCTCGGGGATGCGGAACGTCTCCGCGATGGCCACCGCGGCCAGCACCACAACGACGATGCGCACCGAGTCCCCCAGTCGACCGGGGGTTGGACGCAGCTCGCGGCGCAGCAGAGCAGTCAGGCCGGGCGGGTCGCCCTCGTCCACATCCGGCGGCGGGCCGCGACGTGCGGCATGCGCCTTCATTTTTCGATCACGATTACGGCCGTGGCGCCATAGCGCATCAGGTCGTCGGGCGGGGTGTCGAGCAGGACGCGTACCGGGAAGCGGGCCGCAATGCGCACCCAGTTCAGGGTGCGTTCGACATGCGGGAGGCCGCCAAACGTGGCGCTGACATCCGACGCCACACCCCAGCCCAGGCTGTCGACCGCGCCGCGCACCGGGCGGTGTGGTTGCGCCATCACGTAGACGGTCGCCCGCTGCCCCGGCTCGATTCCCGGCAGGTCGGTTTCGCGGAAATTGCCGATCGCGTACCAGTGCTCGGTGTCGATGATCGTGAACAGCGGGTGCCCGGTGGCGGCAAACTCCCCGGCAGAGATGTCGAGGGCGGTGATCCGGCCATCGCAGGGCGCGCGTACGACCGTTTTGTTCAGGTCGCGTTCCGCGAGGGCGAGCGTCGCGCGCGCACCTTCCAGCTCCGCCTCGGTGGGCTTGGTGTTGGTGATGGCTTGGCGTGCCTCGTCCGCCTGCAATCGCGCCTGCTGCAGCGCGATTTGTGCGGTGCGCTGCGCCGTGCGCGCCTGGTCGACCTGCTGTGCGGTGACAAAGCCGGGCCCGAGCAGCGGCTCCATCCGCCCCAGCGTGCTCGAAGCGAGAGACCGCTGCGCCTCGGCGCTCACGATGCCGCGCGCAGCGGCATCGGCCTTGGAGGTCTGCGCCGCGACCTGGTCGGCGGTCAAGGAGAGCCTTGCCTCCAGGCCCTGTACCGCCGCACGAGCCTGATCCACGCGCATTCGGTAAGGGTCCGGGTCGACCCGGAACAGCACGTCGCCCTTGCGTACCGCCTGGTTGTCGCGGATGTTGAGCTCTACGATCCGGCCGCTGACGTCGGGCGCCAGGTGAACGAGGTCGGCCTGTAGGTAGGCATCGTCGGTGCGCGGACGCTCGTCGACCCGACGCGTCGCGAGGACCACGGTAACGAGGACGCCGACCAGCGCGATGAGGCTGACCAGGATGCCAAGTGTCTTGCGAACGGCCAACATCGCTCAGTGACCGAACCAGAGCAGCCAGGCGAGCAACGTAGCGGACACCGCGAGGCCGGCGTAGGTCAGCAGCGGGGCGACGACGTAGTCGTTGATGCCGGCGACCGCGAGGACCTGCCGGATGATGAAGGCGGCGAAGATGCCCAGCGCGGCGCATAGCATCCAGCCCGGGAAGTAGGAGCCGAGCAGATCGAGCGTCGGCGCGTAACTGCAGCCGGAGACTGGCAACGCGATCCCGGTCCGCCAGAAGGCTCGCGGAGCGCCGCAACGTCGCGCGGCCCGGAGCGATCTGCCGCTACCGACCGCGGTCAACCTCATGGAACTTGGTTCAAGACTGATCCGCATCTTCCCCACCCGGGCCGATTCTAACCGGTCACCGCCAGATCCGAACAGGTTTAAAAGAGTCGTTCACAGGGGGGCGATCCGTTGGAAAATTGGGCTTGGGGTCTGTTTCTGACCGCGTTGACGATGGCGATGCACGGGACGGGCGTAATATTCATGGCCTTGGCGGGGGTGAGTATCCGGGCGCGGATCGAAAGCCAAAACCATCTCACCTTGCGCCATGTGGCAGCCATCCAGATCGGCCTGATCGGGACGGTAGGACTGCTTCTCGCCGCGCTACATGGCGTGGAGGCCGCGCTCTGGGCGGCGGCATATTGGTGGCTTGGCGCGCTCAACTCGCCGACAGATGCAATCCTCTACTCTGTCGACTCGATGAGCACACTCGGCGCTTCGGGACTGACGCTGGAGCCCCACTGGCGGATGATGGGGGCACTGGAGGGGATGGACGGTATGCTGCTGCCGGCATCAGTACAGCCTACATCTTCGCGGTGATGCAGGCCTACTGGTCACTCATGACCCGTGGCCGCCCGCCCTCATTGAGTTAGGATCTGGTCACTTCCGCAGTGCCGTTGGGCGTGCTGACCCCAACGGTAGTTTGGGGTCAGACCCTGGCAAGCCGCCCGAGAGCAAGCTGGATAGATGCGAGGGTCACGAAGGTGGCCAAGGTTTCGGCGAGGTTCTCGAAATCCTTGGCGGGACGCCGGTTGCGTCCGAACCAGGAGAAGATGCGCTCGACCACCCAGCGGCGCGGCAGGACGACAAAGCCCCTCGTGTCGTCGCTCCGCTTGACGATCGCTAGGCGCAGCATCGGTACCTTTGCCACCGCGGCTTCGACTTGCCACGCGTTGTAGCCGCCATCGGCCCGGATCAGTTCGAGCCGGGGGAAGCGCCAGCGGATCTTGTCGATGACCAGCCCGGCCCCGTCACGGTCCTGGATCGCGGGCGGAGTGGACGACGACCCGCATCGGCAGCCCTTCGCTATCGACCAGAGCGTGGATCTTTCGGTCCTTTACCCGCTTGCCGGCGTCGTAACCCACCCGGCTGTAACTACCGCCCCCTTTTTCCGCCGATTTGACCGATTGGCTGTCGAGAACCGACGCCGAGGGGCTGGACTCCCGGCCCATCCGCTCGCGCAACGCCATATGCAGCTCGGCCCAGATCGCCTTCCAGGTGCCGTCGCGGTGAAACTTGCGAAAGATCTTGTAGACCGTCGAATGTGGAGGAAGGCTGTCGGCGGCAGACAGCGCCACGGGCAGCCGGTGCGCAGCAAATATAAAATGGCGCTCATCGCCGCGCGCATGTCGGTCTTGCATAGGCCGCCGTCAGCCGACGCCACGGGGATCAGAGGCTCCAACCGCTTCCTCTCGCCATCCCTCAGATCGCTGGGATAACCCTCTCGCTCTCCGGGGCGTTCATGAACCGAGTGTGACGAATCACGCCATCTTTAAAATTTTGGGATCGTCCGACCTACATCGCCAGCCCGACGCTGCAACACAAGGGCAATCGAACCGTCACCGGACCGTCATACCGAGCGCCTAGCATGCCCCCGCAACCAGCAAAAGGGGGAGAGGATCATGCCGATGTTATGGCGAAGCACGGTATTGGCTGCAGGCTTGTTGGCGGTCTCAGCGGGTCTGCCGGCACTCGCCGACGGCGGTGGGGACAATGGCGGCAACGGCATCAAGCGGGTGCTGCTGATCAGCATCGACGGCATGCATGCCCTGGATTTCATCAACTGCGCGGGAGGAATCAGCGGGGTCAACGGCGGTGCACCCTATTGCCCGAATCTGGCCGAGCTCAAGGAGACGGGCGTAAATTACCTCGACACTTCCACGTCCAAGCCGTCCGATTCGTTTCCCGGATTGATGGCGCTGGTCACCGGCGGCTCGCCGCGTACTGTCGGCGCATTCTATGACGTCGCCTACGACCGCTCGCTCGATCCACCCGCGACGACGACAGGGAACGGCGTTATGGGAGCGCCGGGTCTTTGCACACCCAATACGCCTCCGACGGGTACGACCACCGAATTCGATGAGGGAATTGATATCGACCAGACCAAGCTGAACGGCGGAGCAACGACCGGCGACGGCGGGGTAGCATCGATCGATCCGAACAAGCTCGAGCGCGATCCGGCTAACCAGTGCGCTCCGGTCCTCCCCTGGAATTTTGTGCGCACGAACACGATTTTCGGCGTGGTGCATGCGGCGCACGGCTACACCGCCTGGTCGGACAAGCACCCCTCCTACTCGTCGGTCTCCGGCCCCGGCCCTGGCCTCGCCACCAATGTCGACGACTACTACTCGCCGGAAATCAACTCGATCCCGGTGGCGCTACCCACAGTGCCAGGCTGCAACCCGCTGCCCGATCCGGCGGCGGCCACTCCGTCGAACGCCTGGACCGACAGCTTTCAGAACATTAAATGCTACGACAGCCTGAAGGTGCAGGCGATCGTCAACGAGATCAATGGACTGACGCACGACGGCAAGAAACGGGCGCCGACGCCGAATCTGTTTGGCATGAACTTCCAGGTGGTCAGTGTCGGCCAGAAGCTCATCGAAAAGAGTCTTACTCCGACCGTGACCGGCGGTTACATGGACAACGAAGGAAGACCGACACCCGCGCTGCTGGGAGAAATCAAATTTGCCGACGCAGCGATCGGAAACATGGTAAACGCACTCCAGGCTCGCGGTTTGTACAATTCGACCCTGATCGTCATTTCGGCCAAGCACGGCCAGAGCCCGATCGACTCCGCCCGATACCTAGGCATATCAAACAAGCCCAATGACCCGATAATGACATCGCCGGCGACAATCTTGGACGCCCTGCTTCCGTTATCCGAGCGTCCATCGAACAGCCCTCCAGGCATCGGACCCACCGAAGACGACATCTCCCTGATCTGGCTATCGGATTCGGGCCAAACCACGGATGCCGTGAAAATGCTGGAAGGTCAGTCGCCGGCGGCGCCAACCGTTAGCGCACCCGGGGGCAACATCGCTGGAATCGGCGAGATTTTCTCCGGACCGGGGATTGGCCAGATGTTCAACCTGCCGGGGCTGCCGCCGAGCGGCGACCCGCGTACGCCAGATATCATCGTCACACCGAACATCGGTGTTACCTATTCGGGGAGCGGCAAGAAGCTCGCCGAACATGGCGGCTTCTCACACGACGACACGAACGTGATGATGCTGCTGTCAAATCCGAGCTTTTCCTCGGTCACGGTTACCAGCCCGGTAGAGACCGCGCAGATCGCGCCGACGATCCTGGCGGTGCTGGGCCTGGATCCCGATAAGCTGATCGCGGTGCAAGCCGAGGGAACCCAGGTTCTGCCCGGTCTCGACCTCGGTACCGGTAAATCGGATCACTAACGAGACGAAGAAAAGAGGGCGCTCCGGGCGAGCGCCCTCTTTCCGCGGTAACCTGCCGACGGCCGGCAGACCCGAGTGGCTGAGCAAGCCGATCCGTTCGCGACTTCCGCAGCACCGTGGCATTGAAGTAGCCAATGAGCGCTAAGAAAACGATCTGCAACGTGAGGTGAGTCAACCCGACCGCCGGCGAATTGAGGGTCGGAGCCAGCCGGTGCAGCAGGTCGACCCGGAGGAACACCTCGTTCACGCCGCCGCCGACCAGAATGTAGAGGCTCGCCAACAGGCACGTCAGGTGCAGGTGCAGCCAGCCTTTGTGCGGTATCTTGAGATGTGCGGCGAGAACGCCGGCCGTCGTGACGACAAGGCCGCGATCGCCAGCCAGTGCAGGAAAAAGAAAATGCCGCGCCGGTAGACGCCGAGCGCCGTGATGCTGGTGACCAGAAGGGTCAGGGCAAAGACCCGCCCGCGCCCCTTATGGACGGAGGTGCCTTTCGGTCGCAGCAGAACCAGCATGCCGACGGCAAGGGCGGCCAGGCTCGCGACGAGATGCACCCATCCGAGTGGGAAGAGGTCGAGGTTCATGGTCGTGCCCCCGCCGGTCCTATCGGCTGTCCAATTATAGAATATTTGTTTTCAGTCATCGTGCATCGGGCTCAGCCCGATGCGCACGACGCTGCCATCCGTCAGGAACGCCGTGCTCCGTAACGGGTGAGTCCGTGTCCAATCCGGTGCGTCGTAATGCCAGTCGAGTATGATCGACGCGCCTTGTCGAGTCAGGTGAACGGTCCCGGCGAGTAGATCCCGGAAGCCGTCAAGGGAGATGCGGTAGGCAGCATCGAGGCCAGTTGCAACGCGGTCCGCCGCAGGGAGGGGCGGGTTAAAGCTGATTTCGAGCACATGGCTGCCGGTAGGATCGCGATGTCGATAATACTGCAGCGACGCGTCCGCCGCGGCGATGAGTTCGACGTGGGTGCGGTCGCGCAGGACGGCCTGGTAGCTGCCAGGCACCGCGGCCGGTACAAAGCGCTCGATTTCAGCGTCTCCGCCCGCCTGAGTCTCGCCGAAGCCGATGCGCCGATCACCAAAGGGAAAGCCGCCGACGAAAATGTTGCTGCTGTAGGCCGCTGGGAATGGCGCCGGGTGATTCTGCCCGGCTTGCGGCACGGCCACGTCTGTACCCGCAATCGCGACGTGCCAAGTCTCCGCGAAGGCATTCTTCTCGCGGAAAAACACCAGCAGCATGCGATCGCCACTATGACCCATCTGGTTAGTCAAGCCGGCGCCTTTGGCGTGCAAACGGGCATCCCGGCCCATTTGGACATCGATGGCAATCGGGTGTCCCTTGTCATCCTGAAAGGCAGCGAAAACACCCCGCGGTCCCCCTTCCGCCCCTGACATCGTGAAGGCCATGTCGCGCGATTGCCCTCCGACGGTGGCGGCGATCCGGGCGTCGCTGTAGTAATGGATCTGACGCTTCGGCCGGTCGCGCTCGGTGAAAAAAACCCACACCAATGGGTTGGTGTTCGGACCACGCTCAGCAACCATGATCTCTACCGCTTCGCAAACCGGGTCGCCGGGCAGCCAAATATACCAGTGGTGATCCCAATGATGGAAAAACGACGCAATCGGGACCAACGGCATCTCCGCCGCGGCGGGCAGCATCGGCATGGTGTTGAACCCGAGCACGAGAAGTAGGGGCTTCAGATAGCCGTGCACTATGACTTACCTCTATCGGACGCGGTGCTAGCCAGGCGTACCAGACGGACGGGCCGCCCATCTAACGGCCGCCCAACTGCTTGCGGAAAAACGCGACGACCGCGTCGTTGAAGTCGCGGTGAAAGGCCGTCCGATCGAACCCCGGCGGGTCCTGGCAGATCTCGGGCGCCCGCTCCGCGAGTGCCGTATTGCACGGGGCGATGAACGCGAAATGATCGGCGCTCGGCACAAGGTGCAGCTCTGGCGGCGGTGAGGGCAGGTTCGCCTTGACGTTCTCGGCGCTCCACCGGTTGGGCGTGATCCGATCGTCTTCGGCCTCCCAGAGCTGCACCGGCGCCGCGACCGGCGCGAGGCCGACGGCGGTGAACGCGTGGCCGGCCGCGGGTGCCGCGACGACCGCCGCCTTGATCCGTTCATCATGGGCCCAAACCGGGGCCGGCGGGTCGCCGGTCGGACCGCGCGCCAAAGTAAGAGCACGCTGGCAGCCCCAGTCGTCCGGATGCTCGCGGCAATATGCGTCCAGGCGGGCGAGCTCCGGGTTGCCGCCGATCGCGACGAGCACGGTAAATCCGCCTGCCGAATGGCCGAACGCGCCGATGCGCTTCGCCGCGACGTGGTCGCGGCCAGACCACGTCGTCAGCATGTAGTCAATCGTCAGCTTGATGTGGCGGGCCCGCTCGATAAAGTTCCGCGCAGTGAAGCTGACGGCGTGGTCGCGCCAGTTGTCGCCGGTGTGGGTGACGGCGACGGTGATGAACCCGGCCTCGGCCAACGCTAACGCGGTATCGCAATGCGTCTCGGCCGCGCCGCCGGTCCCGTGCGAGATCACGATCAGCGGCAGCTGGGACCCCGCAATCGCCCCATCCACGGCGACGGTCTGTTCGAACGGCCCGAGCGAGTGCGGCGCCGCTGGTGCATCGCTCGGATACCAGATATCGAGCTCGAGGGGTTGGCCCTCGGGATCGGGGGCGGCAGCGTGTTGGAAACCAACCGCGCCGGCGGCGCCGGAACTTGCCAACAGGATCAGCCCGGCAACGATGCCGAGCAGCGCCGACGACGGGCGCGCCACGGCCCCGATGGCGGCGCCCTCGGCTCTCCTCCGCGCGCGGCGGATCATCGCGCGGAACGCGACGTATTGCAGCACGAACGCGGCGACCTTCGCGCCGATTGCACCGACCGAGATGAACCACACCCAGATCGCGAACGGGGCGTAGAGGGCGATCAGGATGTTGGCGAGGCCGAGCAGCACCATCAACCCAGCCCAGGCATAGCCGGTGACAACCGCCGCATTGTCGGGCAGGTACCGCTGCGCGATCTCGGGCAGATAGCGGCTCATCCAGCCGCGTTTCAGCATCGCCGCAGCGATCGCGAAATGGCCAAGGCTCGGCTTCAGCATCACGAAGCGGGGGCTTTGCGTCGCAATCGAGGCGGCGCTGAGGACGATGACGACGAGGAGGCTGATCCACTGCATCGGCCAGATCCGCCTTCCGGTAAACCGCTGCACCGCAATCTGTGCGAGCCCGACCGTGATCGCGACCGCCGCCGCCACGGTGACGTTCGCCGTGGTCAGGTAGACGATAAGGAACAGGATCGCCGACAGCAGGTCATTGAGGAGATGCGACAGCGCCTGTTTCATCGGTTTCCCTCCAGTTCCGGGGGTGCGCTCCCGCCGGCCGGCGGCAGCAAGGCTTCGAGGTGGGCAACGTAAGCGAGCAGCGCCCTTCGCCCGCGTTCGGTCAACGAGTACAGGGTCTGCGGCTTGCGCGCGATGAAGCGCTTCTGCATCGCGACATAGCCGGCGTCTTCGAGCTTGCGCAGGTGAATGCTGGCGTTGCCGTCGGTCGTCTTGGTCGCGTCGCGCACCGCCACGAAATCGGCGCTCTTTGCACCGGCAAGAAAGGCGATGATGGCGAGCCGCACGCGGCTGTGCAGGATCTCGTCGATCGCGGCATAATCGAAATCGGTCATGCCTCAGCCCGGCGAGCGCGCCGCGACATCAAGACATAGCCGGGTCCCGCGAGCAGCAGCAGCATCAGCGCCGCCGATAGTGGCAGCGCCTCGGCACGATGGCGGAGCGCGAAGAGCGCCAGCTCGCCCAGCCACCAGGCGATTGCGACCCAGCGCAGCCACGGCAACCGGGTGAGCGAGGCGCTGGCGAAGAACCCGATTCCCATGACCCCGGCGACCGCCGCGTCGCACCAGCCGTTGCGCGCCTCGCCGGTCACTATGGCCGCAATCGCCAATGTCGTCAGAAAGACGCCACATGCGAACCACAGCATCGCCAGCGCCTGCGCCATCGGGCCGCGGACGGCGACCTCGCGGCCGGCGAGGCCCCTTGCCGTCCGGCGCAGCGAAAACAGCCACGGCAGGCCGAGGCAGGCGGCCCACAGAGAACCCGGGGCGATCGGCGACCAGCCGCGGATGAAACCGTAGGTGCCGAGATAGCCGATCGCGACCGCGATCCCCCAGACAAGCATGTCGGGGCTGCTGGCGGTTGCATAGGCATCGCCCTCCTCGACTGCGCGGCGGATGAAGGCGATGTCCTCGCGCGCCTGGTCTTCGAGCATCGTAGCCTCCGGCAAGCAGTGAACTTTGAAATTGAAAGTACACTGTGTGACGGAAGGATGCCAAGCGGCTTTCTGCTGAGTGGCGTTGCGGGTCATAAGGCGCGGTTTGCGCGGCGGCGCTACGACGCCCGCTTGCTAAAGCGAAGTTCGGCACCACATCGCTAATATGTGGAAACTATCAATTATTAATTACTATAATAGTATCATGGTGATGCTCAACGGGCGATCCGTCGGTTTTCGGGCTTCCCTGCCGGTTCCCTGCCGCGCCTTCGATTCCACCGGAGAGTCGCGAGCAAGGTTTTGATCAGTACCGACTTTTTGGTTCGGGGCGAGTCCCGAAAAAAATCTTTCCCTGAGTTTCCCGGAGCGGCAGGGAAATTTGTGGGCCTCCCGGTGGGGTCGAGAGCGATCAAGACGTTGAAAAGACTAGGGTAATCTCTTCTGGCAAAGTCGCGCCGCCTTCGATGACAAATGCCAAGCTATTGATATCACTAGACATCGCGCGTCGCGATTCAGGATCTCGACGACACCGGCGACGGGGTCGACCCGAAGCGCGTCGCCGGTGCGGAACAGAAGGGTCACGTCGCCCGCGAAGCGGTCGACCAATGCGACGCCAGCAAACGCCGCACCCTGGGCCAGGATCGGGTTGACCCGGTTGAAGATCAGCGCCCGCGGCACGATCTGCCGCGCCGCCATGTCGTGCAGCATCCAGGCGGTGGCGACACCGCCCTTGGTGCCGTCGAGCACGAGGATGCGGTCGACATAGCTCTCGCCGGCGAGCTTGTGGCTCGGGCGCGCGAAGATCCCGCGGCTGCGGTCGAGATCGTAGCGCGCGCTGAAATTGTCGGCAGCAACGAGTGCGATGCCGCTGACCGCGGGTCCGATGCCGCGGTGGCAGCGCAACACGACCGGCATCTAGAGCACCCTCCCCGCCACCGCCGAATCGATGCAACGTTCGAGGCTCGCTAGGCTCGAGCGATAGCCGTAGCCGCCCAAGATGTTGACGAGCTTCGCCGAGTTAGTCATCAGGCGGGTCCAGCCGTTGGCCTCGGCCATCTCGCGCGCATAGCTCTGGTAGAAGCAGATCCCTTGGGCGAGGACAGCACCCGCCGCGTCGATGTGGGCGGTCAGGCCCATTCGGTCGGCGGCGTGCTTGATCTCGGGCGAGGTCGTGACGATCACCGTGGTGTCAGGATGGATTTGCCGGCCGTCCAGGATGCCCGCCACCGCCGCGATCTCAAGCAGCGACAGCTGCGGAGCCGCGAAGACGACGACGTCGAGCTTGTCTCCCGGTGCGGCATAGCGGGCGAAAAAGGCTGTGATGTCGGCCGGGCCGATCGGGATCGGATCGGGCGAAGGACCGGCGAACACCGCTTCCTCGGCGCTGATGCCGGGTATGTGGAAGAGCGCTGTCGAGCCGAAGCTCGCCAGTGCGGCACCGAAATGCTTCAGCGCATCCGAGCCGGGGACCTCCGCGAGCCCCTCGATCATGGGGACCTGCCAGTAGGAACCGCAGGCCTCGCCAACGATGCCACCCAGGGCACCCCACTCGCTGAGGTCGCGCGGTGTTGCCGCGAGCCGGAACCGCCGGGTCGCGCGGCGGTATTCGTCGAGGTGATAGCCGTAGCGCGCGGTGCGGCCGGTCAGGGCGGCGGCCAGCGCCGAGGGCCCGCCCTCGAAATTGCTGCGGGCGCCGAGCACGCTGTTGGCATAGATCACCGAGCCGGTGTCGCCCCAGGCGACGTGCTCGCCGCGCAGCGGGGCCATGACCGTCTGATAGTTGATGCAGGTATCGGTCATCAGCACGCCGAAGGCGCGCAGCGCCAGGATCGCCCGCATTTCGAGTGCGGCCATCGCGGCGCTCTGGCCGAGTCGGCGATACACCGCGAAGTCGATCCCGCGCGGGTCGGTTATGGCCGGCACCCGGACCCGCCGCTCGGGCTCGGGGGCGGCGGCGATGCCTTCGAGAAAGCGCACCCCGGCCTCGCCCAGGGATTCGGTGTCGGCCATGATATGTGCCTGCGACACCGGCACAAAATCGGCGGCGTCGAAGAACTCGCCGACGGCGATCTGGTGGATAATGGCCCAGCGCCTCGGGGCGCCGAGCTCGCCCGCCAGCATCGCATTTTCTTCATCGGTCAGCCGCATCAACGAAACCTTTACCCGACCCAGCTATCGATCAGGCATGACGACGGCAGATTCGACATACTTCTATCTCGGCGGGGCCGCCTTGCTGCTCGCTGTGGTCATGCTACGGCTGTCGGCGAAAATGCGGGCGGGATTCTTTATTGCAGTGATCCTCGCGGTGATGTTTGGTGGGCAAAGCTCACGGGTCGAGCGCGTGGCGGACGAGATCGTCGCCGCGGCCGATTAGTTCGGGGCAGCCTCGATCGCGATCCTGCGCGCGAGGAGATCGTCGATCTCAGGCTCTGCCAACCCGGCCTCGCGCAGGATCGCACGCGAATGCTCGCCCAGCCGCGGCGCCGCATGCCGGAGCGCGCAGTCGGCGTCGCCAAACCGCACCGGCGGGCGTGCCAGACGGATCCGCCCCTCGGTTGGATGCTCGGTCAGCGGAAAGAAGTCGGCCGCGGCGAGCTGCGCGTCGGCCGGCAATTCGGCGAGCGCGTTGACCGGCCCGCACGGGATGTCGGCGGCATTCAGCCTGTCGAGCCAGTAGGCGCTCGACCGGTCGCGCGCACATTGGGCGACCAGCGCGTAGAGCTCGGCGACGTGTCGACTGCGCGTCTGAGCATCGGCAAGGCGCGGATCCTCGGCGAGCTCCGGACGGCCGGCGAGCCGGAAGAAATCCCTCCAGTGCCGGTCGGTGTAGGGGAGGATGCAGATATGCCCGTCCGCGGTGCGATGCGGGCGCCGGTCGGGGGCGAGCATCCGGGCATATCCGGGCGGCCCGATTGGGGGATCGAAGGTCAGCCCGCCCATATGCTCGGTCATGACGAAGGCGGTCATCGTTTCCAGCATTGGCACCTCGATGGCCTGGCCGCGGCCGGTGCGCTCGCGCTGTAGCAGTGCTGCCATCACCGCGTAGACCATGGTCAGCCCGACAGTCTTGTCGCCGATCAAGGTCGGGACGAACCGGGCGTCGCCGCCCGTCGCCATCTCGAGCGAAACGAGCCCGCAACCGCCCTGGATGATGTCGTCGAAGGCCGGCCGATCGGCGAGCGGGCCGTTCTGTCCGTAGCCCTGAGCCGAGCAATAGACGAGCTGCGGGTTGACCTCCTGCAGCCGTTCCCAGGCAAAGCCGAGCCGGGCCATCGCCTGCGGGCGCATGTTGTGCATCAAGACATCGCTCTGCGCGGCGAGCGCGAGCAATATCGGTGCCGCTTCGAGCCGCTTCAGATCGAGCACCAGGGAGCGCTTGTTGCGATTGAGATTGAGAAAGACGTGGCCCATCTCGCGATGCCGAGCAGGACCGGCATAGCGCATGATGTCGCCCTCCGGCGATTCGACCTTGATCACCTCGGCACCTAGATCGCCCAGGATCTGCGTCGCCAGCGGCCCGAGGACGACCGTGGTCAGGTCGAGCACCTTGATCCCGGCGAGCGGACCAGGTCTCGCTGAGCTCACCGCGGCATCCGCCTCTTGCATTGCCCGCCTTCGTACCTTACGCCGTGCTCGCCCTGATCCGGAGGAGGAAGGCGATGCCGCTGACGATGTACCACAACCCGCGCTGCAACACCTCGCGCAGGACCTTGGCCCTATTGCGCGAGAAGGGGGTCGAGCCGACCATCATCGAATATTTGAAAACGCCCTATACGGCGGCACAGCTGAAGCAGCTTCTCGGTCAGCTCAAGATGCCGGCGAGCAAGCTCGTGCGAAAGAAAGAAGCTGCCGCCGCCGGCATAGACCCCGCGGCATTGGCGGAGGATGCGCTGATCGAGGCGATGGCCAAGAACCCGATCATCGTCGAGCGGCCGATCGTGGTCTCCGGACAGAAGGCCGCACTTGGCCGCCCCCCTGAAGCGGTGCTCTCGCTGCTGTAGTCCGCACTTCACGGGGCAGGAGTCTCCGCGGTGTATTCGGCAGCGCAGAACGTGCCGCCCTGATAGCGCTCGGCGATCGCGTCGCCCTGGTGTCCCGCCTCCGCCGCCAGCACCGCCTCGGCAAAGGGTTCCGAATCGTCTTGCGGCCGGTAGCCGAGCCGCTCCGCGTTGGAATTGTCGTACCAAGAGCGCCGATTGTTGGAGACGCCGTAGACGATCTCGTAGCGGATGTCCGGATGCTCAAGGCCGATGCGCACGAGCTGGGCGTAATCGCGCGGGCTGATCCAGATCGACAGCCGGCGCTTGTCGATCGGTTGCAGCCCGAAATTGCCGATGCGGGTGCACAGAAAGCCGATCCCGTGCTTGTCGGCGTAGAGGCTGGCAAGCGCCTCGGCAAAGGCTTTGCTGACGCCGTAGCGACTGTCCGGCCGCGGCACCGCCCGGTGGTCGATGCTATGGTCGCGCGGATAAAAACCGACGGCATGGTTGCTTGTCGCGACGACAATGCGCTTGACGCGGGCTCGTCGCGCCGCCTCGAACAGGTTGTATGTGCCGACGATGTTCGATCGAAGGATCGGCTCCCATTCGCTCTCGCCTGAAATACCTCCCAAATGGATGATGCCGTCAACATCAGCGACGATGCGCTCAACCGCGGCTAGGTCCGAGAGCTCGGCGTAACCGACCTCCTCCCCGGCTCGCGCTGCCGCAAGAGGGACACGATCTGAAAGCCGCAAGACCGGATAGATCCCTTGCAGGCTCTCGTGCAGCGACCGGCCGATGCCCCCGCCCGCGCCCGTGATCAGCACTCGATGCATCCCCTTCCTCCTGTGCTTTCGGATCCCTTGCCGCGCGGCGGGTCATGCCACGCGGAGTGAAGCCGGTTCAACCGCCTTCTGGTCATTCATCCTTTGTCAAGCGAGTTGTCTCAGGATGGCATCCGTGCGACCCGACCCGAAGATATCGATCCAAGACTGGACCACAACCAGAATGCCCATGCACCCTCATCGAACGACCCGTTCACTCTTTCTGCGTTTGTGACGCGAAGCAGCCAAACGAGCGACCGTGGAACGATCCGAACCAAGGTTCGACGGCGATTAAATGCCGAAAATGCGGCTGCGGCGTCAGGATATCGTTAACAACGCGAGCCGAAAAACCGACAACTACATTGCACCGCGAACGCCCTGGTGCTATAGCTCGAACCTGTTGGGTAGTAGCTAGCCTCGAAACGGGATGATCGGGGGCAGCAGTTTCACACCGGCCATTTGCTGCGGTCAATATTCGTCGGGGTTTGAGAACGCTGGACAGGAGCGCAGAGTGCATCGCACGTATCTTCGCGCTATCACAGCGGCCACTTCCCTCTTCGTCGCCGGGTGCGGCGGGCCAACGCTACCCCCGGCACCGCCGGCGTCATCGCTGCCCTCCGCTGAGTACCGTATCGGTCCCGGCGACAGCCTGAATATCTTTGTCTGGCGCAATCCTGAGTTGTCGATTACCGTGCCGGTACGGCCCGACGGTCGCCTTTCGATCCCGCTGGTCGAGGATGTCGTGGCGATCGGCAAGACACCGACCGCCCTCGCTCGCGAGTACGAACAGCTGCTCAGTAAATATATCAAGGAACCTCTCGTCACCATCATCGTAACAGGCTTCGGTGGCCCGATTCCCGACCAAGTCCGCATCATCGGTGAAGCTGCACAACCCCGCGCGCTTCCTTATCGTGCGGACATGACGGTGCTAGATGCGATGATCGCAGTCGGCGGTCTCACCCGATATGCGGCGGGGAATGACACCGTGCTCATCCGCACTGCCCAGGGCGAGCAAAATACCTACTCAGTCCATCTCAACAGCCTGATCAGAGATGGAGATATCGACAGCAATGTTGCGCTCCGTCCAGGCGATATTTTGATTATTCCACAGCGTCTGTTCTAGATATGCCGTGTCTTCCTGTGGCGGATTGTCGTCGCAAGGCTTCCTTATCCGACCGCAAGTATTCATCCGGGATTGTCATGCCCGTTCAACAATATTGGAGCAGGTCATGAGGTGGATACCATCGCAAGCCATGCCGCTCATGCAGGCGCTGTGGCGCCATCGATGGCTTGCCATGGGTACGGCTTGGCTGGTCTGTACCGTTGGATGGATCGGCGCTGCTCTTATGCCGACGAAATTTGAATCGTCGGCGCGGGTCTACCTCAATACCGATCCGCTCCTGACCCCGCTCTTGCACGGACTGGCTGCGGATACCAACCCCAGCCGTCATCTCGACTTCATGCTGCGCACATTGCTGAGCCGGCCCAATTTGGAACAACTGATCCGGCTCGCCGATCTCGACACCGGGATCCGGACCCCCGGGGAAAAAGAGGCGCTGCTCAAACGCATGGCCACCGACGTCGAGGTCAGACCAATTACCCAGAACTTGCTGACTCTGTCCTATCGCGACGGCGATCCGGTGTTGGCTAAGAATATCGTTCAGTCGCTGCTGACAATCTTCGCCGAGAAGATGGCCGGCAGCAACCGAGCTGACATGGACAGCGCACAACGTTTCTTAGACGACGAGATCGCCTCTTATCGAGATCAATTGCGCGCCGCCGAGAAGCGGCGGGCCGATCTGGTTGATAAATACCCGGATATCGTTCGTAACCGGACGCCTGACGCCCCGGGGGGCGACGATAACGGCAATCGACTGGAACAAGCTCGCGGGAGCGTGGCCCAACTGAAACTCGAACTCGCCGATGCTACCAGCAAGCGGGACGCGATTCAAAGAGAACTTGCTGGGGTGCCGACAACGCTGACAGTCGATCAGGGCCGGCAGGTGATCGTCACCGGTGGACGGTTGACACCGATTGAGGAGCGGCTTCTGGAGCTTCGCCGCAATCTCGACGGCTTGCTGTTAAAATACACCGAGGAACATCCGGATGTGAAGGCTGCCCGGCAGGCGGTCGCCCAGCTCCAGGCCGAGGCTACAAAGTCATCGGCCGAGGGTGCCGGGAAAGCTGGCAACGCAAACAAGGGACAGATCGCCAACGGCGCTTATGACCAAATCAAGGTCAATCTGGTTAACGCCGAAGCCAATGTCGCCGCCGTGCAGCGACGTCTTAGCGAGGCCGAGACCCAACAGACAAAGATCGAACAGATTGCGAAAGCGGCACCGGGGGTAGTGGCGCAAATTCAGGACCTTGACCGCGACTACGGCGTCCTGAAGCGAAATTACATGGAACTTGTGGCGCGGCGCAATTCGACTGAAATTGCCAATGCCGCCGATACCAAGACTGAAAGAATCCAGTTTCGCATCGTTGATGCGCCTCAGGTGCCACTCGTTCCGGTCGCGCCGAACCGGCCGCTGCTCGTAACGGCTGTGCTCGTTCTCGGTATCGGCGCCGGCTTGGCAGTACCTCTTTTGTTGATGCAATTTGACCGCTCTTTTGCCACGCTCGGTCAGTTGCGCAACCTCGGGATCCCGATTTTGGGAAGCGTGTCGCGGCTTTCGATCGGTGCGGCGCAGCGGCGTGCCGCGGTCCAGCTGATCGGGGTGACCGCGAGCGCTTTGGTCCTGGTTGCGGTATATGGAACGCTGCTCTTGCTCAGCGTCGGTCTCCAATCGCTTAGGGTGTCGTAAATGGCGGAAGCGATTGGATTGATCGAACGCGCCGCGGCGCTGCTGCGCCAGCGGGACGCGAACGAATCCGACCCGTTGCCGCTGCCCGCCGAAGGGGCCGTTGACGGCCCTAGCGGTCCGGAACTGGTCCTCGATCGCGGCCGCCTTGCTGGTTATGGGATTACCCTACCCTCATCGGGGCGATCGAGAACCATCGAGGAGTTCCGCCTCGTGAAGCGGAACCTGATGACCCAATTGTCGCAAGGCGACTCGATCGCGGATCAGCGATCGAGCCAGTTAATCATGGTTACCAGCGCCCGTCCGAACGAGGGCAAGACCTTCACCTCGCTCAATCTCGCTCTGGCTTTTGCCTCGGAGAGAGATGTTAAAGCGCTGCTCGTTGATGTCGATACACACCATTCGACCCTGCAGACCATCCTCGGGATCTCGACTGAGCAGGGAATCGTCGACGTGCTCGCGGGAAACCGTGAATTGTCCGAGGTGCTCATCCGGACGAATATCGTCAATCTTATGGTTCTCCCCGCGGGGCGCGGCGGCCCACACGTCCCGGAGCTGTTTTCAAGCAATAAGATGGCCATTTTGATGGCCGAAATGACGCACCGTTTTGCCGACCGCTATATCATTATTGATACCCCGCCCTGCATGGCGAGCAGCGACGCCGCGGCGCTCGCTCCGCTGGTCGGACAGATTGTCTTCATCGTCGAGGCACATCACACACAGCAGGCGGAAATTGAAGCAAGCCTAAGTATGCTCAGCGCCTGCCCCCGGATCAGCCTGCTGCTCAATAAGAGCGATACGATGGCGGGCGAACATTTTGGCTCTTACGAGTATTATTATTATTCCCAAGGTCGTGAGAGTGATGCGCTGCGCTCGGGCAAGCCCGCGTAATTTCACCGCGGCGCGCGCATTTCGGCAATGGCACCTCGGTCTGACATTCTTTCTTCTGCTGCTGGGTGGCATCACCCGGGCGATACCCGTAGCGGCCCAAGGCGGACCGGAAACCCTGCCTGCCGCTGGTGGTGGCCCCGCCGGTGGCGGGCCCGAAACACCGACGGTTACCGGTGGCGCTCCCGCAGTCCAGCCGGCCCTGCCCGGAGGCGGACCCGACATCTTGCCACTTGTACCGGGAGGAGGGTTCGGTTTTCCAAACCCGGCCAACCCGCCGACCGCAATAAATAATGCAGCTCCTCTGGCAGCGCCGGTAGCGCCCACCAGTCCTCTTGGTCTCTCGCCCCTCGGGTTCGGTGTCGTGCCGCTTCAGGCGAATGATCCGAACGCACCCGCCTATCTGATCCGATCCTACGCGTCGGCGAGCGAAACGCTGACGGACAACGTGCATTATGTGCACTCTCCTCGGGACGCCGCTGCCTCCACCAACCTCGCGCCGGGGGTGTCGATCTCCGCCGACACGCCGCGGCTCCAAGCCGTTCTCTCTGGCAATCTAAACACCGCCTTCTACATTCCCTCCTCCTCGAATTTGAACCAAGTCTATGGTTCTCTCTATGCAAACGGCTTCGCTACGGTGGTGCCTGACGCTCTGTTCGTCAATCTCAACAGCCTCGTCACCCAGTCCACTCCCTTGCCTGGCTTTGGTTTCCAGAATCTGTCACGGCTGCCGACAAACCAGCAGACGCAGGTTTACTCCACTACCGTCTCTCCCTTCTTGCGGAAGTCGTTTGACGGTCTGGTTGACACGCAGCTGCAATATACCTTTAACTCGACGAATTTCGGGGGGAATACGACGGTTGCGACGGCCCCTGCGGGAACCCCGACCAACCTTGCTTCCAGCACTTCAAACGAAGGGACCTTTATCGCTACCACCGGCCGGGATTTCAGCCGTACCCTTGCTCGGCTGACGCTTGACGCCTCGAATTACAACTCTGGCTCGACCAACCAAAGCTCGCAGTTCAGCGGATTCACCGATCTCGAGTATCGGATTATGCCGCAAGCCGCCGCACTAGCGCGGGTCGGCTATCAAAACATCGAATACCCGTTTGCCCCGGCGGCAACATTCGTCGGCCCGACTTGGCTAATCGGCGGAGCCATCGGTACGTACGGTATCGGTACTTACGGGTCGGGCCCAGGCTACTTCTCCTTAGAATATGGGCGGCAACAGGGTGTCTATGGTTTTACCGGATCGGCGCGGTACAACATAACCCCCACGATGCTTTTTACAGCCAGTCTGGTTCAAGGGGTCAGCTCGCCCGGGCAAGACATCGGGAGTACCCTCGCAACCTCGACTCTCGATCCCTACGGCTCGATCGTCGATCAGTATTCGGGCCTGCCAGTGGCGTTTTACAGCCCGGGGCTGGGTCTGACGAACAACCCTTACAGGCAGCATCTGCTGAATTTTGGCGTGACCGATGCGATCGGACTGAACAGTTATTCCCTTTACGGCTACTTGGCCAACCAGCAGTCATTGACGCCTCCGGTAACAACCCCCACCAAAAGCATCGGAGTGAATTTTGGATGGAGTCGCGCCGTCAGACCCGACCTTAATGGCTATGCCTCGCTCGGCTATTTCAATTCGTCAAATGTGATCACAACGACGGGCGGAACCCCCGTCAGCAACCAGAACACCATAACCGCATATCTCGGCGTCAACTACTCCCTCGCCCAGAATCTGACGGGCTCCATTCTGTATAGTTTCTCTTATCAGACCAACGGTGCCGGTGGCGCCATCGGCAGGAGCGCGGACGTCGTCGTCAATCAGTTGACTTTCCAACTCAGCAAGACATTCTGAAACGACGATGTACGCTGAATTTTATGGACTTACCGCTCAGCCGTTCCAGCTCACCCCGGATGCTCGTTTCTTCTTCGAGAGCACGGTTCACCGGCAGGCGATGGCCTATCTGGTCTACGGACTTCACCATGCCGAGGGTTTCATCATCATTACCGGCGAAGTCGGGGCGGGGAAGACGATCCTCGTCGAAAATCTGCTGTCGACGATCGACCGAAGGAGTTTCGTCACGGCGAAGATCGTCACGACCCAGCTCTCCGGCGATGACCTTCTCCATATGGTCGCAGCCGATTTCGGCATCGTCAAAGAAGGGATCGCCAAGGGGCCTCTTCTGCAACGCATCAGCGAGTTCGCGCTGGCTCAGCATCGCAACGGCAAGCGTGTGCTCTTGATCGTTGACGAGGCGCAAAACCTGTCCTTTGAGGCGCTCGAAGAGCTGCGCATGCTGTCGAACATCTTTTTTGACCAGACGATGGCGTTGCAGAGCTTTCTCCTCGGTCAACCCCAGTTCCGCGCGACACTTGGTAGCCCGCGGCTCGAACAACTGCGGCAGCGGGTCACCGCCGCTTATCATCTCGGTCCCCTGGGCGAAGGCGAGAGTAGAGCGTATGTCGAGCATCGGCTACGGCGGGCCGATTGGAAAGATGATCCGCATTTCGCCGACGATTGCTTTCCATTGATCCACCAGCGTACCGGCGGAGTGCCTCGACAAATAAATACACTCTGCTCGAGGCTCCTTCTCTTCGGTTTCCTGGAGGAGCTGCATACGTTGACAGCCCATGCCGTGGAAAAGGTCGCCAATGACTTGCGGGAGGAAATCGCCCTGGCGGCAACGCCGCCAGCGGTCGCCAACTCGGCCACCGAGCTCGTTGGTAGGGACGAGGCTCTCTCGCAAATTAGCCGTCGCCTCGGCGTGCTGGAAGACAGCGTTTACAAGCACGGACGCGTGATCAAGCGCGCCATCGAGATCGCGGCGAGCTATCTTCAGAGTGAAAGGCCGTGAGCACGACAGCCAAACCGCTGCAGCGCGGAGCAACCGAAGCCACCATGGAGGGAGGTTCGCCCACTACCTCGCCGGGTTCGTGCCGACCGATGGCTATGCGCAAGGGCGTCGCGAACGCAATGACGATCGACGTCGAAGATTATTTTCATGTCGAAGCTTTCGCTTCGACGATCGATCGTAAGGAATGGGACCGCCTGCCTCACCGGGTTGAACGCAACACGGAGCGCATTCTCGACGTTCTCGCCGAGTCCGAAGCTCAGGCGACGTTCTTCGTATTGGGTTGGATCGCCCGGCGGCACCCCGCGTTGGTGCGACGGATACTTGCGGATGGGCACGAGTTGGCGAGTCACGGGTCCGATCACATGCGGGTTGATCGGCTGTCGCCCGAAGCCTTTCGCGGGGATGTGCGCCAAAGCAAACATATCCTTGAGGATGCCGGTGGTGTCCTCGTGCGCGGTTATCGGGCTCCGACGTTTTCGATTAGCCGCAATAGCAGCTGGGCTCACGCTGTTCTATTGGAAGAAGGCTATCGCTACAGCTCCAGCGTGTATCCGCGCAGACACGATCTTTACGGGAGCCCTGGCGCGCCGCGCACTCCTTTTGCACCGATTCCGGGATTTATTGAGGTGCCTTTGACCACGGTTCGCATTTTCCACTTCGACGTGCCGGCCTCGGGCGGCGGCTATTTCCGACTCTTTCCTTACCGCCTGACTCGATGGTTACTGGATCAAGCATATCGTGCCAACCGGGTGCCCGCTGTATTCTATCTGCATCCCTGGGAAGTCGATCCGGACCAGCCCCGCCAGCACCAAGCCCCCTTCTTGTCGCGGCTTCGCCATTACCTCAATCTCGGTCTGACCGAGGATCGGTTACGGCGTCTGCTCGGCGATTTTAAATGGGCACGCATGGACCGTCTCTTTCTGACCGATGGCGCAGAGCCAGTTCCGTTGATCACCTCATGGATGGATCGCAACTCACGGTCGCGGTGAGGCCGTTTCGGGCCGGCGATGAGCGCCGATGGGACCAGTTCGTCTGGGCCCACGCGAGCGGGACGTTTTTCCACCTTTCGGGATGGAAGCGGGTGATCGAGCGAGCGTTCGGCCACCGCACCTATTATCTGATTGCGGAACGTGGCCCGGCGGTCACCGGGGTGCTGCCCCTAACCCACGTCAAATCACTGCTATTCGGGTCATCCCTCATATCGAACGCATTCAGCGTGCACGGCGGACCGATCGCCGAAGACACCGAAACGCTGTGTAAGCTAGAAGCTGAAGCCGTCCGATTGATGGACGCGATCGCGGTTCCCGTGCTCGAGTTGCGGGATTTCTCTGCCACCCGCGCCGATTGGCCGCGTAAGAAAGATCTTTACGCTTCTTTCCGCCGGTCGCTCGATCCCTCTGTCGAACACAATTTGAAATCGATCCCGCGCAAACAACGCGCCATGATTCGTAAGGGAAAGCTCAACAAATTAAGGTCGGAGATCGACGACCGCGTAGAGCGGCTGTATCGCGTCTACTCTGAGAGCGTCCACAACCTTGGGACACCGGTCTTCGCCAAGTCTTATTTTCGCATCCTCCGTGAAGAATTTTCGACGTGCTCCGATATTGTTACCGTCACATGCGATGGACACGCCGTGGCCTCGGTGCTCAATTTCTACTTCCGGGACGAAGTTCTCCCTTTTTATGGAGGTGGAGTGCGCGCGGCGCGAGCCCTCTCTGCCAATGATTTCATGTATTGGGAGGTGATGCGCAGAGCGTGTGAGCGGGGCTACCGTAATTTTGATTTCGGGCGAAGCAAGATTGGCACCGGGTCATTCGCGTTCAAGCGCAATTGGGGCTTTCAACCCACACCGCTCATTTATCAATACCGCTTGTCGCCGGGAACTCCGATACCTGATTTGAATCCCCTAAATCCCAAGCTCGCGACGTTTATCGCGGTCTGGAAGCGACTACCGCTAGCTGTCGCAACCCGGCTTGGCCCCTCGATCGTCAGGGGGATCGGCTGACACGAACAGCACTGCGGCGCTTTTCACGGCCAGCTGCCGCTGCGCTATCACTCATTCGATGATCGTGAGCAGTGGGGTTATTTCGTAACTGGATGAACCGGTGACAGTGCTTCCCTCAACCCCAAACGGACGGCCTATGGTCAGTTCGTCGCTTGCGCCCGGATGGCGGCCGGCGTTGATCCTGATTGGCATAGCGAGCATCGTCTTTGGCATCGCGTTCCGACAAGAAATAATCGGAGCGCTGCGAGTGTGGATCGACTCGACTGCCTATAATCACTGCTTTCTAGTCTTACCCCTGGTCGGATTCCTCCTTTGGGAGAGGCGAGCGGTTATCTCGTCGGTCTCGCCGCGCCCGGCGCTGTGGCCATTGCTGACGATGCCGGCTCTATCGGCGATTTGGCTCCTCGCGGGAGTTCTCGACATTCAGGAAGGCCGTCAGCTCGTCATGGTGGCGATGTTCCAGGTGGTTCTTCTCGTAGCGCTCGGACCTCGCGTGTTTTGGCGGCTACTGGCGCCTTTTCTGTTTCTGTTTTTTCTCGTGCCGAGCGGAGCATTTCTCGTTCCTTCACTGCAGACGATTACTGCTGACATCGCCGTTGCTGGGTTGGGGTTCCTCCACATCCCAGTATTTTCGGACGGCTATATGATCGAAATACCGGAGGGCCCATTCGAAATCGCCGAGGCCTGTGCCGGTTTGCGTTTTCTGATTGCTTCGAGTGTTTTCGGGTGTTTCTTTGCCGTGGTGATGTATCGAAGGTCTCTGCGACGTATACTGTTTATTATAATGTCAGTTGTCGTTCCTATAGTCGCTAACGGATTGCGGGCTCTTGGCATTATCGTTTTGGCTCACCTCGAAGGCAGTGCGGCGGCAGTCGAAGCCGATCACATCCTCTATGGTTGGGTATTCTTTACACTTGTGATCATGATCCTGATCGCGATCGGAATGGCTTTCGCGGATAAACCAGGATGGCGCCCCCCGGTCAAGTCGACGACGATGGGCGAGGCCTCTCTCTGGCGGTCCGCGGTTGCCGTTTCGGCTGCTGTTTTCCTTGCTCTAATCGGCCCGACTTACGCGTATCGGCTGGACAGCCTGTTCCCAGCTGCCGAGCTACCCCAGGCCGACAGCCCGCATGTCGCTCCGCCATGGCATTCCCTGTCTGGTGCGCTCTCCAGCTGGCGCCCCTTAGTGCATGGCGCCGATCGTGAATTTCTCGAAGAGTTTGAGCGGCCGGGATCCGGCATGATAGTCCGCTATGTCGCGCTGTACCGTCTGCGCGCTATAGGGAGCATGCTAACAACGACCGAAAATCGGCTGGCGGACGACGGTGAATGGCGCATCGCCGAACGCGGTGAAGCCGTTTTCTCTTTGGGCGGCGAGAAGTTTGCGGTGACGAGTGCCGAGATCGTCAGCGGGCCGCGTCGTCGGCTCGTCTGGTCCTTCTATATCGTCGATGGAAGAATCACGGCCCGGCTTTTCGAGGCCAAGCTGTTGCAGGCCCGCGCCGTGCTGCTCCAGCGAGCGCGCGTGGCAGCTTTGGTAGCGGTTTCTGCGAGCATGGACGAGCCTGCCAATCCCGCTGAAGAACAGCTTACCCGTTTCTTGGCGGCGAGCCAATCGTTGCCCCAGTATATCGATTCGCTTAGCATCGCGGCGTCCGAACCCGGCGTCTAACGCTGATAATCTCGTCGTGTCGCCGGAGCAGCGGCTGAATAGCCGCGTATGACCGGTCAGCGCAAAAGCCACTCCGCGCCGTGATGCCCGAATTGAGGCGGACCCCGAAAAGAGCAAAATGGGACCAGGGCTTGAGGTGGGGTCTGCCCCAGGATAGCGGGGAGGAGCAGACGGATAAACAAGACGACAAGGCGACGGCTTGATGCCGTGCTGAAAGCGAAGGTCGCGCTGGAGGCGTTGCGGAACGAGGCGACAGCTGCCAAGCTGGGCAGCGAAGTATGAGCTCCGCCCGAACCAGATCTACGCCTGGAAGAAGCAGTTGCTCGACGGCGCGGCTGCAGTTCTCTCCGGCAGGACCGGCAAGGAGCGAGCTAGCAGGCCGAGGTTAGCGAGCGCTACGCCGAGATCGGTCAGCTGACAGTGGGGCGAGGCTTTTTGTCAGGAAGGCCCGGGCGATGAACCGGGCCAAGTGTGTGGCAATGATCGCGTTGTGTGCCGATTTGTCGATGCGGCAGCACTGTGCGCTGATCGACTGGCGCGCGCCGGGGTCTATCGCGCCGGACCCCGAAGAGTTGGCGCTGATGCGGTGGATCGACGAGCAGTATCTGGCGACGCCGTAGGTAACCCCCCGCGACGAAAGCCGGTCGCTCGCGGCGGATGACGGTGGGGTGGTGGAGTTGCGCCAAACTGGCCGTCGGGTCAACCGCAAGCGCGTGTAACGGCTGATACGGATGATAGGGCTCGAAACGCTGGGCCCAGAGCCGAAGTCCAGCCAGCCGGCAGCGCGGCATCGGTTCTACCCCCAGCCTGCTGCGCGGGTTCGCGATTGATCAACCGAACCGGGTGAGGGCTGCCGACATTACTTACATCCCAATGGTCCTGGGCTTCCTCTACCTGGTCGTGGTGATGGACTGGTACAGCCGCGACGTCCTGGCCTGGCGCCTATCGAACACCATGGACACCTCGTTCTGCCTCGACGCCCTCGAAGACGCTGTTCGCATGGACCGCCGCAGGCGCTGGTTGGACAATGTTTTCCTCGAGCGGACGTGGCGCAGCATGAAGTATGGTCCACGTGAAGGCCTACGCCAATAGTCTCGTGGCGTGTATCGGCATCGGCCAGTGGTTCCGCTTTTATAATGGCATCAGGCCTTGGCTTCCAAGGCTCCGGCGGCGACCTGGGCGGCTCAAGTGAGCCCTACCGATTTGCCGCTGCACTTGGATGAAGCTAGCGCTCACAATCCCACAGGCCAACAACCCTAAATCGTAGTGTACATTTGACGAGGACGAGGAGCGGCCTTTACCTTACGAACACTCCTATGGTCCCGTGTCTCGGGTCCACCGCTAACTTCCTAACTTCCTACCCGTCCCCGGCGGACAACTATGTTTTCTGGGCGTACTCAGTGTGTTGCGGCGGACTCCATTCTTTCGGCTAGCGCCTTGACCTCAAATGGCGTCGCGGCGCGACCGCCGATCTCTCCAGCGAAAAACTCCAGATACTGCTCGATCCGGCGCAAAAAGCGGCGCAAATCCGCCTCGTTCTGCACATAGGGTGTGTTCCCCGGTGCAAGCGAAGAACTGTGATAACTAAAGCTGAAGACGCGCTGCCCCTCGTGCAAGAGTGCACGAGTCAACCGCCGTTGTTCGTCGAAGGAGATGCCTTCAGGTGTCAGCGTGATGCGCTCGACGAGCCGAAGCCTGGCGAGAATCCCGGGCACATGGAGTGCCTTCAGGCGCTCGTTCATCGTCAACGCATACGCTAGGCCTCCGGTATGCGCAAGCAACCCCGTATACCCGATGGAGAGAGGTATCTCGAGCAGCGCCGGGGCGTTACCGAACCAATAAGGATGGGTGCCGCAATGCGAGAAATCGGGCCCGAACTGGCGCGTAAGATTGGTTCCGGGGACCACGCTAAGATCGATCTCGTAGCCGAGTTCGGCAAGGATCTGCTCTGTCGCACAACCGACTCCATAGCGGCCCGCCTTGTAAATGCGTGGCCATACTCCGACGTTCTCTTGGATAATTCGGCTCAGCCGCATTAGCTTTTCGCGCTCAAGCTCAAACGGCAAATTGCCGGGATATGAGTTCTCGTCCGTCTTCCGTTCAAAAAAGGGCGGATTGTCCCAGGGCTGTAGGTGAGCACCGATCTCACAGGTGCCCGAGCGATGCAACTCCCGAATAATCTCATACGCTTCCGGCGTGCTGCTTACTGGATAGTCTAGGACATACGTCGGTCGGACCTGGTATCGCTCGAAGATCCGTTGCACTTGCATTTGGGATTTGACCGACGTCACGCCCATCGCCCGACGCGGCCGATGTCGCGCCCAGTCGAATTCGGCTTCGGTATCGACCACCACGACGACCATCGGCAATTGCTCGGCCGGCCAGTGGATTGTCCGCCATGTGCTAGGGTCAAGCATGCCTCACCCGAATGTTCAACGGCCGCCTGTTTGCCGACGAGCCTAGGCGTCACGATTAGGTCATATGATAGCGAGAAGCCTTCTTCGCGACATAAACCTTTTCTCGAACTTGTCACGAGATACGTAACGAGTCACATTGCTCCGCAACTGTCTTAGCGTAATCTGTCGCTCGCTCGTGTCGCTATGCGGCTTACGAAAGAATGGTCGCTCCCTAACAGCTACGACGATGGTATCCTTTACCACAGCGGGCAACGCGGCTCCCTCCCTGTTCTGTCAGCACGTTCTCCATGTCTTCCCGAGCTTCGGGGTCGGCGGCGTGCCACTTCGCATGGTTCGCATAATCAATCATTTTGGCAAGCGCTTCCGTCACACGGTGATCGCGCTCGACAACAATTTCGAAGCCGCGGCCGGCTTCGCCGGCGATCTCGACCTGGTGCTGTCACCAGTGCGGGCCCTGAAAAGGGGGACGCTTCATACCATGCTCGACAGCGCTCTCGCATTACGGAGGCTGCGCCCTGATCTTCTGATCACCTATAACTGGGGGGCGATTGAATGGGCGATGGCCAATCGCCTGTGGCCGGGTTCCCGCCACATCCACGCCGAGGCTGGCTTTAGCCAGCGCGAGGCAGATTCGCAGATCCCTCGTCGGGTGCTGTTCCGCCGGTGGGCGCTCGCCCGATGTGCCCTGGTAGTAGTCCCCTCGCGCGTGCTCGAGGATTTAGCCCGCCGCGTATGGCGTTTGCCCGTGGAGCGTGTGAGATATGTGCCGAACGGCGTCGATGTCGCGCGCTTTTCCTCCCCTGCCCGCACGCCCGGCTTTGCTCGCCGACCCGACGAACTCGTAATCGGGACGGTCGCGCCATTGCGCCCCGAAAAGAATGTCGGGCGCCTCCTACGGGTATTCGCAACTCTCGATACTTCGATCACTACACGGCTCGTAGTCGCAGGTGAAGGCATCGAGCGGCCTGGACTCGAGCGACTGGCGGGCGAACTCGGTATTGCAGACCGCGTCGTTTTCACGGGTCAGGTAGCCCCCGAAGCGGTCCTTGGCACGTTTGATTTATTTGCTTTGTCGTCCGATACAGAGCAAATGCCGAACGCGCTGCTCGAGGCGATGGCGGCGAGCCGAGCCGTTGCGGCAGTGAACGTCGGAGATGTGAAGAGAATCGTGTGCCGAGATAATCGCGACTTCGTCGTTGCACGCGACGATGGCCCAGCCTTTGCTGCGGCGATCTCAACGCTGCTTCGAGATCCTGAAAAGCGGCGCACGCTCGGCGCCAGCAACCGCGAGCGAGTTGTCGACGCATTCTCGCAGGAGCGAATGTTCGCCGCATATTCGGAAATCTTCGCCGCGGGGAGAGAGCACTGAGACGAGTTGCATTTGCAAGGGTGTCGCCTTGTTCGCGCTGCCTAGTTGAAATAAGGTCGTACCCATTCGGCTTTTCCAATTCCTTATCGCCGGGTCATAAGAGATGTGCGGGATAGCGGGTATTTTCGACTATCGCGGGCGGGCCGAGATCGATCGAACCCTGCTTCGACGCATGACCGATATCCTCGGTCATCGCGGACCGGACGGCGATGGCTATCATATCGAGCCGGGGATCGGGCTTGGCCACCGTCGGCTGGCGATAGTCGACCTCGCGACCGGCGACCAACCGTTATTCAACGAGGATGGGACGATTTGCGTCGTCTATAACGGCGAGATCTACAATTTCCAGCCGCTGATGGCTGAACTTGCAGCGTTGGGCCATACATTCCGCACCCGCTGCGATACCGAGGTAATTGTCCACGCCTGGGAGGAATGGGGCGCGGCGTGTCTCGATCGCTTCAATGGCATGTTTGCCTTCGCGCTGTGGGATGCGGCGAAAGAGGTGCTGTTCCTGGCACGCGACCGGCTCGGCGAGAAACCCCTCTATTACTGCTTTCTCTCTGATGGACAACTGCTTTTCGCCTCCGAACTGAAATCGCTGCTGCTGAGTCCGCGGGTCGATCGAGAGTTCGATCCTCAGGCGATCGAGGAGTTCTTCGCCTTTGGCTATGTGCCCGACCCGCGTTCGATCTACCGCGGCGTCCGCAAACTAGCCCCGGCGCATTATCTGATGGTCCGACGCGGCGAGCCGCCGGCGGAACCGCGCTCCTACTGGGACCTGCGGTTTCTTGACGGCGCGCCCGTGCGCCGGGACGAGGTCGAGGAAGAGCTGATCGCGCGCCTGCGCGAATCGGTTCGCCTGAGGATGATCGCCGACGTTCCGCTCGGAGCGTTCCTCTCCGGCGGTGTCGATTCGAGCGGCGTGGTCGCGATGATGGCCGGGCTGAAGGCCGATCCGGTCAGCACATTCTCGATCTCATTTGGCACTCACGGGTGGGATGAATCCACTTTTTCTCGCGAGGTTGCCGAGCGCTATGGCACCGATCATCATGTCAGAGCGGTCGATCCAAATTCTTTCGATCTCCTCGACCGGTTAGCGACGATCTACGACGAGCCGTTCGGCGACAGCTCGGCGATGCCGACCTTCCGCGTCTGCGCCACGGCCCGCGAGAATGTGACCGTCGCCCTGTCGGGCGATGGTGGGGACGAAGTTTTCGCCGGCTACCGGCGCTATCGCTGGCACTGTTTTGAGGAGCGGGTGCGCCGCTGGGTGCCCGAAGCGTTGCGCCGTCCCTTATTCGGCCTGCTCGGCGCTGTTTATCCCAAACTCGATTGGGCACCACGTCCGCTGCGCGCGAAGGCGACGCTGGAGGAGCTGGCGCGCGATTCGATCGAGGCGTACTTCTCGTCCGTCTCTAATTGCAGTGATACGCTTCGCCGCCGGTTGTTCAGCCCCAACTTCCGACGTGAGCTGCAGGGTTACAATGCTGTCGACCTGCTCAAATGGCATATGATGCGCTGCAACAGCGCGGACCCTCTATCGCAGGTGCAGTACGCCGATTTCAAGACTTACCTGCCAGGCGACATCCTCACCAAAGTCGATCGCGCAAGCATGGCTAACTCCCTAGAAGTGCGGGTTCCCTTGCTCGACCATACACTAGTCGAATGGGCCGCGCGGCTGCCACCGCATCTGAAGCTGCATGGTCGCGTCGGCAAGTATATCTTCAAGGCCGCCCTCGAACCACATATCCGCAAGGAGATACTATACCGCCCCAAACAGGGCTTTGCTGTGCCACTCGCCGCCTGGTTCCGCGGCCCGCTGCACCGGCGTTTGCGCGAAACGCTCGGCGGGCCCGTGCTCCGGGATTCAGGCTTCTTCGACATGGCGACGGTTGAGATGCTGCTCGGTCAGCATCAAGCGGGTGAGCGCGACCACAGTGCGGCGTTGTGGTCGCTCTCGATGATCGAGGCGTTTCTCCGGCAGGTCCATGGTGGTGCAATCCGCGGAGACATTCAGGCCGAGACGGTCGGGGACGTTGTCTGAGATTGTGTCTTTCCCTGCCCATCGCAATTCGAGCCGAACATCACGCTGCTGGCGAAATACACACCGGAAGAGTATCCTGTCTGACGTCGTCCCCGTAGCTCAGTAGGATAGAGCAACAGTTTCCTAAACTGTGGGTCGCAGGTTCGAGTCCTGTCGGGGACGCCACCAAATGCCAACATCATCAAGATGTAAGAGAACACCTGTAGACATCCGGCGACAGTCGCGATACGTCTGTGTGCGGAATTTTTCAGACATCGGACGGCCCAGAGTTTGGAAATCGTCGTCCAAGCCGAACACGGCGGATCCGGTGCGCCCGAAACCCGCTGAGCCTACAGCGAAAATACTGTCGCCTAGCGCGGACACGCCGGAAACGGCGCCTACGCCCGGCGCGAACACGCTGGACACGGCGCCTACGGAGACCCGGAAAGGCGCCAGAGACGGCCGCATGCCGACCCGGAAGTTACCGAAATCGTTGACGGATCGGATGCTCTTCCGGACACGCAGAAAACTGTCGGCCGCACGCCACCCGGACGCTCGCGCCTTCGAGCCCGGCTGCAAGGTGGATTGTCTTCCGGTCGTGGTCGGTCCCCAGGGGTGGAACGAAAGCCGAGCCATTCAAGCGCTTGTCCCCGTCCCTGCGTGGTTTTCGGATGACTTGTCGACGGCGCTGGTCGACCGCGACAGCAAGGAGAGCCTGACCGGCAAATGGATAATTGAGCTTGCCGAGTTCCCGCATATCCGCAGGGAAATCGAGAAGGTCAAAGCGTTCTTCTCGCGCCAGGCTGATCGTTTCCGGCGCGCCTATGACCGCACTTGCGCCTTTGCGATTTGGCTCGCGGCGTCCGCGGCCAGCGAACGGCGGGCCGCAGTTGGGGTCCGCTGTCGGGAAAGCAGTGCATAATTTGAGTCGACACAGGCCGAGGGCCCTCGCCTCGGAAGAGCCTCAAATGGGAGACACGCCAAAAGCGGCCACGTACAGCGCTGTCCGCTCGTTCAAGCAGGCCTAGCTGCCGCCACTGGCATTTCGCTCGCCCACCGGATCGTTTCGCGCTCGGGACGCATCAGCGACATGCCTATGACGCCGCCGACCAGCATGATGACACCGCACATCATGAAGCCGGTGTTAAAGCCGTCGAGCGGCGTCGCCGCTGTCTCGACGACGCTGCCCATGACGTAGGGGGCCAGAAGCCCGGCCGAGGTGCTGACAGCGGTGCCGATGGCGAGCACGGCGCCGCGCTGAGCGACTGGCGCGATCTCGCTGACGACGGCATTCCCGATCACGTATATGACCGAAGGCAGAGCCACCCCGATCGTGGTTAGGGCGATCTTGGCGGAAGTGTCCGGCACGTACGGCATATCGCCAGCCCCGCGCCGCCGAGCGCGACGCAGGCGCCGCCGAAGATCCCGCGCGCCACCCGACTCGACACCCCGCGAGCGAGCAGGCGTTGCGAAGACCAGCTGGCGGCGATTACCAGGATCACGCTGGCACCCGCCGGAAGCGCGCCCAATAGGCCGATCGAGCCCTGCGTAAAGCCGAGCCCTTTGATCAGAAATGCCCCTTGCCAAGACAGGGCTTGCGACAACCCCCACTGGGCGCCGAAACTCGCGCACCAGCTCGCAATGATCGTCGGGCTGAGCAACAGCTGCCGGTAGGCAATCCTGTCGGGTCTTAGCGTCGGATCCGTCGATGTGGCGGTGGTCAGCGAGCCTTCGCGGCCGAGAACCAGCCACGCCGCCGCCCAGGCGAGCCCGGCGAAGCCGAGCACACCAAAGGCCCAGTGCCAGGAATAATTCACGATGACCCAG
>Ga0306921_10000532_pt1 | contig 33911 bp, 50 predicted proteins | sample sta12Cox44000080_FD_203760 | JGI IMG/M metagenome (GOLD analysis project Ga0306921, IMG submission 203760) | Lab enrichment of tropical soil microbial communities from Luquillo Experimental Forest, Puerto Rico - statoxic.12C.oxic.44.000.080 (v2)... | ecosystem: Environmental > Terrestrial >... | reverse complement strand
CGCGATGTAGCGCGGAAGGAGACAACCTTTGAAGTTGTTCACTCCGCCCTCCTGACTGTAGCAAGCCTGAACCCACGCTTTGTGATAGTTGGAATCCGCTTGTTCGATACAGTCTAAGAGGTCATTCGCGTTGGCAGACACGATGCCCGCTGCCAAGAGCGCAAGCGATAGTACTTTCCTCATCTTTCTTCTCCGTTTGGTTCACCACCGCCAGGATGACGGCAGCATGTCGAACAGCATGTCGCACCGCTTCTCATGTCGCTGTGCGGTATCGATTTCACCGCGAAGGCGAAAGCGCATGGCAATCGCCTTGCAGTCTGCGTAGGCGGCGAGGACAGAAAGAGCGGTGGCAAGATGCACCAGCTCGTCCGGATCATTCGTCGCGGCGTCAAGGTTGGGAATGCTCAGCTCGTTAACGAGTGTTGTCATCGCGGCGCTCCCTGTCTTGCCGCTATCCCCTTCCTTTGGCGATACACACTCATTTCCGGATGTTTGCTGACGGCCTCGCGACCGACTTTGAACACCTTGCTGATGTCCATGATGTCGATCTGGATGCCGGAGCAATTCCGCACGTAGATGCGGTTGATCCGTTCATCGACGGCCTTGGCTGCCTTAGCCTCGGCGCGTTTCGCTTTAGTCACGTTTGCTTTGGTAACGTGCATTTCGCTTCTCCGTTGGTTTGAGTAGAGGTTTTTGGTCCAGTGGCAGTAGCCCACGACCATGACGCCGCCCGACTTAGAGCGGCGCTTGCTGCACTTTGCACTTCTCTACCGCTAGTCGATCTCGATGCGGAAGCCGTTCAGCCGAGCAACTGCGCTGGCATTCACGGCATTGAATGTTGCATCATCCAGCTTCCCGAAGATTTCATCGAGTACATTGAGCGCATTGTCGAACTCGTCCTCGGGCACCGTATTCGCGACATGGATTGTGATTGTCTTTTCAAACAGTTTCATTTCGCTTCTCCATTGTTGCGGTATTGCGCCACGCTTCTTCAAACAGGCGGCGTAGCTCGCCCTTGGTCAGTTCCGGTTTGCTTTTGCTTTTGCTCACCGTCACTGTCATCACACTCACGATCCGCTGTGGCGGCTTGCTGATCGGCCTTCCTATCGGCGCGATCCGACTGGTGTGTTTGAAGGTTGGCAGCCGAGCCTCGAGCCCGAGCCGGTGCACTTTGCCAATCACCGCATTGCGTGTGATACCAAGCTCGTCGCCGATGATGCTGGCCGATGCGCCGTCTTTCCACATGCACCGGAGGATCGCTTCGCGTTGATTACTCCACATTGAGCGCCTCCCACGGCTGGACACGCCCATCGATTACGAGCGTGTCGATGGTCGATCCTAGACTGATGGTCCGGCCGGATTGGATCAGGGCGGCCATACGCTTCAGTTTACGGGCTGGATCGCGGTAATGGCAGAGCACGACATTCGCGATAAATGATGCGCCGTGGTCTTGGCAGTACCTATAGGCTTCCATTTTGGTCATGGTTCTCGCCGTCTGCTGGATTCAGTGCTGGAGCCGCGGCAGGGGAACCGCGGCTCCAGTCTCAACCCATCCTACGCGGTGACTAAGTGGCGGGTTGAATTCACGTCGGGATCTTCCCATGGTTCCACGGCTCGCAGACGATGCAGCCGCAGTGCTGGAACGGGTGCCGCAGCATGTGCTTCTCGCGGATCTCGTCGACCTGTGCCTGCAGATCGGCCATTGCCTCCTCCTCGGTATCACCACGACCGATCAGGTCGGTGTGATGCGGGTGATAGACTTGGAACTGAGGCTCAACGAATTCGATTGGGTCTCTGGTCATTTTGCTCACCCTGCTCATTGACTCGCCATACTGGCGGAGAATGTTATTGAAGATTTCAGCGCTCATTGATCTTCTCCTTCAGATCATCGATTGCCTTCTTCTCGGTTCTGCCCCAGCCCATCGGGCTGCGTGAGTCCTCGGCGCCGTCGTAGCTGTCATCATCTACGGCGTGCCATTCCTGGCCCCAGGGTGTGAGGTACATTTCGGTGCGGATGTTCATATGCTCACCTGTATGAATAAGCCGTCGCAGTTATCGATCTTCTCGATCAGGTCCTCAGTTGCGAGCTGTACCTCGGGAGAGACCTTTCGCACCCTCTCCAGATGCGCTCGCAGAGCAACGCGGAGGATCGAGAGATCAAGGGCTGAGGCTTCGTAGGGTTTGTCGTTCATTTGCGTCTTTCCTTCATCGCATCTTGCGCCATTGCCTCGTCATGCATTCCCTCGTTGTAACCTTTGAGCCAAGTCTCAGAGATTATTTTGAATATTTTTTGAGTTAGAAAGTTTACCTTTCCGGCCTCAATGCCATGTCCTGCGAGAAGATCGTGTACGTCGTCCATTGTTGTTTCTTGTTGGTGTTCGCTCATGATTCACCTATGGACAATTGCAGTCTGCTTCAAAGCACTCGTCAACGTGGGCGATCAATGCCTCACGAGTGGAGAACGATTTGGTCGGGTGCAGGCCGATGCCAATGTGTTCACGCCAATTCCCGTGAATGTCCTTTACGAATAACATGTAGGTGTCGTCATTCCAGGTGTCATATACGCGCAACTTCGGCGTGCTGGTTGAGGTCACGGTCATGTCGATCAGGATCAGAGATGGATTTTTGAATGTGGTCATTTGCTTCCCCTGTGTTGATGTTCGGTGTCGTCGCGGTGGATGCCTAGATCAACCATTTGCTTTCCCTATGTTTGATAATTGGCTATATAATAGCTTTCTGAGGTTTATGCTAGCATAAATTAAAGCCCTGTGGAAATGCGGTCAAATAGGGTATTTCCGGCTTTGGAGGGATTTGGCGCAGCCGGGGCCGCTGGTGCGTTTTGCGGGCATTGGCGGTGGTGGCTAGCCAGTTATGCCATTGGGCCTATAGGCGGCCATTTGTGGGGCATTACGGGGCTATAAGGCAGCCTTTTAGGGAGGAAAGCGCTATGAGGCGTAAGAAACGACCACCGGGGCGGCCGGCAACTGGCAAAAATACGATGATTGCGATTCGTTGGCAGAAGCCATTGCTGGACGGTATCGAAAAATACGCGCAACAGCAGATGCTGGATCGCGGCACCGCCCTGCGCCAGATCGTGACGCGTTTCCTTGCCGAAAAGGGCTTTATTGATCCTGACGTGATCTACGCGGTCGCGGCTAGCGCTAAGCGGCAAGCCGCAGAGTGATGCGCTGGATACTGATCCTGTATTTCACCTGCGGACACGGCTGCGGACAGCCGACCTTGGTCGAGCTGCCTGATGTCTATGCCACCTGGGAGCAATGCCGGAAGGCTGGCAATGTGTGGCTCACGCCAAATGCCAATCCGATGCGCGCGGTTAAGAGCTTTGCCTGCATGAAGAACTAGGCTCTGCGCGGCCTTGACCCGCGCAGAGTATTTGTTCAGGCCACCTTCTGCCTACGTTTGCGCGGCTCAACACCACCAGCCCAGCGAGGCCGGTGCCGAATAGCCATACGGCTCCCGGTACTGGCACTCGTGCCGGACTGCCTGGCGCGGCGAAGGCCACGAACGAATCCGGACCATCATTCGTCACCTGGCAGGTTGCCGACGGCGTACCGACGCAGCCGAGAGCGGCGGCAAGGCCGATCTCGAAGTTACTCAGCACGTCGGCGGTAATCAGCGTGTTGAAGTTCTGCTGCTCAGCCGCATCCAAGATAAACAGGAACACGGCGTTGCCGTTTCCCGGCTCCTCGGCAAGATCACCGGCGGTGTAGTTCACCGGCTGGATCACAGGGTCCAGCGAGAAGGTCTGGATCAGCGTGCCGTTGTGGTACAGGCCAAGCGTCAGTTGTTGCAGCGTGATGCCGGTCTGTCCCGTTTGGTCGGCATTGAAGCCGACGCCGACCTTGAGGCCGGTATTCCACCCCAAGAACGCCAGGGTGGGCGTGCTGGCCTTGTCGGTGCCGGTTTGTATGCCGTTGTTGACGGCGCTGATGATCCCGCCTGCCGCTGCGTTGCCTGTCAGCACAGACGGAAACAGCGTGCCGCTGCCTCCGGCCCCCGGCGTAGCCAAGCCTGCTTCAAACGTACCCGTTTGCAGCGTTAGCAGGCGAGGGAAGTCGCCGAAGCCCTGGCCTCCCAAATCCTGAAAACTCTTGCAGTTGTTATCGGTGCACAGACCGAAACCAACGCCGTTGTTCAGCAGAACCAGGTCGGCATGTGCGGCAGTAGTCATGAGCAACGCTGTTGCCGCAAGCAGCGCAGTCCTTAACCCAGACATTTTATTGGAGACTCCTTCTGTTCGGGGGTATCCCGCGTCACGATTTTACCGGCTGGCAAAATCGTCAGGCTGTGAACTTTTTCACACGCCCGATGCCGATCAGACCGGCAAGGCCCGTGACGAATAGCCACATTGCCCCCGGCAGCGGTACTGGCGTGACCGCAAACGCCAGCGCCTGATTCGGCTGTACCGGCGCGTCGTGCAAGAGATTGATGTCGACGGCGAACGGACTGCCTGTGACAGAGGCGAGATCGATGGCTTCATCCGAGAGCGTGCCAGCATCAACGCCCAAGGTCTGAAAGCCGGGATATTCAACCGACCAGATGGCAAGCTGGATCGCCGCCTTGTCCAATACACTGAGGCCGTCGAACATCAGGTCGCCGATCTCGGTGATCTGCGTCTGCGTCAGCGGCGGATTGAGCCCACCAGCACCCGCCGCGGTGAGCGGCGAGATTTGATAGGTGTAAGGTCCGACCTGCAAACTGTTGAGCAGGTCAAGGCACCAGACATCTAGCGTTTGACCGGAGTTGACGCCCGCGCCGATGAGGGTGATCTCGCCTGCAATAACGGAGCGCTGTATCGGCTGCTGGATGTCGACGCCGACGCCGTTCACGCTAAAGCTGCCATAGGTGAATGTACCGGCATGTGCGGCGTTGCCTATCATCAGCGCTGTTGCCGCAAGCAGCGCCTTCATGCCAATCTTCATTGCGCTCTCCTGTTTTTCAATGATGAATCGGTAGAGTACCAATACCGCGTGACTTCACCAAGGTGTTGTTAATTTGTTTGTTAACCGATAATTGCCTGATATACCCATTCTGCATGATCCCTATTGCGCAAAGGACGGAGTTCAATCATGGCAAGAAGAATTAAGAAAGCAGTAATGAAACGTCGTGTGACGCGTAAAAAGCGTGCTGGTGGACGGGTACGAAACCGTTCTAACGAGGCGCAGACCGCTGCGAGGTAGGCCAAGAGCCTTAGCGGAAAACCAGCCAACTAGAAAAAGCGGCAAAAAGGCTTATCCTCCCGCGCCATGCCGATGGTCGTTGGATCTCGCCGCTGGCGGCAAAAAAATAATCCTAAGCCCGAAGGGCGTCCGAGGAAGCCTGCGCTCGAGTTGAAATTTGAGGCGACGAAAGAGCAGCGCGATCTCGTCAAGCTCCTAGCGGGCTATGACATTCCCGAATTTCGCATTTGCAAACTGATCCGCAATCAGCATACCCGCCGTTGCATTGCGATTCAGACGCTGCACAAGCATTTCGAAGAGGAATTAGAGATTGGCCGCGAGACTATGAACGCGGTCTGTCTAACGATGCTTTCCTCTCAGATCCGCGAAGGCAACATGACGGCAATCATCTGGTACATGAAAAACCGCATGGGCTGGAAAGATGTAGTAGAGCAGCATCGGTTTAGCGCCGACGTGAAGCTTGACTTCAATCATGACGAGCTGGTGCAGAAATTACAGGAGCGCGGCTTGCCGCTATCCGTGTTCGGCATCGACAAGCCAACGCTTGAGCTGGAAGCGAAGCCGCATCGCAAGGAGAACGGGCCATGACACGGGTTGTGTATCCAGCCAACACAAAGCTGCCAATGCCGCCTGTAGCGATGGCTGCCGCACCGACAGCGCCGAAATGGCAGCCAACTGTCACTGTCGAGCCGCCGACAATTATCGCGACACCGCAATATCGGGAAAAGTCCGAATACAAGCTCGAGGACAACATTCCAGCGCCGCCCAGACGCGTGGGCATAAGCAAATATCCATTCCCCGATATGAAACCGGGTCAGAGCTTCTTTGTGCCAGACGGCAAACTGAAAACCATTACCGCTTCCTCGCAGAGCTATCGCAACAGCGAGAAGCAGAAGGGCAACGTCGTGAGCTTTGCATCTCGCGATTGGATCAACCACGAGAAGGATGCAAACGGCAATGAGATAGAGATCCCTGGCGTCCGCTGTTGGAGGACCAAGTGATGGCAATGATTTATGGATTGCGCGATCCGACTGATACTGATCAGACAATTTATTATGTGGGATGCACCAAAAGGAAATCTCTAGCCCGCCGATTGGTTGCGCATCTGATAGAGCCAAGTCTGGTGCGAAAAGCTAAAACGGGAAAGAACATTTGGATCAGTCAGCTTTTAGATAACAATATTATGCCGGAGATCGTTCTTTTGGAGAACGTATCAGTAAGTCAATTACTCGTCCGCGAACGGTACTGGATCAATTTCTATAGAGAAGCCAATAAAAGAGCAGGAAAGCCATTTTTAAACAGTCTGCACGATCATTTATCTGGCCGCAGACAAATCACCAATGGAAAGAGGAACGGAACGCTTAAACCGGGACAGACTATGCCTGATGGATTTCGATATGGCAGCGTTTTTTCCGCAGAGTTTCTAGAGCGGGCTGCTAAAAACTGTTCTGTTCTCGGGAAAAAAGCGAGAGATACCATCATGATTAACAACGGTGCTGTCACGAAGCGTATCCAGAAGGGACAAGCGGTGCCTGATGGTTGGCGGCGCGGTATGTCACCAGAAGCGTGGATAACACGCCGACAGAAATATGGACAGTCAGGCTTTAGCAGGAGGGTCTAATGGCAGCAAAAGCGCTTGAGAATTTTATGTTCGGCCTAAGTTTTGGCCTCGGCTTTGCCATCGCGTTCAATATCCTCAACGTGATCGCGGGCCTGCTGCACGCACCGGCAGCGCTGCACTAGGAGACGGTTATGAAGTTGAAACCAGCGTTGATGGCGGCGCAGCAAGGTCCAATAGGCGTATGGCTTCTCGATGATGGCGGCAATCCCAAGATCACGATCTCGATAGACGGTCCTCGCTCGTCTAGGCCGCAACGGCAAGCGGTTGCTAACGCGATTGTCGATGCGTTACCGGATGATGGCATTGAGATTCCGGACACGTGAAACCCCGCGTTTCCGATGAAGTGTTGATGCGCGCTTGGCATAGTCCCGAGCCGGCATTCGTTGTCGCCACCGAGCTTGGGATTGAAGAAAAGAATTTGACGCGGCGCTGGCTGCGATTGAAGCGTCAGGGCGTGATTCCTGGCAATGGTCGCGATACCAGAAGATCGTTGTGGAGCAATCGCAGGCTTGTGCGGGCGCTGGAGGGCGACGATCTCAATGCCAAGTCGCAGGTCCTCATTGCCATCACCGAGGAGTTCCTGCGGCGATTGCGTGAGGCGCACAGGATCGAAGACGTGGTTGAACTGCGTCTAAGACGATGACCGCGCCAGCTTTCAATACCGACGATTTCCGCCTCGTTGATGAACTGGCGCAATTCGAGGCGCGGGAATCGTTCTGGTCATATCGCCAGTACATGAATCCGAAGATGATTTGGGGCTGGTGGCAGCGTGAGGTTGCGCTCGAGCTGCACCGCTTCTGGTTGGATTATCTGGCGGGCAAGAGGCCAAAGCTATTACTACAGAGCCCGCCTCAACACGGAAAAAGTACGATGGTCATCGATTTCGTATCGTGGGCCATCGGACAGGCATTCCTAGAGAAGCAGCCTGCGATCCGCTTCATCTTTGCCTCGTTCAGCGACCGGCTTGGCATACGCGCCAATGTCAGGCTGCAACGTATTCTCATGAACCCCAAACATCCGGCGATTTTTGGCAAGCAGATCCTCGATCCGAGGAAATCGATGGCGAACAGCCAGATGATCGAATTCGATGGTGAAGGCGTGGATCGCGGTTATTTTCGCAACACCACCGTCGAGGGCCAAGTTACCGGCGAATCATTGGACATCGGCGTGATCGATGATCCGATCAAGGGCCGTGCGGAGGCTAATTCGCAGCTCACTCGCGAGAAGACATGGTTATGGATGACTGATGACTTTATGACGCGGTTCTCCGACAAGGGCGGACTGCTGATGATAATGACTCGTTGGCATTTGGACGATCCGGCTGGCCGGTTGATGGAATTGAATCCAGATGTGCGCGTGTGCCGCTATCCGGCGCTGGCCGAGGAGGACGAGGAATATCGCAAGGAAGGCGAGCCGCTGTTTCCGGAATTGAAATCGGCTGAGTTCCTCGACAAGCAGCGTGCGACCATGACGCTGGCCGGCTGGCAATCTGTGTATCAGCAAGCACCGATCATCGTCGGTGGCGATATGTTCCCCATCGACAGGGCGACCATTGTGCGTGAGATCCCGGCTAGGGCGAATGTATCGAAGGTCGTTCGCTATTGGGACAAGGCCGGGACGCATGAAGGCGGCGCATATTCGGCTGGCGTGTTGATGACGCTGATGGATGACGGCACGTACTGCGTGGTCGATGTGCGACGTGGGCGATGGGGCGCGCTGGAGCGCGAGAGAATGATTAGACACACGGCACGGGTCGATGAGCAGTTTTACCCTGAGCTGGAAGTGGTCATCGAGCAGGAGCCAGGATCAGGCGGCAAGGAAAGCGCCGAAGCGACGGTGCGGATGATGGCCGGTTACAAGGTCGAGGCGGATCGCGTGTCGGGCGCGAAAGAGGTCCGCGCCGATCCTTTTGCCGCGCAATGGCAGGCTGGCAATGTGCGGCTGGTGGCGGCGCAATGGAACCGGGATTATTTAAATGAGATGGAAAATTTCCCGGCCGGGAAATTTGCCGACCAGGTGGATGCTTCGAGCGGAGCATTCAATAAACTGGCGAGCAAGTATCGTTACGATAGCAGTTTGTCCTGGGTGAGATGATGGACATAAACGATCCCGCCAATGCGCTTCCCGTTTGGATAGCGCCAAATCCCAATCCCGGCGGCACGCTCACTCACATCAGCGCAGCGGGCAATTATCTGGTCAGGACCGGCAAGGGCTGGATCACGGGGATCTCGGTGAATACGCCAGCGACAAGCAATTCGACGTTGACGGTTTATGATGGCGTTGATGCAACCGGCAGCGTCATGGCGGTGATCGACATGAGCAAAGGCAATCCGAACGCGCAAAGCGCGGCTCCGTGGCCGTTTGCCAACGGACTATTCCTAGTGTTTGCGGGCACTGCGGCCGACATCACGATAGTAAGTCACAGCGTCTGAATGACGGCAGACGATTTCTGGTTTGGTGTTACGCTGCTCGCCGCCTTGATTGTTGCCATCGGCCTGGTGCTGATGGTGATGAAGGCAATAAACAACGGGTGAAACATGGCATTTGACGATCTGCCGAAGGATGAGCGCAAGCGCTGCCCGAAATGCGGGCGGCCAGCGATGGAATACGTGGCACGGAAAGAGGAGGGGCAGGTCGTGCAGATGGAACATTGGCTATGCCGCAATTGCAGCAATCGGGTTGCAGCACAGGAGATGCCGAAATGATTACCGCCGAACTGACCCGCATTACCACTGCACTGACTCTGACGCCCAAGGACTTCAAGGCACAGCTCTATGCCGCGCTGTATGACGTTCGATGGTGCTTTCTACTGCCGCGCGTACCTATCGAATGGGGACAGCCGCGCATCGACTTCACCGAGCTGGAAAAGGCCGTTTATCGCGGCATTGCCATATTTGACCGGGAGGATGGCGGTTTGCAGTTGGATAGCGCACCGTTCAATCAAGGCACGGTCGCTGCGTGGCCCGGCGACGTAATCTTCTGCCACATGGGTTGGCCGGGGTGAGCCACACTGTTGTCATAGACCGCAGCAAATATCCCACCGGGGCATATCGGCTTCCTGATCTGCCGACGATGGCCCCGAAGCAGCTCATTGACCGTGACGTCATTCGCGCCAACGTGCCTTGCGGGAGCTGCACGCTCTGTTGCCGGACGCTGATCGTACCGTTGGCGGAAGGGGAGCACGAAAAATATGAAGGACATTGGGCTTGGATTACCACTCGGGAGGGAGAACGTCTTGGCCGCGCTCTCAAGCGCAGAGCAGATGGCGCTTGCGTTTACCTTACTGACCGTGGCTGTGGCATTCATGGGCATGCGCCTCATGTATGCCAGCGCTTCGACTGCCGCGAGCTATTTCTGAAATCGGATCGCAACGGGAGGAGGAGAGCAATCAAATCGGGGAAACTGCCAAAATCGCTTTTTGACAGGGGCCGCGAGTTATTGGGGGAGGAAAGGAGATGGAATACGTAGCGTTCTTTGTGATCGGATTCGCGTTAGGGCTTGCGGTTGATCTCTGGGAACACGGATTCTTGCGATGAGCCCGCAGGAGGAGATTGATACGCTGCGCGAGGAGGTTCGCCAGCTCAAGCACATGCTTGGCATCAGCGGGCGCTTTGCTTATCCGCCGCAACTGAAACTCTCGGGCGCAACGGGCAAGCTCTATTGCCTGTTGATGCAGCGCGAGGTCGTCAGCAAGGACACGGCAATGTCGGCGCTTTATTTCGACCGCGCCGGTGACATACCGCATGACAAGATCATCCACATGTTCGTGTTCCGCCTGCGCGGCGAGCTGGCCCATGTCGGCATCGAAGTGAAAAAGAAATGGCGGGAGGGTTATTACCTCGAAGCCAAGGACAAGGCCCGGCTCAAGGAACTGACCGAGCAACAGGCGGCATGAAGCCCGCGCCGCGTAACCGCAACCAGCTCCGCAGGATGATGGTCGATCACTGCGAGTTCTGGCTGACCTTGCTTGAGGACCGGCGGCCGACGCGGCTGTTCAGGGATAACAAGCCATATTACACACTCGATGGCTTCGAGCGCCGCCTACTGCGCAACGATCTGCAAGCGATCAAGTATCTATTGGCCCGGTTGCGCTGGGAGGGTGGCAAACATCGTCGCATGGGTGTAATTCGACTCCGCTAGACCATAGTGGGCAACACCGCCCATCAAATCGGAGGACGAATAAATGGCAGCAGTACCAGTTATCATCAATGGCGTGTTGATGCCGAAAGCTAAGGGCGGCAGCGACAAGCCTGTGCCCGCCGTTTTCATCGGTTACGCCAGTATCGCGGGGCTAGAAGTCGGTGGTGGCCCGATCATTCCGCCCGATCAACCGCCGATTGATCCGCCGATTGATCCTCCCACCGAGCCCTCGGGAGGCAACATTGCCATCGTCATCAAGCCAGCTCCGGCGACAGGTGGATGGGGTCTCGCACAGCAAGGCGCGGCCGGGCCGTTGCAGTGGTACTTTGTTCCGGCGGTCACAGGCCCGAAGCGTTAAGTTTTCGTTGATGCCGATTGGGAGGGTTTGCACGGGGGCGATAGGATGCGACCGTGGCTCCCGATCTGCTGCTTCATAATTCTGCACTCTCCGGATGAAAGAGAGCTGCGGATTGAGTCACGGTATATCGAGGTCTTACGACCGTCGGATGCTGTGCAACAACATGTGGCTCCCGGCATACATTCAATTGTCATTGTCGGGGGCCAGAGGTTTGGCGTGGTCGAGTCTGCCGCTGAAATCGAAACTCTTGTTAAGGACTGTTTAACGACGGATGGACAGTGATGCCCATCACCGAGCATGGCGCGAAGGTTGCCGGATCTGTCGTCGAAGGTTTGAAAAGCCAGCCGCTGGCGCTTGGCCTGATTGTCCTGAACATTACCTTCATCCTGTTCACCACATGGCTCGCATATACAATCAATCAGAGAACCGAAAGCCAATACCGGGTGAAGGATGAGCAAACCGCGATGCTGTTGGCAAAATTAGATCAGATTGCCGATGTACGGGCACAAGTTCAGGCGATCAGCGAGCGCATTACCGGCAATACAGCTCTGGTAAAAGGCATCGCCGAGTCGGTCGAACGTCTGAGCAAGGTGGAGGAGGATCACGAACGACGCTTACGGGATCTCGAAAGACAGAAACCATAGGAGAGCATGATGGGACGCAAACCGGGGCCGAAACCTAAGCCGAGACCTACCCCAAAACCGAAACCGCCGGAGGAGCCAGAGCCGGAGCCAGAGGAGGCTGCGTAAATGCCGAAAGAACTCGCGCCGACTAAATATTTCCTGCATCCGAGTTATGTGTCGTCGCCCAAGCTGGTCAATGACGCGGTGAGGGCGGCGGTGCCAGCGGTCAACTTCGGGCCATTCGGCAGCTACGACAACGCGCTGGGTCAGGCGATTATCGCCAAGGCATTGAACAAGCCGACGATGTTCACGCCTATGGCCGTGCTTGATCCGGAGGTTGCGAGGTATCAGTTGGACAAGAATTTGCCATAGAGTCGGCTGCCGCGCGGCGTTCCCCGCCCACGGCAGCATGGCGCGTGAGGCCGATGGCTGTCCTCGTCCCGTCGGCCTCATTGCCGAAAGGTGACGCAAATGAGATTCGTCATCAGCGCAGGCCACGGCCTTTATGTACGCGGAGCCGTGGGGCCGGAGCCATACGGCATTGATGAGGTCGATGAAGCGCGGCGCGTGGTGCCTGCGGTAGCGGATTATCTGAGAAAGCTTGGTCACGAGGTTGTCGAGTTCTTTGAGAACGACGCCAAGACGCAACAAGACAATCTGGAAAACATCGTCGCCTTTCATAACAGCCAGACACGCAATCTCGACGTATCAATTCATTTCAATGCCTACATTCCCACCGATGGCGGACGCGGCACGGAAGTCCTGCATGTGAGCCAGGAGGCGCTCGCCACCAAGGTCGCGGCGGCGATTGCCGAAGCCAGCGGTCTCATAAACCGTGGTGCGCACAAGCGCAGCGATTTGTATTTCCTCAACATGACCGATGCTCCCGCGATCCTGATCGAGACAGCATTCGTGGATGCGGAAGCGGATGTCGAGCAGTACGAAAGGAATTTCGACGCCATCTGTAAAGCCATCGCCGATGTCGCCGGGCCGGTGACTTCGGCGACGTTGCGCGCCAAGGGCAAGGTTTCCTGGTTCGGAGGACCGGATGATGACGGGGTGACGCCGGAGGAAGGCTTGGCGTTTCTCTATTCGGTTGAGGACAAGCCGGATTTATTTCTCGACGAGCAACCGGCAAACACCACCGGCCTAGCGCGGCGATTAGATCCCGACGAGAATTACATCGCCATGCGTTGGGACTATGATGTTTTCCCGAAGGACTTTCTGCGCGGTGACGTCATGGCGCTGGTTCTGGCACCGAAAACCGGCCTGATGCTTTTGGCCCACCCGGCCGATTGGGGACCGCATACCGACACCTCGCGGGTAGCCGACATATCACCGGGCCTGATGGATGCGCTCGGCATCGAGACGAACGATGAGGTCGAGGTCATTTTCCCCTATGCAGGAGGACCGCTCGGATGACTGAAAGATGCGGCGGTTGCTATTTTGGCAAGCTGATTAGCGAGGACATCACCAAGCGTCTGTGCCACGGCGCACCGCCGACCTCGATTCAAGTACCGGCTCCGGGCGGACAGATGAGCTTCCGCATGGCGCGGCCGATTGTCGATGTCAGCGACGAGGCATGTGCGCTCTATCGGCCGAAGGCGGCGGTCATGCAGCAGCTCACCGACATGAATGATGGAGCGACCAAGCAATGAGTTACGTCCGTTACGTCAAGGATTCGCTGCACAACTTCGTCACCGGCCTCGGCCAATGGGGCATCGACCGCAACAAGGCCGTCGAGTTCACGCTGTGGCTGCTGGATCGGGCTACGTTGGAGAACATGTACCGCGGCGATTGGCTGGCGCGGGCCATCGTCGATGCGCCAGCCGAGGACATGACGCGGGAATGGCGGTCATGGCAGGCGAGCCAGCAGCAGATCGAGGCCATCGAGTCCATCGAAAAGACGATGGATCTCCGCCGCAAGGTCAGGCAGTGGATTTCCAAGGCACGGCTCTATGGTGGTGCTGCTTTAGTGATCGGCGTTGATGACGGCAACGATCCGAGCCAAGCGCTCGATCTGGAAAAGTGCAAGAAGGGCTGTCTCAAGTACATCGTCGTGCTGCATCGCTGGGAGCTCAACGCGGGGCCGCGCATCTACAACGTGCTTGATCCGTATTACACGCGCGCGGCCTATTACACCGTCGCCACGCCGATGTTCGGCTTTCAGGGCGAGACAGGTGTGACCTATCCGACGATACCCGGCCAGAAGCCACAGCCGCCGCCGGGATCAATCAAGGGCTTCATCACCAATTTTACTTCGAATGTAATTCCGTTCGGCAACCGGCAAAAAGGCGAGCCAGGCGGGCGCAGTCCGGCGGGCGTGTTGCAGAACTATCCGTACACGACGCCGACCAACATCGGCCTGACACAGATCCATCCCTCGCGCATCTTGGAGCTGCCGGGATTGGAGCTGCCGGATTGGCGGCTGGCGCCGCTGGGCGGCGGCTGGGGCGACAGCGTGTTGCAGACGGTGGTGGATACGCTGCAATCGTTCATCCAGAGCTCGCAGTCGATTGCCTCAATTGTCTCTGACGGCAAGCTCGATATCGTGAAGATCCCCGATATGGCGCTGCGCCTGAAAAATACGGATTACAAGAACAGGCTGATTGACCGCTTCACGCTGTCGGCACAAACCAAGTCGGTGATTTCGGCGCTGCTATTGGACAAGGAGGAGGAGTGGGAGCGCGTCAACACGCAGTACAGCGGCCTGCCAATGATCCTGCACGAATTCCTCACCCTGGTTGCGGGCGCGGCAGGCATTCCGGTTAGCCGCATATTCGGCACGGCAATGGGACAAGGATTGCATGGCGGCGCGACCAGCGGCGGTCCCGACGATCTGCGCAACTATTACGACCATTGCGTGAACCAGCAGAAGAATGAGATCGCGCCGCGCTTAGGCATGCTCGATCAGGTGATGATGCGCAGCGCCTTCGGCAAACCCGATCCCAACATGCGCTATGAGTGGAATCCCCTATGGCAATTATCGGATGCCGAGAAAGCGGACATTGCCTTGAAGAAGGCGCAGGCGACGCAGATTTACGCGACCAACGGCATCCTCAATGAAGATGCCTTGCGACGCGGCGTCGTCAACCAGCTTATTGAGGACAGCGTATATCCCGGTCTGGACGCGGCTATTGACGAATTTGGTGAAGAACCAGAGGAGCCGGAATTAGGAATAGGTGGGACAGGGGGCTATGGTCCCGGTGAGCTTGAACAACCGGAAGTGTCACCTAACCCCGAGGAGCAAGGGCACACAGGATCGCAGGGCGAATGAATCTCCCCGAGCTGCCGGTGGTTAATCCGGATACATTGGCATTCCCGCCGCTACAACTTCCGCAAGAGCAAGGCTCGATGTCATGCGTGTGGCCGGGGGACTTGGAGATTCTCGCCGCGCTCGCCGCATCGCTCCGTCCCTGCCATCGCGTACTGGAGATCGGCGCACATCGCGGCTACACGGCGGCGACGCTGCTGGCCTCATTGCCGCAGATCAAGCATTGGACCGCCATCGATGTAATTCACGGCCAATACGCTACGGAATACCAACAGCAGCAGTGGGAAGTGCCGACAGATCCCGGCTACTTTGCCAAGCATGACAAGCGCTACCGGCTGCTCCTGCGCAAGCTCGGATCATTCGACATTCACCACACCGAGGTATCGCCTGCCGATTTCGTGTTCATCGACGGCGATCACGGCGGGCGCGCGGTGGTCAATGACACCTTGCTGGCGAGGCAGATCACACGGCCCGGAGGCATCATCGTCTGGCATGATTATTATCCGCAAGGCAAAGAACCGATTGCCGTGGGCATCACCATGTTCCTGCACCGTCAACTGGAAAACGGTCATGACATAAAACGCATCGACAACACCTGCATCGCCTTCGAGGTTGTGTGATTAACGGGGATTGATCGAAAGATAGATTGAGAATCGATGCTCGACGCATTAAGTCTATGTGGTCCCCGGACCTCTGTCCCCCGTTCCCCCCGGTATGCGGAGGTCACAGACGCGCGGGCGGGACGTGACCCCACAAAGACGTTCCGCCTGCGTTCCAAGATGCGGTCAGAGGGTGACCGCCGCTGGGCGCTTCTCAACAAGACAATCCGTCAGGCTTTCATCGAGCACGATCTGGTCGGTATGCGCGGCGTCGGCCGCCTGCCCTTTGCCGACAAGAGCGAGGGTTTCGCGGCATGGCTGCGCCAAGAATTGGCGCACAAGGTTTTCGGCATGGATGGCAGGTGGCTGTTGCCCTATGTGCGCCACGCTGCGGCAATTGCGCAGACACACGCCGAAGGCCATGCGCCAGGGAGCAAGGTTGATCCATTACGCATCAAGATGATGGAGAACTATGCGGTCAACGAGCTGCGCGGGATCGTGGAGGCCGCACAGCAGCAGATTGTCCGGATGGTCACGCACTCGATCATGGCCGCCGATTCGCCAACTAAAGCGGCAAACGCTCTGGCTCCTGTATTCCGGACAATGCGGAACCGAACAAGGGCAATGAGCGAGTACGTGACCGCCAAGACGCACGCCACCTGCACGCTCTCGGCATTCCGTAATGCCGGAGTTACCAGCGTCGGCATTATTCCGGAACGGCACAAATTGCACGATTGGGGACCGGAAGCATGGGAAGCCTCGGCGTTGGCGCGGAAAGGACGAGCCAAGGCATTAGCCCGCATCGCGCGGGCGGAAGCATGGGCGCGCAAATACAACAAGAAGCGCCGTGGTCCTAAGCCCGGCGACAGGCCGAATGCCGCTGCACTCGGTTACAGCTATTCAAGCGAGAATTTCGGCGTCGATGACAGCGAAGGCCCCGGCCATCCGTTTCGTGGCAATCAATATACGACGGGAGAAAGCGGCGGCGGAGAAATCACGGCAGAGCAAGCAATTGCCCATATCGATAAGAAATACCCACGGGCTGGCAAGGAAGTTGGTGGATTGGAAGTCTTATCTCATGTTCCTAACACTGCTTCGATTGGGGCCGAACTCGGCAACGAAGACAAATATACTGAATTGCCCGGTATCCGCGAGGTGCCATTCTCGGCATTCGGGCAGCAAAAGCCAGTAAGGAATAAACGCACGGAATACCTTGCTGAGCAAATCAAACAGAATGGCCAAATCAAACCATTGATCGTGATTGAGGAGCGAAGCGGATTAGACAAGGGTCCGTATGTTCTCGAAGGTTCTCACCGTTTTGATGCGCTCATGCTTGCTGGCAAAAAGAGTTTCCCAGCAGTCGTCGTAGTTTCGCACGATGCCGATCAGCCCGGCCATCCGTTCCGTGGCAACCAATATGTCGCATATCAGTCGTGGCCTATGTCAGAATTTTCCCAACATACGAACGAAACATTCTCGCGCCAACAGCGCGAAGGCCAAGTCGCGCGCGGCCTCAAAGGCTATGTCGGTCATGCGTGGACGCAGGAGGCGCGCAGCAGAGTTCATTCCATGCCGACCCATCATGTGCTGCGCGTCGAGGGCGCTGGCGCGGCATTCAAACGGCAGGCAGAGAAGGCTGGTTTCAAAGTTTATCCGAGTTATGGCTTCCGCAAGGATGCCATTGACGCCCGCAGGAAGCCATTAACCCCGCGTGAGGCCGCCGAGTTGCCGTGGCGCGGCGAGCAGCGCGTGAGAGTGCCGATCAGTCGGCCACCCTGGCTGCAGGAAACGGAGAACCGGCCCATCGAGGAGGTGCCGTCCTATGAGGAGGTGAGCATTGAGACGGCCGAAGATTCGGATGTCTGTGACCTGTGTTCAGACTTGTCCGAAGCCGGGCCTTATGAGTTGGATGAAGCAGAAGATTTAATTCCAGCACATCCGTGGGCGGTCTTAGAGGGGACGACCGTCGCTTCCTACGGTCCTGTGAACGAGATGGTGCGTGCCAGATTTGTGGGTCCGGCCGTATACCTTCGGACAAGTGCCAAGTTCTTCGCCATCGGGCCGAACCACCCGATGCTGACCGACCGAGGGTGGTTGCGAGCGCATGAAATCAAGGAAGGAGACAAGCTTCTCTATGACCTTCGGTGCGAAGGTGCGATAGGTGGTGCTAGTGGAGCGTACTTCAAACAAATTCCATTCATTGAGGATGCGTTTGAGACGTTTCCGCTTATCATGGCGGGCATTACCGGAGCCAAGCACGACTTCCACGGCGACATTCGTTGGTGTGATGATAAAATCGATGTTGTATTTCCCGCAAGCGACCTGTTGCAGATAGCTAAGCTTGGCAGCATCCAGCATGGTGGCGAACATCGCTTCGCGCGGTCCAACGTTCCCCGGCATTCCTTGACGGAGGCGAGCACGGCGCAGCAATTCCTGCTCCGAATATTTCATTCCGCGTGCAGCTTCGTGGGCGGCGCTAACTTGCATCCTGCGTTGCCGTTTAGTCATGCCGCCCCATTTGATAATTTCTTGTTCAGAGGCACTGCGCAGCCGAATGCCGGACTTAATCAACGTGCGCATAACCATGCGCCTGCTGGTAGCGTATCTACGCGCAAGCGCGACAATGCTGTGGCCGCTCTGATACAGCGCGATTACGCGCTTTTGCGGTGGGATAGGGTGCTTGATGTTCATGTGCGACAATTCTCCGGTTGGGCTTTCGATGCCTCGACGACAAGCGGATTATACAATAACGCGGGCTATATAGTTAGCAACTGCAGATGCGCCTTCACGCCAAGTCGCAGGGGCAGCGTACATGATGCAGGCGATCTTCCCGGCCATCCATTCAGAGGCAATCAGTACGTAACCGGCGAAGGCGGCGGCGGTACAGAACAATTCAAGGCGTGGTTCGGCAATAGCAAAGTTGTTGATAAGAACGGCTCGCCGTTGGTTGTTTATCACGGAACGACAACGCCGGAAGACTTTAGTGAGTTCTCAGTTGGAGAACCACAAGCGCAAGAACACGATGAATACTGGCGTGCTGGCAGCGGAGGCGATCCGCGCACATTCTTGGGCTCGCACTTTGCAGAGGAAGCGCGAGTCGCCAACAAGTTTGCCGGTGGACTCTATGGTGAACGAGAAAAACAGCCGGAAGGCGGACGTGTATATCCAGTGTTTCTCAAGATCGAGAATCCGTACAAGACAAGCGATAGCGGCATGTTCGACCGCATGATGCGCGGTAACTACCCGCATTCAGATGTTGATTGGGAGCTCGAGGAGGACGGCGATATTGAGGAGACAAGCGCAAAGTATGAGAGCGACCCGGAGTATCGCGCAGAGATAAACGAGCGGGCGGTCTCCAATGCCGCGCAACGCGACGAGCCTGACTTCTCGCTCGCACAAGAGATGGCTGCTGATTATCGCGCCAATCTACAAAAGGAAGGCTATGACGGCATCAAATACACCAATGAGGTCGAGGGCGGCACCTCTTGGGTCGCATTCCATCCCGCACAGATCAAATCGGCAATAGTTTCTAAATTCTCACCAAACAAGCCGGGAATTAAGGACGAGGTAGGACTTGGCCGACTAGTATCTCAAACCACCTACGTCGAGGATATCGAGGCGGCGGGCGTTTTGTTCCACACGCCAACCGGCCACATGCTGTTGATGAAACGCGCCGATACCGGCCAATGGTCAATCCCGGCAGGCGGCTTGGAAGGAAACGAGGAGCCGCTACAGGCGGCGCAGCGCGAATCGGCGGAGGAGACCGGCAATCCCGGCGATCACAAGGCGGTTAAGGTCGATGAGCGGACGACCAGCGGCGTGCACTTTCACACTTTCGCGCAACCGGCGGAGTGGCAATTCGCGCCGATCCTCAATCCCGAGCACACCAAATACGGCTGGTTCCAGAAGCAGAACTTGCCCAAGCCCCTGCATCCCGGCCTCGCCGCCACGATGCACGCGATGAGCGAAGGCGGCGTGGTGCCATTTGCAGATGCGCGGAAACAGGATGTTGACGGGGGTTCCAGTTAGGGTTCACTTAGCGTAATCAACTTCCTTGATGCCGAAATTCTGGTCCGACAGGTTGGCCGTCTGAGGAGACACGGCCTGCCGGAGCACTCGGCAATGCCTGGTGGCAAAAAGCCCGGCCCTTCGATCAAGAATCCAGCGACCTACGAGGCGCTGAAAAAGAAGGGCTTGAGCAAAGAGAGCGCGGCCGCAATTTCCAATTGGGCGGTCGGCCAAGGCTACAAGAAGGGCGTTCACCACAAATCTCACGACGAGGACGACGACTACGAGGCCGTCGATGGATGGCTTACGCGCGATATCGGCTGGACAGAGGAAGCAAGGGAAGCAGCAGCAGCGGCCAGGTGGGGGAAAGGCCAACATCCCGACAGTAAAAGGCCAGTTATCCAGACCAAGCGCGGTAATTACCGCGTCAGCATTTGGAAGATAGGCGAGGGCAAGGCGGCAGGCCGCGCCGCGCCAGCAGAAGTACAACGCGCATTCAAGTTTGGTGCCGTGAAGTCGCTGATGGAAAAGTCTGGGTACCGAGAGCCAACCCACATCTGGAATATTCACCATGAGCCTAGCGGCAAGCAGATGACGCAGGGCACAACTTCGTCGCTAGCGGAAGCAAAACTTAATGGCGTGGGGTACGCCTTGCACATGCAAAAACTATATGGCGGCGCTGCCGATTCCGCTGCTGAGATTGGAGATCAAGCCATGCGCGACAGACAGTTTTCGGCATCGCGACGCGAGGAGCTTGCCAAGAAGGGCCTCGATGCGAAGCCATGCCCCAAGTGCGATGGAGCAGGCAACGTCAACGGCTTCAAGTGTGATCGCTGTGATGGCGAGGGCTACGTCGGCATTCCAGAAAGTCAGCAGGACGAGCTACCGCCGCAGTTCTCATGTCCCGAGTGTCACGGCACCGGTAAAGATCCCGACGACGATAGCGGTAGCACCGAATGCGACATGTGCAATGGCGAAGGCTCGATTCCGTCACCAGAGCGCGGCCTCAGCCGGATGCTTCGGCGCAACAAACCGGCCAGCCCGTATCCGGACGGTTCTCTGCATGTGGATCGTAAGAGTAAACGATCTCCGCCTGATGATGACGATGATGAGGACGAGGAGGAAGCAGACATCTATAGGGACGCCAAGCGCTCCAACGAGCATGGCATCGAGGAAACTCCCGACGACGACGATGATGCAGAGGAGATGGAACACGGTCCCGGCGTAATGCGCAGGCGAGGCCGCCGCACGCGTGACAGTATCGCGCTGATCGTCGATGGCGGCAAGGTGCGCCGCACCAAGGATGGTTACTTGGTAGCGGACGCGCGCATCGCGCGCACCGGCATCCAGCTTTACGATGGCAAGGAGCTGGGACGTTCGGATCTCGGCATGGTGCGGGTTTATCGGTCGCCTTCCGAGGTTTTCAGCCGCAGGGCAATGCGCAGTCTCGCGGGCAAGCCGGTCACGCTTAACCATCCGCCGAAAATGATCGATGCGGATAATTGGGAGAAGTTTTCCATTGGTCATATCGGCGAGGACATTGCCCGCGACGGTGAAACCGTGCGCGTGCCGATGATGATTATGGATGGCAAGGCAATTCGTGCTTACGAGCGTGATGGCGTCAAGGAACTGTCGGTCGGCTACTCCACCGAATTGAAGTGGGGCCGAGGCACTACGCCCGAGGGCGAAATCTACGACGCCAAACAAACAGCGATACGCGCAAATCATCTGGCCGTCGTCCCCGCTGCCAGAGGCGGATCGCGTCTACGGATCGGGGACGATCACAAGAAGGAGGTTCACAAGATGGTCCAAGTCTTGATTGGTGATCGGCTTGTTTCCTTTGAGGATGAGACCGAAGCCCAACACGTACAGGCGCACATCAAGTCACTGACCGATGCTCGCAAGAGGAGCAAGGATAAGGAGGAGGCTGGTCCTGGCCCTGCCGAGGAGGAGCAAGAGGAAGAAAAGAAAACCCGTGGCGAACGCGATGCTGCACTCGGCCAGATCGCCGTTCTGAGAAAGCAGCTCGAGGACGCCAACACCAAGCTTTCCGGCGGCGAACTCGACAAGATCGTCAAGGCCCGCACCGAGCTGATGATTAAGGCCGACGCGATCATGGAAGGCCGGGCTGAGTTCTCTGGCAAGGAACCGGCGGAAATCCAGCGCATGGTCGTTGCCGCGAAACTTGGCGACGCCATCGCCAAGACGATGGTGAGCGACGAGGCGATTGCGGGCGCGTTTCAGGCGCTCGCTGCCAACGTCAAGCCGCGCACCGGCGTCAACCGGCTCGCCGACAATCTGGCATTGCTCAATCTCGGCGGCGGCGGCGTCAACGATGCCAAGGCAATCAAGGATGCTGCTTACGACGGCTACGTGAAGCGTCAAACGGAAGCTTGGCGCACCGTTGGCCGCACGCAGTAAACGCAACCCATAACGAGAAAGGATAGGGCTCATGTTACAGCCGGCCCCTGTTCAAACCGTCTACACCCGATACATCGGTGTAGCGCAGAACGGGATTCTCGCCAGCGAAGTAAACTTCGTTGCCGACACCCGCACTGTGGAAACCGCTGCTGGCATCGGCTTCGGCCTTGCCGTCAGCCAAGGCGTCAACGATCGCGGCTGCATCATTGGCGGCTCGGCCTTCGTTGGCATCACCCGTGCTGATCCGACACTCGCCCGCGCGGATCTCTCCGTCCCTGGGAGCAGCAACACACTGCCCCTCGACGCTTATCCGCAATACGACCTCGCGGGCATTCTCGCGGCGGGCGACATCTGGGTGAACTGCTACGCCTCGGTCACTCCCGCAACGACCGTGACGTTCAGTGCGACGACCGGGCAGCTCGGAATTGCTGGTACGACGATCACGCACGCACGCTGGATGACGACAGCCGTTGGTTCGGCCGGAACGCCCGTGCTCGCGATCCTTCGTGTCGGCGATCCGTCGTTCAAGTAAGGAGAGCAACCATGCGCATGGAGATTTACGATAATCCACAACAGGCGCTTGGCTTCTTACTGAGCCAGACCGCCTACATAGAGCCAGAAGTTTACCGGATCGAATATCCGGAGATCATTTACCAGCAGCTCATTCCCATCGACACGGCTGCGGGTGAATGGGCGAAGTCAGTTACTTACTTCTCGCTCGATAAAGTCGGACAGGCACGCTGGTTGTCAAACATGGCGACCGACATGCCGTTTGCCGACATCAACCGCAACAAATTCGAGCAAGGTATCCAGATGGCTGGCATCGGATACAACTACACGCTCGAAGAAATCGGCCAGGCGATGATGATTCCGGGCCTCAACCTCACGGCTGAGCGCGCGGAAGCGGCACGGTTCGCCTATGAAATGTTTCTTGACAATCATGCTTACCGTGGCGATGCCACGCAGAATATCACTGGCCTGTTCAACAACACGACGGTAACGACCGTCACCTGCGCGACGGGTGCCAGTGGAACAACGCACTGGTCGGGCAAGACCGCCGACGAAATCATCACCGACGTGCAGAACGCGCTTACGGGTGTCTATGCGGGCAGCTTGACCGTGCAGATGGCCGACACGGTGCTGCTGCCGATTGGTGAGATGCAGAAACTAGCCAATATCCGCGTTCCCAACACCTACGGTAACGCATTGGATTATCTGGCGAAATACAATCTCTACACGGCAACGACCGGCGCACCGCTGACGATACGTGGTGTGCTCGGCCTCGACAGTGCCGGTGGTGACGGTGGCGGTCGCATGATCGTCTATCGCCGCGACCCGCGCGTGTTGCGATTACACGTCCCGATGCCGCACCGCTTCCTGCCGGTGTTCCAGCGCAACGCGATCCAGTTCGACATTCCCGGCATTTTCCGAGTCGGCTCGGTTGAAATCCGGCTCCCCGGTGCCGTGCGCTATGTAGATGGGATCAGCGGAGTTGGCTCACCGTAAGAGGTGGCACCAAGGGGCGCGTCTTGGTTTCCAACGCGCGGTTCTTTTCGGTTTTGGAGGAGAGGAAGAAATCATGGCTAAACAGACGACCAAGCACCCCTCGCACGCAAAGCCTGCGCCGCCGAAGCGCAAGTTTTACGACGAGGAGGACGAGGCAGAAACAGAAATCGAGACCACGGAGCCGACACCGCCACCGGCTGCGGCCAAGGAAGCTCCGTGGGATGCACCGCCCGAACCGCCAGTGCCCGCGCCGCCGCCGGTCGATGTCGTGCGCCGCACCGTCGAGGAGGAGCTGGCGACGCCAACGCCGCGTGAAGCAGAACTCGCGGACTTGGCGAAGAAGAACGCGCAGATCGGGCCGCAACGATACGACATCACCAGCAAGAATCCGAAGGCCCTGCGTGTCATTCACGATTACAGCGGCAGGCCCATCGAGTTTCAGCCGGGGCAGACGAGGACCGGCGTCTGGTTGCAGCCGCAGACTGCGGAAATGCTCGGTCGCGGCGACCTGGAGGTAAAGCCAAGCGCATGAACGCAAAGACGAGAGAAGCCAATATTCAATTCGGCATCACGCGCAAGTCGCTTGAGGCCGTGCTGATCCATGCCTGCCCGCACTGCGGCGCTCCTGGCGTTTTCAAGGGCGATGCTCGCACGCAAGAGCTATGGCCGGGATGCTGGCGTGCCGAGTGGCACGACAGGCCGGTCGGCGATGTTTGCCCGAATTGCCACGAGAGCCGCTTGAAGGACCGCAATTTGGGAGAGCTGACGGCATCACTCCCGAAATGGATCTGGCTCGGCATTCTCGCATTCAAGTGGTGCGTGGTCACATCGATCACGCTCAAGCGCAGTCTGCTCACATAGGAGATTAGAAATGGCTGATCCCAAACCTAGCCCGGTACGTGATGCTCTAGCAGCCGCTGCACCCAGAATAACGGCCATGCAGGCGGAATATGTCTGCCACAATCCGCACGAGACCACGACAGCGACGCAGGGCACGGTTAATGGCGAGGACATGCTCGTGACTGTCCCCGTGTTCGAGGTCGAGCTGACGGCACTGGATCGCACGAATGGCGGCATCAAACTGCGCTACATGGGCGCCGACGTTGCCGGTGCCAAGGATCTCTTTAAGAACGACCAGCCAATTACCGCGACTTTTGCACCTGGTCCGCCGCTGCCACCGACTCCGTGACACCTAATGGGCAAGATCGTTCAGATCCCGACCAGGCGGCGCGGGCCGCATGACCGGCCCGTGCATGAATGCGTCACGGAGCTGAACAACATCGCGCTCATGCGCGGGGCGAAGTACCAGCACGTTGCCACCGGCATTATCGAGATGAAGCGCGCCATCGCCGTGCAGCCAAACTCGCGCGAGCTGTGGGCGAACATGGCGGCGCTGTTCTGGAAATCGCGGCAATACGAGGAAGCCTTGGCTTGTGCCGACAGGTCGATGACGATGGGCGTGATACCGGAGGCGCTGCACGTCAAGGCTCTAGTGCTTGAGGATCTGCACGAATTCGATGAAGCAGAAACATTGTTCGCGCACGCCATCGCGCTCGATTCCAGCTATCTCAATGCCAAGTGGTGCCGCTCGATGATGCGCCTTTCCCTTGGCGACTACGAGCGCGGGTGGGAGGAATACGAGACGCGCATCCCGTTCCGGCAAAAGGAAGGAAAAAGAGTCTACCCAAACTTCCCCGCTCCATATTGGAAAGGCGAGGATATTTTCGGCAAGCGCATGTTCTGCTGCATCGAGCAGGGCATCGGCGATACCCTGTTCTTCTCGCGCTTTCTGCCGTGGCTCAAGGGTCAACTCGGAGACGGCAGGCTCTATCTGTGTTGCAGTCACGAAATCATCGTGCTGCTGTGGAAATACGTGGAGGCGGGCATTGTCGAATACGTGCCGGAAGGAACGACGATCCCCGAATGTGATTACAGCGTCGTCATCGGCAGCCTGCCATTCCATTCACGCTGCACCCTGGAAACGATCCCGGCTGATCCTGGCTTCATCCGCAAGCGAGCGGAGGAGCAGATGCGATTCGGAAAGGCAGACATTCCGCCGCCGCTTGGGCCGCAGCCTTTCAAGGTCGGCATTTGCTGGACCGGCAATCCCGAGCAAGAGCGCAACGACGAGCGGTCCATCCCGCTCGAGTTGATGCTGACGCTCGCGGAGCATCCGAATGTGTGGCTGTACGGCCTGCAAGTCGGGCCGGGGCAGGCGGACATCGAGCGCCTCGGGGCAAGGGACATTATTTGCGATTTAGGCTCACAGTGCCGTGACCGCGGCCTCACGATTGCCGCCACGGCAATTCTGCAAATGGATCTGGTCGTCACCTGTTGCACCTCCATCGCTCACCTGTGCGGAGTTCTCGGCAGGGAAGCGTGGGTGGTGCTGACAAAGAATCCCTATTGGGTCTGGATGCACGACAGGCCCGATAGTCCTTGGTATCCGTCGCTGCGTCTATTCCGTCAGACCAAGACTGACGATTGGAGGAGCGTGATGCAGCAAGTCAGGGACGAGCTATTCGAGCGACTCGACGCGGCTCGTCGCATGGGGAATCAGCTCATAACCAAATCACGATAGGAGGTTATTTTGGCAAACTCCGCAACGGCGACCTATCCCGGTCGCTCCATAATTTGGGCTTTTGTCAAAGCCGCAGGAAGCCCGACCGAGCCCAAGAACATCGGCTGGGGCACCGGCGCGACCACCGCCAGCGCCAACAGCGACGTCGCCCTGTTTGGTCCGCAGACCGAGGCGCGTGTCGCCGGAACCTCATCGCTGATCCAGACCTCGTTCCTGGCCGACACCTATCAGGTCACGGGCACGATCACGGCCACCAACGCGAAAACGATCACGGAGGCGGGCCTATTCGACACCACATCAGCGGCCTCGACCACGACCATCGCCACGTCGTCGCAGGCGGCGGCGGCGACCACCATCACACTCACCGCCACTATCGGTCCGGCGTCGGGCAATTTCTACATACAGACAGAAAATGAATGCCAGCTTGTCACGGCGGGTCAGGGCACGGCGACATTGACTGTGGTGCGGGCGCAGCTCGGATCGGCGGCAGTGGCACATGCGGTTGGCGCAACGGCTACCAGCGGCGCGGACGGATTGGCAAACACGAATGCCGCGCTCGGCGGCCAGACCGCGACCTACGCCAACACCACGGCGAAGGGAGGCAGCCTGTTCGCACACGCAGACTTTGCGGGCATCCCGTTAAATAACAACGATAGCGTACTCTTCACTTGGCGCGATCAGCTAACATAATCAATGACTTAGCTAGGCATGGACTATACAGGTAAAATATTTATGATCTCGCTCCTTAATCGAGGAGGAGATCATGAGAGGACGTCCGGCTAAGGCACCAAAAGTCACGCGCGTCTGTCAGCAATGTGGGAATGAGTGGCTGGCGTATGAGTGGGAGAACAACACCAAGCTGCTCTACTGCTCGCGCGAGTGTTTCTACAAAAGTCGCGTTGGTCGGCCGAAAGTCTTGCGCGTCGAGCCCGAGGAAAGACCTTGCTTACGTTGTGGCAAAATCTTTCTTGTTGGTGGCGAAGGCAATCGGCAAAAGATCGCAAAATATTGTAGTCGCACTTGCGCCAGACACGGCTATTGGGGAGAGGCTGTTCATAAGCCAGCGAGACAAATGACAGAAGTGCAAGCTGCATGGTTTGCAGGCGTGTTTGATGGCGAAGGCTGTGTGAGATGGACGCGCCGTAAGATAATACGCAGCGTCGCCTTAACAGTTACAAATACGAATGAAGAATTGATGCAGAAGGTAGTCCGAGTCACTGGCACGGGAAAGATTTCTGAGAAACGGCCTAAGAATCCTAGGCATTCTCGCGCTTGGACATGGCAATGTTACGGCGACAATGCTCAATCACTGTTGCGCCAAATGCTTCCTGAATTGGTAGTTAAACGCGAAGCGGCGGAAGTTGCTCTCGGCATCGTGAAAGCAGCAGAACCGCCGTGGACGCAGCGGTCGCGGTCGATGCAGGCAGTTGACCCATGAAGTTCTCTCAGATCGCCGCAGCAGGCGTCAACCTCGCTAGCGCTGACTTTCTGATGGGCGTGCAATCGGGCACGACCGATGTGCTGTTTACTCCGGCCCAAGTTGCCAATTTTATGTGGGCCTCCCCGGCGCTGGTTACGCCGAACCTGGGAACGCCGACAGCGGGCGTGCTGACTAATTGCACAGCGCTACCGCTGACGACCGGAGTGACCGGCAATCTTCCGGTTGGAAATCTCGGCAGCGGTATAGGTGCATCGGCGACGACATATTGGCGCGGTGATGGAACGTGGGCGGCGGCGGGAGGGGGCGGTGCAGCTAACGCCCCGCTGACCGGGACCGGCGCGACGATCACCGCCAATGCGCCGCTGATCAACGTAACGCAGACCTGGAACAACGCAGGGGTGACGTTCCAAGGTATTGTGCAAAACATTACCGTTACCGCGCAATCGAACACGTCAACGCTATTCGACTTTCAGCGCAGCGGCGTATCGATTCTATCGGCCAACCCTGACGGAAGCGTGCTTGTTAACCAACAAGGTAGCGCAATTACCAACGTTCCATTCCAGGTAAATTATCAGGGAGTTGCCAAATTTACCGTTGGTATCTCGGGCCAGCTCGGTATTTACGGGGATCTCAATCTAAGTGGCAGTTACACGCAAAAAATAAACTGGAATGGTACGACACAGCTCCAGGGCGATGAAAACAGCGGCAGCGTCTATGCCTTGGGCTTGCGCAACGGCGCGAACCCTCACAATCTCCGCGTCTACAACACCTACAGCGACGCATCAAACTTCGAACGCGCCACGTTCGACTGGACGACGACATCCAACGTGCTGACAATCGGCGTGCAGAATGCAGGGACAGGTACGTCTCGCAATATGGTCTTGACTGCTTGGACAAAGGCCGGCGCGCCGACAACGAGCGATATACCTGCTAGTACATGGTCTCTTGTCCGCGACAGCAGCGGAGCAACCACTAAGCTTTATTACAACAACGCAGGGACGTTACAGAGCGTAACGCTGACATAATGGCAACGACAACCTTCGGCCTGTCATCCAGCGTGGTGAACTCGAATAAAACCTATAGCGGCTCGGATGCCGATTCGGTTGCATTGTTGGATTGGGCATCGGGTGCCTACTCCGCCAAGATCTTGGCGCAGCCTGCGACAGTCAAGTGTACCGCCTCGATCTCCGGCACCACGATGACGGTAACGGCAGTCGCAAGCGGAAATCTGATGACAAACCAATACGTTTATGGAACTGGGGTGCTCGCAGGAACGCGCATCACCAATGCTCCCGGCAGCGGCCCTGGCACCTATACGATCAATTTGACGCAGACGGTTGCCTCAGAGGCTATGACCACCTACGGGCCTGATGTTACAGCGACCGGCCTTTATCAGGGAACGATGGATGCCTGGAAAGACGCACAACAGAAATACGCGAAGGACAGCAACGTCGCTGCGGTGCCGACGCCTCCGCCGATGGGATGGCAATGATGAAGCTCGATTTTGGCAAGGTTCTGCTTGGTCTCGATGGTAAGCCAATCCGCTTTAATGACCGCGACGCAACGCTCGGCCTGATTGCGGTCGAGGCCTTGTGTGCGGTTTACCCAGGAGAGGAAAATCTTGCTGGTACCGACAAGTACAAACGCGCCGTTCTCGCCGAGATGGCTTTTAAAGGCAACGGCGAGGATGTGAGCGCTGAGGATGTGGCACTGATCAAGCAGCTGATCGGCAAGGCCTACGCGCCGCTGGTGGTGAAGAAAGCTTATGACATCATTGAGGGCAAGTAATGCTTGCGCCGAAAACGGTCGCCTATGATCCGTCACGCTATCTCGACATTGAGACCGTCGATGAAGCAATCAACATCATCACCACGGGTACGGAAACCCTGACCAGCAAGCAGCGCTGGGATAATGAAACCCCGGCGCTGATGCAGATCATCGAAAGACATGTCCGGCCCGACAGTTGGGTTCTCGACTACGGTTGCGGCATTGGCAGGCTGGCAAAGCCGCTGGTCGAGAAACTCAACTGCAAGGTGATCGGCGTCGATTTCAGCGCCAACATGCGGGCGCTGGCGGCCACGATGGTCGACAATCCAAGGTTCTTTGCCGTCGATCCGCTGATGCTGGACCTCGGCTTGAATTTGAATGTCGATGCGGCACTTGCGGTGTGGACACTGCAACATTGCATGGATCTAAGTGATGCGATCCAGCGCATTGCTGATACCGTACACAATGGCGGCGTGCTGTTCGTCGTCAATAACAAGACCCGCTGCCTGCCGGTCGAGAACGGCGAATGGGCCGACGATGGAAAGAACGTCGATGAGCTGATCCAGCAGAACGGCTTCGAGAAGATCGAAGGCGGCAGCCTCGATGATGCAATCGCCCCCGGCTGGATGAAGGACAACACGTTCTGGGCCGTCTATCGGAGGCTTTGATGGCATGGGAAGTAGGCGACAGCTTCGATTTTCACGGAGCAATGGCCGATATGAGCGTTGCCGGTGCGATCTGGTCGACCGTTTCCGGCGGCAACATCTGGACGGGCACTCCGCAAACGCGCTTTGGCGTCGGTGTGAGCAAGGACATCAGCAACAACGGCGCTGATGTTCTTGTCACCAATACTTTCGGCAATGACACGACGATCTATGTCAACTTTGCCTTTAATCACCAAAATGCACTGACCGGGACGACCGGGGTGGAAATGGGTTTTGCCCTGCGTGACACCACCAACAAGCAGGTCGGCATCTATTGGCTCAACAACGGCAACGTCATTGTTACCAGCGGGGCCTTTAACGGCACGATACTAGGTACATGGACCGGCGCCTATGCTGCTGCACAGTGGAATCACTATCAGATCAAGGTCGTCATCAACAACACGACCGGCTCGGTGGAGATAAGGAAGAACGGCAACACCAGCGACGATTTTTCTGTGACAAGCATCAATACGCGCAACGGCTCGACCAACAACTACGCCAACAACGTGTCTTTCTACGGCAACAACGGCGCGCTCTACCTAGACGACTTTTATGTGTTCAACGATCAGGGGGCACAGCCGAATACGTGGCAAGGCGATGTCAGGGCAGTGCAGTTGATGCCAAACTCGGACAATTCGGTGACGTGGACCAAGAGCACGGGCGCAAGCAATAACGCCTGCGTCAATGAACTCCAAGAAAATGGCGATACCAATTACGTTTCCACCAATACGGTAAGCAACGTCGATCTCTATGGCACGGCGGGGCTTTCCACGACGCCGAACGCGATCATCAACGTGGTGCTCAAGAGCATGGTGCGCATGGACGATGCCGGGCCGCATACCTACAAGAATCGCCTCAGTTCCGGCGGCACCACATCGGACGGGAGCAATCTCTCTCTTACATCCACGTATCAGTGGAATTGGACGAACTATCTCACCGATCCGCATACCTCGGCGGCATGGACGGCATCTGGCGTCAACGCCGCCCTGATCGGCCCATTCGATGTGGCGTAAATGGCGCTGCGTGTCACGCAGGTCGGCAAGGAAGTCTGGGTTCAGAACCCGTCGAATATTCGCGTGACGCAGATCGGCGCTGAGGTGTGGATCGCCAACAACAACAATTCCAACATCCGCATGACGCAGATCGGCCTCGAAGTCTGGCGCTCGACGCCAGCGGCCGCCTTCGGCATTACTTATCAGGTGACTAATTCGATCAACCTGACCAGCACATGAGGGGATCATGCCGCTCATGGACTTCAACCAGCAGGCGACGTGGGACACGCTCTATGCGGCGTATGTCGGCCCCGCTGGCGATCAGCTTGTCCACTACACGCGCTCCGTTGCTGGCGTTCATTACGGCGCGGCTTATACGGAGTGCCGGAAGAAATTGCCGCTCAATCCGGCGTGGAAGATCCTCATTGTCGGTGCGGGCTTCGGCTGGGGCGCGGAGGACTTCAAGAACGCGGGCTATACCGTCACCTGCACCGACACATCGGCATGGATACAGACCAATCTTTCCAGCAATGCGACGCTGCCAATTCTCAATGAGGATATTCTGACGGCGGCTGGTCGCACGGCCATCGGCAAGCAGGACTATATCTTCACCGAAGACGTTCTGCCGTCACTGAGCGACAGCGAGGTTGCAACATTCATTGCCGCCTGCCGGTTGGTGACTTCGCACGTCGCTCATCTGGTAACGCCACTTGTTACAGACGGTGGACAACATCCGGCGCTCAACTGGAAAACGCTGCAACAGTGGAAGACGGCTGTCACGCCAGATTTTGTCGTTGACCGCACAACTGCGACGTATCTGTAGATGGCGCAGGGTCCGAATATAACTGGGCTGACGACAGGTGCTTGGAGCACATGGTACAATTACGCCGGACCCTTCAAGTCCAGTACCAATAATTATTATATCTTTTCCAAGGACGGAACTACCGCGACAACGCTGCAAGCCTACAAGGCAGCAGGCGACCCGCTTAGTACGGCGTTTTCCAGCGCGGCAACTAAGACCGGATTTACCACAGCGATTCTACAGGTTTCTGCTTACCAAGTCGGCGACGTTATCCATCTCGGCATAGCGCACGGCACCTCTAGCACGTCCGTTAACTTTAGCTATCAGCAGTACAACATGGCCACCGATACGTTCTTGGCCACGACCGAAAGCATAGCCTCCCTTCTCAATACAAATAATCCCGGCGCAATCGGTGTTGTCGTGCTGTCGAACGGCAACGTGGTGGTTAGTTACCAGAGTGCATTGTCATCAAGCATGGGCACCAACTACTCTCATGTTTCCACGCGCACGCGCACCGGCACGAACACATGGAATACCGCGCAAGTCATCGATCCGAATACGACCGCCAGCTACCAAGGAGGACCATGCGCTCTCGGCGCATCCGACAGCGTTCATATTATTTATTCCGTTGGAACTAACAACACTCAGCAAAGAACGCTTAATTCATCAAGTGTCTTACAGACTGCGAGCACCAACGTATCGGCTAGTGGCTTGGGGCCCCTCGGCGGGGGTTTCAGTTTCTCCAATTCTGGCACGCAAGTCCTATTTTATATAAACGCCAGCGGTGCGCCACTTGTCTATTTTCCCAGCGCCAACACGCCAACACTTACTAATGTCAATGCTGATACCAGCGGTAATAGCACCTCAGAGGTTTATGCATGGGATGCTACAAGCGCATTGGTGTATGGAATTATATTTGATCTAAATACCTCGACATTTTACTACACGACATCAAGTAATAACGGCGCCACTTGGTCGGCGAGAACAGCGATCAGTCCGCAGCCATTTAGCACAAGCCCCCCCACCAGTTTCTCCTGCTATCAGACGGTCTTCACCAAGGCGAACGGGAATAGAGTTCTTGCATGGATCGCATCCGACTCCTCAGCCAATTACTTTTATACCGAATTTGTCATTTCGGCGGGCGGGGTGCAGTACACGCAAGCCTGCACGGCATTGTCGCCCTCGCAGATTTCGCGAGTGGTGACGGCGGCCATTGGCCGTCAGGTACAGACCACGCAGGCGCAGAATCTACAGAACCGGATTTCTCATCTCATCCCGCTGTCGATCACGTTGCAGCTTGTGCCAACTGATGTCATCGGCACCATCAGCCATCGCATCAGTTCATTGCACGCCGCGCTGGTGACTTTGCCGGGAAGGGTGAAGGCATCACCGAAGATCATTCCGACAATCACAAGCGCGGAGAGCTTCGCTGGCAACACGCGCAAGACATTGAAGGGAAGCAGCATTATTGTTTCTCAGGCGCAGTCGCTTTTCGGCACACTGCTCGGCGTCATTCACGTTTCGCAGACCGGCAAGGGGCACGGTCAGGGCCATGTGCTTTTTAAGTCATTTCCAAGAAGCTATGTGCCGAAGATCGGCGAGGTGCTAACCGTCGCCAAGGGGCGCAGCAAGAACCTTCTGGTATCGGCGGCGGAAACGCTGACGGTGGCACGGCTGTCGGCCAAGAGCAGCACCATCTCTGTAAGCATCGCGCAGACTGTCACGCTTCTCGCGCGGTCGGCGAAGACTGCACTTGTCACACTCTCACAGTCTCAGCTTGTCACCTTAGCTCGCCAAGCCGCGCACCGCATCGCCATCGCGATTTCATCTGCGCAGAGCTTTCCTGTCGACGTCATTGGCAGCATCAGCCACG
>Ga0306921_10000530_pt1 | contig 34018 bp, 27 predicted proteins | sample sta12Cox44000080_FD_203760 | JGI IMG/M metagenome (GOLD analysis project Ga0306921, IMG submission 203760) | Lab enrichment of tropical soil microbial communities from Luquillo Experimental Forest, Puerto Rico - statoxic.12C.oxic.44.000.080 (v2)... | ecosystem: Environmental > Terrestrial >... | reverse complement strand
CAAACATGCGCCGGTGACCAATCCCACGTAGCCACACCCGATGACCGTCAAGCGCACTTTTTGTTACTCCTTTTCACGTGGCGATAAATCCTGTCCAGGAGGGAGGAGCGGACCCTGTCATTTCTCGTTGCCAAGCGAAATTCTTGTCTCAGTCCGCTTATTTTCTTCCCAGGAGCAGCCCGCGAAGCCCCATCAGCACCAGCCGTGGCTGCCGCCTTACCACGTTCCATAGTAGCCGCGTCGACTCGTCCCGGTTGATCTCGCCCAGCGACTCGCGCGTCGAAACGTTCAACAGATCCACCAGCCGGCAATAATCCTCCTGGCGGAAATAGTGCAACGCTCGCCGAATCAGCCAGTGCGTCCCCAATTCGCGCCGCAAGGCCCGCAGTTCGCCGTCGCCCTTTTGCAGAATCGCATCCGCGACGCCGCGTGCGCCGCGAAATCCGGTAACGATTCCTCCCACGGTGGATACTTTTACCTGGGCCGCCGCGTCTCCTACCAAATAAACATCGCCGTTGCCCACGCGGCGCTGCACCGGCACCCAGCGCTTGTAGACTGGGATGCGCGCGCCTTGCCACTCCAGTGGCTCGAATCCTTTTTTCTCCAGGAAGCGGTCGAAGCATTGTTTCGTCGCTTTCCCGTGCTCACCGATCACGCCGACGGCTCCGCGTTCCGCCGACTCCGGGATCAGCCAGTAAAAATAAGGCGTATCGTCCGGCACAAACCACACCCGCGTCGTATCCGTTGGACAATTGTTTGGAAGCTTCACCACAGCCTGCACCAGCGGCACTGTTTCTACGGGAGGCCAGCCAGCGGCCTTGGCCACGCGGCTAACCGCCCCATCCGCCCCGACGACGCTTTCCGCGCGCACTTCCTTCCGCTGGCCCGATTGGTCTACCTCGACGCGCAAGCCGTGGCCGTTCGGGCTTAATCCCAGGAAGCGTGTGTCGTAATCAATCTTTGCGCCCGCCCCTTTCGCCTCGCCGGCGAGGGCCCGAATCAGTCGAGATCGCTCAATAATCAGATCAGGCTTTTCCAGCGCCACAAGCGCCGACCGTCCATTGGTTAAGAGTTCAAACCGCCGGATTTCGTTCAGGATGCTCGTGTGCGCGCCTAACCCCATTTGATTTTTGAAGTGGTCCGTGACGATCAGCGTGCGCTCAGCAGGTTCCAGGGTGGGCATGGATTCTACGACGCGGACGGCTCGCCCTCCGCGCGCCACGCGGGCCGCTGCGTAGAATCCCGCCGCGGACCCTCCCACAACGACGACCTCGCCGTCGTTCCGGCCCTGCCGAAACTCGTTTTCTTCGTTTTCCACTCTTGGTTCTTCCCTGTTACTGGAATGCGCTTGTTCGCGCGTCCTACCATTTCATCGAGGGTCCGCATCACCACGGCGCGCGTCACTGGGTGTTGGTGTGCAGACAGCGCCCATGAGTATAGCGAATCCTTTCCTGCGCACCAAACCCGCCGCGGCCTGGGAGTTTCCAAATTTCGAAGCAGTCTTATGGAATCTCAAGCGGCTTTCTTGTCGAGTTGCCGCTCGTAGGGCGCGTGTTCCAGGTAGGCAACCGCGGGCAGCATGGAAAGCATGACCGCGAGTCCCACGATGGCAGCCCCGGTCGTGGAAAGATAAGTAATCAGCACAGCCGCACCGCCGCCGATTGCGCCTGCCAGGTACATGGTCAGCACGGCTCCCCGCTGACCCAGGCCGAGATTGGCCAGGCGATGCGCCGAGTGGTCCTTGCCCGGAGTAGCGAACGGCAGTAAGCCGCGCCGCCACCGGGAAATGGTGACCAGTGTGGTATCAAAAATCGTGGCGCAAAGGATCAGCACGGGCGCCAGCCAGCCCGCCAGCGCGGTGGTATGTTCCATGCGCAGCTTCAAGGCAAGCGTGGCCATCAGGAAGCCGAGGAACATGGCCCCGCCATCACCCATGAAAATTTTTGCCGGCTTGAAATTCCAGCGCAGAAAGCCTGCAGCCGCTCCTAGGACCGCAGCTGCAAGCGCGGTAACCACGGTTTGCCCGTTTAAATAGGCGAGCAGCGCGAAGAACACCGAGGCCATGGCGGCCACGCCGGCACACAATCCATCCATGTGGTCAAGAATACTGAATGAGGCAGTAATGCCCACGACCCACGCAACGGTCAGCGCAGTATCCAGCCAGTAGCCCGTTCTTCCTCCCAGGAGCACCGCGAACACCTGCGCGTGGATTCCGCTGGCCAGCAGCATTGCCGCCGCCAAGGGCATAGCCAGGAACAATTTGATCTGATGATGTAGCCAACCTCGGTCGTCCAGGAAACCAACAACGGCGACGAGCGTCGCCCCAGTCACGATGCCGAAACTCTGCGCGCGCGCCGGGCCGTCAAATGCGATCAAGATCGCCAGTATGACCCCGCCGTACATCGCCAATCCCCCCAGCAGGGGTATTGGTTTCAGATGTACTTTCCGGGGGCCTGGCAAATCCACCATGCCCACGCGGATTGCAAGCGCCCGGACCGGGACGGTTAGCACCAGCGATGCTGACAGAGCGATAAGAAAAGCCAGCAGGCCCGCAATCATGCATCCCCATTGTCGTTCTGACGAAACCAGCCTGGGCGAGTTGGCCAGACATTCACAGAGACGTTGCCGGTTTGGGATCCGGCTCCCAAGTCACTGCTAGGACGGCGGCTGAGAGTACCACCGTGGGCTGCCCCACGCAGCCTCAACAACATAGCGCGAAAAGCAAGAATCTGCCAGAAAAATTGCAAGGAAAGCATCTCATGTAAACCACGCATTACTGGGAAGTTAACAGAAGCGCGAAGGAGCACAGCGGGTCCCGCATTGTGTTAGTGGTTGCGGGGAGCCGGCACAGCATCTTCAACAAGGTGCACCAATTTTTCAAGTTCTCGGCCTCGTTCATAGTCGGGTGCTGAGGCTGCCGCTGCGCGTTCCATTTTTTCTTTTTTGGTGGGATTCACAGACAATTCCCGTGCGCAGCGCGCAAATTGCTCTGGGTCGTCCGGGTCCGTGGCGAGTGCAAAGCCTTTTGCTTCTCCTTGAGAAACAACGTCGCATTCTTTTGGCGCGACCGCGACGATGGGTTTTCCTGCCGCCAGAATCCCATACATCTTGCTCGGCACCACCACGCCTTCCAAGCCGCGCTTCACGATAACTATATGCGCGTCGGCGGCGGCGAGTACGGAGGGGATCTTGCTCCCAGGAAAGAAAGGAAGGAAGCGAACATTCGGGATCGCAGCAGCCGCGGCTTGCAACCGCTCGCGCTGAGCCCCGTCGCCGACAAAGACGAGGCCCACGCCGTCATCCACCAGCTTGCGCGCGCCTTCGAGCAGCGTGTCCCAGGCTCCATAGAACCCGAGATTGCCAGCATGCAAAAGTACAAACTTGAAATCGCCGCGAATGGCCTGAATCACCTCGCGATCGAGCGTCGCGGACAAGGTTCCTGGCGGGGAAAGTTCCGCGCCATCCCGCACAACCAAGACCCTCTCGGGCTTTATGCCTTTTGAAAGAATGCGATGACGCATATCATCGCCGAGCACGACCACCCGCGTCGCGCGGCGAAGCGCCCAACGATGCAAGTTTTCCCAGACACGCGCAAGCAATCCCGCTTGAACGATGGAGCCACCGAGGGCCATATCTGGGTACAGATCCCGGATGTTGTAGACATATGGTTTAACTTTCAGCAGCGCCACGAACGCGCCCACGATTCCTTCAAAAGGTGGATCCGTCATTGCCAGCACCACGTCGCACGGCAGAAACAAGGCACGAGGCACAGCCAGAAAAACGTAGCTCAGGTAATTCAAAACGCGTTTCTTCATTTCCACGCGCGGATAATCGGTGGAGCCTACACGGAGAATGCGCACGTTTTTTCCGGATTGCTCGGACTGAAACAAGCGCCAGGGCCGACGCTCCGTCGGATCATAAGAAGGGCGCCCGCACAAGATCGTGACAACATGCTTTTGCGCCAATGCTTCCAGAACAGTCTGAGCCATTTTCGCGGTGGCGGAGGTGTCGGGCGGGTAATAAAGGTTCAGCAGCAGAACGCGCACGGAAGGATTGTACAGGTAGAGCCCCAGAAAACGTATGATGGACGCCGTCTCAAGAAAGACTTGCAGGTCGTGACGACCTGGAGGTTTGCGGTGCGAAAGAGCCTGAAGGTCTGCGCGGTTGGTTTGCCGGTCGGCGCGGTGTTGCGGGTCGCGACCTGATCGACTTCAGCTATCCCTACTGGCACACGACCCAGGACACCCTCGACAAGGTCGATCCCTGGAGTCTCGCCATTGTCGGACACGTTCTCGTCGAGTTGCTTCCCGGTTTGGAGAAGCGGTTCCACTGATTCTTGCCATCAAGAGTCTGCCTGGGCTCACCGTCACGCAGAAAAAAAGGACAGTTGCACCATTCCCGTCCCTTCGGACAGTTCTCCCCGGCAAGCCGTGCCTTTACCGTAGCAGCATCCAGAGACAGGTCAGCGATTGACGAGCGCGCGCCAGCTTACCCGTCAACCCGCCGCCTCGGGAGAAGTCCAACAGGCCGATGACGGGAGGTCAGGATGCGCAGGATGATTTCTTGAGAGCTCTTCTGCTGATGATCGTCTTTTGGATTCCTGTGCAGGCCGGAGCGCAGCCGGCGACACTGCCGCAAGCAGTTGTTATCGCGCACACCATTTTCATCGAAAACGAAACCGGCTTCTCCGAGTTGCAATACACGGCCATTCTCGAACTCAGCAAGTGGGGCCGCTTTGAAATCGCCGAGAGCCGTGAGAAAGCCGATCTTGTCATGGTGCTCAGCAGCGGGACGCATGTGCGCGCCGTACCCGACTGCCAGTTTCCGCGCCCCACGGGTCTGAATGCCTTCGCCGAGGATGCCGTTCCGCCGGGCCACACGCGCATCGCCCTGGTTGATCCGAAGAGCGGCACAACGCTCTGGTCCGATCTGCACAAGACCGAAGGCGGCAAAGTGAAGAACGGCCATTTACTCGATGGCCTGCGCGAGGCCTTCGACGGCTAAGAAAAAGGCAAAAACCGGAAGTAACTCCTCTCCCTGTGGTTTTCTTGTAGTGGTCCGTTTCTGTGATTGCCGAGCACACGGAACTTCGCTTCGCCAACCGAGGACAGATGTCGGACGGCACGTTTGCTTGCAATGAACCTTACATACAGTCTTGATCGTGTTTCGATTTCACTCTGTGGATTCTAAAGAGCGCATTGCTCGGATTGTGGATATTGGGCTTCGGAACCATAGCCTTGCTCTATTTTGCCAGAAGCTTCATGGGCGGGTGATCAGCGTATCGCCCAGGGCCAGAGCATCCATTTGTGTGCGCAGAAAACAGTCCAGCGCCTCTTCCGGGCGGCAGACAATCGGCTCATTATCATTGAAAGAAGTGTTCAACACTACGGGCACACCGGCTTGGTGCTCAAATTCGCGGATCAAAGCGTGGAAGCGCGGGTTCGCTTCCTGCGTGACGGTTTGCAAGCGGCCGGTGCCGTCCACGTGGGTGGGAGCGGGAATTTTGTCCCGCTTGTCCGGACGCACGGCATACGCGAGCGTCATGAACGGGGAAGGATGGGATTGCTCGAACCACTCGCCGGTTTTTTCCGCAAGAATGGACGGAGCAAACGGCCGGAAAATCTCCCGGTGCTTGATCCGCCGATTCAAGATTTCCTTCATCTCCGGCCGGCGCGGATCGGCCACGATACTGCGATTGCCAAGCGCCCGCGGACCCCACTCCGCACGTCCCTGATACCAGCCGAGGATTTTTCCTTCAGCAATGATCCCAGCCGTGCGCCGTCGCAGCTCTTCTTCAGGTAAATCCACGATGGTGAAGCCGCCTTGTGACACCGCGCTTGATTGCACTGCGGAACGAATCTCGCCGGGCGTGTATCCCGGGCCCCAGTAGGCGTGATCCATCATGAAGGAGCGCGGTTTCCCCAGAAGTTGGTGCCACACAAAATAGGCCGCACCCACGGCAAGCCCCGCGTCGCCCGCGGCTGGATGTACGTAGATCTGCTCGAATGGAGTTGCAGCGAAAATTTTTCCGTTGGCCACGCAATTAAAAGCCACGCCGCCCGACAGGCAAATCGCCTTTGCACCCGTTTTCGCGGCGAGCTTCTTCAGCATGCCCAGGTACACTTCCTCGAGCCGCGTCTGCAGAGACGCTGCTAGGTCCCGGTGTCGCTGTTCGAGGGGCTCCTCGGGAAGTCGTGCGGCGCCTCCGAGTTTTTTGGGCATCGCTTCCGAAAACATTTTGCCGATTGTTGGCGTCTTGTCCGACTCCGCCCAGGACATTTCCGGCCCGGTCTTGTGATGCGTGAAATAATCGAGGCCCAAGCGGAAGCCGAATTCACCGCCGTTCGCGCTGAAGCGCACGATGTCGCGGAAGGCTTCCAGGTTCGCCGGCTGTCCATACGCTGCCAGCCCCATCACCTTGTATTCGTCGCCAAATTTCAGGAAGCCCAGATACTGGGTGACCGCACTGTAATAGAGGCCTAGCGAATGCGGAAAGGCGATGGCGCCGTCAATGTCCATGCGGTTACCGCGGCCCGTCCCCCACATGGAACTCGCAAAATCGCCGAGGCCATCGGCGGATAGCAGCGCTGCATGCTCGAAGGGCGACACAAAATAACTGCTCGCCAGGTGCGCCTGGTGGTGTTCCACGCGGTGAAACTGCGGCGTGATTTTTGCGGGATCGCTGTCGAACGCGCCTGCCAGTGCCGTCGGGATTCCCGTGAATTTGGAAATCACCTTGACGCGCTCGCGGGCAAAGGAGGGCATCCGCAGCGCGTAGAATAGCTTCGTGCCCAACCTCGCGTAGGGGTTCCGCGGCACCGCTACGTGATCCACATCCGCCAGCGTGATTCCCGCTTCTTTCAGGCAATAACGGATTGCCGTCACGGGAAAACCGGCCGCATATTTAACGCGGTTGAACCGTTCTTCCTCTACTGCGGCAATCAGCTTGCCGTCGCACACCAGCGCGGCCGAAGCGTTGCCGTGGTATGCATTGATACCGAGAATATTCATCGTCGAACTTGTTAGCCTACCTTAGAAATCAGAAATACATTTTCTTCACTGGGCAGGGAAGCATTCGCCTCGGTTACGACATATGCCGCCGGCACCATTCATTCAGCACGTAGAGCGACCACGGGCGGGACCACGTCGTTTGGCCGCGCAAAAAATTATCCCATACCATCTGGATACCAGCCGTGTGCAAGTATGGCGCGAGCGAAGGAGCCAGATCCGCGAAGCTCGCTTCCACTCGCGGCCGCAAAGCGTTCCGCAGCCATTCTTCCCACGGCAAAGTGAACGTCCTCTTTTTCTGTTCGAGAATTTCCCTAGGAAGAAGTCCGTCCATCGCTGCGATCAACAGCGCTTTTTGCCGGACCGGCAGCGCGCGCGCTTCATCCGGTAGCGCGTTCACACACTCCACCAGCGGCGTATCAAGAAGCGGTACGCGCACTTCCAACGACCTGGCCATGCTCACGGAGTCGGTGTCGCGCAAGAGCGTGCTGGTCATGTACGTCCGCATCTCCAGCCAGGAAATTCCCGCGATCGTTTCCATGGCCTCAGCTTGATCAGCCGCCCGCTCTAGCCATCCAAGCCAGGTAGGATCGAGCGTCACGCCGTCTTCGGCAATGGTGCTGATTCGGTACCGTGGCTCCATCAGCCGCAAAAGCTCCGACGGAGGGAATAACAGCCGTGCAAAGAAATAAGGATGCGGCAGGGCATCAGGCATGATCCAGGCGTCACTCACCTTTTTGGCCGCGTCGAGCGTTCCGCCCTTCCCCATCAATCCAGGAATCAGCGGTGCACTGATGCGGCGAAACGCCCCGGGAACGAATTGAGCAAGAAGGTCCATGCGCGTCAGTTTTGGCGTGTCCGCAAACGTCGGATAACCTGCAAAGAGTTCGTCCCCGCCCAGTCCCGAGAGCGCCACTTTCAGGCCCACCTCGCGCGCCGCCCACGACACGAAGTACGTGTTGATCCCATCCATCGTCGGCTGGTCCAACGCGGCTACCGCTTCGTCCATCCGCGCGAGCATATCCTTGCCCTGCAGCGGCACCTCGGAGTGCTTTGTTCCCGAGCTCTGCGCCACAACGCGCGCGAGCGGCGCCTCATCATAAGCCGTATCGGGAAACGAAAGCGTGAAACTTTGTATACCCCGCTGGATGCGCCCGGCCACCGCCGCGATCGCGCTCGAATCGAGTCCGCTCGAAAGAAACAATCCCACAGGCACGTCCGCGATCAGGTGTGCGCGCACGGCTTCCGCTAGCAGAGTCCGCAATCGTCCCGCGGCCGCCGCGAAATCCCGCGGACGCTTCAGATCCTGTGCCGCTGCGCTGTGCTTCGGGTCCCACCAGGGCCGCGCGCGCGGCACGCGCCGCCGGTCCGGCAGATGCAGCAGCAGGCGGTGACCCGGCGGCAGGGAAAACACACCTTCCACTAAAGTGACCGGCTCCGAAACACTGCCAAACAACAGATAGGAAGTCAGAGCGTCAGGCGAAGCTTTGCGCGCGACGGCTCCCCCTGCGAGCACGGACCGCACTTCCGATGCAAACACGAATCCGTCTGCGGTTTGTGCGTAATAGAGCGGTTTGATGCCGAGGGGATCGCGAGCGAGGAAAAGCACCGGTACGGTGGCGTAATGCTTGCGAAAATCAATCAGCGCGAAGGCAAACATTCCTCGCAGCTCGCCCAACAGGTCTTCGCCCCACTCTTCCCACCCGTGAACCAGGATCTCCGTGTCGGAGTTCGAAGTGAACCGGTGGCCCGCGAAGCTCAGGCGTTCCCGCAATTCCCGGTAGTTGTAGAGTTCGCCGTTGAAAATCACGGCTACATTGCTGGATTCGTTCCAAATGGGTTGCTGGCCGCCGGTCAGGTCAATAATGCTCAACCTGCGCATGCCCAAGCCGAGCCCGGGTGCGCGCGCGTCGTTTACGAGGAAGCCGTCTTCGTCAGGCCCTCGATGGCGCATGGCGGCAGCCATGGTACGCACGCGCGATTCTGCTTCCGCACTGCTCGAAGCGTAAGCGAATCCGCAGATTCCACACACGCCGCTATTTTATCTCCGGAGAGGTAAAGAAAGCCGCCGCGGCGCGGCTCAGATTTGCGCGCAGACGGAAGCGTGGCACCGCCAGACGGTGGTCCGCCAGCCAAGCCAGAAGCACTCGCGCAAAAAGAAGAAAAATCAGGAAATTAACGCAAACAAAAAAGTAGAGAAAGGATCGGCGTTCCAACAGCAGGCTCCAATCCAGATACTCGTCCCAAGCGGGAAAGACGCGATCCAAAACCTGCCGCAGGTGAAACCCCTGAAGGGGCAGGGCCGCCAGTCGAATGTGAGCAAAATGTTCGTAGGAATAATCCTGAATGTAATTGGGGATCTGGCTGGTTGCCTGGCGGAAGAGCTCCGGATTTTGCAGGTCCTTCCGCGTCAGCAGATTCCCCTGCGCGTCTTTCATCATCACGCGATAGGTGGCGTCTGCGATCACCCACCGGCCGTCCACATTCACTTCCGCAACCACATGCTTGGTGTTGCGGTTTGGTGTGAGGAGCAACAATCGCCGCGCTTCCAGGCCTGAGCTTCGCGAAAGGTTCAAAAAAGCGTTCGTCGCGCTTCCGCAAACTTCCAGAAGTTGCCGGTAGTTCAGCGTATCTTGTGGATCGCGCGCGTAAAGAGCTGCGGGATGGGGGGCTTCGAGCCGCGGCGGCCCGTTCCGCATCCAGGCCAGGATGGCTTCGGCTTTCTCCCGGGGTGTGGAGCTCTCCGCGATGATGGCGTCCGAAAAACCATCCAGGTACTGCCGGACCGAATATTCCCACGCGCCTGTCCACACAGTGGCGAGGAGAGTCGCAACGAGTAAGGCGTTACAACTCCACCAGAGGGTCCGGAATATGCGGTGGCTCTTCACACGTGATCCAATAGGCTGAAGTCGAATTGTCCTACGACTTGCTCGCGTCTGCAAGTTGGCAATAGATGGCTTCCATTTCCTTCAGGGGCTGCTCCCAGCCGAGCCTGCGAAACGCTACCGCACAGCCTTCCTGCAATTTGCGATAGAGTGCCTCATTTCCGAGCAATGCGCTGATGGCCCCGGCCAAAGCGTTCTCGTCATGCCTCACCACCAACCCGGCCACATCCGCCAGCAGTGGCGCGATCCCGCATTGGTCCGTGATAACCACCGGCGTTCCCACGGCCATCGCTTCGGCCGCTGTATTTCCAAAATTTTCATTTTGCGAAGGCAGTACGAAAACATTCGCATCCTGATACGCCGCCCATTTTGCCGCACCTTCGAGCGCTCCGGAGAAATGAACGCGATCTGCTACGGAGTGTTTCGCCGCCAGTCCCTGGAGCTTTGCCAACATCCCAGCTTCGTCCGGCCCTACAAAAGCCAGATGCGCTCGCCCAGCGGTGGATGCTCCCGAAGATGCTATCTTGGCGAACGCTTCCAGCAAAAGGTCCGGGCTTTTCTTCTTTGAGAGACGCCCGAGAAACAAAATGAGGTTTGCATTCTCAGGAATTTTCTGGGCTTCGCGAAAGTTGCCTCGGGCGGGAAGACTACCCGGCCCATCCACACCATTCCGGCGCAGCACGATTTTCTCCTTGGGAACGCCGCCGTTGACCAGTTCTTCGTGTTCCTGCTCGGCAGTCGCGATCACGACGCCGGCCCCTTCGAACATTTTTTTCCCCAATAGCGAGTGATACATTCGCTTCAGCGGCAGATTCCGCACAATCGGAACAAACATCCCGATCGGCTCGATCACGTAGGGAATCTTTCGTTCGCGGCACACTGCGGCCGTCCGCACACCCAAAAGGTCATATAGCCCGAAGATGTGCACCACATCAAAATCCTTCAGCCGCGCCCTCAAGTAACGGGGTAAAGCCGGATTCCAACTCGTCGCTCGATAGTGCAGCCAGTTGGCCAGGTACATGGCTGTGACGCCGTTCATCTTGCGCCTTTTTCCAAAGGGGCTGTCCTCGGCAGTCACGCCGTCGAGATGCTCGCCCAGACGTTTCTCCAGTCCCCAGTCCGCGGTCAGCACCGTGACTTCGTGGCCCATCCGCGCAAGCCCTTCCGCCAGCGCGCGTACCTTCACCGGCGGCCCGCCAAACTCAAAAAAGGGCGCGTAGCTTTGTGTCACATTCAGGATTCGCATAATTCGCGCAGGATTTTCTTGAAGGCTTTTGCAAAGACGTTGAAACGAAATTCCTTTTCCACTCGCTCGCGCCCTCGCGTGCCCATTTGCCGGGCCAGTTCGGGGTTGCTCAACAGCGTATCAATGGAAGTCGCCAGTTGCACCGGATCACCATGTTGCACCACATAGCCGGTGACGCCGTCCTGAATCACTTCCGGCGCGCCGCCGTGGGCGCCCCCGATTACCGGTTTCCCGCGCGCCATCGCTTCCAGATACACAAAGCCGAATCCTTCGCCTCTGCTCGGCAACGCAAAGATTTCCGCGGCTCCGTAACATGCCGAGAGTTCACCGTACGTCAGGCCGCTCAGAAAATGCACATGCTTGCGCACGCCGGTATCCCTTGCGATATTTTCCAGCCAGCCGCGGTCGTCACCGGCCCCGACCAAAACCAGTTGTAATTCCGGCCAGCGCAGCAGCAGCCGCGGGAGTGCCGTCATCAGCGTGTCCATGCCCTTGTAGCGTTCGGTCGCCAGCCAACGGCCCACGGTCAGAATTACGCGCCCCTTCGGAAAATCCGCCGGCGGACTTGTCACGGGCCCACTCACCATTTTCGACTCAAAATCGGGATCGAGGCCCCAAGGCAGCACGCGCACCTTCTCTCGCAAAACTCCCTGCAAAGTCACGACGAAGTCCGCGGTGGCTGCGCTCGGCGCCAGAACGAGCGAAGCGTGCCGCAAGGCTTGCCTACGCATGGCGGATAACGGCTCCCACACTTCGATCCCGTGCGTACAGACGATACTTTTCATTCGCGGAGAAACTACCTGCATGGCTCGCACAAGCGGCCCCAGATTCGGATGCCCCGCAAGGACAATCCTCGGCTGCCGCCGCGCCGCGCGAATTGCCGTCGCCGTGAATCGTGTTTTCCCACGCGCCGCCCCCGTAAACACGAATTCGCGTTCGCCCACGTGCATGCGGTGAAGTTCCTGCGTGTCGTTCAGGCTCAGGATCCGGTATTCCATCTTATGAGAGCCCGCGTATTCGCTCAGAAGAAATGCCATATGACGCCCGGCGCGCTGGATTCCGCCGGGCGCATTTAATTCTGGGAACAGACCAATCAGCACGCGGTGAGTCTGACAAACCCTCTCGTGCTCTGGCAAGTCTTTAAGGCCAGAAGAGTTCTCGCATCCGCGGGACAATTCTAAGCATTTTCAAACACTCTGCTCAGTGGCCTACCGGGAACGGTGGTCGGTTAAGGCCGCGAGCTCCGTCAAACTATCCAGGTACAAGTCCGCGGGATGCGTAGCGCGGTCGTGGGTCCCGAAGCCATAGTTCACACAAATCGCGAGCATACCCATATTCCGCGCCGTTTGCACATCCACTTCGGAATCGCCCACCATGGCCGCTTCTTCGGCGCTGGCGCTCAACTCCTGGAGAATGACTTGCGCCCCGAATGGATCCGGCTTCTTTTTCTCGAAACTATCGCCCCCATAGACGGTGCGGAAATATTTCGCTAGCCCCAGCCCTTCCAGGATTTCCACGCTGATGGCCGCCGGTTTGTTGGTCAGTACCGCCATCGGGCACCCATTCAGTTCCTTCAGCGCCGCCTCCACTCCTGGATAGGCACGCGTCTGGTCCATTTTGTGCTCCGCATAGTGCGCCAGGAAAATCTGCAGCGCCTTCCTGCGCTCGTCTTCCTTCGAGTCGAGGCCTAGCGCGCTCGCGATCAATCGTGGGGCGCCGTGCCCAATGTAGCCCGCCACCGTCTTGACGGGTAGCTCCGTGCGGCCAATCTCGCGCAGCATGGCGTTTACGCTGTTCACCAGATCCAGCTTTGAGTCAATCAGCGTCCCATCCAGGTCAAACAAAAAAGCCCGCACCGCGGGAAAGTGTCTCTTCGTCATGGAGTCTTGATTGTAATACGTGGACGCGGGGTTCGCGGTCCGAGTGGTGAGCTCCTATCCTTTTTTACTTCTCGCCCACATCACGTAGACTAGAGGGCAGCCCCCAGCCGGCAATCCCTTCATTGGAGTTTTCATGGCCCAGGTTCATCCCTTTCGCGCGTTTCGCTACAATCCGGCTGTCGCGCCGTTTGGGCGCGTGCTCACGCAGCCCTACGATAAAATCTCGCCCACCGCGCAGGAGAAATACTACGCTTCGGACCCGCACAATCTCGTCACCGTAGAAAAAGGCCGCGTGTTTCCTGACGACACTGCCCAGAACAACGTCTACACCCGCGCCGCGGACGCGCTAAGAAACTGGATTGCCCAGAACGTCGTCGTGCAGGATCCCGTTCCTGCCTTTTATGCGTACACACAGGAATACACGGTCCCCGGCACATCCCTCTCACGCACACGGCGCGGATTCATTGGCCTGGGCAGGCTCGAAGACTATTCCGCGGGTGTCATCTTTCGCCATGAGCACACACTCGCCGGCCCTAAGGCCGACCGACTGGAGCTACTCCGTCACACGCGCACACACACCGGCCAGTTGTTCATGATTTATTCCGACCCGCAGTTGCGTGTGGACGCGATCCTCGCGGAGGCTGAATCCTCCCAGACCCCCGTCACGCTGTTGACCGACGAGTACGGCGTTATGCATCGCCTGTGGCTCATCACCGAGCCTCACCGCATCGCCGCCATTCAACAGTCCATGGGGGAGCAGAAGCTGGTGATTGCCGACGGCCACCACCGTTATGAGACTTCTCTCAATTTCCGCAACGAGTCTCGCATGCGCGCGGGGAAATTCATCACCGACGCGCCTTACGAGTCCTCCATGATGACCTTCATCAACACCCGCAGCGAAGGCCTGACCATTCTTCCCACTCATCGCGTGGTCTCGAATCTTCGCGATTTTTCCTGGAGCGCTGTTCGCCGTTACCTCGAACCCTGGTTCGCTACGGAAGTCTTTCCGTTCACGAAAGATGGCGAGCGCCGCGCCGCTGAGGATAAATTCCTCGCGCGCCTCGCCGCCGGCAAGCCGCAGCGCGCCATTGGTGTCTACCCCGCTGCCCCTTCTTCCCGTGCTTTCTATATTCTGACCTTGCGGCCGGAAGGGGATATTGCCCAGATTCTTCCCGCGCTGTCGCCGCTCCAGCGCCAGCTCGATGTTGTCCTTCTCCATCAGGGGATTCTCGAACCCGCGTTGGGCATCACACCGCATGCTGTTTCCACCGAAGCGAATCTCACGTATGAACGCGAGGCCTCCACGGCCATCAGTTCTGTGGATTCCGGCGCGTCGCAAATTGTTTTTCTGCTCAACGCAGTAGACGTGGATCTGGTGGTCCGCGTGGCTACCTCCGGCGAGGTCATGCCCCAAAAATCCACGGACTTCTACCCCAAACTTCTCAGCGGCATCACCATGTACCGCGGCGAGGAACTTGGCGCGCAGGCGAATTCCTAAGCGGAATTTCTGACGGAGACAGATCGAACGCACCAACGAGGTCATCCTGAGAGGCGCATCGTTTGCGCCTCGAAGGATCTCAACCGTGCCGCGGTGCGATCTCACGCTTGCTGGCAGGGAAAAACGAAAAGGACAGGCGAGTGCCTGCCCTTTCTCTCAATTCGTTTCTGAAAACGAAAAGGTGTGCGGCTTACTTCGAGAAACTCGCGACCGCTTCCGCTTCCGTGTTGTAGACGTCGAAGATGGTCATCAGCTTCGTGATCTGCAACACTTCCTGAAATTTCGTGCCCAGATGGCAGAGCCGCAAGGATGCGCCCTGACCCTTGGCGCTGTGATGCGCCGCCACCAGCGTGCCGAGGCCCGCGCTGTCAATGAACGTAATGCTGTCCATGTTCAGCACAATCTTCTTTTTCCCTTCGGCCACCAGCGACTTGATTTTTTCACGCAGGGCGTTGCTTTCCTCGCCCAGCACGATCCGGCCATCCATTGCCACCACAGTCACGCCGTCTACTTCCCGAGTCGTCATCTTCAATGCCACGGTACTTTCCTCCTCATCCGTACACGGATCCGGCGGCAATCCGGGCCGGAACCGCAAAGCATATCCGCTTTGTGGTCTTTCGCAAAGCGGTCTTTTCCTTTTGGGGCGTCCCGCCTTCGTACTTCAGTAGTAGTCTGCGCAGGACATGTAATACCCGCAAACGCCGCAAATCAGCTTGCAACGCCTCGATTCCAGCCGCTGCGAGCATACGGGGCAATACCGCGAAGCGTCTTCCGGGTCTCGCGCGATTCTTTCGTCTGCCACCCGATTCTGGTCGGCGGACTCCGCAACCGCTGCCCCCTGGGCAACCTCCAGGGCCATCTCCTGCTTCCCGGTTTGTCTCACGGCCCTCCGGTTATAGCACAACCCCGTCTTTTGGGGAAAGCGAAGGGAGCAGGTGGCCATCCCCCTCCCAGGGGGAGTGTTGGTCTTACTCCCGACTTGAAGTCCCTGTCCGCAATTTTGTCCGTCACATCACTCAAACGCGATCATGCATTCTCAAACATTTCGCAATCACAACGTACGTTGTCTTCCTAGGTGGGCGTTATTCGCACACCGAAGGATCGCACCTCGGAATCTTGCACGACGTCTCGGTGCCAATGCTCTTGAAACCGTTTGCCGCTTAAACGCATCTATCCTAATGAGGGACATTGCGGTAGCATCTCGTAGGTTGCGCGATGTTCAAACGGACCATGCCCGGGTTTCTTGTGCTGACTTTGCCACTGGTGGCAAACGCTCAGCACGCTTTCGCGCCTGCCGCTCCCGCAGCGATGCATGCTGCGCCCATTCCCATCGCCGCCGCTCCTGTGCACTCGTTTGCCATGCCGGCAATGCCCGTTCATGCGGCTGCTCCTGTCGTTGTGCATCCCGGTGCTCGTCCAGTTGGAATTCTGCCTGCGGTGCCGGTTCACACTTCTCACACCGCGGGGCCCAGTGGACGGCCTGCACCTCGTCACACCATCGGCTATCCCGTTAGTCCTCGGCCACCGGTAAGGAATCGCTCGATCTTCTCCAGTCCTTTTCTGAATGGCGCGCCTCTGCCAGGGAATGATCTGGGCGTGCCTGGCTTTGGCTTCGACTACGTGCATTACTTCGCGGTTCATCCGAACGCGGGCCGTTTTCCCAGGGGCTTTTTCATGCCCTTCGTCGGCGGCACTCTCTTTGTCCCGTATCCTTCTTACGTTTACGCGGAACCCACCGCTCCCGTCGAACAAGCCGCGGCTACCACCCCAACCGAATCCGTAGAGCCTGAGCCTGCGGACGGGCCTGTCGAGGTCGAACCTCCCTCGGTCGCTGCGCAGCGCTATAGCCCACCGAGGCCGCAGCCTGAATATGTTTTTGTTCGCCGCGACGGTACCGTCTTCTTTGCTGTTGCTTATTCCTTAAGCGATTCGAACCTTCGCTTTGTCACCCAAGACGGCCTTCCCAAATCCGTCGCCGTTTCCACACTCGATCTTACGGCCACCCGCCAGTTTAACGATGAGCGCGGCGTCTCGCTGCTCCTCCCCAACTGAGTTCCCCGCTTCGAGTTCGCTAAGCAGCAGACACTTTATGCGCGAACCCCCGGGAGCCGGAGACCCAGCAACCCTATTTGCAGAGAATCTGAAAGGTTTTTTACCAGAGATTGATTTCCCTCGCGCAGACCATTCATCAAATCGCAATGTTAGCATAATCGAAACACACACGACGGAATGAGTATCCCCGGGTCATGGGAGCAATACCAACCCAAGGGATAAATAGAGTGTGTGCATACACGGGTGCATGACGGGGGAGAAGAAACATGTCTCGTCGATTTGTGTCCATTTTATGTCTTATCACGGCAATCCTATTCCTCTTCACAGACGCTGCTCTTGCACAGAATGGCCGGGGAACCGCGGAGAGAGCGCGGGTATGTTATCCACTTAGTTAAGTTAAAGCTTGGCTATTTTTCACAAGGCATCCGGCGGTCGAGCGGAGAAGCCGTAGGGCTCGCGGACTCTTGCCCTGCGCTAGGGAAGCCAAGAGGGCACAATCCCTCAAAAACTCGGGACTAGCGTCTTGTGCCTCTACGCGCGTTACTGGGAACACAAAAGGTCGCTTGCCCGCCATTCGCCACTTCTTTCAATCTCTTCTCACAGGCGCCGGCATGACGTATCCCGAAATGGCGGGCAGGCCGGCGCGCTCGAGCTGGACGGTGGTGTGCTCGATGGCAAAGTCGGCGGCGATTTTTTGGCGTATGGCGGTCAGGATTTTTTCGCACTCGTCCATGTGCATGTCCGGAATGCGTGCATGGCAACTCATGGCGTTATGCCCGCCGCCGAGCGACCAGATGTGTACGTCGTGCACTTCTTGGACATGCTCGACCGCAAGGATGGCGCGCGCTACGTCTTCCACGCTGGCTCCGCGCGGCCGGCCTTCGAGGAGGATGTGCGTGGACTCCCGTAGGATGCCGATCGAGGAGTACAGCACCAGCACGCCGATCGCGAGCCCTAGCAGCGGATCAATCCAGGGCGCATTCGTGTAGCTCATCACGACCGCACCCGCGATGATAGCGATGTTCGAGAGCGCATCGCCAAAATTGTGCACCAGGATACTGCGCAGGTTTAGGTCCGAGTGGCCGCGCAGCAGGGCCAGCGTTATGCCGCCATTGACGAGCAGCGCTGCCAGCGACGTCCAAATCATCCAGCTTTCGACCACTTCCACGGGGGCGCGCAGCCGCTCGATGGCTTCGTATCCCAGCCAGAGTGACAAACCAATTAGCACCACCGCGTTGGTAAACGCTGCGAGCGTTCCCGCGCGGTGATAGCCGTAGGTCCGTTCCGAGTCCGCGGGCCGCTCCGCCCAGCGCATCGCCAGCCAGGAGATTCCAATCGCAGGAACGTCCGAAAGGTTGTGGACTGCGTCATTCAGCAGCGCCACCGAGTGCCCCAAAATGCCGCCGAAGACTTCCGCCACGACCAAACCGAGCGTCGCCACCATGGCCCAGCCTAGCACGGACGGTTTCATGGGCGGGTGCGCGTGGGAGTATCCTTGGTCGTGCGTGTGGGCGTGGCCCGGCCGATGATCATCCCCGTGTCTGTGGTCGTGTGCGTGCATCCCCTGTATTCTACGAGCTTCCCCTGTTCGGCGCAGCAGGCGCAACTGTGGCTGTTATTGGAAAGTATGACACCAGGCGTCCGCGATTTCGTTGACGCTGCTTCTCGCGACTGCCACTATCAGAAATGGTCCGGAGTTTCAGGAAACGGTCATCTACTTTCGAGGAACCCGGCGGCACCACAGGCGGAAATGAGTAATCCTGTCGCCAAACTGAGTTTCTGGGGCGTACGTGGCTCCACGCCCACGGTCGATCCCGCGACGTGGCGGTATGGCGGCAACACGCCTTGCCTGGAACTGGTCGCACCGGACGGCACGCAATTCATTCTGGATTGCGGCACCGGCCTGCGCATGCTCGGCAGCCGCTGGGGCTCGGCGGACGTGGCGGACCCGCCGGAAGCGCACATTTTTGTGACGCACTATCACTGGGATCATATTCAGGGGCTGCCGTTTTTCTCGCCGCTGTATGTGGAGAAGAACCGCTTCCAGTTCTACAGTTTCCGCTCGAAATTCCTCGGCCGCGATTCTCTGAAGCAGGTGTTTGAAGCGCAAATGGCGTTGCCGTATTTTCCCGTGGATTTTTCCGCCATGAGCGCGCGGCGGAGATTCCGCGAAGTGGACGGCGGCGAAACTTTTCTGATCGGCGAAAACAAGATCACCACGAAATGGCTCAATCACCCGCAGGGCTGCCTGGGCTTTCGCATTGAGACTCCTGCGGGCACGGTTGCTTACGCGACAGACAATGAGCCGGGCGACCCAAAGCTGGACAAGAGCCTGCGTGAGCTGGCGGTGGGAGCGGACATCTTTATTAACGATGCGCAGTTTACGCCATCGCAGCTTGCGACTACCCGCAAGGGATGGGGACACTCTTCGTGGCGGGAAGGTGTCACCGCCGCGCGCGACGCCAACGCGAAGATCCTGGTGCTGTTTCACCACGATCCTGATTCCACCGATCGCATGGTGGACGATTTGCTGAACCAGGCGCGCAACGAATTTGATTCGGTGTTTGCCGCCAGCGAGGGCATGGTCATCACACTGGGCGCGGCGAATGAACCGGTGCAGGCGCACATGCCGGGTTCGCGGACGGCATTGCGGCGCGAAGCGCAATTTCGCGCTTGTGTCAGTGGAGTGACGGCGGAAGGCCAGAAATTCCAGGAAGAGACGTTTGTGCGAGATCTTTCGATTCAGGGCGCGCTGGTTTCCCTGAAGCATAGCCCACGCATGCAATCGGAATTGCAAGTCACCATGGAAACACCCGGGACGAATGGAATCCAGGAGATGCGATTGCGGGGCTACGTCGTACGGATTGAAGAAGGCGTGGAAAAGGGGACGACCGCAGTCGGCGTGGTGTTCACGGATTAGCTGGAGCTTGCCTCCCGAATGAAGGAAAGGGAGGAGAAGAGTTTCCTCAGCGGCTGAAGCCCGGTTTTTCGGAGTCTAGATGCCGGAGCTAAAGCTCCGACCCCCAAAAAAAAACCATTTGAAACTAACTGAGTTTGGAGATTTTTTCGTCGAGATGGGTCAAGGCGGCTTCGAGAGACTTGCGGTGATGGGGATTGGTGGCACTTTCGAGGTCGTTCACAATGCGGGTCCGCGAGAGCTGTAAATCGCGGCGCTCATTATCGCGTTGGAGCTGCTCCGCGGTCTTTGCGGCTCTTGCCTGAGATTCGCTCACAGATTTTTTCGCTTCCACTTGAGATTCGACACCTTTGCTTTCCCACCCTCTGGCCATACTTCTATTTTCGCACAGATTTCGCTACAAAACCGGGATCGCTTGCTGCAATGGCGACGATCAGGAGGCGCTCGCGGCGCGGCGCTTGGCGTTGTCTGGCAATTCGCCCGGGATCGAAGCGCGAATGGATTCTTCGGCAAGGCGCGCGAGGCGCTCCGCGAAGAAGCCGTCGTAGGAAAACTCCACCTTGTGATCGGCCCAGCGAATCTGCAGCAGCCAGCGTTCCCCGGCCGGTACGACGCGAAGGCCAGAGATTTCCGGCGTGGGAATGACAACGAGAGGATCAAAATGCTTGTCGAGCGCCCAAATGTGAGCGGGAGAAAGAAACAGTCGCGCTTGCGCCCCGGGAGCGTTGCCGGGCTGATAGAGCCCTCCGCTGACGATTGTTTGCGCGCCGAGATCGCGCGCCTTCCGGTCCGTGTCGGATTCCGTTTCCGCAGGCGGCAGAAGGATGGAAGTAACAAAAAGAAACAGCCCAAAGATAGCGGTCATCCAGCCATTCCACAGGCTGAGCGGGAGAACGACGAGCGCCGCGCCAAAGCAGGCCAAGGCGATGCGGAAAAGCGTCCAGGATTTCTCGTTGCGGTGAAGCTGCACAAGCCGCGGAAAGCGCCGCACCACCAGGAACAGCCCTGCACCGGCGAAGCCCTTCGCCCGTTGGAACAGGTTGTCTTCGCTCGTGGAACTGATGGCTGTGGGGGTCGTGCTCATAGGATCTACAGGCCGCTATTCTACCTCAAGCGCGCAAACGGCGGCTCGCTATCTGTGCGGCCGCGGTCAGTTAGTTAAGGACTTCCAGGACGGTGCCACGCTGGCCGAGGACCAGGCCCGGGCGCGCGCCCGTGGGTTTGCCGGAATCCCAGACGAGGACGCCGTTCACGAAGACTTTTTCAATGCCGGTGGGCAGTGCCGTGGGGCTGGCGTAAGTGGAACGGTCGATGACGGTATCCGGGTTGAAGAGTACCAGGTCGGCAAAAGCACCTTCGCGGATTACGCCGCGATCTTTCCAGTTCAGCCGCTTGGCAGGCAAGGAAGTCATCTTGCGGACGGCTTCGGGCAGGGTGAGCCAGTGTTTTTCGCGGACATAGACGCCGAGCACGCGGGGGAAAGTGCCCGCGCCGCGCGGGTGCTCGGAATTGATGCCGCCGTCACTGGCGACCATGACCCAGGGCTGCTGGTAGAAAGCCTTGATGTCGCTCTCGATCATGGACTGGCCGATAATGTCGGCTTCGGTGTTGGCGGCCTCACCTTCGCGAACGATGAGGATGTACATCTCCACAGGGGAGAGGCCGTTGGTTTTGGCGAGATCTTCGAGCGTGTGGCCCACGTAGGAAGGATTGGGAGTGAAATGCGTGATGGTTATGTGCGAGGCGCCGCCGTTGTCGGCAAGGGCCTTTGCGACGCTCTTGGGATCCTCGTACTTTTTGTCGGGAACGATGACCTTGAAATTGGAATGCCAGGCGTCGTAGGGATAACAATCGGCGAGGAAGTCCACGCCGCGTTTGCGAGCGTCTTCGACAATTTTGATGTACGAGACGGCTTTGCCCTGGACGCCGACGGTGCCGAGTTTGATGTGGGAATGCTCGATGGGAATGTGAGCGCGCTCGCCGATGACGATTTCCTCGTTGAGCGCTTCAAAGGATTTGTCGCCTTCGTCGCGGATGTGAGTCATGTAGAAACCGCCATGCTGCGCCGCGACTTTCGCCATGGCTACGATTTCGTCGGTGGCGCTGTAGCTGCCAACTTCGTATTCGAGGCCGCTTGAGAGGCCGAGCGCCTGCTGGTTCATGGCCTGGCTCATCATGACTTCCATTTGTCTGACTTCCGGCATGGTGGCCACGCGCTTGAAATCCTTGCCCATGACCTGCTCGCGAATCGTGGCGTGGCCCGCCAGAGCGCCCACGTTGAGAGAAGCGGGATTTTGTTCTTGCGCGCGGAGCCATCGAATAATCGGCCACGGGGAATCGCCGTCGGCACCAGCAATCAGGGTTGTGATGCCCTGAGCGATCTGTGTCTCGGCGAGCGGGTCCTTCTGTAATTCGTCGGTTGAGTGATTGTGAATGTCAATGAAGCCGGGAGCGAGAACCAGGCCCTTGGCGTCCAGCGTGGGCTCGCCTTTTTCAGGTGCAAGATCGCCGATGCCGACAATGTGGCTCAGAGCGATGCGCACATTCGCCTTGCGGAGTGGCGCTCCCGTGCCGTCGGCTACCTGGGCATTCAGAATCAACAGGGACGCACGCTTTTGTTGGGAACGAAGGGGAAGTAAGGAAAAGGATGAAAGGAGCAGAAGCAAAATAAAAAGGACGGGTTTGTGACAAATCATTCGGTGTGGCATCTCCGAAAAAAAGCCAGACCAATCCGGCAAATGAAGCAGAAAGAACATAACACGGCTGGTGAGCAAAATGTCGCTCCGAGCAGACACGGGTTGCCCGTAGCGTATTTTTCTTTCTTCGGATGCTCCGCGCAGGCCGGCATGTGGTACGCTGAGGCCGACCACGCCGTTTGGCCAGCCAAGGTTTCTCGAATATGTTCTTCTCGTAATAATCTAAAAGGAAGGGAGAGAGTCCATGCGAGTGCAGCGTTTGTCGTTGGTTATTCTGGCCGTTCTTACCGTGAGCGGACTGGCTTCCTGTCAGAAGATGTATCACGAGCCGGAGGAACGCTACATTTTCATTGCCGCGAACGTGAATCTGCCGTACTGGCAGGAAGCCCAAGCGGGGCTCAACGACGCGGCGAAGCAGATGGGCGTGAAAGCGGAGATGGACGGGCCCGATAAATTCGATCCACAAGAAGAACTGAAGGCGTTTCAGAAGGCGGTTGCGTCCAAGCCTTCGGGAATCCTGGTCTCCGTGACGCGCGCCGAATTATTTGAAGACCCCATCAATGTCGCCATTTCCGTGGGGATTCCGGTAATTGCAGTGGATTCCGACGCGCCGGAATCGAAGCGGGTAATGTTCGTTGGGACCGATAACTTCCGGGCGGGTGGGGAAAGCGCGAAGAGCATGGCTCAGTTGCTGCAAGGCAAGGGACAGGTTGTCATCATCACGATTCCGGGCCAATTGAACATGGACGAACGCGTGCGTGGCGTAACCGAAGCGCTGAAGAAATTCCCGGGGATAAAGGTTATCCAGACGATCGACGATAAAGGGGATCCACGGGTGGCCAATGACACCGTGTCCAGCATACTGCATGGGAAGGAAAAGATTGACGGGTTCATTTGCCTGGAAGCGTCCGGCGGAGAAGGTGCCGCGGAAGCGATTCACCGGCAGGACATGGATGGAAAGGTTCACATCGTTGCATTTGACAAGGATCCAGAAACGCTGGACTGGATCGAGCGAGGATCGATTACAGCTACAGTCACGCAGAAGCCTTACGTGATGAGTTATTATGGGCTGAAGTTTGCGGACGACCTCCATCACAACGCGGTGCATGACTTCAAGGACTGGCGCACGGCGCCGACGTCACCGCTGCCGACATGGGTGGACACAGGTACGGCTATTGTGGACAAGAACAATGTGAAGGCGTTCCGGGAAGCGTTGGCGGCGCATCCGAAACCGGTTATCTAGACCGCATTTTGCGTGGCGTCTTAGTTGAGATCGTTCGAGCCGCAAACGTCGCGGCTCTCAGGATGACTTTGAGTTGTTTTGTTTGAATGAGCGAGAATTAGATGTCGGGAGAATCTGGACGGTCGTTATGACCAATAGCACAGACACGAGTGTCTGTGCCGCAACGCCGGGCAGGCTAGAGGACAACGTCGGTTAGTGCGTTGTGGGCGAGTTCGGCGGCGCCGGGCTTGCCGGCTAGAACGAGGTTTGCCCATTCTGCCGCAGCGCGCGAAATGCGCACGGCTTCGCTGCTGAGCGATTCGGGGCCGCCCGAATCGGAATTACCGAAAAAGATGCGGTCCATGGGCCGCGAAGCAATCATCCGATTCTTCGTGTACTGGCCGGGCACGGCCATCATCATCGGATGCCCGCGGCGGTAGACGCGGATCTCCACAGGATCCATGTTGAATTCAGGAAGCGCCTTCTGAAAATCCTTCAGAACTTTGCCGGCGAGCGCTTTGCAATCTTCTTCCTCGAGGACAGTTGAACGCTCTGATTCGCGGAGCGGTGTGTAAAACGTGAGGATGTTGTACTCGGGCTTGTAACCAGGCTGGTTGCGGATGGTCCAGTCGGCAACGATGAAATCGGTGAAGGAATTTCCGGGACACCAATTGTCGTAACCGCGGCGATAGACAAACTGGTCAAAAATCATGTTGATCATGGGGAATGGCGCGTAGCGCATGCGGCGCATGGCCTGCTTCTGTTCGTTGGGTAAGCCAGCGACGATGCGCGCGGTGAAAAACTTTGGTGTACAGACGATGGCAATTTTTGCGGAGACCGTGGTGAGCTTACCTCCCTGCGAGTAAGTGATGCGCACTTCATCTTTATCCGGAACAATGCTGACCACGGAAGCGTCGCTGAGCATGCGTTCGCCATATTTTGGCTTTAACACCTCGACAAGCTTGTACGAGATGCAACCGAGTCCGCCGGGAAGAATCACGCGCGTGTTGTCTTCTCCCTTAATCAAATACTGCGCATCGAAAACGCCGATGAAGGCGGTGGTGTCTTCGGTGAAGGCGCCCCAATTTGACGGGCCGTACGCGTCCCACCATTTGGCGACTTCTGGAGCGTAAGCACCGGTAATGTCCGTGAACGGTTTGGAGTCCAGCTCCAACATCTGGCCGCGCACATCGCTTTTCATCACGTCATCGCGAAATTTCTTGAAGCTGGCGACCACGTCCTTCGGATAAGGCAAGTGCTCCAGGCCAGAGCGCCAAGTGTCCGGAACGTAGGTGTGGTTATCAATCGTGGGATCGGGCATATCAATGGGAAGAAGGTTGATGCCGATTTCTTTGGCGAGCTGATCGCTGAAGCTGCCACGATAATCATAGGCCGCGCCAGTGCTGAAGAACTGGCCCTGGTATTCCTCCTCGTAGGCATTGCCGCCGAAGTGTTCTTCTTTTTCGAGGAGCAGCCAGTCCTTTTCGCGAAGAAAATAGGCAGCGGAAAGGCCGGCCATGCCGCCTCCAACGATGGCGATTTCCACTTTGCGTGTGACGTCCGGTTTGGGGAAGGAATGCCCGTCGCGAATTTCGTGACAAATGGCGAAGTGGTCGCCCTCGACGAGCGGGGAAGGGGCCGAGGCAGTGGGTTCGGCCAAGAGGGCCTTGTCGATCGGGCAGCCGGCAGCAACAGAGCCGGCAACGACATACTTAATGAAATTGCGCCGTGAATGAGACATGCGAATGAGTCCTCCTAGGGTCGTTCCAGAAGTTCTTGCGCTTCCTTGCCGAGGGTGCGCGTACGGATCTGATACCAGATGAGAATCAAAGTGACGGAGACAGAGAAGATGAGCGCGGAGATGGCGTTGATTTCAGGAGTGATGCCGCGGCGGAGGCGTGCCCAGATTTCGAGGGGCAAGGTATTGTCGCGGCCAATCAGAAAGAAAGTGACGGCGATCTCGTCCATCGAGAGCGTGAAGATGAGCAGGCCGGCGGCGATGAGCGAGAGCTTGAGTTTGGGGAGTGTGATGCGCCAGAAGGTCTGCCAAGGGGTAGCGCCAAGGTCAAGCGAGGCCTCCTCTTGAGCGCGGTCCATTTTCTGAAGGCCGGCGAAGAGTTCCGTCGCGGCGACGGAGATGAGCGCGGTGTCGTGGCCGAGAAAAACGGTGAGCAGACTGAGCTGCAATCCCGCGAAGACCGCAAACATTAACAAGGAGAGTCCGGTGATGATGCCGGGAAGAATCAATGGGAGAAGCACGAGGCGTCGGAAAAGGGTCTTGCCCGGGAAGCTGGCACGATCGAGGTCCAGCGCCGCGAGCAAGCCGAGCACGAGCGATAGAACGACAGCGCCGAGAGCAACGACGAGACTATTGAGAACGGAATCCCAGATAGCGCCATCGCCGAAGAGTTGGCGATACCAGGAGAGCGTCCAATGCTTCGGCGGGAAGCCGCCTACACCGTTACGATTGAAGGAATAAAAAATGAGCACGACAATGGGCAGATAAAGGAAGGCAAAAATAAGGAGGGCGTAGAAGCCGAGGAGCGGTGCACGGCGAGTGGTGTTGTCTGGGCGACTCATCGGAAGGACCACCTTTTTTCGAGGCGCTCGGTGAGGAACAGAAGCGAGATCGTTAGGAAAAGGATACAGACAGAAATGGCTGCGCCGAGGGGCCAATCGTAGGCGGTGCCAAATAGGCTTTGCACGATATTGGCGATCATGATGCTGGAAGGACCTCCGACGAGGAGCGGCGCCAGAAAGTCTCCCAGAGTCAGCACGAAGGCAAAGGTTGCGCCAACCAGAAGGCCGGCAAGGGACAGAGGAAAAATGACGCGGAAAAATGTGGCGCGCGGGCTGGCTCCAAGATCCTGAGAGGCTTCGATGAGGTTTCGAGGGATGTGTTCGAGCGACGCATAGAGAGGAAGAAAGACAAAGGGCGTATATGTGCGTGAGCATTAGAACAACGGCGAAAGGGCTGTAGAGGAAAAAACTGACCGGCTCCCTGGTGATGTGAAGGTATTGGAGAAAGCCGTTGAGGACGCCTTCGGAACCGAGAATGGTTTTCCAGGCATAGCCACGGACGAGGTAGCTCACCCAGAGGGGAACGATGACGAGTTGATAGAGGAGTTCCTTGCGCAAACCAGCATGAAAGGACATGTAGTAGGCGAGCGGATAGCCGAGAAGCAGAGAGAGGAGTGTAACGCTTGCGGCGATGCGCATCGTGCGGAAGAGCACTTCGATGTAGACAGGATTCTGAAACAGCTTGGCGTAGTTCTGCAGATTCCATTCGTGAACGATGGAGCCATCGTGCAGGAGCCAGAAACTGTGCGCAAACATAAGCGCGTAGGGCAGAAGAAGAAAGAGACCAACCCAGAAGAGGGGCGGGAGGGAAATGATCGCTTTGTAGGTGCGCGAGTACATCGAAGTTTTCAGTTTTCAGTAATCAGTAGATCCTCAGCGCATCGGCGAACAATCACAAAGTGTTTAACCGCGAACGGGAATGGCGTCCTCGGGGAAAAAAGCAAATTCGTGTTCACCGGCAAGCGAGCCGCATGCGGGAATGCGGATGCGCAACGATTGGCCGGCGCAATCCACTTCGAGCTGTTCGCTGGAGCCGGAAAAAATCTGCTGGCGGATGAGAGCGCGGAAGCGCACGGCGTCCGGTGCAAGCGTCCCTTCTGATGCGAGGCGAATGGCTTCGGGGCGAAGAGAAAAAAAAGCGGTGCCATTGCCTGCCAAGGCTGCTGGCCATTGGAGCGCACCGCACGAAGCGAGGCCACCATGAATTTCCGCGCGCAGAAGATTGGTCTGGCCAATGAACTGGGCAGCGTAGGCGGTTGCGGGATGGGCGTAAATCTCCCGCGGGGAAGCAACTTGTTCGAGCGCGCCGTCTTTCAATAAAGCAATGCGGTCGGAGAGCGCCATGGCTTCTTCCTGATCGTGAGTGACGAACAAGAAAGTGATGCCGACTTCGCGCTGCAAGGATTTCAACTCGCCCTGCATCTGTTTGCGGAGATTGACGATCTTGCCTCCGACGATGGCCATGGCGGCCAGTACTGCTAAAACAGCGCGCCCTAAGGTAAGGATACAGTAAGCGGACATTTGCACCTCGGCGGCGACCACCCCCGCGGGTCCAGCAAAGAGCGTTAGAAAGTGGGCGGCGTGTTTACCCACAAAATCCAAGCTTCGGAACGCCCCGGGTTATTCCAGCGGTGAGGAGTGGGACTCTCGAAGTAGAGGCTGTCACCCGAGCGGAGAACGTAATGCTCCTTGTTGTTCAGCCAAATTTCGAATTCGCCGCGAAGGACGTGGAGAAACTCCTCGCCCTCGTGAGCGTAAGACTCGCCGCTGTTTCCGCCAGGCTGGATGCGAAAGAGGTGAGGCTCCATGGCGGTGTTGCCCCAGGCGAGGAGCTCCATACGGACGCCGGGCGAGGTTTCAAGGATTTTGCGATGCTGCGGGCGGACGAGGCGCTGCGCGTCGCCATTGGTTTCGAAGAGAGACATGATATTGGTTTTGTAAAAACGCGCGATGCGGCGAAGGGTGGAAACGGAAGAACGCATCTGGCCGCGTTCGAGCGCGCTGAGGAAACCGACAGAAACACCCGTGGCCTTGGCTACTTGAGAAAGAGAGAGGCCGCGGCGAGTGCGCAAGCGGCGAAACCGTTGACCGGGTACCTGCGGCGCATCGGCGGGAGCGGAGACGACACCCTGTTTCTTGAGCACGTGGACGATAGCGGCAGGATTTAGGCCACGGGCACGGCGCAAGAAAATGGCGCGCTGCAAGAGACGCACATCCGCCTCGTTGTACATGCGGTAACGGCTCTGTGTTCGCTGGGGCGCGACGAGTCCCAGGGCCTCCCAGGCGCGCAATGCGGAGGAGGAGATGCCCAGACGACGCGCGACTTCGCTGATGCGCAGCGCACGCGGGGCGGTCAAAGAATCCGATGGCTTGGACAAATTCTTTCTGCTTGACACGGGTCCCGGCTTTCTCTAACTTTGCTGGATTATAGTAAGGTTCGTGGGTTAGTAGCAACCACGAAGAATCGGTCCGTCGGGGAAACCGGTCTTCGAGTGACAGGGGTGAGTCAATGATGCAAGCCAAGTTTCAGCAATTGAGATCTGTTTGTTCTCATAGCATTCTTTGGGCAGCCATTCTGGCGACAGCCTGTTTGCTCGTGGCTCCGCATAGCCGTGCGCAGAGCACGGGCGGCCGCGTACGCGGCACGCTAACGGATGCGAGCGGCGGGGCGGTGGCGGGCGCGACCGTTACGCTGATCAATACGGCGACGAACGTAACGCGCGACACCACTAGCAGCGCCACGGGAGAATATCTATTTCTAGAGGTGCCCATTGGGACGTACGAGGTGGACGTCAACCAGGCAGGCTTCAAGAAGTTTGTGCGGAAAGATGTCGGCGTGGACTTGAACCAAGTGGTGAGCGTGGACATCGCGCTGCAAGTGGGCGGATCGACGGAAACCGTGGAAGTGACGGGCCAGCCGCCGGTAGTGGACACATCTTCTTCTCAGCTCGGCGCGGTGGTGAACGAGCGCGCGTCCACGCAATTGCCACTGAACGAACGCGATGTTTATCAGTTGCTGCAGTTGCAGCCCGGCGTGCAGTCCCAGTTGGGCAACGACACTTTCTACGGAAGCGATCGCCCTGGTGTTGTGACCGTGAATGGCGGGCGCGGGCGCGCGAACAATTATTCCGTGAACGGCGGTGACGGCAACGATTTGTTTGCCAACCTGCCGGCCGTACAGCCCTCTCCGGACAGCATCGAAGAGTTTCGCGTGATCACCAATTCCTTCGATGCAGAATACGGGCGCAACTCCGGGGCCGTCGTCAATGTGGTTACCAAGTCCGGAACGAATGAATTTCACGGCAACGTGTATGAGTTTTTCCGCAACACGGTTTTGAATGCCAAGCCATTTACGTTCATTGCCGCGCCCAAGCCGGATTTCCACCAGAACCAGTTCGGGGGCACGTTTGGCGGACCGATCAAGAAGGACAAGACGTTTTTCTTCGGGGCGTACGAAGGCCGCAGGATTATCCAGGGAGTTGTTTCCCAGCCGGTCAGTGTTCCGACTTCGGCTATGCTGAATAATGGCGACTTCTCGGGGGCGCCTCTTACTGACGCGGCTCCTACTTCTCTGGTAGCGACTATTCTGGGGGAGCGTGCAGGATGCGCCGCGGGCATCGCCGGGCAGGGAGGGGCAGCTCTTCAAGGAGGCACGCCGTACGGCACCTACCAACCGGATCCTGTCAATCAGCCCAACATGTTTCTTCCCGGAATTTTTACAAATACTAACAGTTCAACAAATCACCTCAATTGGGTTGACAATCAAATTCCGACGGCATGTTTTGATCCCGTTGCCAAAAGCTTATCGCAATTATACGTGCCCACCACGACGAACAGCAGCGGACAGGTGATCGCAGTTCCCAACAGAATTAATTCGGGGGACCAGTTCCAGGTGCGGGTTGACCATTCCTGGAATAACAACGAAAAAACCTCAGTTTACTATTACTATGACCAAGACAATCTGCAAGACCCCCTTGCCAAATTCCAAGCTGCGGGCGACCCACTGGGTACCTTCCCCGGACTCTTTGGGACCCGCAGCCAGCAGTTGAACGTCACGCACACATCCACGATTGGCTCGACCATGGTCAACGAGGCGCGCTTCACCTATTTCCGCGAGGGACAGCAGCAATTCAATCAGCCGTTGAAAACCAACGCTATTCAGGACTCGTGCGGGACGGGGACCGTCGGAACACCGTATTGTTTCAATGGGGTGAGCGATTCGGCCACGGTAAACGCGATCTGTCAGGCTGGAACCGTGAACTCCCCCAACGGCATCAAAGATTGCGGCTTGCACTCCGGCCTCGGCGCTTCCAAGGAAGGTGTGCCGAACATAGGAGTTTTGGGTGGCTTTACTATTGGGAATAATTTCGAGGGGCAATTACCGCAGACGGGCAATACCTACCAGTTCAGCGACAATTTCAGCAAGCTAATCGGCAAGCACAGCCTGAAGTTTGGCGGTGATTTCCGCAACCAACAGTTTAACCAACTCTTGTATTTCGATATCAACGGGCTCTATCAATTTACGAGCTATGCAGAATACTTTCTCGGGTTGGGGAATAGCCTGATTCAGGGTTCTGCCCAACACGAACTGGTGAGAAGCAATTCCGTTTATCTGTTTGCGCAGGACAGCTGGAAGATCAAGCCCAATGTGACCCTGAACTACGGGTTGCGATGGGAAATGAACACGCCGCTGACGGACATCGGCAAGAAGGTGCAAACATTCCGGCCGGGGCAAATTTCGACGATTTATCCCTGTAAGCTTGATCCGACCAACGCCTATTACGATCCAAGCCAGCCCGATGGAGGATGTGCCGAGAATGGCTTCACGCCGGTTGGTCTGGTTTTTCCAGGTGACAAGGGCGTCCCGAACGGGCTGACCAACACATACTACAAAGGGTTTGCCCCGCGGTTTGGGATAAACTGGAGTCCGAGCTGGACAGAAGGATTGCTGGGCAAGCTTGCCGGTGGTCCGGGCCGCACCAGCGTCAGCGCGGGTTGGGGGATGTTCTACAATCCGATCGAGCAACTGGTGTTGGAGCAATTCAGCGCCGAGCCGCCTTTCGGCGGAAGCAATTTCATCACGGCACCACTTCTTTCGACGCCTTACATCGATCAAAGCGGCAACGTGTATGCCAACCCTTTCAATGGAATCCTGAATCCGCCCCGCGGACAAGCACTTGATTGGACCAAGTTCCAGAGCAGCATTTTCTTTGGGCAATTCCCGGCCAACCTACGGATGCAGTATTCCGATCAGTACAACCTGACCATCAAGCGCCAGCTCAGCAACGATATCTTGTTGCAATTGGGTTACGTCGGCTCGCAGGGCCACCGTTTGCTCGCCAGCTATGAGCTGAACCCGGCCAATCCTACGACTTGCAACGACCTGGCGGCAATCTCCACTGCGAATAACGATCCGAGCATAGCTTGCGGCCCGTTTGGCGAAGACTTGCAATACCAATTTACACTTCAACCGGGCCAGGTCTTGCATCTTCCCTATGCTCCCGGTGGGCCAAACGGTCAGAATATTCCTTGCCCGCCAACCAATGCCCCCGCGGCCTGCACAGTGTCCGTCCCGACGGGGGGAACTCCGGTCCCGATCAACTTGGTGGGGCTCCGCAAGTATTCTTCGCCGACGTGCGATCCTCTGACGGGTGTTGGCTGCCCGGCAAACGGCATTCCCACGTTTTCGGGGATCTTTGCGGAAGATACGGTTGGCTGGTCGAATTACAATTCGTTCCAGGCGATGCTGCAGAAAAATTTTTCGCATGGTGTGATGTTTCAGGCGGCTTACACCTTCGGCAAAACGCTCGACAACTCCTCCAGTTTTGAGAGTGCTTTGAACCCTTACAACTTCCGGGCGACGTATGGACCCTCCGCCTACGATGCGAGGCAGCGTTTCGTCTTTAACTACGTGTGGGACCTGCCTGTGCCGAAGATGGAAGGGTTCAAAGGGGTGATGCTCAACGGCTGGGAGCTGTCCGGCATATTGAGCTTCCAGAGTGGATTCCCGATCCGCATTACCTCGGCGGCAGACATCGAGCAGTTGGATTCTGGGTTCCTTTTTGAACCTCAGGGCGAACCCAATTACGCCATGCCCTTTAAAAGACTGAACCCACGCGCCACCATCTGTAACTTTGGCACGGGGGGAACAACGGGTGTACCCTGCAGCCCGATCTCAGGATTCGCTTTTGATCCTGCCACTTTCACTAATTCTACTGTCCCTGCAGGGCAGATCGGCAACGCACCAAGGACCCTCTGCTGTGGCCCGGGACTCAACAACTGGGACATGAGCTTCATGAAAAACACGCCGCTCGGCGAAAAAATGAACCTGCAATTCCGGGCCGACATTTTCAACATCTGGAATCACGCGCAGTTCTATAGCGTGGACGGCAACATATCCAATCAGGGTGCTACGTTCGGCCAGGTGCAGCATGTCCACGATCCACGGCTGATCCAATTCGCACTGAAGCTGAACTTCTAACTCTCGAACAAGAGAGGCAGGCGGAGGCGCCCTGACCAGGTCAGGGCGTCTTTATGCGAAGAAGGAAGGAAGCGAAAAGGCCAACGCGTGGAAGCGCAGGCCGAGACGCGCGAAAAGAGTGGAGAATGGCGTAAAATAAAGGGGCAGTCCGGCCCATACGCCACGCAGTTTTCCTCGCTTGATACTGACCGCAGGGAACAGACCTGCCACAGGTGACCCCTAGGAAGGCCAGCCTGGACGGAGTATTCAAATGCACGACGCACTACAGAAGGAAATCGCTCTCTACGAGAAGCGCACGCCGAAATCGGCGGAAGCGCACAAGAAGGCGCAGAAACGGATTCCGCTCGGGGTGGCCAGCAACTACCGCGCGTATGACCCCTATCCGATTTTTGTTTCCGAGGGACACGGCAGCAAGCTGAAGGATATCGACGGCAACGAATACATTGATCACAACCTCTGCTTTGGCACGTTAATGGCCGGGCACGGTCATCCGGCAGTGGTGAAGGCCGTCAAGGACATCGCGGATCGCGGCACGACGTTTGGCATGCCCCACGGGATGGAAGCGGAGCTTGCCGAAGAAATTTGCGCGCGGTATCCGGTCGAGATGGTGCGCTTTGGCAATAGCGGCACGGAAGCCACGATGCACGCTTGCCGTATCGCTCGCGCCGCTACCGGCCGTGACAAGATTTTGCGCTTCGAAGGCGCTTACCACGGACTGCACGACACGGCGCTTGTCAGCGTCAAACCCAAGGCAGAGGATTTCGGGGACATCAACGCACCAAATTCCGTGCCGGGAGGGCTGGGTGTTATCAAGGCCGTGCTCGATAACGTGACGGTTGCGACGTTCAACAATCTTGGCAGCGTCGAGAATCGCTTCAAACAGTTCCCCGGACAGATTGCGGCGATCATTCTCGAGCCCATCATGATGAATGTCGGCGTGTGCATGCCGCAGTCTGGATTTCTCGAAGGCTTGCGTGAGATCTGCACGAAAAATGGGGCGTTGCTTATTTTCGACGAAGTCAAGACGGGCGCGAAGCTTTGTTGGGGCGGCGCTAGCGAATATTTCGGCGTGAAGCCGGACCTGATCACGCTGGCCAAGTCCATTGGCGGAGGCGTGCCGCTGGCGGCGTTTGGGGCGAGCCGTGAGGTGATGGACCTGATCGTGCAGCACAAGGTTTTTCACGGCGGCACGTACAACACGAACCGCTTTGCGATGGCGGCGGGGTTGGCGACTTTCCGCGAAGTGCTCACACGCGAGAACTACGCACACGTGGACAAGCTCAGCAAGAAAATGACGGAAGGCTACCGCTCGATCGTGAAAAGGAGCGGCCTGAGGGCCTATGTTGCGAGCGCCGGAGTCAACGGCGCGCTCATGCTGTACCCGCAGGAAATTCGCAACTATCGCGAGTGGATGGACATTGACGTAGACCTGTGGCGGCAGTTCTGGTTCGGCATGGTGAACCGCGGCGTGTTGGCGATGCCATATTGGTGGGACGAACAATGGACCATCTCCGTGCAACACACCGAAGCGGACATTGACAAGCACCTCTCGG